>Ga0207416_1000617_pt1 | contig 57493 bp, 38 predicted proteins | sample PaiPotPPM11metaG_FD_184107 | JGI IMG/M metagenome (GOLD analysis project Ga0207416, IMG submission 184107) | Iron sulfur acid spring bacterial and archeal communities from Banff, Canada, to study Microbial Dark Matter (Phase II) - Paint Pots PPM... ... | reverse complement strand
CTCCTTGCTCCAGGGACAGCACATTCCTATTGGACGCTTTATCCCGTTTACTTGGCCTTGTTCACCAACAGAGGAGAGGCAAGATGCTGTCATTCTGGCTGACACACAAAAAACCTACCCCTGAAAGGGCAAACCACCTCGGTCTACCACGAGAGGCGCTAGTTGAGATGAGGGTAGGTGATAAGGGCAGGTATAGTGACGAGGCTAGTGAGGACGAGCAGAACGAAATCGAACGTATTTCATTGAATAAAGCAGTGGAAGAACTGCAAGCAAAACTTGATGCTACTCACGAGGCTTGACGATGATAAGATTAGTGACTCCCAATCATGTTGCTTGCCCATAGCCCATCCAATTAGCTTACGCGAGTAGGTATCCAATATCCCTACAAGATAGAGCCATCCTTCATATGTGGCAATGTAGGATTTCCCTTTCTTGCCTCAGTATTTCATTCCTCCCAAAAGCGGGTCAAGGTCAGTATAACTATTTCGTACGCCCCTGTCTGGTCAATTCTTGACTAATTCTTGACCAATTCTTGAAGTTTTTTTCAGGACTCCATGGTAAAATTCCTCTTAAGAAGAGGTTCTGACCAAACTAAAAAGCTGTTTTTCGTATAGCCATTTGTATTCGCCTGTCGCAGTAGGCGAGGATGACAGGAGTCTAGCGGGACAAGCTTGCCCCTGGGAAGGAAATGATCCTTCCCCTGCATTCCTTCTGAAGAGTTATGTAAGCTAAGTAGAACGTCCTTTATGTGCTAAATAACAGGATGATTGCAAATGAAACGAAAAAGATTATTCGTAGCTGGAGCATTGGCAACTGCTGGGGGATACCTTGGTTCTTACCTGGCCTGGAAGCGCCGAGCAATTACAGACTTACAGACAGGAAGCAGTATAATCGAGACGGCCTTGGGGCCAGTTGAGTATTGTATGAGAGGTCAGGGACCGGCAGTATTGATAGCACATGGCTCACCTGGTGGCTATGATCAAGGATCAGCCTTCTCTAAGCTAGTTGGTGATCAGCGGACTTTTATTGCCGTTTCCCGTCCCGGTTATCTGCGTACGCCTCTCTCAACAGGCGAAACGCCTGCTGCCCAAGCAGACATGTATGCAGCTCTTCTCGATGCGTTAGCTATCCAGCAAGCTAGCGTTGTCGGGATATCCGGTGGAGGTCCTTCAGCCATTCAGTTTGCCTTGCGACATCCCACACGCTGTAGCGGTCTTGTAATGATTAGCGGCGTTGCGCAAAGATATGTGGATTGGGAGCTGAAGCAAGCTCTGCCAGTTCTTATGCGATGGTTCAAGCAGCTCTATGAGAAAGTCATCACGTTTGATCCACTTTTGTATCTGCTTCTACCTTTTGCTAAGCTGCTTCCTGATGCATTTGCGACCGCGGATTTTTTATGTTCTGTCACCCAGTATCATCTGCGTAAAGCTGGCTACGAAAACGATATGAAGCAGTTTGCCGCAATTTCTGACTATCCATTAGAGCAAATCACAGCCCCAACCTTTGTGGTACATGCTACAGGCGATAGCGAAGTGCCATTCTCCCATGCCAAAGTGCTGTCCAACAAGATCCCTAACGTGAAACTGCAGGCGATTGCAGGGGGCAGTCACATGGCTTTCTATACACATGCTTCAACGGTGATGCCCGAACTGCGAGCTTTTCTGGAAAACGTGTAACTGCTCATGGCAGACTTCACTCGTTCCCCAGGCCTGTGTTGAGTTACATGGCTAACAGAAAAAGGCTGTACTCTGAGCTAGCCTTTAAACCTTCTGTCTTCTGGGTACTTAAAAAAGGCGTTTCCTACTCTGGGAAGTGGCAGGCTGCATAATGGTTGGTCTGTTTCTCTTCTAAAGGAGGAGTAACTTCGCGGCAGATAGCCTGAGCCTTCCAGCAACGTGGATGAAAGGGGCACCCACTGGGGGGGTTAACTGGACTAGGGACATCTCCTTCGAGGATGATGCGCTTGCGTCGAGCCTCAATAGCAGGATCAGGTACCGGAATGGCAGACAATAGTGCTTGCGTATAGGGATGCAGGGGCGTCTTGTACAGGGACTCGCTCTTGGCGAGTTCTACAACTCGTCCAAGATACATCACAGCTACTCGATCACTGATGTGTTTGACCACGGAAAGGTTGTGGGCAACGAAGAGATAGGTGAGTCCGAATTGTCTCTGCAAGTCTTGTAAGAGGTTCAGTACCTGAGCCTGGATTGAGACATCCAGTGAGGAAACTGGCTCGTCGGCGACGATAAATGAGGGACGTAAGGCCAATGCGCGTGCTATGCCAATACGTTGTCGCTGCCCGCCACTAAACTCATGGGCGAAATGATTAATATAATGGGGATTGATGCCAACAATTTCCATGAGATGGGTAACTTCTTCCTGAATCTGTTTGGCATTGCCTCGCTTGAAGTTCTCCAGGGGTTCGGCGATGATTTGTCCAATGGTATATCGTGGATCAAGTGAGCTAAATGGGTCCTGGAAAACCATTTGCATCTCTGCTCGTTTGCGACGTACTTCAGCTGGGGATAATCTGGTGAGTTCTACATCGTCCAGCTTAACACTTCCCGCTGTCGGTTTAATCAATTGCAAGATGGCTCGCCCTGTTGTAGATTTACCACAACCGCTTTCTCCCACCAAGCCCAATGTTTCGCTGCGGTGAATGGATAAATCAACGCCGTCTACCGCCTTCACTTTCTCAATCGTTTGATTCAGCAGACCTCGTTTGGTGGGAAAATGAACTTTTAATCCTTTCACTTCAACTAGCAGGGTCTTCGTTGTGGCAGGGGTTTGTACTTGTTGTACCATCTTTTTTCTCTTAATCTAGTCTGGATAAAAGCAGGCTGCAACTTGCTCGCCACGTCCCACTGACATCAACTCTGGCTGCTCCTTACGACAGCGGGCTTGTACCTTGGGACAGCGTGGTCCATAAGGACATCCAACAAGTGGATTGATAAGGTCGGGTGGCTGACCAGGGATGGAAGTAAGTCGCGCTCCATGGTGCTCATCGAGACGTGGAATGGACTGAAGCAACCCAACCGTATAGGGATGTGCGGGCGTTTCAAAGATGTGCTTCACCGATGCCGATTCGATAATGTGTCCTGCATACATGACGTTAACGTGCTGGCAGATGCCAGCTACGACCCCAAGATCATGGGTAATCAGCATAACTGCTGTACCATATTTCTGAGAAAGTCCCTTCATAAGTTCGAGTACTTGGGCCTGGATGGTAACGTCCAGCGCGGTAGTTGGTTCGTCGGCAATGAGCAGCTGAGGGTTACAGGCCAGTGCAATGGCAATCATGACACGCTGGCGCATGCCTCCACTGAATTCATGGGGATAACTCTTCGCACGCCGCTTGGCATCTGGAATATGTACGAGGTCAAGCATTTCCAGTGTACGTTTCCAAGCCTGATCATTGGTAACATCTTTGCGGTGGCGTTTGACGGTCTCGGCGATCTGATATCCGATGGTGAAGACTGGGTTGAGCGAGGTCATCGGGTCCTGGAAAATCATCGAAATTTTGCTGCCGCGTATGTCGCTCAGTTCTTCTGTGCTTTTCTCTAGCAGGTCCTCGCCGTTAAAATTGATGTGTCCATCAACAATTTTGCCAGGAGGATTGGCGATCAGACGCATAACTGAGAGAGCAGTGACACTCTTCCCACAGCCACTTTCGCCCACTACACCTAGTGTTTCACCAGGTTTTATAGTGAAGGAGACGTCATTGACGGCCTTTACTACTCCGCTTCGTGTGTAAAAATAGGTCTTTAGATTATCTACTTCTAGCAAGTTGGCTGCCATGTGTATTTCCTGAACTGCTAATCTTTTGACCGAGGATCGAATGCATCCCGTAGTCCGTCACCGAGGAACGAGAATGCCAGGACAATTATAGCGAGAACGATACAGGGAAGCAAGACTTCCCATGGGTGAGATGTCTCGATCGCTTGCGCTCTCTCCGCGATCATCAGGCCAAGGCTCGAACCTGGATCTTGTACACCTAGACCCAGGAGGCTGATACCAGCCTCACCAATGATTGTACCAGCAATATTCAATGTCGATGCCACAATCACGATACTAAACAGATTGGGAACGATATGGCGCGTGATGACCTTAAAATCGCTACTACCCACTGTACGCGCTGCCTCGATAAACTGGTTTGCTTTGATCTGCAGAGTCTGGCCTCGTACGTAGCGTGCCATCATAGGCCACGAAGTCAGTGCAAAAGCAATGGAAACGATGATTAGACGGGCGTTGCCATACTGACCAATAATGGGGAGCTTGTCTAGGAAGAGGTCCGATGCCGGGCCAAAAATACCCGTTAGCAGAATGGCAAAGAGCAAGCCCGGAAAGGCAAACATAACATCTGTAATGCGTGCCAGGATCTGATCTATCCATCCTCCATAGTAGCCTGCGAGTACTCCGATAGTCACGCCAAAGAGAATATCAATGATCTCGACAGCAGTGGCAACGGAGATAGAGATTAACAAGCTCTGCATCAAACGCGCAAGTAAGTCAGCTCCCACCGAGTCTGTACCGAGCCAGAAACGTGCCGATATTGGCTTGTCCGCAAAGTCGAGGTCGTGCCGGAATGGATTATGGTAAACCTCTGGGCCAACCTGTTTTCCTGCATCGTTTGTGTAAGGAATACCGATGTGCTGATAAATAGGTGGACCAACGATGGTGAGCAGGATGAGAAATACAATGATACCCAGGCTAATCACGGCCCGCTTGTCCCGTAGGAACCGTCGGATGGACTGCTGGAAAGGTTTCAGCGATTTTTGCTGGTCTGGTTTTTTCTCCTGGTTATCTACATATAATGGGTTTTCATGTAAATACTGATCTGGTGAAGAAATTGGTGCTGTAGAAAGTAATTCTCCAGAATCATTCATTTCTGTGTTTTTATCCTGTATACTCATAGATTTCCCTCTACTTGTCTATTCTGCCTTAATGCGTGGGTCGATGATCATGTAGAGAATGTCTGAAAGTAAATTTCCGAGTACAATGGCAATAGTCAGCAGGAGTACAGTTGCCTGGATAATCGGATAGTCGCGTCCAGTAACAGAGGTCATGGTAATGCTGCCAAGGCCGTGAATATTGAAGATGTTTTCAATAAAGAATGCTCCTACCACGATAAAGCCAAGCGAGGAGCCAAATGTCGTAACCAGTGGGATCAAGGCATTGCGCAACGCATGGCGGTAGATAACGATTCTTTCCCGTAAGCCTTTGGCGCGTGCTGTACGAATGTAGTCCTGTCGCAAAACCTCTAGCATACTTGTGCGGGCAAGACGTGCTATGTAAGCCGCTCCTCCGATGGCAAAGATCAGGATGGGAGCGAGCTTGGTCTGGATATCTGGCCATGTATATTGCCATGGATCACCCCAGCCAGTGGGAGGCCAGCCTGCCCCTGTTAGCTGGTCGATTTGTGCAATGGCGAACCGCACAAAGACAGCAGAGACAAAGACTGGAATAGCATAGAGGAAGAGCGCGGTACCCATATTGGCCGTGTCAATCCAAGTGTTGGCTTTAATGGCACAGAGAATTCCCAGCGGAATGCCGATTAAAAACTGCAGTACGAGTGCCCAGAAGCCAAGTTCGAGTGTCACTGGTAAGTTGGTTGCAATGATGGATATAACAGGCATTTGCTGCTGTTTGTAGGAATATCCAAAATCAAAGTGGAGTATATGTACCAGGAAGTTGAAGTATTGCTGGTACCAGGGAAGATCCAATCCATAGAGATGCCGAAGTTGCATGTAGAGTTTGGCATTAAAATGCTGTCCCATCATGGAATGGATGGGATCTCCTGGTGCTAAGTACCCCATGATAAAGGTAATAAAGGTCACACAAATAATAACAAAGATGAGACCTATCAATCTTTTGAGCAAAAATTGTATCATTTGTGTGGTACCCTTTGTTTAAGTTGGTAGCTATGTACGTCAGGGAAACCTGCTAAACATCTTCCTATTAGGTAGTGTACTGGTTTCTACAATAGTATGCTTGCAGGGCTATTTACAGGAGCGTGCTCACCACGTTCTACACTGTTCGATTCACACAGAGCTGATCGTTTGAGATGTAAAGCTTGGCCCAGTCATCGGGCGATGTGAAGCCCATTGATGTGTGGTGAGTACCCTGTATACATGGCTTGCGGAGACCAGCTGCAACCTGCTGTTCCATGGGAATCCATGCTACGTCGTTGACTAGCTGCTGTTCAATAGCATTATACTCCTTCAAGCGCTTGTTTTGATCCTGCAAGATGTCGGCTTTTTCCATGCGAACCTGAAGGGCCTGCTGTTGAGCTGCATCAGTACTCGTATTCTGTCCATAGTTCATACCATTTTGCGCTGAATCCTTATCAAATAGCAAGCTCGTCCAATCCTCTGGATCTGGGTAGTCAGCAATCCAGCCAGCAGAGTAGAATGATAAGGGATTGTTAGCGCCCTTTGATAGATCATCAAACAGGATATTGGGGTCGATGTCGTATGCATCAACCGTAATATTGAGCACGTCCTTCCATTCTTGAAGTAGTTCGGTCACCTCGTCTTTTACATCCTGGCTACCAGCACTGGAATAGGTCAATGTGATGGATGGTATTTGGGAGACGCTGCTCCATCCCTCTTCTTTCAAGCCCTGCTGAAGCAGTTGTTGTGCCATCTTGGAGTTGCCTGTGAGGTTGGTCGTGCCGTCTGGACCTTTGAGATCCGGATTATAGCCGGGCATACCCTGTGGAATAATATGGTTGGTGGCGATATAGAGGCCCTTCCAGATCTTGTCCACAATCTTCTGCTTGTTGATGGCTAGTGCAAAAGCCTGACGGATGTGGATGTTGTCGAAGGGCTTTTGCTTGTAATTCATCGTGTAGTAGTTGGTTGCTAATGTGACGTGGTGGATATAATCCGGACGTGATTTAGCTTGATTCAGGTTGGTTAGTGGAATGCCTGTGTCATCTAGACGATTGGCGAGATAGTCTGAGTAGGTTGCATCTATCTGTTGATAGAAGGGGAAGGCTACTTCCTGTAACTGTGGCTTGGGGCCGTAGTAGTTGGCATTGGGTACGAAATCGAGCTCTTTCTGATGAACATAGTTTTTCACCTTGAAAGGACCATCACCACCACCCTCCTCTAGATGATCAGTCCACCTGTTGCCGTATTTTTTAATCAGCGATTGTTCAACCGGGTAGGCAACTGGCTGGGTCAATGTGTAGAGGAAGAAGGCAACAGGCTGGGAGACTTTGATGTCAATCGTATTGAGATCGGGTGTGATCAAGCTGTCGCCGATGATTGATGAGATTGTACCGCTATTGAGCTTTTCTGAATCCTTGATATAGCGCAAATAGTAGGGAGCTGCAGATGACTTTGTGTTCTTTTGCAGGGCGCGGTCGATACTCCAGGCGATGTCATGGGAGGTGAGTGGTTCCCCATCACTGAACTTGAGGTCGGGCCTGAGATGGAAGGTCCAGGTCAGACTACTTGGCGAGAATTGCCAGGAGTCAGCCAATTGTTTCTGGACATTCCCATTGTCGTCGAGTGATACCAGGCCAGTAAATGCCATTTGTATGGCGGAGGCAGAGTTAAGATCGCTTGCAAGGGCCGGGTCAAAGGTATTGATATCTATCGAGCCGCTGACAAGTATCTGCTTATTGTTGGATGCTTTCTGATGGTTTGATGTGCTGGTCTGACCACATCCAGAAAGCAGCATGGCGAGCAGGCAAAGAATACCGGGTAACAGAGTGAGGCGTGATGGTTTGTCTCTATGCATGTCTGAATCCTTTCTACGTCTTTGAAATGATAAAGAAAAGAAGAATAATGGAACACTCTTTGTCGATTATGCTCAGCAGTGGCATCATGTATGAGTGAAGTGTAGCGGAAGTTTGCATGCTCCTCTAGGGGAAAGGAGGGACAATGTTCATTGAATAGTTCATTATATACCGCAGAGCTATTCACAGGAGCATGCTCACTATGTTCTACATTGTTCGATCTACACAGGGCTGATCCTTTGAGATGTAAATGTTTGCCCAATCATCGGGTGGCATGAGGCCCATCGCTGTGTGCTGGAAGCCCCGTACACATGGCTTCCGGAGACCGCTCGCAAGCTGTTGCTCCATGGGAATCCATACTACATCATTGACTAGCTGCTGCTCAATGTCATGATATTCCTGGAAGCGCTGGTTTTGATCTTGCAAGACATCGGCATTTTCCATGCGAACCTGCAAGGCTTGCTGTTGAGCTGCGTCAGTGCTGTTATTCTGTCCATAGTTCATACCATTTTGAGCTGAATCCTTATCAAATAGCAAGCTTGTCCAATCCTGAGGGTCCGGGTAGTCAGCAATCCAGCCTGGACCAGAGTAGAATGATAAGGGATTGTTAGCACCCTTGGCCTCATCATCAAATAATATGCTAGGATCGACATCGTTTGGGCTGACTGTAATGTTAAGCACGTCCTTCCATTCTTGGAGCAATTCGGTCACCTCGTCTTTTGCAGCCTGAACACCAGCACTGGCATAAGTCAACATGATGGGGGGGATTTGGGAGATACTGCTCCATCCCTCTTCTTTCAAGCCCTGCTGAAGCAGTTGCTGTGACTTCTTAGGGTTGCCTGTCAGGTTAGCTGTGCCGTCTGGACCTTTGAGGTCCGGGTTATAGCCAGGCATACCCTGTGGAATAATATGGTTGGTGGCGATAAATAAGCTCTTCCAGATCTTGTTCACAATCTTCTGTTTGTTGATGGCTAGTGCAAGAGCCTGACGGATGTGGATGTTGTCGAAGGGCTTTTGCTTGTAATTCATCGTGTAGTAGTTGGTTGCTAATGTCAGGTGGTGGGCATAATCTGGGCGCGACTTGGCTTGATCCAGGTTGGCTAGTGGGATAGCTGTGTCATCTAGTTTATTAGCGAGATAGTCTGAGTATGTCGCGTCCTGCTGTTTGTAAAAGGGGAAGATCACTTCCTGCAACTGTGGCTTGGGGCCATAGTAGTTGAGGTTAGGCACAATATCGAGTTCTTTCTGGTGAACATAGTTTTTCACCTTGAAAGGACCATCGCCACCCCCCTCCTGCAGGTGATCAGTCCAGCTGCTGCCATATTTTTCAATCAGGGATCGCTCAACCGGGTAGGCAGCTGGCTGGGTCAAGGTATAGAGGAAGAAGGCAACGGGCTGGGAGACTTTGATGTCAATCGTGTTGAGATCGGGTGTGATCAAGCTATCGCCGATGATTGATGAGATTGTACCGCTATTGAGCTTGTCTGAATCCTTGATATAGCGCAAATAGTAGGGAGCCGAAGATGACTTTGTGTTCTTTTGCAGGGCGCGGTCGATACTCCAGGTAATGTCATGGGAGGTTAATGGTTCCCCATCACTGAACTTGAGGTTGGGTTTGAGGTGGAAGGTCCAGGTCAGACTACTTGGCGAGAATTGCCAGGAGTTAGCCAATTGTCCCCTAACATTCCCTTTATCGTCGAGTGATACCAGTCCTGTAAAGATGGTTTGTATAGCGAAGGCAGAGTAAAGGTCATTTGCCAGTGCTGGATCAAAGTGAGTGATATCCGACGAGCCTGCTCCTACTGCCGTGCTGACAAATACCTGCTTATTCTCGGGAGCTTTCTGATGGTTTGATATGCTGGCCTGACCACATGCAGCAAGCAGCATGGCGAACAACAGACAAAGGATACTGAATGACAGCGTGAGGCATGATTGTTTGTCCCTCTGCATGCCTGAAGCCTTTCTACCACCTCGAAATGATAAAGAAAAGAAGAATAGTAGAATACTCTTATCGCTTATGCTCAACAGCAGTATTCCCTATAAGTATAGTATAGCAGAGGGTTGCATACTCTTCTAGAGGGAAGGAGGAACAATGTTGCCTTATGGACGCATGGAATGCACTCCTTCAGTGCCGGAGCAAGTCCGATAATGTTGGTGACAAGGACGTTTAGGAATAGTTGTTTGGGTTCTCGACTCTGAATCCCTCCGCAACAGCCATGCTGAGCAGTCTCACATCACCAGAGACAAAAGCGAATTCTGAGAATTTAACTTCTAGTGATTGGACTGCTAAAGCCTCTTCACGTACTGCAATAGCACTGGCTAGCTGTACAGCATCATAAGCCCGTAGCCTGTGTGAACGGCATAAATTACCAGCAGCAATATAAAGTGCTCGATCAACCAGCCGTATATTGTAGATGCTCTGAACATACCACATAAAAGCATTGATAGTCGCATCGCGCTCCTCGACAGGCATATCTTGCTCACGTGCTTTACGGCAGATACTGGCTATCACCTCTATGAGAGCTGCCTCTGAAATGTAGAGTTCATGTCCTATGGCAGGATCATGAAGGGCTTTTACCCAATGATGACCTTGCTCTTGAAAGTAGCGTTTCACAATAGCGGATGAGTCGAGGAAGTGAATTGCCATTAATATTCTCCCCGGTCTTCAATAACCATTTCAGATGCAGGTTTGCCACCTGAATAACGTTGAGCACGTCTTTCAAGTGCCTCAAGCATTTCTGGCGGTAACGGCTCTTTTGTCGGAATATGACTAATTTTTCCCTCGCGATACTGCATCTCTGCGAATTCACACAGTGTTACAGGAGATTTGCTTTGAGTGGGCGTTTGCAAACGCTGTATCATATCATGCAGGAGCTGTTCAGGCTGTATTCCGTTTTTGGTAGCTACTGAAGCAAGTGTTGCGTATTCCTGGTCATTCAAGGTAATTTGATATGCCATAGAAATTTCTCCTACTCTGAGCTAGAGATTCTTCTATACTACTATGGAGTGAACGTTTTATACTATTATACTGGCTGATCAGCATTCCTGTCAATGCGCTAATCGAGAGTTTGATGGTTGAAAACGTGTGCTAAAGAGTACTGACCGGATCGATATCGATATCCCAACCCGCAGCATCGACTACGCGCAATAAACGGTGCAAATCGGGGCCGCGTGCAATCATCTGCCACAGTTACATACTTACCCATTGACCTGCTGAAGCCAGGTCCAGCCCGGCTGGGGAGTTGAGAGATCTGCCTGGTAAAACGAGACTGCATGATTAGTCGTATCGCCATTGGCATCAAAGCTGTGTGTCCCCGTTGCTCCCGTGTAGGAAAGATGCCTGAGTGCCTGCAATACGGCCTGACGGAACTGCACTGCCCCGGCATGGTCTTGCTTTCCGTGCGGCGTGGATACGCCTTTTGCCTGCAAAGCTGTCTTAATGGCTTGGATCAGCGTCATAGTACAATCATAGGCTGATGCCGCATAGGGACGGTAATACTGGTAGCCATTTGTCGTATAATTGATCGCAAAGTCTGCTCCTGTAGGTGTCCCTGAATGAGCAGGGTCCTGGATTGGTAGGCTGACATAGATCGGGGCCTCCCGGTGTAAATTGGCTGCCGTCTGCAAGAGACTACTCTCCATAATGCCATCTCCGCCAGCAAAGGGCACCGTCTTCAGCGCGGTAATGTTGGAGAGTGCCTGCAGTGCGTAGGAACCGTAGGGGTCATCGCCCACGAAGTAGATCAAATCTGGTTGGAATGAGGCCGCCGCCTGCTGCGACAACATATTCTGATAATCCTGCACGCTGCTGGCCTTCTGTGGTAAATCTATCGAAGTAACCAGACCTCTTCCGCGTTGCCACTCTGCCTGGAAGGCCTGGGCAAGGCCGAAACTGTAGGGATCACTGTCATCCTTGAGCAGTAGTACCTTGGAGTGGTGTTGGATGAAGAGGTCGGCAACAGCCTTGCCCTGTCGATCATCGCTAGTTGCCAGACGGAAAAAGGTAGGCTGATTAGTGGAGGGGCGCATCTGCGTTGCAATATCATTAGTTCCGCTACAGTCAGGATCATCGGCAGCACTCTTGGTCAGGCAGGGGAAGGTCACGCTCGGACTAAGCAGAGCCAAAGGCGCTTGGTTGGCAGGAGGCAGTTCCTTGAGAGCAACCGAAGAATTACCTGGACCAATCATACCAACGATCAGGTTATCGGCAACGGCTTGTTTGAGGTTATTGGTCCCGACTCCTAGATCACGATGATCATCGTAGGGAACCAGTTTGAGAGTGTAGCCGGGCAGCAGACCATTATTGTTTGTCTCGGTGATGGCCATCTGCACGCCACTTTGCAGCGGAAGGCCGTCGGTAGTATCCAAGCTACTGGTAGCGAAATCACTAGCAATCTCAATAGTCGTGGATGGTGCAGGCCCAAGAGGGGGTGTAGGGGTTGGTGAGTGTCTTACGAAGGGGACAGGGTAGCCCATTGCTTGCATTATCGTTGCTACTATAATCACGATAATTGTAAGGACAGCGAGAAGTACAATCCAGGTTGGTAGCTTGTTGTGCTTTGAGACTGGGCTAGTAGGAGTAATCGACCCAACAAGGTCATCAAAGGCCTTCTGGTCCTCTATAGGTGAGGAAAGTGGTAATACTTGTGTCGGAAATGGTCTCTTAGCGGTCTGGTCTACCAGTAAATTCGCTGCTTTTTGATCCTCTGGACATATCGAGGGACTGCTTGCTGGTCGGGAAGGCACTCGTACTTGCGTCTGGGAAGTTCGATTATCATGTAGTTCATTATCAGGAGGGCGAGGCTGAGATACTCTAGCTTGCACTACTGGACTTTTTGCAGTTTGCGCATTATCGCTACTAGTTTTATCTATATTATCAACTATTGGTTCACGCCCGTTTTGCTGAGTGTTGATCTCATCGGGGCTGAGCAAAATCTCAGGGGATGGCATGTCTACATCTGTTTGCGCTGCTGGAGTGGGTGGCTGAGGAGGCCGGAACAAAGTGATGGTGAACATTTGTTGACCCGACCTGATATCTGGCTTTGGCAATCCCGCTTCCTGCATCCAATGCTCCATACGCGTTATACCTGTGCCTATCTTTTCTACATACCCGACCAGATAAAAAATCCGCATGATCTGGGGATTTCTGGGATGACTTTTAGTAAGCTCCTTATTTAGAGGAGAGTAGCTTTCTGGAGGATAATTCGGAGTACCGGGAAAGGAAGGACGCGGAAAGGTAGGTGCTTGTGTGGGTTTTTGTCGCTCTAGCTGTACTCTGTTAAGTAATGTGGCCTGAGCTGTATGTTCGTCTTGACCAACGAGATCGATGTAGACGATTGGTCCGAGCAGCCCCTCGACATCACAGCGGCGCACACGCACTGGCACAAGCAAGCCCTGTTCTCCTTTGGGATCACGTCGGAAGGCAGCCGCCCACTCGGCAGAGGTGAAGTGGGAATTCAAATAGTTCTGGGAAAGCACAGCAATGGTTCGCTTCGCTTGTTTGATAGCTTCATTCATGTTGAGCACGAAATTGCCGCCCGCATGGAAATCCCATGCTTGAAGGATCGTTGTATAGCCTGCTTCCTCCAATTGCCAAGCAATCCACTCGGCCCACGACTGGTCAACACGCGTATAACTGATAAAGAAATCTTTGGATGGGTGGCCCAATGGTGAATGATCACTCTGATTAGTGCTGTCACTATAAATAGGAGAATTTTGCTGCACGCCGCCATTCTCTCCTTGACCACTACCATTTAGAGGAGTTGGTGATTCACCGGGGCTCGAGATTTCGACGCGATCACTGAGAATCTCCACCAACACGCCTTCTGTTCGGACCATGTGGTCAGGTTCAGTGACATACTCCCGATGGACCAGCGCGTTCACCAATGCTTCCTCCAACACTCGAAAAGGGATTTCTTCTCCAAGGTGGTCTCGCAAGAAGCTACGCGCCTCCTCGAATTGCTTTAACAAACTCCGCCGATATTCTTTCTCATCCACCCAGCCACTCAGGCGTCTGGTATCCCCCCAGTAAACGCATCGTGTGTAGGCGCTCTCAATCTGAAGCTGGGGATTATGTCCAAAACAGAGCAATGCTCCATAGCTAGAGTGCTCGCCTCGCAGCAGGCCCAATGCCTGCATCTGAGCTTGTTCGTCGCGATCTGCCCGATAATCCTGCTGGAGCTGAATCCGATCCGTTTTCAGAAGCCATTCGACTTGCTGACGATCCAAGTCGCCAAAAGTTGCTAGGCTGATACCCACATCAAAGCGCTGTTTTAAAGGGGATGGAGGGTAGTCCTCGGGACTTCTCAGTACCGGGTTTTCCGACGGGTGATGGGCCAGAATACAGGGGACATGGAACTTACCCTCCATTATGGGTTGCTGCTCTTCCATTTGAGTTTGCAAATAGGCGTGCAGTGTCTGGAGGGTCAGATTTCCGTTCCTATCCAGGGCATCCCGGGCGTTACCACTTAACGCATCCAGGATCAAGCTAGTCATGAGCGTATGGTCTTCGCCATGATCATTGATGTGTTCGTAGGCATGAGTGCCTTTCTCGCTGGAGGCGAGAACTGCCCACGTTCGGCCAGATGAGGCAAACGACTGTTCTATGCCCCGAATGGTTGTCGCAAATGCCTCCAGCGATTGTGCGAGTTGCTTCTCGGGAGAAGGAGGAGCCACTATAAACCCGGCATCACAGCAATCCAATATACTAATGACACTTGCCGCCCTCTGGTGTTGATAGAGTAATCTCCGTATCCGGCCTAGAGAAAGGTACATCTCTGGATCGATCCTTGCCAGATGAGGATCGAAGTCAGAAGTTACCAGATAGACTTCGAATTTTCCCTCATCAATCTCGACCGGATACCCATGGCCAATAAAATAGAACAGCAGCAAGTCGTTTTCGCTTTTGCCATCAATCAGATGAATAATTGCCCTGCACACGCTTTGCGTACTAGCTGTTTCGCCAATCAAAAGTCCACTCGGAAAGGCAAAGTTACACTCTCTTCGCTTCAAGAGGTGACCAATGCCTTTTGCATCGCTTTCCGCATACTGGAGCGCTAGCAAACTGTGTACACTGACAGACTTATTGACACCTACTACCAGTGCATATTTCTTTCTCTCGTTCTCCAGGGGGGATTCTACTGCGGAACTACCACCATTCATCTCAGGCATTGCCAAGCACCTATTTCACCATTACCAGGAAGAGAGATGAATGCGACACCTGGAACAATCCAAACCCAAAATTCACTTCCACCCCCCATCGCTCCTGTATGATGGGCTTTAATGCTATAGTCCTGTGCTTGATCGAGATGCTCAAAGATATCATGTGCGATTTCTCTTGCTAGTGTTCTATTCTCAAGGCTCTGTTTTTCAGGTAATATTTCCAGTCGAACCTTAATTTTATCTTGAGAATCGTCTGCTTGCGTTTCCATGGTGGAGCCTCCTTGTTCGTTTGAACATTTTTTCTGAACTATTATGATGAAAACATAAATATATTGGCATGGCCGATTGTACAATAGCAGAGGTAGAAAGTCATTAACTAGCCCATTTGGCCCACTTTCTCTCGATCTCAAGAAGTAATGGTATTTTTCTAAAAAAATGTTCTGCTCTCATACAACGCAACGGACTGACGGACCAGTGCACAAGGTAATGCATCTTTACGCATTAACCTGCTGAAGCCAAGTCCAGCTTGCTGGCGAAGCGGAGAGATCTGCTTGGTAAAACGAGACTGTTTGGTGACGTGTATCGCCATTAGCATCAAAGCTGTGCGTCCCCGTCGCTCCTGTGTAAGGAGGAAGCTGCCTGAGTTCCTTCAATACGGCCTGACGGAACTGCACCGCTCCAGCATGGTCTTGCATTCCGTGCGGCGTGGATATGCCTTTCTGCAAAGCCGTCTTGATAGCCTGGATCAGCATCATGGTGCAATCATAGGCCGCAGCTGCATAAGGACGGTAATACTGGTAGCCGTTCAGCGTGTAATTAGTCTCAAAGTCTGCTCCTGTAGGTGTCCCGGAATGAGCTGAGTCCTCGATCGGTAGGCTAGCATAGATCGGGGCCTCCCGGCGTAAATTGGTTGCCGTCTGCAAGAGACTATTGTCCATAATGCCATCACCGCCAGCAAAGGGTACTGTCTTTAGCGTCGCAATGTTGGAGAGGGCCTGCAGTACGTAGGAAGCATTAGGGTCATCACCCGCGAAGTAGATTAGGTCTGGCTGGAATTGCTGAGATGAGGCCACTAGTAACTTATTCTGATAGTCCTGTTCGCTGCTTGTATTCTGTGGTAAATCTACCGAATTGACCTGACCTCTCAGTTGCCACTTTGTCTGGAAGGCTTGGGCAAGGCCAGAACTGTAGGGATTGCTATCATCCTTGAGCAGTAGCACCTTGGAGTAGTGTTTGGTTTGTGAGAAGTAGTCAGCAGCCGCCTTGCCCTGTCGATCATCGGTTGTCGCCAAGCGGAAGAAGGTAAGCTGCTTGGTGGGGCGCATCTGCGTCACGATATCATTAGTTTCAGTACAGTTGGGATCATCTGCAGCACTCTTGGTCAGGCAAGGGAAGGTCGCGCTTGGACTGAGCAAGGCCAGAGGTGCTTGGTTGGCAATGGGCAGTTCCTTGAAGCCGACCGAAGAAGTTCCTGGACCAATCACACCAGCGACCAGATTATCGGCTATGGCCAGTTTGAGGTTACGGGCCCCAACCTGTGGATCATGGCGATTGCCAGTTCCCACATCATCGTAGGGAACCAGTTTGAGGATGTAGCCGGGCAAGAGGTGTTCATTGTTGGCCTCGATGATGGCCAACTGTACGCCATTTTGCAGCGGAAGGCCGCCAGTGGTATCCAGGCCGCTGGTAGGTAAATCACTGGCAATCTTGATGGTTGTGGATGGTAGCCCAGGATGAGGCGTTAGGATTGGTAAGTAGCTCTGCCTGCTCACAAAATAGACGCCGACCACCAATGCTAGAATGACTACCACAATAAGGGGAGTGCGAAGTTCAGCTAGGAGTGGTCTGTGGGGCCTGGGAGAAGCTTTGGGAACTGCAGGAACTAATTGCTTGTTGTTCTTGTCAGGGTTGCTTTGGTGAGGGGCAGGCTGAGAATCTGTGTAGACAAGGCCATCGTGATCATAGACCTTCTGACTCTCTGGGAGTCGAGGGGTTACTGGTATTCGCATCTGAGAAATTCTCTGAGAGGCCTGTGCGTCTCTCCTTGCTAGTACCGATAGAGCGGTTGACTGCGGAGGCCGAAACAAAATGATGGTGAATGTTTGTTCACTTGTCCTGATATTTGGCGGCTGCAAACCCGCTTCCTGCACCAGATGCTGTATACGCCTGATGCCAGTACCCATGCTCTCCGCATACCCAGCCAAATAAAAAATCCGCCTGATTTGGGGATTTCTGGGATGACCTTCGGGAAGCTCTGTGTTTAGGGGAACTGGTGGTCCGCCGGGGCTCTTGATTTCGACACGATGACTGAAAATCTCCACCTGCACGCCTTCTGTGCGGACAATGCGGTCGGGTTTAGTGGCATACTCTCGGTGGATCAGCGCATTCGCCACTGCTTCCTCTAATGCTCGAAAAGGGATCTCTGGTCGTTCGCTGCTTCCACTGCGGTCGATCACACGGCTAAAGCGAAGATGGTTTCGTAAGAAGTTGCACGCCTGCGTGAATTGCTCTAATAAACTCCCGCGATATTCTCTGTTATCCTCCCAGCCACTCAAGTGCTCGGTATCGCTCCAGTAAATGCATCGCGTGTAGGCACCAGCAATCTGAGGTGAGGGATTACGTCCAAAACAGAGCAAGGCTCCATAGCTAGGATACTCGCCTCGTAGCAGGCCTAATGCTTGCATCTGGGCTTGTTCGTCGGGGTCTGCCCGGTAATCCCGCTGAAGCTTAACTCGCTCCTTTTTCAAAAACGTTTGCACTTGCTCAAAATCCAGGTCGTCAAAAGTTGCTGGGCTGATATCCATGTCGAAGGGCGGTTTTAAAGAGGATTGAGAATAGTCCTCAGGACTTCTTGGAACCGGATTTTTCGAGGGGTGGTGGGCCAGAATCAAGAGGTTGTGGAACGTTCCCTGCATTATGGGATGCTGCCTTCCAGATCCAAGCCTTTTCATTTGTGTTTGCAAATAGATGTGCAGCGTCTGCAGAGTCAGATCTCCATTCCTATCCAGAGCGTCCCGTGCGTCGCCGCTTAATGCATCCAGGGTCAAGCCAGTCATAAGCGCATGGCTCTCGGCACGGTCATCGATGTGCTCGTAGGTAGAGGCAAGAACTGCCCAGGTTCGATGAGATGGAGCTGACGACTGTTCTGCCTTCCAAATATTTTTTGCAAACGCCTCTAATGATGGTGCGAGTTGCTTGTTGGGAGGAAGGGATTCCACTATATACTTGGCATCATTGCAATCCAATACGCTAACGATACTTGCCATCTTCTGGTGTTCATACAGCATCTCCCGTATCCAGCTCAGAGAAAGGTAGGCATCTGGGTTGAGTTTTGCCTCACGAGGATCGAAGTCAGCAGTTACCAAATAGACTTCGAACTTTCCCTCATCTATCTCGACCGGATACCCATGACCAATAAAGTAGAACAGCAGCAAGTCGTTTTCGCTTTTACCATCAATTAAGTAAGTAATCGCCTTGCGCACGTTTTGCGTACTGGCTGCTTCGCCAATCAAAAGTCCACTCGGAAAGACAAAGTTACACTCTTTTCGGCTCAAAAGGTAACCAATGCCTGTTGCGTCGCTTTCTGCGTACCGGAGTACTGGCAAACTGTGTACCTTGTCAGGTTTGTTGATGCCTACTACCAGCGCATATTTCTTCCCTTCAGTCTCCCTGAAGGAGGCATCTTCCGAGAAGTTATCGCTGTTTACCTGGGACATAAATTAAGCACCTTTCTCAAGAGTACCAGTTGCCTATCGAGATGATCCATGTTATTTTTATACTCTCTCCCAAAAACATTCTGGTGGGAGTTGCTCATTTCCGTCATTACTGTTTAAGCACTATCTGAATCACGCTAGGAGAGAAATCAGTTTAAGTTGAGAACTGTTTGTATATTTTAGCATACTAAAGGCTAAAGGGGTAGAGTCAGCTCAAAAAGTTGCTAAAGAGTACTGACCGGATCGATATCGATGTCCCAACCCGGAGCATCGACTACACGCAATAAGCGATGTAAATCGGGCCCGCGTGCAATCATCTGCCAGTGATACTTGCCTCTGAGGCGTTCCATCAGTGCAGGAGCAGGTCCGACAATGTCGGTATCCTGCAGGCCGAGACGATCGATCCACTCGTAGAGGCGCTCATAGAGTAGCAGGGCCTCGTTCTGGCAGCGATGACGGTTCTCGTGACTATACGTGAATTTCACAAAGCGCCGAAATGGAGGATAGCTGTAGCGTCGCCGAGTCTCAATCTCTGTCGCATAGAACTCGTGATAATCGTGGTGGGAGGCTGTCTCGATGGAGAAATGCTGTGGGTTGAACGTCTGGATGATAACGCTGCCAGCTTCAGCACCACGGCCAGCACGTCCAGCTACCTGCGTCAGGAGTGTAAAGGCGCGTTCGGATGCCGAATAGTCGGGAAGGTTCAGGGCAATATCAGCGGAGACAACACCTACCAGGGTTACCCCTGGCAAATCTAGTCCCTTGGCGATCATCTGCGTACCGATGAGAATGTCGGCCTCACGGTTGGCGAAGCGGTCGAGGAGTTGTTCGTGGGCGCGACGATTGCGTGCAGTATCACGATCCCAGCGTAGCAGGCGTGCTTGTGGAAAGCTGCGTTGAATGGTTTCCTGTACTTTCTCTGTGCCCAGACCAAAGTAGCGCATGCCCGAACTTTTGCAATTTGGGCAGAAGCGTAGCACTTTGCTCTCTCGCCCGCAGTAGTGGCAGAGCAAGATCCGCTCGGTCGCATGGTAGGTCATGGAAATATCGCAACGGTCACAGAGTGCTACATAGCCACAGTCTCGACACAGCACGCAACTGGCTGCGCCACGACGGTTAAGGAAGAGGATGGCCTGCTGTCTCCGTTCCAGAACGTGCAAGAGTTCCTCATGTAAACGGCGACTAATAATACTGGTATTGCCTGCGTGGAGTTCGTTACGTAGGTCAACGATCTCTACAGGTGGTAGCGAAGAACCGATACGACTGGGCAATTCGACGAGACGGTAGTCATCGCGTTGCGCCTGGTAGTAGGTTTCGACTGACGGCGTTGCGCTTCCCAATACCACGGGAATGCTCACGATGTCTGCAAGCATCAGGGCCGTTTCGCGGGCATGATAGGTAGGTTTGCGCTCACTCTGTTTGTAGGCTGGCTCGTGCTCTTCGTCTACGATGATGATCCCCAGATCTGGTACTGGCGAGAAGAGGGCAGAACGTGCCCCGATGACAACGTCTACCTGACCATTGCGGATACGTCGCCACTCGTCGTAGCGCTCACCCATTCCCAGTTCGCCATGAATAATTGCCACACGTCCAGGGAAGCGTCCCGCTACACGTAGAATGGCTTGTGTCGTCAGAGCAATCTCCGGCACTAGCATAATGCCACGTTTGCCCCTGGCAATCATCGCTGCCAGAGCCTGGAGATAAACCTCGGTCTTACCACTGCCAGTTATACCGTGGAGCAGGATGGGACGTGGTTGATAGTCCGGCCCGATGATACTATCTAGCGCTTGCTGTTGGTCTGGCGTGAGCTGGAGCGGTGTTGAGGGAACTAGCGTACGCTCCGCTAGTGGATCGCGGCGTACTTCTAGTGCTTCGATGGTCAGAATCTGTTCGCCTACTAATTGTTGCAACTGTGCTCTTGTGAGTCCACTGGCTTTGCAAAGCGCATTGGGCGTCCAGTGTGCGTTGGTATGTCTGTTTTGTTGGAGCAGATCCACAGCAGCTAGTTGACGCTGTGCGCGTAGCCTTTCCCTATCTTGTTCTGTAAGTGTCAATGTTGCCGCAGATCCAGCTATTGCTGGTAATGCCCAGGGATCAGGTAAAGCTCTGCCATGGCGCCTTTTTTCACTGATAGTTGGGGGATGACGCTGCACAATATCAGGTGCCATGGAAACAGGATCAGTAGTCTGAGGAGAGTGTTGCAGCGCAGCTTCGGTACGTTTGCGCCATTCCTCCAGCATTTCGCCTTGCGCGGCTAAGCGTATGACGCGTTTGATGCGAGCCTTGGCACGTGGAGTATCGAGTTGGGCATCGCGTGTAATCAGCTTGCTAGCTCTGATTTCCTTCAACATCTCTTTGGCTCGCTTCGGACCCAGCATTGTTTTGAGTTGCTCAACGTTTACTTCACCCTCAGCGAGCAGGAGCCCAATCAATGCACGTGTCTGCAAAGATGTACCCTCTATGGCTGCTTCTACTGCCTGAGACTCCTGCTCGCTGAGGCGCAAAATGATACGCGAACGCTGCATCAATCCTGGTGGGAGCATCATCAATGCCACCTGAGACAGCGGTGTCACATAGTACTCGGATATCCATTGGGCCAGGGCTATCTGGTGCGACAATAGAGCAGGTTCAAGGTCAAGTATGGTGTGAATTGGACGAAGAGCGGACGCAATAAATTGGGCCCCTAGCGATGGCGATAAATCGCGTTCAAATTGAGCGTTGGGAGGAGCAGGGGATGTGATAGAAGCAGCGTGAGCCGTGGGAGCGGCGGGCGCAACAAATTGGGCCCCTAGCGATGGCGATAAATCGCGTTCAAATTGAGTGTCGGGAGGAGCAGGGGGTGCAATAAGTTCCCAGATCAGGCCCTCAACGAGGCGCTCGCCATACGGCACTGCTACCAGTTGACCGACGCGTATCGAATCCTCCAATTCGGCGGGTACCAGATAGGTGAGGAGTTGATGCTCACTGTCCCAACTGGCTGCTGAGGTCAGAATATTCACAAACATGGTAACTCCTCAGGCACCGACAGGCCTCTGCGGTTACCGTCTCTCGAATGCATGTGCCAGTGCCGACGGACTAAAATGTACCATCGTTGGACGACCATGGCAACAACTATAGGGAGCCCTAGTCTGCTCCAATTGTTCAATCATCTCACGCATCTCACTGACAGTCAAGAAATAGTTTGCCTTGATCGCCGCTTTGCAGGCTACATTCGCTAACGCTTGCTCTTCCCATGTCTCGGTATGACCCAGGCTCTCCTCAGAAGTCAAGTCAACCATCAGTTCGTGTAGGGAACGTACATTCATTTGCTTAACGAGCACACTCGGAACGGCGCGTATCTCCAGGGTACTATCTTCTGCACTGGCAAAGGAAAAGCCAATCTGTTCCAGTTGTGATTGATGCTCTTCAATGGCTTCCAGTTCGCTGGGGGCGAGTTCTAGGTTGATCGGCGTGAGCAATAATTGAGACATTGACTGGCGAGACTTCATCGCGGCAACCATACGTTCCAGCAAGATACGTTCATGAGCGGCATGCTGGTCGATCAGGTACATGCTACCATCCTCACCCTCGGTCACAATATAGCTCTGCGCTACCTGCCCAACGACACGCAAACGTGGCAGGCGACGCGATTGGTGTGGATCAATCGTCTGACCCTCAGGAAGCTCGCTCGGTGTGGTCGTGCGCTGTGGCAACCAACTATCATCCCTTCGTGGCAACATGCTCCTCCCCTCAGATGTTGGCGTGCTATCATGTGTGTTTCCTGTATTGGTAGTAGGTTGGGGTTGTCTCCCTTGATGTGGTGATTGTGCAGGATCATGTACCTGTTCTGTATGAGAAATCCCGCTCTGTAGCGTTGACTGGAGAGCAGTCGGAAGACGAGAGGCATTAGCCTGCGTGTCCTGGCTGGTGGTGGAGCTTCGTACATGGCTCTGCCATAATCGCGACAGCATTGGCGGCTTCGTGCCAGTTTCCTCTTCAGCCACCGTGATCCAGGGGCTATCGAGCGGCAAAGACTGTATTGTCTCATCGCTGGACGTTGCGGTAGCTGCAGGTTCATTGTCCTGCTTTGTATCATCAATAGTAAACAGATCTTCATCTAGTATATCGGACGAAGAGGATGCAGTCGTTGATGGAGCTGTAGGAGTAGAGTCAGTCTGCTGCTGTACTGGCTGCCACTGCGGTATCTCAGGCTCTTCCAGGAGAGCTTGTCGCGTGGCATTCAGGATTGCGGCAAAGACTCGGCGTTCTTTCAAGAAGCGAATTTCGGTCTTGGCGGGATGCACATTGACGTCGAGTAAGGTGGGATCAATCTGAATATTGACCACCGCTATTGGATGACGTCCTGCCAACAACAGCGAGTGATATGCCCCTTCCACAGCTGCAGTTAGCATACGGCTCATGACCCAGCGTCGGTTGACGAAAAACGAGATATACTGGCGAGTACTCTTATAACATGTGGGGCGGCTGACATAGCCTGTCACTATGGGATACTCTGTATCATTCGGTCGTTGTGCACCGCTAATCGGCACCATTTGCTCAGCAATCTGCAGACCGTAGACCTCGATCAGGACGCTGGCGAGCTTCCCATCGCCAGGGGTAGCAAAGATCTGCCGTCCATCGCTAAACACGCTAAAACGAATTTCGGGGTAGGCCAGTGCGTACTGTTGTAGCAGATGATGACAATGGCTTACCTCAGTATTGCGGGTCTTGAGAAACTTGAGGCGAGCAGGCACCGAGCTAAACAGGTTGCGCACAGTAATCGTAGTACCCTCTGCCGAGGCTGCCGTGGTAATCTCAGAGATCTGACCATTGTGAGCTTCGACTTGTGCTCCCTGTGCAGTATCACGCTGGCGACTCAGCAACGTCACCTCTGCCACGGCAGCAATACTCGCCAGAGCCTCGCCACGAAAGCCGAGCGAGCGAATATGCTCAAGATCATCAATTTGTGCCACTTTGCTGGTGGCATGGCGTGCTAAAGCCAAAGAGAGTTCATCAGTTGGGATACCGTAACCATTATCAGTGACACGAATGAGCTGCAAACCGCCATTGATCAAGTCAACACGAATCTGCGTTGCCCCGGCATCAATACTATTTTCAATCAGCTCTTTGACGACAGAAGCGGGACGCTCAACCACCTCGCCAGCAGCGATTTTTGCGGCAACCTCAGGTGCAAGTTGTTTTATAGGCATAAAAATCTCGTCTTTCCATCAAACACAACACAGTATTCCACATAAATAAGAACGAGTGTTCCTGCTGCATAATAACATAGGTATAGTACTATCTACAAGAACCAGCCTGAGGAATGACCTTGACCTACTTTTGTGGGCCAATTCTATCGCTCATTACTGGGCTTGGTGAAAATTGGCTCATCCATGACCTGGATTACCTCCTCCTTTGCCACTCCCTGATCTGCTACCATATCCACCACTTCCCAGCGTGAGCGGTCTCCCTCACGCCAGAAGTGGAGTGTGAACGAGCAAGGGCCGACGCGCAGATGTTGCAATTGGAGTTCCGGCAACCAGGTGGGGAGTGTCGGATGCACAAAGAGTCGTTTGTGGGGTGCATCAGCGCGTAACCCAAGCATCGTCTGGATCATCTGGAAGATGCTGCCCGAAGCCCAGGCCTGTGGAATGTTGGCCCCACCCGGATAGATGGCGGGAAAATCTGCTGTTTTGCTCTCCCGTTGCAAACCTGCAAAGACCTCCGGCAAGCGGTACGCCTGGAAGCGCCGCGCTGCGTCGAATATCCCACGGATCACTCTGTTCGCTTCATTCACTAAGCCAGAGCGTTTGAACCCGGCGGCAATGATGCTGTTGTCGTGGGGCCACACCGAGCCCAGATGATAGGAATACGGGTTATAGGCGGGATTGCGGCTCGAGAGCGTACGGATCCCCCAACCACTCCACATATCCTCTTGTAACAGTTGCCTCGCTGTGCGTTCGGCCTCCTCCTGGTCAGCGATCCCGCTCCAGAGACAGTGGCCTGCATTCGATGCGATAGATGTGATCTGCTTTTTCTCAGCGTCAAGGCCGTACGCGAAGCAGTCTTCATCCTCCATCCAGAAGGCCTGTTGAAAATGGCGCTTCAACGTCTCCGCTTGTTGGAGCAAGGCCTTTGACCGTGCTTCGTCCCCGAGCACCTCAAAGACTTCGGCCATACGCCGTTTGGCATCGTAGACATAGCCTTGCAGCTCACAGAGCGCCTTGGGCTGCTTCACCTGACTTCCATCGGCGTACACCACCGAGTCTGCTGCATCCTTCCAGCCCATATTCTCATAGCCGCGCGGCGAGTACGTTTGATACTCCTGGAACCCATCGCCATCCAGATCCCCAGAGTGATCAATCCAGTGCAGGCAGCCTTCGGCGACCGTGCGATACTCTTTAAGCAGGTCAACATTGCCAGTCCAACGGTAGGCTTCGGAGAGCAGAATTAAGTACAGGATGGTCGCATCCGCTGTGCCATAATAGGGTGTAAACGGAATGGTGCCGAAATGTGCCAGTTCCCCAAAACGGATTTCGTGGAGAATCTTGCCCGGCTGAGCATCACGCCAGTCATCCCGTTCCGTCGCCTGATAGGCTGCCAGCCGTTTGAGTGCCCCAGAGGCAAATCCTGTGGAAACGCTCATGTTCTGCAGGGAGACGATCAGGCTATCGCGTCCGAAGAGAGTCACAAACCAGGGCACGCCAGCCGCAGAGACCCAGGCCTCATCTGAGACGTCCAGGTCGTAGACCCGCAGTGCGCCCATATCCTCGACTGCCTGGCGGTACATGCGATAGACGTGCTCATTGGGAGTAAGAACAGCGGTACACCGTGCTTGCCAGCGGGCCTGCCGTTCATCGAAGTCGGTCAGCACCTCTTCTCCTGGTGCAGCTTTTGCTCGCTGTCCACCACAGGTATAGATGGGTGTTTTGATGTGCTGTCCGTGTTCCAGAATCATCTCCCCGCACGTATGCCATCCCTGGCCTGGTTCGAGGTCGATCTCGAAGAAGAGGCGTCCATTGGCATAGCCAAAAGGGGTAGTGAGATTGAGAATCTGATAGGTGAGGGCGCGGTGAAAATCTCTGTCGGTGTAGGTGGTACGCAGTTTGCCCTGCTTCTCATCCCACTGCGTTTGGAGTCTTCCGCGTTGGACGAAGCGTTTTGCTTTTACCTCGAAAATATCGGCAAAATCTGAGTGAAGCGCCAGCTCCAACATACACCTGACCTTCTTGGTGGTATAGTTCATGAGATCGAAATCCTCATGAATCCCTTCGCCGACCGTACGGTTGATCGTCAAGCCCAGCGTGTGTGCATCAAGGTTCCCATTTTCGAGACTGATTCTAGGATTGGTGAGTTGAATGCACGCGGCGTAGAAACTCAACTGGCTCGCAGTGACCAGCTCCCAGGGTTCGCGGTTAAGAAAGAGACGATATGTATCGATGAAGCGTGTGTCAATCGCGTAGACGCCTTCGTCCCCAGAGGGATTGATCTCGCCACGTTGGTCGGTGACCATGAAGGTCCGTCCCTGGCTGATGGTCAGGCCTGGTGGTGCTACGGTAATCTCTATAGGCATGTGTCCCTCCTTCAAAAGATGCAAAACATGTGACTCTCCCTCTCGTGTTTTGACCTTCTGTACCAGAAACAGGTGTCGCTCCTGGAACGTCTCTCTTCAAGAGAAAGACAAGAACCTCTTCTTGCCTAAAAAGCTTGTGGAGCCTCATGAGACGAACACGCTCATCGATCATGCTCCCCTATCCCAAGACGATCGGTAACATGACTCCCAAGACGAGTACCACAAGCCAGAGTGCAGGGGCAGGAGTTCCCAGCGGGCGACGCAAGCGTGCTTCATGGGAAGCGTACCGCTTATCAAGGCGAAGCCATTGGGCATGATGGCTTTCAAACCAGAAAAATACCAGGCCTGTCGCGGCTCCATAGATCACATGACCTAGCAATGAGGGCAAGAGCCTATCGGCAGCCTCTATGGTCCAGGTGGGGGCATGGCCCAACAGCATGGGCATGAGGGTCAAAGGACCAAGGAACCACCATGCCAGTCCATACAGCATGCCCCAGGCAATACTTGATCCCACATCAGGTGACTCGTGCTCGAAGAGAAGCCCATAACTCATGCCGATCACGACGCTAATGATCAGGTGGACTACGAAACCGGCCAGAGGTGATGATCCTCCCATGAGAGCTGCCACCTGCGGCAGGACTCCTGTCGCCGCCATGATGATGCTAAAGAGCAACCCTCCCAAGATACTTGCGAGCGCCCCCCACGCCAGCGAACGAAGCGTCCAGATACCAGGTCCCTCTGCCTGACGATTGATGGGGTCCGATTCAATGAACAATCCGACCCACAGGCGATTTCCCAACGCAGAGATCCATCCTAGCACGATGCCGTAGACCGCATGACCGATGAGTGAGCCGAAAAAGATCCTTGCATGCTGGTACGACCAGTCAACAGGCTGGTGTAGCAGCAGAGGCAAGAGGGTCAGTGGCCCCAGAAACCACCAGAAGAGTCCATAGGCCAGTCCCCAGCACATGCTGGAGCCAGCTCCACGCACATCCCGCTGAAACAACAGGCCGAAGCTGGCGCCGATGATGGCCGCAATCAGATAATGCACCAGCATTCCCACGGCTGAAGCGTCGGAGTTGACGATCCCTGCGATCAGCACGAACGCGTTGTTCTGAGCAAACCAGACGCTAAAGGCCCATCCACCAACCAGCCCTGCGAGTCCTCCGACAATGATGGCACGAAGCAACGGAAAGGACATCCTTTCCCATGACGTCGTTGCCGTCTTGAGCACGCCAGTCATCAACCCCAAAGGCGAGCCCAAGAAGAGAAGATAGGCCACCAGCTCGGGAAAGTGCGCACGGGCTTGGTCTCCCATCCCCATGCGTGCTGTACCCTGCAGCAATGGAAGCAGTCCTGTCGGAACCGCGAGCCAGAGTACGATGGCATATCCCAACCCCCAGAGAAGCCCTGACCCGACAGAGGCGATGTCTCTGGCGAAAAGCCAGACGAAGAGCAGTCCGTACAAGGCCCCAAGCAGGATGCTCACAGGCGCAGAGAGCGGTGATGAAGGGACCCGGGCTATCAAGGCCCCTGCTATGCCTCCGAGAAAGAGGCCGATAATGATCATTCGTGTCGAGAAGAAACGCATCATCATCTCTGTTGGCTGCTCCCCTCTAGAGGTGCCATCTGCTGGTGTCGTCGACTGAACCGACGATGATCATTGAACTCAATCGTCTGGACAAGGTCGCGGGGAAAGAACACTTCGATGATCCAATCACTCAGGACGCGGAGTTTGCGCTCTGCTCCTCGGAGCTTGCAGAGATAGATCCCACGCCACAGGATCCAGGCCAAGAAGCCAGAGAAGCGCACCCCTTTGATTTCAGCGCACGCTGTCTGATATCCAACGACGCACAGGAGCCCAAGCGCGTCAAAATGAAAGGGCTTGAGCGGGCGATGATGGATACTGGCGTGAATATTGTGGGCCAGCGTCTCTGCCTCGCGCAGGGCAAACTGGGCCGTAGGAGGACAGGGCTTGCCCGTTTTCGCATCGATGACCAGAGCACAATCGCCCAGTGCCCAGATACCTGCAAGACCGGGTATGGCCAGATGCTGGTCGACGATCATTGCCCCCCGTGGATCATGCGCTGCTGCAAGTGTCTGCACGAGCGGATGGGGTTTAACCCCCGCTGTCCAGATCAGCGTTTCTGCCCGAATTTCTTCCTGAGGTCTGAGCCGAACCACTCCTTCTTGCGCATCGACGAGGCGGGTATTCAGCTTGAAGGTGACCCCACGTGCCGTCATGCGTTCAAAAGCATACTGAGCTAAGGATCGGCTCAGCTCAGGCAAAATGTGATCGCGTGGATGAACCACGATCACTTGCACGTCCTCGGGTGCAAGAGTGGGATAGGAGAAGAGGGCTCCACGTACGAAATCATTCAATGCGCCAGCCAGTTCCGCCCCGGCGAAGCCTGCCCCAGCTACCACAAAGGTGAGCATCGCACGCCGTTGTGTGGGATCGGGCTCGCGGTCGGCTAATTCGAGCAGATTGAGCACATGCTCGCGAATACGCATGGCGTCGGTCACGGACTTGAAGTCAAAAGCGCTTTCTTCAATCCCTTTGAGTCCCAGGTAATTGGAGACACTGCCCACGGCAAGCACGAGGTGATCAAAGAACATATCGCTCAGGTGCAAGGAGGACGCCTCTGGAGCGAAGAGCAGGCGTTTCTCTTCCATATCAATCTGCTCGACCTGCCCGTAGACGACATGCGTCCGTCGCAGGCTGGTCCGTAATGGGGTGCAAATGTGCATCGGTTCCACGCTGCCTCCAGCGACTTCTGCTAGCATCGGTGTGAACAGGAGCGAGTTCGAATCACTGACGAGCGTGAGCGAGACCGTCGGATCGGCTCCCAACAGACGTTCTAGATGCTGGGCTGTCGTCATTCCCGCAAACCCCCCTCCGACGATCACAATCCGTGTTTCGATGACGTGCGAAGGCTCGGGAGGGTCATATTCTGGTCCCAGCAAGGACGTCGCGAGATCACTCATACCCTGGACAAGCAGCCCCAGGCTCGCGCCATAGAGAACCCAACCGACCAGGGCAGGAAAGAGCAGGCGCATCCCTTGTGCCGTCCATTGTGGTGGCTGACTCGACAGGAGGGGAAGAAGGATGACACTGATACCTGCCCACAGGATGATTCCAAACGCCGCTGCCATCATCGCACGGTGTGCATATGCCTTTTGAGCAGGACGAAAGGCCATGGTAGAGCAGATGCCCACAACTATGCCCACCAGAAGACCAGCGAGGTGCTCAGGAAGCGTGAGCACTAAGATGACGCCACTGAGGAATCCCGCCAGCAGACCGATAAGACTGCGCCGCACATATCTATTCATGCTCATGGCGTTCTCCCATCCAGCATGAGAAGAGCTTGGACCCTCTCTTGCCAAGCATTAAGATGTCGCTGGTACGATGCTCTTTCTGGTCGCATCCATCGCTGCCACGGTAAGAGTTGCTCCTGCCAGAACCACGTCCTTCAGCTCGACGTTTTTTTTCCTTCCCGTACACGTTTCTGGTTTGGAATGTCGTGACTCCCCGTTCCAGGTACTCTGAGCGAACTCCTCTGATTGTTCAATACCTTCATCCAACAATCAGCCTCTGAATCAGTATACCATAAGAAGAAAATCTCGATTCTGAAGAGAAGGAAATCTTGCGTATCTTCTCACTTTCTATCGTTATTGTGCTTTCTGCAGATACTTCAGAAAGTTGACGGTATCAGCGGCAACGAGGCGACCAATGGCGCTACTGGAGTACACAGCCACGGCGACCGTCCCATCAGGCCGAAGCACAAAGTCTGTCGCTTGCAGGAAGAGCGGATCTTCGTTGATGGAGGCTCCAATGGTCTTGGCCACCTGATGGGCATCAAGCCCATAGAGGACCGGGAAGCCGAGCCTGTGTCGTTCGACAGTCTGTTGTGCCTGCTCAAGCGAATCCACCGAGAGCGCGACGATCTCGGCTCCCAATTCGTTCAATTGCTCTCTGGCATGCTCAAAGTCCAGTAACTGCTGTCGGCAATAGGGGCACCAATGACCTCGATAGAACAGCAGGACTGCCCACCTACCTGCTAGGTCCTGGGGAATAGTTATCTCACTGCCTCCCACGCGGGAAGCAGTGATCGTCGGAAAACGTTCACCGTTGCGTAAGTGCATACTTCCTCCTTCATACGTGTCGACTTCGCCCGCCTCTGAGAATTCCTTGTCGGTGATGAGAATGAGACAACGCAGAGATGGGTGTCAACATACATTTGTCATCGCACTGCTCTAGAAGTAAGTTAGTCAGCTAACTTACTTCTAGATGCAAGTATACGAGAGAAGAGACGATTTGTCAAGGGAAAGATTGAGGAATTGAGGAGCCGGGTTCCATGACCTTGGCTTCGTCTCCTTTCTCTGGTGGGTGAGATACCGTCTCACCCATCTGAGCCCAAAAGGCTGTCGACCAAGAGCCTGTCTGCCCGTTCGGGTGGTTGATGCAACCAGACAGTGGCAAGCATTAAGGAAGTGAGGTTGACCCAATGTGTTGGCAGATGACAAGATCACAGTTTGTCACTGTCATAATCGAATAACTCTCGGTATCAAAGTGAAACATCCTTGTGAGATGCAGCGTGGAAAATGGGAAAGACATACGTTGTCGTGGCAGAGTGCCTGCTTTGTGTTCATGTGGAGGGTATCTCTGCACTGTTTAGGAACAGCGGTTTTCTGTTCACCTGTTGGAACCGCTCTTGAGAGTGAGCCACCAGCAAAACGGTGTGTTCAATGTGGGGTCGCCTGGAGTTCCTAAGTACAGGCGGACACAAGTCAGTTCCGTGTTGATGCTCTGAGTATGAGGTCATTTGCCATCGCAAACTCGGATCATATTTCTGCCCGCGTGTACTAAGTACAGGCGGACAGAAGTGTGTTCCGTATTAATCTTGTCTGGGTGAGGCTTCTGGCTATCTGGAACTCGGCTCGCTTTTGTGTCCGCTTGTACTAAGCAAAGGGAAGAAGACGATGCAAGAAATACCACGAGGATCAGCTGGAACTTTTTCGAGACGTCGAACGATCCTCATCACAACGCTCATGGCAGCAGGAGCGGGTCTGGCGGCGAGTGTGCTTGCCGTCGTGACGATGGGGATACTGCGTCTCTGGGCCGGTATCCCAACTCCCGTCGAACTCTTTGGCGATTTTGTGCTGAAACACATCGACGTCCACACTTTCGTTCATTTGCTGGTGACGTATGGCCCCAATGCGAAAACAACTCCACTTGGCATGGCACTGCTGGCCATGATCGGCCTTGGAGTCATTCTCAGTGTGTTCTATGCGGCCATTGTCCATGTCACGTTGCCGACTGCTGGATTGAGCCCAACAAGGCGGGAGTGGTTCACAATGCTGGGTTTTCTTCTCGGGATGACATTGATCAGTATCCTGCTATTCTGGAACGAGTTGCGCCAGAATTTTCTGGGACTCCCCGTCGACTGGGGGCGTGTGACCTCAGCTCTTGGTCTCCTGCTGGATTTCAGTGTGTATGGTGTGGTCCTCTGTCTGAGCTATCGCGCCTTGCTGCCCCGACAAGCAGTGTCGAACCTCTCTGCACGGGTACAGGGCAGGCGGCAGCTGCTTTCACGTGCAGGGGTCGCCGCGTTAACCGTCGGTGGCATTGGCGGGACGTTGGGACTGTTACGCGGCTACCTGAGTCAGTATGCGTCCTATGATGGCATGCAGTCACCTCCGCATCATCAGGTGACGCCTCCTATTACACCCAACAGTGAGCACTATGTGGTGACCCAAAACACGGTTGATCCATCGGTAGATAGTACGCTCTGGCAACTGGAGGTCACTGGCCTTGTGAAGAAGCCGGGCTCCTATACCTACGCTGCATTACAGGAGTTGCCTTCAACCTCGCGGGCCATTACCCTTGAGTGCATTGCCAATGGTGTTGGTCATAATCTGATCAGCACGGCTATCTGGCACGGCGTTCCCCTGCGTACCCTGCTCCAACGGCATGGAGGATCTCTCCCAGATGCGAAATTTGTCGCGTTCTATAGTGTAGATGGCTATAATGTGAGTCTGCCTCTGGATGAAGTGCTAGCAGTTGATGCCTTGCTGGCTTGGCGGATGAATGGCGTCGAGCTTCCGCAGCGACATGGCTATCCTCTGCGAGTGCTGGTCCCCGGGCGCTATGGTGAGGAGAATCCCAAGTGGCTTACCCGTGTGGAACTCACCGATCACTTTGTGGGTGGCCTCTATTCTGACCAAGGGTGGTATCATGGTCCGCTGCACACAACGAGTCGGATCGATCACCCTCGTGATCGTGTTCGTCTCGGACAGACGGTAGAGGTTGGTGGGATAGCCTTCGCAGGAAATCGTGGCATTCAGAAAGTCGAGATCAGCGTCGATAGTGGCGTTACCTGGCAGCAAGCGACTGTCGATCCACCTCTCTCACCAGATAGCTGGACCTTCTGGAAATGGCACTGGCAGCCAAGAGTTCAAGGCTCCTATACGCTGGTAGTACGTGCAACTGATGGAACAGGAGCAGTCCAAACCAGCCAGAAACAGGGAACAGTCCCAAGCGGAGCGACTGGCTATCACGAGGTAAGCGTCATCGCTCAATAATGGGCATGGTATAATTTGGCTCATCCATGATCTGGATCACCTCTTCTTAAGACTCCGCCGCACAGAGGTATTCATGCTGTCCCCCCTTTTGACAGATGTGAGGTGATGAAGGCACCTCATAGCACAAGCCATGCCTCTCATTGGTATCATGGGACTGGCTGTAAGATGTCTTCACCACACCTCTCTTGTGAGATGAGTAAGCCGCAAGTTGGAGGGGAGGGTAGACGCATGGCTGTTCTCTCAGCCAGCATTGGCCACTTGCCTGGATCCTCCCTTGTCAAGCACTAAGAAGCTATCTGTACTATCTGTTGGTTGTATGTCTGTTTGGCTGCATCCATCGCTGCCACGCTCACAGCAGCTGCAGCTAGAACGACGTCCTTGAGCAGGAACTGTCCCGCTAGGGTGAGGAAGGGGAAACCCGTCACCCCCGGAGCAATGACGAAAATGGTCAGGGTCCCAGCAAACAAGACCAAGCAAAGCAAAGCGACATAGCGTACCCACACCCCCGCAAAGAGGAGGATGGCAGCAATGATCTCGAGTGCTCCAAGGACATAGACGAACGCATTAAAAGCAAGGAAAGGAAGTGAGGCGCTCAGCAGCATTCTGACAGGACTGGGATCAACGAATTTCAGGGCTCCAATCCAGAGAAGAATGAGCGCGAGACTGTAACGCAAGAAAGAAGGAGCAATACGCTCGATAAACTGAAATACGGTTTTCATACATCCTCCTCGTAGATGAGACTATCACTAGGACCAACCGTGTGCTCTGTGTGTTAGACGACGCGCTCACCAGCATGAGCACTCACATCTCCTGCCACTGCAAGCACGCCAATACCAGCTTGTTCTATGAGCATCGTGGTCTCTTGCTGTTGTTCCTATGAACGAGCGATCATGGTGGCTGAAGTACCAGCCTGTGCTTGAGCCATCGCGCGACCGAGACCACGACTGCCTCCGATGACCAGGGCACCTTTTCCATGCAACTGAATTATCTCTTCTCCCTTCCTATCGTTATTGTGCTTTCTGCAGATACTTCAGAAAGTTGACAGTGTCAGACTTTCTCCTTTGTTTGTCGATGTCGCCCGCCTCTGAGCATTACTTGTCGATGATGAGAACAAGACAGTGGCGAGATGGGTGTCCTCTCCTGTTGGTCAGGGCACCTGGGTCTGCTGGGCGATATCTGCCCAGGTTGTGTGGACGACCCCTTGGTGATGAAACAGGTCTTTGGCGGTCTCGCTTCAGGATGGTCGTCATCGAAATGCTCTAGAAATAAGTTAGTCAACTAACTTATTTCTAGATGGAAGTATACGAGAGAAGAGACGATTTGTCAAGGGGGAAGACAGGGGAGAATCCACGGCTTGTGAATGCTCGAAGAAAATTCCCTCTTGCAGGGAGTGTCTGCTACGTTGACGAGCAGAACCGTCCTTGACGGGAACATCTCTACGCTCTCCAGGGACGCTGAGTCCTGTGGACAAACAGGACACTTTTGTGGTAGTCTTTCAGTAATGAGTTATGTAACTAACTCACTCTTGAGGAAGAAGAGATGACAACCAAGACAACCAAAGGGAAACGGGACCGCCTCATTGAGGCCGCCAAAGACCTGTTTCATCACCAGGGCGTAGAGCGCACGACCCTGGCCGATGTTGCCCAGCTTGCTCACGTTCCTTTGGGCAACATCTACTATCATTTTCGCACCAAGGAAGCCTTAGTGGAAGCCGTTCTGCAAACCCATGCCCAGGATCTGCAAGCGATGTTCGCACAGTGGGATCTGCTTGCTGATCCTCGTCAGCGTTTGTTGCGGTTCCTGGCGGCTGAGCGTGAGGCGGAGCACCACTTGGCACGCTATGGCTGTCCCTATGGTGGCCTCAGTCAAGAACTCAGCAAAGCCGATCATGCACTGATTGCCGCTGTCGTGCGTCTGTTTGAGCTCTATCTGGAGTGGACCGAAACGCAATTTCGTCTCTTGGAGAAGGATGCACCAGAGGCCAGGGAGTTGGCCATTGATCTCATCTCGTCCTTGCAGGGCACGTTTGTCTTAGCGAATTGCTTTCGTTCACCCGAACTCTTGGAGCACAAGCTTCAACGCCTGGAAAGCTGGATTCGCTCGCTCTAGCAGGAAGATCATTTTGTGTTCTCGTCAGAGAAAGTTCGTTGACGAACTTTCTCCCTAGGAAAGAGATACCAATGTCTGCACCCACCCATGATGTTGCCAGTCAGGGGGCATCCACTCGAGAAAATGCTCCACCTGTGCACAGTGTTCAAGACCTACAAAAGCATATTGACTGCCAGGAGAGGTTCATCGGGAAGGTCTCCCATGAGTTGAGAAACGCTCTGACCACGATGAAAGCGACGACCCAGCTGTTGAACAAGCGCGGTGAGCAGGAGCATGACGAATCCCTCCTGCGCCTGTGTCAGCGCATGGATCGGCACCTCACCCAAGCCACCAACCTGATCAGTGATTTGCTAGATCGCACGCAAATCCTGCAAGATACCTTCGAGCTGCGAAAGAAACCGGTGCGTTTGGATGCGTTGGTCGCAGAGGTGATCGACGATTTCCAGACAACGACACAGACCCATCGGTTGCTCTTCGCGTGCCAGGACCGCGTTTGTGTCTACGCCGATGAAGCACGGATTGGACAGGTCCTCATCAATTTGCTCACCAATGCCGTGAAATATTCGCCGCTGGCAGACCAGGTCCGGGTTTCCGTTGCCAAAGAGCAGGCACAGGCCATCGTGCAGGTTCAAGATTTTGGCATTGGGATTGCTGCCGACCATATCGAGCACGTCTTTGAGCAGTTTTATCAGGTACCTGATGCTCTCAAGCACGCTCATTCAGGGGTGGGAATGGGACTCTATCTCTCTCGTGAGATCGTCAAGCAGCACCAGGGACAGATGTGGATGGAGAGCAAGCCAGGGAAAGGTACAACCTTCTCTTTTTGCTTGCGACTGCACGAGGGGAACGACGGTGAGCAATGCTCTAGGTGATCTCCAATTCGAAGGTCGCCCTGGCTTGCTCGACCTTGCCAGCCAGTGCTTGCACATAGGCCAGCCAGAGGATCTTGCGCAGCCTCGCTGGTAGGAGACGGGAATGATACAATAGTGGTGAGACGTGGCGATAAGCAGTGAGGGAGAGAGGCTATCCCTCGTCAGTACAGGATGTGAGGCGCACCGAAAGAAAGGATTCTTCATCGGAAGTGCCAAATGAGGAACGTCATGAGAAAAGTGTAAGGAGATCAGGAGGTAAGGCAATGAGTGAAGGTTTCTTCTCGCGAGGGTTCCGAGGTCGTCGCCAGAAGAGCGACCTCAGTGGAAGAATCCCACCTGGACAATATCTTGAACGCGGCTTTCCCGTCCTCTCGGCAGGGCCGACGCCGCATACGCCTCTCGCGTCCTGGGATTTCTCTCTTCTCGGGGAGGTCGATCAACCGAAACGCTGGACCTGGGAGGAATTTCATACCCTGCCACGCGAGACAGTGACCCGGGACATCCACTGCGTGACCAAGTGGTCGAAACTGGACACGCAGTGGCAAGGCGTCTCCCTCGATACGCTGCTCTCGCAGGTCACCTATGACGCCAGCTACGTGCTCGCCTTCTGCGATGGAGGCTATACCACTAACCTATCCCTGGAAGAGGTGCTCGGTGGCAAGGCATGGGTAGTCGATACCTATGAAGGCCAGCCCCTGGAGCCTCAACATGGCGGCCCGGCACGATTGCTGGTACCCCATCTCTACTTCTGGAAGAGTGCCAAGTGGATCCGCGGTCTGCGATTAGTCGATCAGGATGAACCAGGCTTCTGGGAGTCGCTTGGCTACAACAATCACGGAGACCCATGGAAAGAAGAACGCTACCAGGGCGACTAATCTGGCAACGTGGTGAAGTGGTTGCCACGCAGGCAGAAACCGCGCACGTCAAGAGTATCACGCTCGCTCTCCCCAACTGGATCGGGCATCGAGCGGGTCAACACGTAGATGTGCGTCTCACTGCCGAAGACGGCTACCAGGCCGAGCGCAGCTATTCGATCGCCTCAGCACCCGAGGAGGAACCGCGTGTGACGCTGACCGTCGAACGGCTTGATGACGGGGAAGTCTCTCCCTACCTTGTCGATGAGCTGCGCGTCGGTGACAAGCTGGAGCTGCGCGGCCCCATCGGTGGCTACTTCGTCTGGGAGGCGTCCATGGGCGGTCCGCTCCTGCTGGTCGCAGGGGGATCAGGTATCGTGCCCTTGATGGCAATGTTGCGCCACCGTGCCGCTGTGGGGAGCAGCGTTGCGACCCGCTTGCTCTATTCGTCGCGCTCCTTTGAGGACGTAATCTACCGCGACGAACTCGAGCGCCTAGTCAGAGACACCACAATGCTGGAGGTGGTGCAGACCCTGACCCGTGTGCAACCGTCCGGATGGACGGGCTATCATCGCCGCATCGATACCGGGATATTGCGTGAGGTGGCCTGGCCGCCTAAACAACGTCCGCTGATGTTCATCTGTGGCCCTACCCCATTCGTCGAAACTGCTGCAAAGAGTCTCGTATCCCAGGGATACGAGCCAGGACGCATCAAGACCGAACAATTCGGACCGACAGGAGAAGCATGATGGAGAATAAACTGGATGGCAATGCTGCCGGGGGCATCCTACAAGAGATCTTCCCCTTTGACATGACGCTCGTGCAGGCAATCTGTACGGGCTGCGGCACCACCAATGCCATTGGTGCGACCGCCGTCTATATGCATGGGATGGGGACGGTGATACGCTGCCCCTCCTGCGATGCCGTGCTCATCCGCGTTGCACAGGTAAAGGGACGCTACTGGCTGGATATGCGGGGCGTGCGCGTCCTTCAGATCAGCATGGAGGCATAGTCCTTCGGTCTAGCACGAAAATCCGCACATTCTTCCTCGAAAAATCGGGTGGTCTCCCTCACCGGATATATAATTCTTTTTGCTTCCCTAGGATGACTCACTACCCTGACCACTATCCAATGTTGCAACAGAATATTACACAAGAACAACTAGTAAAGTTGCATACCCTTGTAAGACTACTCAGTACTATGAGATTATATGCCCTGATGTGTACATTAGTGCCATAGCCAACTATGACCAGTATTGGCAACTCATCGCTTGTAATACTAGTAGATCTGTTTTATACTAGTACAAAGATAAATAGGAGTCTCATCGAAAACATCCTGCGATTTCTTCTGTACAGGAAGCTGAACGCTTGTTCTAAAAATGAGGCACTACTGTTTAGGGTCTAGATAAGTATTATAAGGCAGTTATGGGTATTATAGAAGCGTTCTACTAGTTATCGTCTACTGAGCAGTACCGTGTACAGTAAAAAAGATCACATGATGAGGTCAGCACATTGAGAAAGAACGGAAACTGCCGTAGTGCATCACATATGAGGTGTTGAAAAGCGGAACGGCAAGGTCTATATTTTTGCATGGAGTAGGTGAAATGGATAGCTTTATCAATAGGGAGCCCGAACTCAGGCTCATCGAGGATGCATTTGGTGACCTTCTTAACAAAGATACATTCTTGCGCACACCCATTATTGACTTTTACGGAGTAGAGGGTATTGGCAAAACAAGTATTCTGAGAAAAGTAATACAGACGTGCGATAAGAATAAGATACGATACATATGGGCAGATGCCAGTAAGAATGTCCCAGACTTTTTCCACGAAATCATTCACCAGGCTGGGCAATACGGTGAGTTGCTCCCCAACCAGAATGAAGGCAAAGATTTGCTGAGGCAATCCATAGCAGTAACGCAAAGACTCTTGGGGACAGGTCCGCTGGTCATGCTCTTGGATGCAGTAGACACGATGAATGACACCAAACTGCAGCCAATTGCAACAATGCTAGGCGATCTGGTTGTGAACAACAAGCTTTTTGTGGTATTAACTAGTCGCAGAAGTGTATCCTTCGAGCACAAGAGAGAGGTTGCACGCAAACTTACCACGTTGCCTCTGCTTCCACTCGACCGAGACAGCAGCGAACAATACCTAAACAGCATTGGTCTTCCCCCTGACCCCGAGCTACGCGAAATAATCTTTAAATGGACACGTGGTTACCCACTGGCAATGAATGTCATGGTGAACACTCTCACAGAGAAGGTAGATCCCAGAAATGAGCTGGGACAACGAACGTTGCTAACTCAGATCAAGCAAAAGGTAATTAATGAAGGTATTCTTGCAAGAGTAGAGTTGGCAGAACGGCCATGGTTCCAGATAGTATTGAGTCTTCTTTCTGTACCAAGAAGGTTCAATGTGGTAATCATGCAGAATCTGATAGAAGAATTTGCACCGAGTCTGAAGTTGGCAAACAGTCTCTCATACATCGTCCTACCGAAGCGTATCTCTCAAGCAACTGATATCTTGAGCTGGAATCTCGCCAAAGGCGGCTTTTCCATTGATTCTCCCGTACGCAATATTTTTCTCCTCCAACTGAAAATAGAACGTCCTGATGATTACCATGAAATAAACAGATTCTTGGTAGAGATCAGCCAAAGCAATGCAAACGATGCAAGTGGTCCCGACCGTATTCGTTACCAGCGAGAATATCTGTACCATAGTGCCAATAGTTGTACTGAGGAACAATTGCCACACATTCTTGCAACGACTGTCCAGCAAATCATCCAGGAGGCTGAAAAAGCCCCTGAGGACCTCATTCAGTTTCAAGAAGAGTTCTCACAAGATACTGAACTCAAAGAATTACTCGGCAAACATGTCGATATTGTACTTTCTCCTATATACCAACAACTAGCGCGAAAGATGTACAAAGATGCTATACAGGAAGCGGATGAAGCGAAGCATGTGCACTACTTACACGCATTTTTTTCCTACACTGTTCAGGATCCAGCAATACATGATCTGTCCTCGCTTTTAAAAGAACAAATTGACCAGCTGATAGCTCAGGAGCGTCCAGCCATAGTACTGAAGCTTTATGAAAAGCTTGCGCGAGACGACAGGTTTAGAGAAGCACTTGGTAAGGATTTTTCAGAGTTACTTGCTCGTATCCGCAATAATATGCCAGCAGAAGGATAGACGCCTATGTTTGATCAACAGATTGCACAACATTTTATTGGGCATACAAAAGAATTAGAAATCTTCGAGCAGTGGCTTGCGCATATCGGTGACCCTTGGATCTTGTTTTTCCATGATGAGACCGACGTGCCTACCAAAAAAGGTGGGGTAGGCAAAACCTGGCTGCTGAGAAAATGCGCTGGGATCGCCAGCGAACGCTATAAGAATGTTGCCGTTGCAGTAGTAGATTTCTTCAGTGTAGGGGATCGCGATGGCATTGAAATTGCCCAGCGTATGGTCAAAAGCCTACAAGAGATTCATCCTGAGTGGTCTCCCGCCTCCTTCACCGAAGCCTTGCTAGAGTATCGCGAGGCTCCAAGCAAGGATGTAACCGAGACGCGTGACAAATTGCATACAGCTCTCACTCACGACTTGTATATGCTGGATCAACAACTGGTTGGTGCTAACAGGCAACTCCTTGTATTTTGTGACACGTATGAAGTGATTGAGGCATATCCGACTGTTGCTGCGTTGAGTTCCGTCTATGCATTTCCTGATCAGTACCAGTTTAAGCGCATAGGTATGATCATTGCTGGACGAAACGCCCCTGATTGGGAGCACCCTAACTGGAAGGGACGCAAGCAGGAAGTGCAATGCGTACCGATCAAACCATTTACGCAGGAAGAGACAGTACAATTTATTAACGACAACGCCACGGCTATGGGATCAATTGAGACGCAGTCAGCAGAGGCCCAAGTGCTCTATGCTCGTACTGAAGGTCGTCCCATCCTGGTCGGTCTGGTGACAGATATGCTGAACCATCATGTGATGACACTGAATCAGCTTCTGGAAATCCCCGCAGACCAGTTTGAATCCTCTCTGGTAGCACGCGTTAATAGCCTGGAGCAGCCTATTAACCTGGTGATCCTTTTCATGGCACATATCTATCACCGCTTCAATGAAGGGCTACTTACATGGTTATTCAATTCTTCAAAAGACATCAAAGAACTGATGCAGGACATACAAACATATGAGTTATCGAAAAAATTACTTGAGTTATCATTTGTACGCCGCTCAGGGAGTGGCGATAACGTGGCATTGCACGATGAAATGAGGCGTCTGGTCAATCAATACAACTGGACGGCACAGGAACAGCAGACTAAGCGCTATCGCCGTGAGCTCAGCCTGGGAACCATCAGTTACTACGAAGATCAGATCGCCAATAAACCGAGCGAGCAGCTACTCCGGATATACCGCGTTGAGATGCTCTATCATAAGTTATTTGTAGATTTAAACGAAGGAATTGAGCTTTTCGGGGAGCATATTCGAAAAGCAAATGATTTGTGGCAAAGTGCATTTGCGCGTTCTTTATTACAAGAAGCGAAACAGTTTACTGACGCTCTCTCCACTGAGCAAAAGTATAACATGACTCTGGCAGAGGCGGGATTATTGCTGAGAGAAGAAGATAGTAGAGAGGCACTGACGCTCTATGAGCGATTAGAACAGGAAGCCGATCCGAGCTGGCTTACTTCTCATCAAGGAGATATTTTGTTTCAGAAAGGCAATTGCTATCAAAAAATGAATCAGCTTTCTGAGGCCATTGCTAATTTTAGCAGAAGCCGGGACATCGAAACAAAACGGGGCAATGAGCCACGGGTTGCAGCCATCCTGAGCAGGCTTGGTGTGATTGGACGACGCACAGGCGATTTAGCCGGAGCAAAAAGCTACTATGAACAAAGCATTGCTATCAGCAAAAGATTAGGTGATCTAAGAGGATATGCAGATGCGCTCAATAGTCTGGGTAATCTCCACCGATTACAGGGCAAAACAGAGGAAGCATTACAACACTGTAAGGTAGCATGGCGCATCCGCAAAGATTTATATGATAAGGGTCAGGCCAGCGACATAGCTGTTGGATTGAGTCTTAGCACCATTGGTATCATCTATCTCAAGGTTGATGATCTGGTGAATGCAGAGAAGTTTTTTCGGGATGCGTTTAAGATTTTCGAGCGTAACAACTATAAAGCGGGCATTGCCGCCATGTACAACCGTTTCGGCCAGATTGCGATGGCAAGGAACGAGTTAGAACGTGCCATGGAGTGGTTCCTTCAAGGCTACAATGCCTCTCAGGGGATTGAAGTAGAAGCAGAAATTAATAGCTTGAATAAACAAGCATGGGTGCTAGTGCTACAAGGTCAGTTGCATAAATCTATTCCCCTGTTTGAAAAGGCGATAGAACGAGCCAGCGAAGTGAATGACTACTATCAGAAAGCAGAATCGCTCGTCGATCTGGCGGACGTTCTTGAACGCCTAGAGCAACATGATCAATCGCTGCATGCCTTGCGCGAAGCGGAGACGATTGCCGAACGCTACAACTACTACTACCTGTTAGGTGTTGCCGAAGACTTCCAGGGTGATAATAGGTACAAAGTCGGTAGCTACCAATTGGCCTTCAAACACTTTGGGGAGTACTGTTACTATATGGCGCAGTACAACCCGGTACAGCGTGACAAAGCTGTGCGTAAAACAACTGACTTACTACTGAATGTGCCAAGTGAGGAAATTCCTATTATCCTCGATGAGTTGGTTACGCGCTGGTCGTCTCTCGGTTTAAGTGAAGGAGTTACGGTACTGCTCAATGCGCTTGAAAAAGTTCGCATGCTGATGAACATATAAGTATCTAGTTGCATGGGGTACTTAAAGCAATGGCGCCGCTATAGAGTATTGAGTACATGAACAGAACTGAACTAAGTAGTGCCATTGCTCCTCATTTCTATTTGGTGGGAACAATTGGGATCTTCATCATTGACAGTGGTGATCATCAAGTCTTCCACATCTATAACGCGGAACGTGTAGAGCTGCTACGTACAAGTGAGTAGAGTATTTGCAGGATTGGATAGATGAAAATTTGGCTCGACACAACACCAGCAGGTCAATCTGGTGATAACCAGTATCGTGGTGGTAAGGAGTGTGATAACGAGTGTGATAACGAATGTTTTCGTAACAGTGATCATTTCCAAAATATTGAGCTTCCGTTAAGTGGAGATGATTTTCAGTGCATCCACAAATCTGCTCTGAAGCAGGCCATACCACTACATATACAAGAGTGTGTGCAGGACAGATGGCTTGTTTGCAATCCTACCGGATTAGGGTACGTAACTGTTTTAGATGCAGAGGCCCATATTCTTCTTGAACAGTTTAGAACGCCGAGGTCGCTTGCATCTGTAATGCCTGCGATGGTAGGGGCATCGCCTGAGCGCATTGAAGGGACAGTCGCTCTATTGTACAAAGCTGGATTGCTGCAACATAACGGCCAAACTCCTGTGAGACATGAGGAGGGGAAAGCACAGAGCTTATCAGCGTGGCTGCATGTGACAAATGCCTGCAACCTACGTTGTCACTATTGCTATCTGGAAAAGACTACCGAGAGAATGGCTGAAGACACCGCTCACCGCTCTGTCGATGCTATTTTCAGGTCCGCAGTGAAACATCATTTCAAGCATATAAGACTCCGGTATGCAGGCGGTGAAGCCAGTTTACATATGGCCAGTGTGATAGCCCTGCACGATTACGCCGCTCAGTCGGCGCAACAGCATGCTATAACACTGCACGCCTCTCTATTAAGCAATGGCGTTGTCCTGTCACAGCGTGCCATTGAGCAGTTGCAAGCACGTCACATAGGCGTAATGATCTCTTTAGATGGGATCGGCAGATATCATGATAGTCAGCGCCCTTTTATACATGGACAGGAGTCCTTTCAGTATGTGGATCGCACTATCACAAGGCTGCTAGCGAATGAACTGGTGCCACATATATCGGTGACCGTCTCACAGCGCAACCTTAGCGGACTGAAAGACCTGTTGGCGTATATTCTAGAACACAACATGGCATTTACACTCAACTACTATCGAGATAATAACTGTGCGACTGACGACGACTTACAATTCGGCGAACAGCAGATGATTGACGCTATGCGTTCTCTATTTGAATGGCTTGAACACAAGCTACCTGCACGTCGCCTGCTGGATTCGTTCATCGATAAATCCAACTTATCAAGCCCACATCAACGCACTTGTGGCGTGGGACAGAATTATCTCGTGATTGATCAGCGAGGGGGAATAGCAAAGTGCCATGCTGATATCAAGCGTACGGTGACAACTATTGAGGCAGATGATCCATTGCAGTTGATTCGAGATGACCGAAGCGGTGTGCAGGGGCTGGCTGTAGAGGAAAAGGAAGGGTGTCGTACATGTGATTGGCGCTATTGGTGTACAGGAGGATGCCCACTGCTCACATATAGGGTGACAGGAAGATTTGATGTGAAGTCCCCCAACTGCACTATTTATACGGCTCTGTTCCCAGAAGTACTCCGCCTTGAAGCCTTGCGCTTGCTCAAATATGCAAACCCAATCATCCTATAACACAACAGTAGGCAAAAAGCGTGTCATACTGCAGTAATGGTGAAGTATATATCGATGGAAGGCACAAAAATAGATTTCGCAGGCGTAATGGAGTTTCTGCAAGCAAGCATACATAAAGAGGGGACCGTGCTCATCCTGGGAGCCAGGGCAGGCGGCTTTTTTCGTGGTCAGCATCTGTATAATACGATGACTGCCTATGGTGACCCTAGCTTCAGTCAACTTCCACGTGGAGAGCAGTTTGGCAAATGTTACAGCCTTCTAACAAGTTCAGCACTATTCACCATGGATGAGATCGACACTATCCTTATTGCATCTCTTAACGATGCGGACCTTACAGATGCTGACGAATGCCTAGCGACACTTGTGAAACAGGGAGTCTTTGATGTGATTGTCTCGACGAACGTAGATAACTTGCTGGAGCAGGCGTTGGAGAAGGAGGGTATGAAGGAGCTGCACGATTTTGATGTGTTTAGCCCAAATTTTGACACGACTATCCGTTCTGAAAGAAAATTTCCTCGCAGGATTATTAAGGCATTTGGCGAGTTAAGAACCAGAGACTATATTTACACCATGACACCTCAGGCGCGTTTACACAGTGCCAGGAATCTGGAAACGACACTCAAGAAGGAGCTAGAGCGGAATATTCTTGCAGTTGGGCTCGATCCGGTGTGGGACGCAGAAATCCTGAGTGCGATTTCTTGCAAGGGGAAAGCATTCTGGCACATCAGTGAAGAAGAGCTAGACAAATATGGTACATTAGGCAAGGTTGGCGAAACAAGACAGTTTGAACATGTGATGGGAATAAATGGCAGCTATAGCAGTACTATGAAAGAGCTACGCGAGCTTTTGACAGGGAGCACACTGTCCGGTACAGCTCAGACAGAGAGTATGCAGGCCGATCAGACGTTGAGAGAAAACCGTGAGGTAATCGACAGTATACTTGCTTTAGACGAGATTCCGAATTCGCCACCCACAGAAACACCACGCCTAGCCGTTGACAATCCGCTGGAAATCTTTATTTCTTATGTTCCCGAAGACGAACTATTGTGTCAAGAGCTTATCACTCACTTATCGACACTGAAAGACCAGAAGGATCAAAAGACCATCAACATACGACATCATCGCAGAATAGTTGCAGGCCTATCTCGACGAACCGAGATTGATCGATTTTTGAATACCGCTTCTCTCATTTTGCTGCTAGTCTCTGCAAATTTCATTGCATCCGAGGATGACATCCATAGCCTTGAAATAGAACGTGCGATGGAACTGCATGAAAAGAAGAAGGCGCTTATTATTCCCATCATTCTCCGCCCTGTTGATTTCAATGGAATGCCGTTCAAGGATCTTATGTCACTCCCAGCAAATGGGAAGCCCGTGACAGCATGGGATGATCGTGATAGTGCCTTCGTTGATATCATCAAGGGTATTAAAAATGTTATTGAATATCTCAAGAAAAATCACTAGAAAATGCGCATTACTTGAAGATCAATTTAGCTCATCTGATCTTGCCCCGATCCTGTAGAGCCAGAGGATAGTGGGTCATCCTAGAAGGATGGTCCACTATCCAGGATGGGTGCTCGGTTGGCACACCTGGGTGGAGGCACGAGCAGCAAGAGCTTCCATTGGTCCCAAGGGAACCTGCCTCCACCCACGATGGCCCGTCTCGCAAAGCACTCATCCCTCCTCACCCAGCAAGCCAAGCTCTCGTGCTTGCCGTACCGCTTGGACTCGGTTCTGCACGCCCAATTTGGAGAAGATGTGGCTGACATGGCGTTTAACCGTATCGATGACAATTACCAGTTCTTGGGCAATCTCCTGGTTGGATGCACCCTGTGCCAGTAGCTGCAGGACCTGCAGTTCTCGTTCGCTTAAGGGATCTGGTAACGCTTGAGTCTTTGTTTGCTCTCCTGCTTGTATCTGCCCCATGATCTCTTGTTGAAACGCGGCAAGCACGGTATCTAGATAGGGGGTTGGCCTACTCTTGCGGTCCCGCTTGCGCAGGCGATAGAGCAGCATGGCCATCGAGGCTCCTTCGTCCACAAAGCTGCGGATGTAGCCTTCCGGCTCTGCCAAACGGACTGCCTCTGAGAGGACATCGAGAGCCAGTGCCTCCTCCTGGCGCATCTGGTGAGCCAAGGCTTGCAAGAGTCGAATCTCAATCACATGGCCCCAGCGCTGGCCTGTCGTTGCTCTCTGGAGCACGGGCTCCAGTCGCTGTAAGGCGATAGCTGGCTGGGCCATGGCTAAGCAGATACGAGCACGAGCCACCTCTTCCCGTTCACGGGCGAATGATGTGCCATGCCCCTCTACGGTATCTAGCTCCTGGGCCCAGTACATAGCGCGGTCCCATTCTCCACTGGCAAGCCAGAAGCGGACCTGATCTATTGTGGTGAAGAGGGATCGATAATGGAGAGCCATAGGCTGGCTCATGCGCATGCTGACACGTTCAAACTCTTGGAGGGCAGAGCGTGCCGCATCTAACGCTCTGCGTGACAGGCAGATACGCAGTAATACGGAGAGGCCAAGGAGGGAATACATGAGCGATGCGATCGAGACCGTCTGTTTGGAAAGTGAGATAGCCTCTTCTACCAGAGACTGTGCAGTATCTAGCTCATTCCACTCACGCTGGATCTCTGCTTGCAAAAGGATGGGCCAACCCACGTCAGGCAACATACGTTCTCCTGACGGTGTTCCCAACTGCACTGCTCGTTGGATCAGCTGTTGTGCCTTATATAGTTGTCCTGCTCCGATCATATACATGATGGTGTAGCCCATGTCAGCAATAGCCAGAGAAGTCATTCCTGGAACTGCGGCAAGACCGTTTGCGGCTTGCAGACCACTCTGGATTGCGGTCACTGCATCATTGGCAGAAGAAGAATAATAAGCTATGAGTTGGGCAGTGCCCACAAATGCATACCCCAGAGCGTTCTCTGCTGAGAGCAGACCTTTGGCCTGTTGACAGAGAGCGAGTGCGGTTTGTCCATCCTCTCGATGGCTTTGCAGGAAGGCATGCCAGGCAATTGCCTCTCCAAGCATATTCTCCTGTTGCTGCAATGCTTCTGAGGATGGGGTATCTCCATGCGTCTTTAGCCTCGTCAGCGAAGCGCTTAGTGTTGCTTGGGCTCCATTGGACCAGGCATCAAGGGTCGTTGGTGGAGCAATTGCCCATAAGATCTGGCTACAGGCAAGACAGAGACTAGGCCGGGAACCCACGATGTCCACTGGAAGTTGTTCGAGCCACTGTCGGAGCAGGGCCAGCTCATGTTCACCTGCTCCCCAGGTAAGTGACATCACTGGGAGACGCTCGATCAGATCAGCCGCCCATTCCCACTCTTTAGCACTGAAGGCATGCAGAATGGCCTGGGTGGTCTGATCATGCTGGGCATACCAGAGGCTAGCACGATGGTGCAGGATGGGCACCAGATCCCCCTGTGTCTGCTCCAATTGGTAGCGCAAGGCTTGGGCAAATAGCGCATGATAGCGATACCACTGGCGTTTGTTGTCGAGGGACACCACAAAGAGATTGGCTTGTTCGAGTCGTTGGAGCATCTGCTGACTCTCATGCAGCTCCATGACCGCGTCACAAAGCGAGGCATTGAGCTGTTCGAGGATAGAGGTATAGAGTAGAAACGTTTGCACCTCCGGCGGCTGTCGTCGCAAGACATCCTCAGTCAGATAGTCCAGGATGTAGCGTTGATCCCCGCTTACCTCCTCCAGCAGAGTAGTCGGATCTGCATGCCCTTGCAGGGAAAGAGCAAGCAATTGCAAGCCTACAAGCCAGCCTTCCGTCCGAGTGGTCACTTCCTGGATCATCTCATCAAGAAGGTGGATGTGCATCACCTCGTGGAAGAAGGCCCTAGTCTCCTCGGCTGTACAACGCAACTCGTCAGTGCGCACTTCCAACAGTTGCTGACGTGTCTGCAGCAGAGGAAGCGGCAAAGGAGGATCAGCACGTGTTGCCAGAATAATATGTAATTGGGGAGGAAGATGCTCTACTAAATACAAGAGGGTCGTGTGTACCTCCTGCTCGGTGATGAGGTGATAGTCGTCTAGGATCAGCACAAAGTGCTCTGTGCTCTCCACTAATAGATTGATCAGTGCCACCAGGACGTACTTGAAGGGTGGGGGTTGCGGTGATCGCAGTTGCATTAACAGTGAGGTAAAACGGTCTGGCTGTTGCTGATCTAATGCGGAGAGGACATAGGTCCAGAACAACCGTGGTTCATTGTCCTCTTCGTCGAGGGATACCCAGGCTACCTGGATGTTACTTGGTGGCAGTGATTGTGCCCAGGCAGAAAGTAACATGGTCTTGCCAAAGCCAGCGGGAGCAGAGACCAGCGTGAGGGGCTGTTTCAGACTCTCAGCGAGCAAGGCCGTCAGACGAGGACGCGAGATCAGCGTACCTGATGCAATGGGTAGAAAGAATTTGGTGGCCAGAAGCTGATTCTGCAAGGGCATTGGTGCGTTCATTGTAGCCTCACCCAAGCAGGCCGAGCGTTTTTGCTCGCTTTACTGCTTGTTCTCTATTTTGTACTCCCAATTTGGAGAAGATGCGACTGATATGGCGTTTGACTGTATCAACGACAATCAGCAGTTCTTGCGCTATTTCCTCGTTAGATGTGCCGTGTGCAAGTAACTGGAGAACCTCTTGTTCTCGTTTACTCAAGGGCTTCACAAGCCCTTTGCTCTGCCGAGGAAAGGCTGCGAGTAACGTGTCCACATAGGAGGTCGGCCTGTGTTGGTATTGATGTTCCCGTAGCCTGCCGAGAAGAGCCTCCATGGAAACGCCTTCGTCTACGAAGTGACGGATGTAGCCCTCCGGCTCAGCCAAGCGGATTGCCTCTGAGAGAGCTGAGAGTGCCTGTGTCTCCTCGTGGCACATCTGGTAGGCCAGAGCTTGCAACAATCGGATCTCAATCACATGGTCCCAGCGCTGTCCTGCGGTCGTTCTAGCAAGCAGAGGCTCCAGTCGATGCAGGGCAACAGTAGGCTGTTCCTCGGCCAGAAAGATGCGGACGTGTGCCACCTCTTCTCGTTCATGCGCAAATGGAGTGCGACAGAGCACTCCCACATCCAGCCCTTCGGCCCAGCGTCTGGCACGGTCCAGTTCCCCACAGGCCAGCCAGAACCTGACTTGGTCGATCGTGGTGAAGAGGGAATGATGATAGCTTGAGGTAAACTGGTTCATGGTCATTTCAATATGTTCAAGCAGCTGAAAAGCAGAGCGGGCTGTGTCTAACTCACCACGCGACAGACAGATACGCAGCAGCACTGCATACCCATAAAGTAAAAAAGGGAGTGATGCGATTGAGGAGGTCTGTTGGCATAGTGAGATGCCCTCTTCTACCAGAGAAAGCGCTGCGTCCAACTGGTTCCACTCACGCAGGGTGTCCGCTTGAAAGATAGCGGGCCAGCCTACCTCAGGCAACACACGTTCTCCTGGTTTTGTCCCCAAGAGAATTGCTTGATTGGTCAGCCTCAATATCTCGCGCAACTGCCCTGCTCCTATCATATGCTGGGCAGTCGCGGCCATAAAACCAATAGTGAGAGCAGTCTCCCCAGCCGCTTGGGCAAGAGAGACTGCTTGGATTGCACTCTCGATAGCGGCCACTGCATCATTCGCAGAAGAAGAATAAAAAGCCTGGACCTGGGCATAGGCGACGTATGCACGAGCTACGAAATTCTGTGCTGAGAGCAAGGCAAGGGCCTGCTGGCAGAGCGCGAGTGCGGCTTGTCCATGCTCTTGATGACTTTGCACGATAGCATGCCAAGCCATCACCTCTCCAAGCAGGTTCTCCTGTTCCTGCCGTGCCTGTGGGGTGAGCATTGGGGGTGAAATATCCTGATGTGTCAGTGTTGTCAGGGAGACTGTCAGCGTGGTTTCAGCTGTCTCAAACCAGACATCAAGGGTCTTCTGTGGGGCAATTGCCCACAAGATCTGAGTACAGGCAAGACAGAGACGAGGCTGGAAATGTATAATGTCAGTTGGCAGATGCTCTAGATAGTGTCGGAGCCTGACCAGCTCATGTTCACTAGCTCCCCAGGTAAGTGACATCACTGGGAGACGCTCGATCAGATCAGCAGCCCATTGCCACTCTTTAGCACTCAAGGCATGTAGGATGGCCTCAGTAGGAAAGTTGTGCTCGGCATACCAGAGACTAGCACGGTAGTGCAAGATGGGTACAAGATCACTATGTATGTGCTCGAGCCGATAACGCAAAGCCTCGGCAAAGAGGACATGGTAGTGATACCACTGACGCTTGCTATCCAGGGAGACCACAAATAAATTGCTTTCCTCCAGCCGTTCTAACATCTGCCTACTGCCTCTTTGTTGCACGACAGCGTCACACAGTGGGGCAGTGAGCCGCTCGAGAATGCAGGTGGAGAGCAAAAACGTTTGCACCTCCTGCGGCTGTCGTTGGAGCACCTCCTGGGTCAAATAGTCCAGGATGTAGCGCTGATCCCCACTGGCCTCTTCTAGCAACTTGCTAGGATGATCGGCGTACTTTTGCAGCGAAAGACCAAATAATTGCAAGCCCACCAGCCAGCCCTCCGTGCGAGCCATTACTTGCTGGATCATGTCATCAAGGAGTTTGGTATCCATGACCTCATGGAAGAAGGTCTTGGTCTCCTTTGCTGTACAGCGCAACTGGTCCGTGCGCACTTCCATCAATTGCTGGCGTGTTCGTAGCAGTGCAAGAGGCAAAGGGGGATCAGCACGTGTTGCCAGGATAATATGCAATTGGGGTGGTGAATGTTCCACCAGATACGAGAGCGTGGTATGCACTTCCTGCTGGGTGATCATGTGATAGTCATCTAAGATCAGCAGAAAGTTCTCAGCACTGTCCAGCATAAGCTTGCTAAGCATCGTCAGGACGTATATCAGTGGTGGGGTTTGCGGAGATTGCAGATACTTCAGTAGAGGTGTAAAGGGTTCCGGTTGTTGCTGATCCAATGCGGAGAGGACATAGGTCCAAAACAATCGCGGTTCATTGTCCTCCTCGTCCAGGGACACCCAAGCCACATGGGTGTTGCTTGCTGGCAGGGATTGTGCCCAGGCAGAAAGTAACATGGTCTTGCCAAATCCGGCAGGAGCAGATATTAGTGTAAGGGAATGTTTCAGACTCTTATGGAGCAAAGCAAACAGACGAGGGCGCAAGATCAGAGGATGTGATGCAACTGGCACAAAGAATTTAGTAGCCAAAAGCTGGTTCTGGATAATCAGCGGCGGATTCATAGTAATCTCTTCTTTCTCCATCACCCTGGTTGGATGCACCCTGAGCACAGGCTACCTGTAGCAAACTTTGCTCTTGTCGTTCCAAGTGACCGATCCTCCCTTCGAATATCTGTGTCCTTGGTATTTTAACATAGGAAGCAACATTCGATACCATCTGATATCCATAGTTTCAAAGCACCTGGTAGTGAAGGATGCACCATGCGTTCCGACAGTGGATACCTCGTTTGGCTTGTTTCAGCCATGTAATGAGCGTGCCTCACCCCGAGATTGCCAATCCAAGAGAAATGGGCAGAAAGAGGGTTTCAACGCGACGCTGTTTTTCCTTAGACCACTTTTCTATTTCATTGCACCATAGATACTATTATTGCCTGTAGAAATGATCTGTAAATATAATGCTCGATCAGAGCAATAATGTCGCCTAAGTGCCGTGTTTCAGAGTTGCAGTGGTTGTACCTGGTAGGGATGTGCATGCTCCTCGCACAGCCACAAAATATTGCCATCCTCAGTGACAACCTTTTGTAAACCATCCCAATACTGATGAGGGTCAACCTCTTTCAGGAAACTGTGCAATACTCGCAGTGCTGATCCAATGTTCTGCTCGAATCCTCCAGGATGGCGTCTCTCCGCCAGACTGGTAGGATCATGCTCGCCAAGTTTAGGAAGATCTTCAGTAATCTTCTCTAGCAGTTGCACCTGGTTGTCAAGCCGCTTATACGTCTCTTCAGTGAGAGCAACACCCAGTACTTTCCCTGCAATCGGCACACCAAACTTCAGAAATTCAATCAGATGCTTCAGCCAGGGCGATACCTTGACCCACCAATCCTTTGTTTGACGCAGATCATAGCCTTTGGACTCACGAATACAATGAGGTCCCGAAGGATACTGACACATCAAGAACAGCTTGTAATCCTCGCTCATCCAATTTTTGAGATTGAACGGCGTTGTAGAGCCAGGAACAATATAGAAAGTATTAGGGCACTCGGCCTCCGTTTTGCGCATCTCCAGATTCCACAAACGGGTGAACTGACGCACATTCCACTCACAGAGCTGGTTGAGGCGCTGCCATAGCATTCTATTGTCATAGAGCAACAGGTCCTCTTTGCCTTCAATGACATGCAAGAGCTGTAGAATTTCCTGTTGTCCAGTAGCGACGACCGTCTGCACCTCTTGAGTCGTACTGATGTGGATGCCATACAGCAGCTCGCGAACCTTTACAAGCTGATAGCTCTTGCGACACTCGATCGTTTCCCTACCTTGATTGAGTCGTTCAACGAGATCTTCCTCATAGTGGTACGTTTTTGGACACGGCTGTGCAGAGGCGGTTTGCAGATGACAGATGCAAGGAACTTCGCGGCTGACCTGGAGTCCGTCAAAGCGAGACAAAATCAGATCTACGGTCTCTTTGAGGATCACCAGAAATGTACGAGGCTCTACTCCCCAGGCTTCCAAACGCAGTTCGTTGCGCCTGGCAAACAATTCGACCCGCGCCCAATGGTCCTGATAGGAGAGGATGACCCCTTCCCGCCAATGTAGCTTGCGGGTGTAACGATGTGTGCGAACGATGAACCAGCTCATAATGCCAGCAGGCACAAAATCGAGACGGTAGATCAGCTCTACATGTACCTTTCCAGCTTTCATCTCCTCAGCATTCCAGGTCGGTAGGGACGATGGCGGCTGAAACGGTAAGAGTTGAGGAATCAGACTCTGAGTCGCATGCTTCCACGAGAGCTGTGGATCAATCTGATAGCACAGATCAAAGCGTTCCATCAGACGCAAAAAGAGCGGATAGAGAGCTGGATCATAGCGTTGTCCTTGCTCATCGACAGCCCAGATAGCAGGAAGTTCAGCGTGCACTAAAATACCAGAGCGATCACGCGTTTTCTCATTCTCAAGGACGAAACTAATGGCCTTAGTGATCCAATTAGGCTTGAGAATCACCATATTGCTCAAGATGGGATCATCACGGAAATAGAGAATCTTGCCCAGATCATGCAGATAGCCTCCCAGTGTGCCCTGTGCCAACGCCGCATGAACTCCCTTTGCCATACACAGATCCATATAAGTCGTTGCACTAATATGATGCTCAGGCATAGCAGCTAATGCGCGTTCCACCTCAACCCACGACGTCGGCCAGGGCTGCCCTATGAATGGCAGCTTTGCCGCATGCTTTGCCACTGCCAGTTTCAATTCATCGATCCCCATACTCGTCTTATTGCTGACGTGCAGTACATCAACAATTTGTGGGTAGTCAGCGCGATACTGCGGAATGTTCAGATCTGGTAGTCGCTCGTCAATATGGGTAGCGACGAGCAAGATAGGAGCATCGGGAGCTAGCACACGAATACTATTGAGCCAGTAATCAAGTCTGCCCTGTTCCCCTCCCAAACGCGCATTCCAGACGACAAGGTAGAGCGACCGTTGGGTAAGAAAGAACTGATGAGTTGCCCGATAAATATCTTGACCTCCGAAGTCCCAGGTGTTGAGCTGAAGAGACTGCCTAGGTAAAGAAGGATGAGGTAACGGCAAGGTACCAACCTCAATGCCATGTGTCGTCTCAAGTGAAGCATCAAGACCTTTACCCTCGAAGGCACGAAGGAGAGAAGATTTCCCGGTACCACCTTCACCAACAAAGATCAGCTTGGCTTCATACCTGAGCACATGCTTACGGTGAAGCTCTCGCAGAAAGGAGAGTACAGCTTGTCTTTCCTGAGCCATGATTTCGGGAGGTGGTGTCAAAAGGCCTGGGTTGTTATCGAGTGGCAGGTGTAGCAAATTGGTTAACAGGCCAATTTCAGGGGGGATGTGAGTCAACTGGTTCTGATGTAACCACAGTTGATCCAACCTAGCTAATTGACCAAGTTCAGGAGGGATGTGAGTTAACTGGTTCTGGTGAAGATAAAGTTCCTGTAAGTTAGTTAACAGGCCAAGTTCAGGAGGGATGTGGGTCAACTGATTCTGATGCAGGTGGAGGTACCGCAATTTGTGTAACTGAGCTAGTTCGGAAGGGACGTAAGTCAACTGATTGTTCTCAAGGGATAGTGACTGTAGGTTGGCTAATTGACCAAGTTCAGGAGGGATATGAGTCAACTGATTCTGATGAAGATACAAATGTTGCAATTTGCGTAACTGAGCTATTTCAGGAGGAATGTGAGTCAATTGATTATTCTCAAGAGATAATGACTGCAAGTGAGTCAATTGCCCTATTTCCTCAGGAAGCTGAGTAATATGTAACCCTGAGAGATCTAGTTTGATAAGATGTCCTTGCTTATTATATTCTGTACTTTTGGGCATAACACCAAGCGTCGCTGTCAATCGTTCAAGGAGGGCGTGATCAGTCTCTGGATTTTCCATATCTACTTTCTTCTTCCTCATTATATTCTCCTTCCAGAATGTGTCTTCTCTCGGAATGGAGCTGGGGAACAGTTGAGTGAAAGACAGTATAACATAGTTTCTACCTTAATAGTTACACTGGATGTTATGATTCTCAAAGGGTAGAGGTCAACTACACTATTGGGAAGGGTAGTGGCTGATCTCAATGAGCCCAAGCCGATAGGCCACGCGTTCAGAATCATTCATATGAAGCAGGGTGACAGTAGCGCGACCACTTGAGGTAATCCCTTCAATAAGAGCCCCATTGAGGCGAAAGTGGCGCTTCCATCTCTGTTCACGTGGATGAAAAAGGATGACTACTTTTTGTGAGTTTGGGTCAATAGATGCAAGGTCTGAGCCTTTGAAACGATTACAATAAAAGCATGACCAAGCGAGGTTCTCAAGTGAGGCTGGTCCACCATGTTTTTCAGCAATCACATGGTCTGGTTCGTGTGGATAGTACATATCTGATTCATGAATGAGGCAGTATTCACATCGTCCTTGCGCACGCTCTTGTACCTGACGTCGTAAACGTTCAGGGATGAAGATCTTTCTGGTCATCGTTCTATGATGCCTGCTGTCTCAGTTGTCGATGAGCTTCAAGTTTGATCAGTTCCATCAGATATTCAATGACCATATAACTGTCTAGCTCTTTGCGTTCTTCTTCTGAAAGCTCGCCGTCACGGTCAGTATGAATGAGTTCATAGGCTCGTTCGGCTACTTCAGGGGAGGGATGGAATGCCACGATTTGTTCGGGCGTTGGGTGATGCGCAAGAAACTGTGCAATTTCAGTAGCGGCTTGTGTTTTGAGAAGCATAATCACAGTCCTTTGAAAAGTCTACATGTCTTTATACAAGAAGGTCTGGCGTTTCCCTATAAAATGTATACTCGTAGGAAATAGCCTCTCTAAGATCTACAGCATTGTAGGGAGCTTGGCAATGGGTAATGTCTCCTAATTCTTTCCCTGTCAAGGCTCCGTATTTCCTGATGATCCTATCAAGCATTTTGCGCTCTTGCTCAGTAAAAGGATAATCCACTGCTGTCTCCGACTGGTAGAAGATGGTAGGATTGTCATGGGTTAGCGACATTTTCTTCTGGTACGTTGAGATTAGACCTTCTCTCTCCATCTCCTCTGTTATTTCTACAAATTTTTCTGGAACAGGCCCCATCGGAAAAGCAACGTATGTTTCTCCCGTGAATGGCTTCTCATAGGCCTCATAGTAATCAAAATCCAGGAAGTAGAAGAGCTTGCAAGCCTTCTTTCTGCCTTCAATCTTCCCAAGATGCTGAAGCATGTACAGGAACGCAGCCTTGTATTTCTCTTTATCCAAACTTGCAATAGCCATGGTTTGAGACTCCCCCTTTCACGAGAATAATGCCATCCGTTTATATCAACGTTGTGTTAGTAACCCTACTCTATTATAGCACTACTGTTCTATATCGGGATATCCTTAATAAGCACAATAGCATTTTTTGGGGAAATTAGCAAGTTATAATTTGGTGATAATACGGTAAAACCATGGTACTTGGGTGAGATACGATAACAAAAGCCCTATTTCTACCTTTTTGGGCCTGCATAGGAATAACATCATAGATATTTCTTAAAAAAGAATCAGTTGTGTAAGAATTAGAAATAGTCTATACTACTCTGCTGACAGGGGCATTTCTTTGTAATCTATAACTATCGAGCAAAGCAAGGAATTAATCGATGAAACCGGAAGAACAGGCTCGACTGAAGATCGATGAGCTGCTTGAACAGGCTGGTTGGGTCATACAGGATCGTTTTCGACTGAACCTGGGCGCGGCTCGTGGGATAGCGGTGCGCGAATTTTCTACTTTGAAGGGTGCAACGGACTACCTGCTTTTTGTCGATCGGGAAGCCGTTGGCACGGTCGAGGCGAAGAAGATGGGGCAGACGCTCGTGGGAGTGGAGGAGCAAAGTACTAAGTACCGCAGCGGCCTGCCAGAGGATTTTCCGGCGGCCCGTCTCCCTCTGCCATTTGCCTATGAAACAACTGGCATTGAGACACGCTTTACCAGTTATCTTGATCCTGTGCCTCGCAGTCGTCCGGTTTTCGCTTTTCATCGGCCTGACACACTGGCAGCATGGCTTGCTCTAGCTCCTGAAAATCTTCCCAATGAGCAGAATAATACCTTGCGTGCCCGTTTGTGCCGTCTGCCTCCGTTACCATCTCAGGGACTGAGGGCTTGCCAGCTTGAGGCGATTACTAATCTGGAGCGTTCCTTTACGGAAGATCGACCTCGCGCATTGATCCAGATGGCGACGGGTAGTGGCAAGACCTATACTGCGGTCAGTAGTATCTATCGCCTGATCAAATTCGGCGGGGCTAAACGTGTGGTCTTTCTGGTGGATCGCTCAAATCTGGCACGCCAGACTCTCAAAGAGTTTCAGCAGTATGTCACGCCGGATGATGGCAGAAAGTTTACTGAGCTCTATAATGTGCAGCATTTGCAGACCAATTCGATCGATCAGGTCGCCCGTGTTTGTATCACGACTATTCAGCGCCTGTACGCTATCCTGCGTGGCGAACCCGATCTCGATCCTCTGGAGGAAGAGCAATCCCTTTTTGATATGGACGCCGATAAGGAACCGCCCAAGGAGGTGGAGTACAATCCTCTGATCCCGATCGAGACCTTCGACATTATTTTTACCGACGAGTGTCATCGCAGTATCTATAAC
>Ga0207416_1000616_pt1 | contig 57509 bp, 44 predicted proteins | sample PaiPotPPM11metaG_FD_184107 | JGI IMG/M metagenome (GOLD analysis project Ga0207416, IMG submission 184107) | Iron sulfur acid spring bacterial and archeal communities from Banff, Canada, to study Microbial Dark Matter (Phase II) - Paint Pots PPM... ... | reverse complement strand
GGCTTTGAGGGCTTGCAAGTCGGGCAGGCTGTGGTGACCACGCCTTTCAAGCGCAAACCGACCAAGAAAGGGGAGCCAAAAAGCGAACTCACCACCGAGAAAAAAGAGCATAATCGTACTCTCTCCCAAGAGCGGATCAGCATCGAACACAGTAATGCGGGCTTCAAACGCAATCACTCCGTTACCCAGATCCTGAGAAATACCCGCGAGGGCATGAGCGATTCCCTCGCGATGGTAGCGATGGGGTTACACAATTTACGGGTGAGTGTGCGGGCTAGCTATCAATTCTAGGACGAATGCAAAGGAAGAACATGGCCCGTGCTGGTCTCTGCTTATTCGGCAAGAAGTCTTTTCTGCTGTTCCTCTGCGACATATTGTTGAAATCGCCTTCTTTCTATTTCGAGTGCCTGTTGCCTTGTTGCTTCACGCTGTGCATGAGCGTAGACATGTGCTCTATATAATTCCTGGGCCTTGGAGATCTCCTGCGCATATTTTTCCTTTGCACCTGGAAGGAGCTTCTGTATACCTGTAGGTTCTGGTGGCTTATAAGAGTTTGGTGAAGGTGGCGGTTCGGCTACTGCAAGTGGTCCTGGATTAAATACTGGTAAGTTGGCAAGTTGCTTCAATGTTTGGATATCGATGTAGCTATTAATGGAAAGTGCATTGCTCAGTAGATGCTCTAACTGTTTGATCTGTTGTTCAAGTTGCTCATTCTGCAAATTTACTTCGGCTATTCGCGACTCTGTATAGAGCCGTTCTCGTTCCTTCTTGTCTGCATTGAGCGCACGTTGGTATGCTTTCTGCGCAGCGCTAGCAGCTTTGGCAGCTTGTGTCTGAGCTTTTTCCTGGGTACGTTGTTGAGCTATACGTCTGCGTTCAGCCTCACGTTGCCCTTGTATCATCAACCGTGCCAATCCACTTCGTCGTGCCATAGTAGATTCCTGCTCTTTCCTCTTAAATGTAAAATCATCCATAGTCGGGATAACTCAGCCTATTCCTCTTCTATGATAGCAGAGAATAAATAGACAGGCAAGAGGGGAAGGAAAGAGCAGTAGAGAGATTTAAACATTGGAGTGCTCAAGCTTCTCGATCGTTTCCACCTTTAAATCCTCTGATGATAATTCAACCGCTTCTAGCGCTTGGAAACAGAAACGTTGAATATCCTTTGCAGATCTTCTGACTTCTATGAATGTACCATCAGGAAATGTAGGATTATGTAGCTCCCTTGTCTCTTTAAATTTCTTCTTATCTCGCCCTACGGAATGTGGGAATTGTTGCATAATCAGCTCGAATTTTTCTGCTTCTAGTTCGGCAATAGTGTTCATCGTTCGCTCAAGAACATCACGCCACGATTGAACCTCAAAATGCAGACCGAGGATGCTCATAGTTTTGGGTGTAGTTCCTGTAACACGTTTTTGCTCGTATTGTATAAGCTTCTCGTCCCCAAAGTATGGCCAGATAGAAAGTGCCATATCTGCAAGACATACAGATCGTCTTTCAATATCATCTTTTGTCCAAGATTGAAGATCTGCAAAGTATTTATTGATCTCAAGATGACTATTTTTAAATTGTTCCTTTTTGGAACTAAAATCATTGTTTGAGAGTTCTGAATTATAATTTGTAAGGGTAAGGTTTCCAATCGTATGTAGCACGAGTTCGTGGATAATTTCGTAATCGTCTCCTAAGTGCTCTTTCCAGCTTTCTGTAAGTGCTTGTGGCATTACGTGCTCAATTGTAAGACCCTCGAAATTGACCAGCTCTTTATGATTGTATGACGCTTCAATTGCTTCGAGCATGAGTCTAGTTTTAATCGCTCGATCTCCATTTCCATAGAGTTTAGCATCTGTTAAATGTAACCTAAACTCGCGATCTTTGGGATAGCCCTTGGTCTGGAGCATTGCTTTTAATCCGTCAATAAAGTCTGCTGAGTTTTTGCTCTTGATTTGTGAGTAAAGTGAGGGAAAAACTTTGTTAAGAGTATTGGCAGGTATATTGCAAACAAATCGACGTATGATAAAGTTTTCGATCACTTTCAGAATAGTGACAAAATCGCTAGCAGAAATTTTGTTTTGCTCGTAATCGTGATAACAGTTTAGCAAGAAAGGATAGCTCGTTGTTACCTCAAGTTGCTTGAGACGTAGCAATGATTTCTGAATCTTCTTATCGGTCTCTTGTTCAGGTTTAAGCAGTTTGTGATAGTAGTTTGCAAATGTGGCAAGCTCTCTGAGATGCTTTAAGGGCTCACCATCCAGAAGGCGCTCTTTTAGGAAAGAATAAACATCACCTTGTTTGACAAAAGTACCATCTTTCATGAGATAATGGCGAATAGACTCTGTTAAGCTCTCTTTAAGTGCTTCTTGCATTGGTTCCCAGTATTGTGCGTAAATGGCTTCCTGCTCATCTGTATCAATCTTCATGAAGAAATAATTGCGAACAAGATCAGACTGAGTAAGTGGGCGTCCTTTAGCATTAAGACTTTCAAAAACTAAGTATGGGTCATCATCGTGATCGAGAACAATACTAATCACTGAAACATTACTAGAGATGACTTTTTTTAGTACCTCTCCATCAAGACCACTTGTCTTCATTTGTTTCTCGAAGAATTTATATGCATTAATGACCTTGCTATCTATTGATTTTGTATCTGAGTGAATTAGATTATGAAATGCTTCGCAGTCAGTCTGGGTTGGTTGAAGTTTATAATAGTCTGACCTCTTTTTAAACCGATTTACTAGTAATGTATCGTTAATTTCTTCGGCTAGTTCTTCTTGATGACTTTTCTTGGCTTTATCACGTAGCAGTGTGAGCAGAATAAAGATGGTGGTGAGACGTTGTTGACCATCAATAAGTAAATACTTGGCAATGCCTTCTGGCATCAAAGATGTTGGCATGGTTACCATTGAACCGATGAAATGTGTGCGTGGATTATCCATTTCACAGAGTTCGACAAGATCATTCCATAGCATTTCCCATTCCTTCTTATCCCAGCTATAAGGTCTTTGAAAGAGAGGAACAATATACTGCTTAGTACCTTCGATAAGCGCTTGGAGCTTGGTTTCTGATGCTTTCATATTAAAATTACCTCTTTTTGACTACTCACTGATAGTGGATTATCTGTTTACCATTGGTTATCCACTTTTACTTGACTGGTAGGATGACCAAATTAACTACCGTGTTTGTTCGTATTTCCGTGTAGTTTAACTTATCTTGAGATATCTTGCAATAGGTTCAGCGGAAGCAGGAAAATAGGGAGTGTGCATAGCGTTTTGGCATGGAGTTGGATAACATCCAAAAGAGGAGAAGTGTGGTACCACAATTTAGTAACCACTGATACTAGTTGAAATGTTGAGCTTGTTTTCAGGGAAAAAATTTCTTAACAACAGAAAAGCTCATACCAAATGAGCTTAGGTGATCCAAAAACTAGCACCAGTGGTTAGTAAGCTGTTAGCAAGAGAGTGAATTTTTTTTATAAAACTTGCTGGGAGTTGTTTTATCATGGTTTCAGCCTTCGCTTTTCCTAATTGGGCCGGCTGGTAATTTGGATCAATTTCTAATGCTTTCCTGTAATCCCTGAGTGATCTATAATACTCATTTCGCCTGTAATAAGCTTCACCGCGACAGCAGTGTACATCAGCAGACCTAACGCCATGTTCAATTACTTTTGTATATGCATCTATTGCATCATCAGTTCTCTCTCCTAAGAGCAATAAAACGTCTCCTTTGTGTTTATAAGCGGAGGTATTTTCTGGATTCGCACGTACTCTGCCTTCAATAACTGCACCAATATTTTGTATAGTATGCCTGTACTTCAGATTTAAATGTATTATCATCTGGTCAAGTTTATTTGCCTTCTCAAACGATTGTAATGCGTCTTCAACCCTTTCTAATGCGTAGAGAGCAGTGCCTCTGCCACAATGTGCATGTGCGACCTCATCTTTAATGTTTTCAAGTACGTGGTCGAAGTCCTTCAGAGCATCAATATACCTCTTCATTGCTAGCTGTGTATCTCCCAAAGCATTATAAACAGAGGCATTATTAAAGCCAAGTTTTATAGCATTTTTATACAGATAGTAAGCTTCTTCATATTGTTCTTGTTCATAACAACAATTTCCCTTAATAAAGTAGCACTCGGCAAATTTTGGATTTCGTTTTATTGCAAAATTAAGAGCATTAATTGCTTCTTTACTATAGTGGAGTTTAGCATAGGTTTTCCCTAAACCAACATAGGCCATAGTATGTCCACGAGTGCCAACAGCTTTTTGATAATAATTTCTTGCCAGTAATAGATAATTATCTCTATCTTTGGGATCAAGCTTTTCTGCAATACGAAAATAGGCGTCTCCATAAGCAGTCTCGATATCAGCTTCGTCAAGCATTGAAGTAGGATGATTACATCGTTCGCGAGCGTACTCAAAATACTTAAATGCCTCGCTATGGTTTCCCTGTTCAACGAACATTTTCCCAATCTCGAAGTATCCATTAGCCTTATTTGGAGCAAAGTTAATGGCCCTTTGATAATACCGGAAAGCCTGATCCCATTGGCCGTAATAAGCAAAAGCGATCTTTCCAAGTCCACAGAGAACAATGTCTTTTTCACTTAACGCTCGCCCCAAGGCATAGCTGTAATACATCTGAGCTTTCTCATAGTAGCAAACAACCTGTCCTTGTAAACCCCAAGCCTGTTCTACCTCTGCAAGTTCTAGCAAGGACATTGCTTGATGAACCAAGACACTAGGCGACTTGAAACCACAGTCACGAGCCTTATTATAAGCATTAAGAGCTTCTTGATGACGGCTAAGCTTTGCAAGAGTTCGTCCCTTGCTATAATAGCAATGTGCGTTGTCTTTGTCTAAACGAAGAGCCTCTTCAAAGGCAGATAAAGCTTCCTGCGGCTTACCGAGTGCTAACAAAATCTCTCCTTTTCCACTATGTCCACCTACCTCATATTGATCAAGTTTTAGAGCTTTCTCATATGCCATAAGAGCATCCATGAGACGGTTCAAGCCCTTGAGTGCATTTCCCCGTCCTACATGTGCAAGGGCATCATTAGTAAAATTATCATTGATTTCTAGATATGTATTTAGTGCTTGTTCATAAGAGTAGTTCGAGGCAGATTGAGCTGCTAATATTGTATATATATCACCTATCTTATTTAAATACTTTGGGTTATCTGAAAAAAGATCTTTTGCCTTATTATATGCTTCAAGAGCTTTATAATAAATTGTAAAGTCGGAAGACTGGTTACCTATTTTTACATAGGCATCTCCTTCACCACAATATGCCTTAGCATAAAAACTTCTTTGCATGCTATTCATGGGTGAAGCATTTTGTTGATGTACTTTCTGGAACGCTACAAGAGCCTCATTAGGACGTTCCAGTTCTAAGAGTGCATATCCTTTACAGCAAGCATTAGTTAAGTCTGCTCGTTGATTACCAGAGTATGAGGCGTCTTTCTCCTTCTGTTGAATTTGCGGGTCATATGATACAATTTTTTCAAAAAACTGTTTTGCCTCTTCGAGTTTATCCCATTTGCGGAAGAGGTGGCCAATCCCAAGGAGAGCAGGAAGATAGCTAGACGTATAATGGCGGCTATTTTTATATGCAGAGTGTGCCTCTCCTAATTGCATTTGATGACAGTACCTGTCTCCATCTTGTAACCATGCTTCAGAATGCATATGAGTAATTTCCTGGCTTATTTTTGGTATGAGCTTTCTAAACGCATCTTCTTGAGGAGTATGATATGTAATAGATTTCTCTTTTCCCCAAAAAACCTCATATTCTCTAAAACTTGATGCATCCCAATGAATGTATCTTGCAATTATAGGCCATATATATGCTCCATTTTTAGCACATTCTTTTATGATTAATTGAGTCTCCTTCCAAGTTAGATCATCTTGTGCATCAAAATCGCTACTAATAAGAAGAATGATGACTTGTGCTTTCTCCAGCCAACCTTTAATTTGGTAGATATCCGCACCTGCAAGTGGTTCCGGCAATTCATAGATGAGTTCATTTCTGCAGAGTCCTGCTAATTGCTTGCGAAGTGATTCAAATATAGATCGATCGCTCTGATGGTAAAGGTAAGCTACCTTTATACTCTTTGGTTGACCAACTAGCATTCAAAAATCTCCTATAACACTTCTGTTGGAAAAAGCCTATGAGGAGCATGCTATTATTATCGCACTACCACACTTAAAATGTTATATGGGACTCCCAGAATTTTACTTGTCCCACTTGAACTGCATGGTCTGTGGAAATCCTGGGACGATTAATTGCTTTGGAGTCCCTATAAGCAAATAAATGAAGAATATATCTAAAAATATAGTAATAGATATTCTAATAAATTACTTTTTTCTAGCAATGAGTGCATTGACAACCTTTTCTATTTCCTGTGCTACTTCTGCCAATACTTTATCTTTATTAGGATGATCTGCTATCGGTTTTTTGTTACGGGGAATAACCTGCAAGGTATGCAAAGGCGTTTTCTCCCAAGATGCAGCTTTAAGTAAGATCGGTATGACTTCCGCCTCACCCAGCTTACGTCTTTTTAATGCATGTTGCATTTCTACTTCGTAACACTGATTAGAATCTATAAAACCAGGGCTTATTAGGCAGAGTATAACATCTGCTTGGTTGAAATGTTTTACTATCTCCTCGTTCCGTTGACTTCCTGCCTCTATCTGTTGATTGTCCCAGCTTTCAATGAAACCTTGACGTCTTAAGCTGCTGAGATGCTTGAGTAGTTTTTCCTTTAAGCTCTTATCCTCATCTGAATAGGAAAGAACTACTTTGATTGCTTTAGTAAGTTGTGTTTCTACTGGCATACCAAGTTCTCCTAGCATAGACAACTCTAATCCCGTAGCTTGCTGTTGTTGACGGGTAAGCAAATTCCACCAGCGTCTATCCTGCTGGTGAAACTGCTTCTGTAGGATTTCTAATTCTGGAAATTCTCGAAATATGACTTTGGAGAGCAAGGCTTTTCCACCGAGATCAATATTACGGTCAAAGGTGGATTGTACCATGCCACACACGCATCCTGAATCGAGAGACAAGAGTGGAGAACCACTCATTCCAGGTCGCGCCCGTCCGAGCTTGAACTTGAGCAATTCTTGTCTCTCGCCGACCCATCCTTCACAAGAAAAAGTGGTTGAAGCTCCTTCAGACTCATCACCAGAATAGCCATAACTATAGAGTTCACCAAATGGCTCTACCCCGTCATGCAAGAGTATGCAGGGATGGTTGGACTGGTTTACCTGTAACAGGGCCAGATCAGAAGATGAAACGTCGCGAAGCCTCTGGATCTGTGCTACAGCAGCCTGATTATTCCAGGAGACTTCTATGGGTGTATTACTCTTGAGAGCGGACTGGACCACATGAGCACAGGTTAGAATTCCTCCTGGTACAACAAAGAAGCCAGTCCCTTGAGATACTTTTGGAATGGTGATTCGCACTGTACAGGCATGTAAAAGCTCATAGAGCGATTGAACCATGTCTTTTTCTTCCCTCACTACAACTCGGTGCTGTCGTTTATTTCTCCCCATTGCATGATAATCTTCAGGTTGGCCGTTCCTGTACCCTTGACTAGTAATGCCGTCAGCTGTCCAGACTCGATCCCAATTTCGACACCAAACTCAACACGCGCCTGTTGTGGTTTTACCTTCTTCAAGGTTGTCACCACGGCATGAGCAATGCCTTCAACGGCATCCGTCACTTCTTTGAATGATGGGATTCCGTAAGCAATACGTTCCTCACCTCCAAGTGAAGTCGCCTCAATACGAATGATTACACCATTGCCCAGTTCTGCTTTCACAATTTCTGTCTTGGGTGTTACGGTATCTGCATCTTCTTCCATGAATACCTTTCCTGATCTATTTATGACATAGTGGTAGGACTTCATTATATGCTAACTCAGCGCTAACTGCAACGAGAGCCAAAAATGACGCCCCCCTCACAAATGCTATCAAATATCACCCAAATTGTTGATGCTTCTCTGAGTGTCGATGATTATACTGTGACTTCTACCAAGGAGATAGAAACAAGATGATTCCTTTGGAAATCTCTAGCTTATGCAAAAAATGAACAGAGTTTCATGCAAACAGGCACTTCCTATGTTATGCTACTTCCCTTCCAACCCACTTTTCTCTACATCTTCTTCACCGCATACTCCTGCAACTGCTTCTCCCGCTCTTCCTAATCAGGCATATAGGCATATAGAAAGAGCTTGAGGACTCTACCATGGTTGGGAGCCAGCTGGTGGACAAGTTCGTGAACAATGACATACTCGCTTTCTGGTGATCGGTCATGATGACTTTATAGGCCAGTTCCTCGCTCCCGTAGAGTTCGACATGCTGCTGGAACTCGTCGTCGAAAACGTCGGAGAGTCGCTTATAGAAGATCAGGGGCAGGATGAAGTCTTTGTACTTGGGGGCATCGGACGTGCCACGGATCACGCATGCGGCGTCCCACAGCCAGGTCTCGAGTTCAGAAATAGTGAGATGATCATCGGATTGCAGGGCAAGAGGCAAGATGGATTGATTGGCGGTCGTGCTTTCCTGCTGATGGCTGCCGTTTCTTTTACGTGCCATGGGCTGCCTCCTACAGTGATTTATGCATTATCTTTGCACAAGCGAGACAATTATACAGTATCGTTGAGTTATGACAAATAGTGCCATAAGCTCATCATTTCACGGCAAGCCGGATGGGCTCAACTGCGGGAGCCACTATCCCTTGACCAAAGGCTTCTGGGAATATTTTGAGGCAAAGGCAGCATTATCTAATCGGGCAAAGCGAGGATCGTCTTTGGAGATAATGTGCTGCTCGACAAGTTGCATCAATCTTCTGCCTCCACTTGTTTGATAATGGCTTCTGCGGAGTCTACCATATCTCTCGGCATTTTTCAATGAATATCATGATTCTCAGGGCTGAAAAAGCATACTCAGTGTAAGGGAAGTCCCATTATAGCCTTGAGGAGGGCGTTTCGTAACTCAGATAAGCAGAGCCGTTGTGAGCTGAAGTGGCTCCCTCTTGCTGCCGAAGTTGTCCCTCTTTTCCCCTAGAAAATCTCTCTTGAATTGGGTATCCTGAGTAGAGAAGAGAACTCAAGCAGCAGAGCTTTTTGAGTGTTACGAAACGCCCTCTCCCCTCTTGTATTGAGTATCTTTAGCAAGAAGTGTTCCCTTGCGACAGAGCTTTTTGAGAGTTAACAAACGCCTTCAATGTAAAATACTCTTCGCAAAGCAACAGTTCTCACTACTCTTTTTACCATAGTTGACGATGCGATGAGCGAATTTGCTTACAGATCGTGCTGGATGCTTTGCAACTGGAAGAAACTGCTGTCATTGACTCAGCTCCTGTGCCTTGGAACTGCTTGCCCTGACTAAGGTCAACCAAGCTCTACAACGATCCGAGCAAGCTCAAAAACAGCTCAACCGTCTCCGTCTCATCTGCGAGACGGTCAATGCTCAGTTACAAGAGCAATTGCACTTATCCAAACATTACGCGCAATCCGCACCTGGGGGGCTATGACCAGGATTGCCGCCAAACTCACCGCCCACAGTGTGGGCATGATGGTCAATCAGCTCTTGGGCAGGCCTCCTTTACATCTCACTGGCTTAGCCTTCTAGAGAGGAACTCGCACAAAGCGTAACCTACTTGCAGTGACAAAGTACTGATAGGAGAAAAATTGATGGAAGGTACAAGCAGGTTTGGGGACCTAGAAAGATTTAGAAAACCGTCACGATTCGGAAAAGCTAGAGAACGAGCACCCGTATCGAACGAGGAATGCAAAGAAATTCTAGATAAAGGAATAAAAGGTATTGAAGAAAACACTCTCTCTGTAAGAGTGTTAAAAGATATGACTAATGCGGTAGCAGATTGGTTTGAAAATAATAAAAGTGTATTTTCTACAGAAATACACAAAAAACTTGGAAACTATCTGGAAAGAGCTCATGATAAATTTAGTGGTTATAAACTATCAGAAAATGTTATATGGTTAGAAAAAGCAAAATATTCTCAAGAAGCTAAAGGTGCAATTGATGAATATTTGCAATTTGCTAAAGGTATGATAGAATTTAAGGAACTTAAAGAGCACCTCCAGGCTGCCACTGACTATATTAATAAGAATAAAGAAGCTTTTCAGGAACTTGGCTATAACATTAAACGATTTGATAAAATGAGGTTGGAGGCTGTTTCATTAGAAGAGGCTATTTCTCGAGAGCCAAACAATAGTGAACATATAAGACCGTTTATTCGTATTTTTAATGCAATAGATAAAATGACTCTGTATCTAAGTGATTTCGTGACTATGGACCATGAGCAGGAAGTAAGAAGAGATGTGGAAAGAAAAAAACGAATTGAGGAACATTTGAAGGAATTACCTAGAAATTACCCTCGATTAGAGAATCTTAGCAAAATGTGCTGGAGATTCTCTATTGGTGCACCAATGCATGAGGAGGCACAGCAGATGGATGATCCTGGACTCTTTTTGGATCACAATAGAGGTTCAGACTATAAAGGATATAAACAAAGCATGGAGCATACCTTCGAGAAGGTACTTGTACCAGCGCAATATAGTCGCTCGATGGATATGAATTATAATGACTATAATACAATACACAACCTTGTAACTGAATTTTTACCCGAAAATGTAAAAAATAGAATGCAAACGATGGGAGGAATTAGTGAAGATAGGTTTACATGCTATCCAATTATAATGAGAGAACAAGCACAAGATAATATATTTAGAGCATTTCAAGAAATACAAAAAGAACGTATCAATGATCGACCACTATTCCAGTACTGGCAGTCAGAGAAAGAACATATCGAACCAATTGTAGATGACATTAGGAAATCTCCCCCTGAGGCGATTGTAGTAGGCTGGGCTGGGCATAGCTATGAGTCAATAATATCAGAACCGAGAAATCAGATGTCCTATATAGCGGAGCCCGGGCATATCATGATGATACCTTCCTACCGAGGGGACGAAGGTCCAGACTATGTCACGAGTGTTTTAAGCTCGTACTATGAAGGTCGAGAAAGACCAGACCAGACCGAGTATGACAGACTCAGAGAGATTGCTAGAACTATTCGTACACTGTTTATAATGCATCCACATGCCGATGGCAATGCACGAACCATTCGTACATTAATGAACAAAAATTTGATAGAGGAAGGTTTTCCTCCAACAATTCTCCCCAGCGCGAAAGTCCTCCTGCCGCTTGATGAGCTGGTAGAAGAGATGGTTAGTGGAATGCGTTCGTTCATGAAAGCAGTCGAACAGAACAGGGAAAAACCGTCATTTTAATAGAAATGACTCACTAAGCGCAAGTGGATGGAAAAGCGTTCTGGGTGGAAGAGCAGAGCCATCAAGTGATCACATTTACACCCATTTCAGGCGCGAAAAAGTGATTCCAACGAAAAGTTATGGATCTTACGCAGGTTTGCTGATTCGGCAGAAGAACTTTTTAACGCCAATGGGAATGACTGGCCTTTGAAGCCGATTCCTTGTCATCGCTACAAACTCATCATTGTAAGGATCAGCAAACCTGCGTAAGAATCAATTTATTCGACAAACAATATTCGCTCTTCTCTGAAGAACTTGCTAGGGGTTAGGAAATGCCCTCGCCTAGCGTAAAAGGGAATCAAGCCAGTGCAAACGAGCAGATGAAGCATTAGGGGAGAAAATTGAAGATGCGTATAACAAAATAGGCAAGTATATGGCTGTCTACGTATCCATGCCGAGTTGAAAGAGCAAGATGTGCGTTGTGGGCGTAAACGGATCGTGCGATTGATGCGTGAGCGTGGGATCAACGCGAAGCCGAGGTGCAGAAAAATGAAAACGAAGGCGACCTTTCTATCTTGATCATCTGCGCAGCATCTCTCGTGGGAGCTGTCTTGTCTGCTTGGGCCGACATTTCCGCCCCTTGTTCTGCTGGGGAAAAGCCGCAAGGAGTGTGTCAAGATAAGGGGTTGGTCCATGCTTGCGTTCCTGCTCACGAAGCTTGGAGAGCAGACTTTCCATAGAGGCTCCTTCATCCACAAAGCTGCGGATGTAGCCCTCTGGCTGGGCCATTCGGATCACTTCTGAGAGAATGGAGAGGGCCTGCGTCTCCTGCTGGAGCATTTGGTGAGCCAGGGTTTGCAAGAGTCGGATCTCGATGACGTGGCCCCAACGCTGGCCTGCTGTGGCTCTCTGCAGTACGGGCTCTAGTCGCTGCAAGGCAAGAGCCGGCTGATGCTTGGCTAAGAGAACACGCACACGTGCAACCTCTTCGCGTTCGCGGGCAAAGGGCGTGCCGTACTGCTCTGTCAGATCCAACATCTCAGCCCACTGTGTGGCACGGTCTAGTTCCCCACAGGCCAGCCAAAGCCGGACTTGGTCGATCGTCATGAAGAAAGCACGTTGATAGAAAGCTAAGTGCTGCTCCATGCTCCTGCTAAGCTGTTCAAACTGCTCAAAGGCAGCCTGTGATGTTTCCAATTCTCCGCGTGAGAGACAGACACGTAGCAGCACTGCGTAGCCGCAGAGTAAATAAAAGAGTGAGATGACTGATTGGGTCTGTTTGCACAATACAATGCCCTCTTCTACGAGACGCTGTGCAGCGTCCAACTGGTTCTGCTCACGCAGGATCTCCGCTTGCAAAACCATGGGCCAGCCTATATCGGGCAAGAGGGCTCCCGTTGGTTGCTTTCCCAGCAGTATCGCCTCTCGGACTAACTGCTGGGCTTTGTGCAGCTGGCCCATTCCTATCATATGCATGGCAGTTGAACTCATCAAAGCGATAGCAAGAGCCGTGTACCCTGCTGTCTGGGCAAGGGAGACGGCTTGGAGTCCTCTGTGGATGGCTGTCGTTGCATCGTTGGCAGCAGAAGTATAATAGGAAAAGAGTTGGGCACTGGCAACCAGTGTACGAACCATGGAATTCTCTGGTGAGAGCAGGGCCAGAGCCTGCTGGCAGAGTGAGAGTGCAATGTGTCCATTCTTCTGAAGACTCTGCAATATGGCACGAAAGGTGATTACCTCTCCAAGTAGATTCTCCTGCGCTTGCCGTGCCTGTGGATTGAAGAGCTGGGGGATCTTCTCATGTGTTGGTGTCGTTAGTGAGGCTGTCAGCGTCGCTGTGGCCGCATCGAGCCACGCTTCCTGCCTGGGATATGGAGCAAACTGCCACGAGATCTGAGCACAGGCAAGACAGAGACGGGGCTTGGTACGTACAATGTCCATGGGTAACTGTTCGAGCCACTGCCGGAGCAGAACCAGCTCATGTTCACTTGCTCCCCACGTCAGTAACAACAACGACGGAAGACGCTCGATCAGATCCGCTGCCCACTGCCACTGGTGGGCACTAAACGCATGCAGAATCGCCTGGGTGGAAAAGCCATGCTCCGCATACCACAGGCTCGCACGATAGTGCAGAGTAAGCACCAGATCAGGAGACATCCGCTCGAGCTGATAGTGTAAGGCTTCGGCGAAAAGCGCATGGTAGCGATACCACTGCCGCTTGCTATCGAGAGCCGTTAGAAATAAGTGGGCCTGATCGAGCCGTTGCAGAATCTGCTGGCTCCCCGTCTGCTCTAGGACAGCATCACAAAGTGAGGCACTGAATCGCTCGAGGATGGATGTGCAGAGCAGAAACCTTTGGACATCCTGCGGCTGTTTTCGGAGTACCTCCTCGGTTAAATAGTCCAAGATGTAGCGCTGATCGCCGCTGATCTCTTCCAACAAGGTGGCTGAATGGGTTGGCTCATGCAGGGAAAGACCAAGGAGTTGTAAGCCTACGAGCCAGCCTTCGGTGCGAGCTGTCACCTCTTGGACGGTCTCCTCTGGCAGCTGGATGCCCATTACGATCTTGAAGAAAGCCTTGGTTTCCTCCGGCGTACAGCGTAGCTGGTCGGTATGGATTTCCAGCAGTTGCCTGCGTGCTCGTAGTTGCGAGAGTGACAAAGGCGGATCAGCGCGTGTTGAGAGGATAATATGCATTTGGGCAGGGAGATACTCTATGAGATAGGAAAGGGTAGTGTGTACCTGCTGTTCGGTGATCAGGTGGTAGTCATCCAAGATCAGGACAAATTGTTGTCCGCTCTCTGCCAAGATCTTGATCAGATCTGCCAACATATACTTGAGGGATGGGACTTGCGATAACTGTAAGGATTTCAACAGGGGGGCCAAGCTTTCTAGCTGATCTGTCAATGCTGATAGGACATAGGTCCAGAAGAGCTGGGGATCATTGTCCTCTCCGTCGAGGGACAGCCAAGCCACCAGGGGCTTAGGTGCTGAAAGCGATTGGATCCAGGTAGAGAGTAACGTCGTCTTCCCAAAACCTGCGGGAGCCGAGATGAGTGTGAGCGAATGCTTCAGGCTCTTCTGGAGACAGGCGCTGAGGTGGGGACGATCAATAACAGCATGTGATACACTGGGCACAAAGAATTTTGTGCCGAGCAGCTGACTCTGTATGATCATTGATCTGTTCATAGCAAGTCACTTTTCTGTCTATGTGACATACTTCCTATTCAGGTACCAGCCTATCCTTTGCCCATACCTCCTTCTTCACTATTTTACCATAGCAAACAACCTGAGCTATTTATGTGCTACGTGATCTGTCTTGCGAATATTCATCGTTTACTCCTTAACAGCTTCATGATTAGATTAGACATCAGAAGTCGCTAAAGCCGCCAGAGCTTTTTAAGATGACTAATTAATTCCACTTGCCGTTGCTTGATAATCTCTGGTGTCCACTCTTTATGGCGGATGACCTGCGATGTTAGGCGGAATGAAGAAATCCCACCTTCTGTACAAAAATATTTGCTCTTTTTCTCCTCAAAATCATAATTTGCAGCCTGACTGTTTTTATTGCGTGAGAGTAGAACAAGATTCCCCAAACGATTGACGTACCGGGTATGTATTTCTCTTGTTGGAAATGCTTGTCTCCATTGGCTCTTGATAGCTGGCCGCTGAGGTAAAACGTGTTCTACACTAACTACTTCGTAATCGTAGGTGACGGCTCCATCTGATAGATGCGTATCCAGACGCAGAAGTATATAACGGCAGATGTGGGGGAGTAGATATATATTTCCATTAAGTTTCCGTAGTGTCTCATCTCGTTCAGCTGCTGTAAGCTGCAAAGGTGAATTAGTAGCGAAGGGATCCTTGTCTTGAAAGATTGTATCTAATAATTGACAATAGCGATCCATCCGTCTATATGGTGGAACACGACGGACTATAAAGCTCACTACTAGTCGCTCTAAGTCTTTGAGAAAATGTAGTACCTTGTCAGCCTCACGCCAATTCTTATGGTAAAAGTAGTAAAGTGCAGGTGGTATCCAACGGCCGTAATCGATTTGATTTAGAAATTTAAACATGCTATTGATATCTTTGGCAAGCAATTTTGTGAGCTTAGGGTGCTGATAGTTGGCTTTGACAATACTATTAAGGGCATGACCATAAAGAACCAGTGTATTATCGATGAATTGTTGTGGTGTTATATTTTGGTTATGACCAGGATGATATACATATCTATGAAATTCTTCGATCATTCCTTGATGCATTTGTTTACGTGCAAAAATTGCATGCAAGTAAAGAAACAGATTTTCAAATAGTTCACTACCTAGCAAAGAGGCAATCTCATCCCATTTGTCCGAGTAAATCTCTTGCTGATCTAGGGCCATGCTATTGATAAATTCCGCTTTGAGAATATCAGAATAGGAGAGATTTAACCCACGGCTGTTTAGTACTGAGAAAATGCGATATGCTGAATCTAAATCGGTAGTGGATACAGCAACAACAATCATGAAACATCGGCTCATCATGAATTGTGCCAACTTTATAAGTTGATCTTCCGAGAGATCATTGAGTTTATTGATAAAATTAAGTGTATTGTCTCTGATATTGTGTTGACTCTCTGATGGTAGTTCCTGTAATTTTTTCAGTTCTTCGATGCCATTCTTGTCTTGAATATAAGTTTTGAAGAAATTTGCATCCTGCTTGCGTAGAGTGAGGCGATACCGTGTTGGTGTACCTGTCACAATGTTGCCTTTTTCGCATAAGAATGAGGTGAGACCTTCGGCATAGTCAGATTTGATCAAACTACGTAATGCTGACAAGAGCATAGTAAGAGTCGTGAGCCTTTGCTGTCCATCAATAACCTGCGCGTCTGGCTCATCACTTTTGATTAAGACGATGCTCCCAAGGAAATAAGGGGAAAGTTCGTCAATGGTTTCTTCTGAGCCTTCCATCGCTCGCAGAAGATCTTGGAGCATTTCTTCGGACTCTTCTGTAGTCCAGGAATAGGGGCGTTGGTACAGAGGTATGGTGAAGACGAAATCGTCGCTAAAGATCTTTCTAATGGGATATTCGGAACCACGAATACTCATCCTGCTCATTGCACATCTCCCACTATGTAGGCTTTATCAATATCAAACAGTATCACATGCAAAATAGCAGAATAGTAAGATTTTGTCAATCCTCTAGCGAGCTTTTGGGGAAAAGTAGGAGCACTCTAGTAGTGTTTGGATTTGGCCCTTAATGCGTAAGTGTGTCACTAAGTGCTCAGGGAGCCAATTTGATGGTTGGCTCCTTGTGAGGTTTCTAGATATCGGCACTAACCCTTATTTTTCACTTGTCTGATAGTATGTCTCCAAAAGTAACGTGTAAACAAAAAGTCTTCTGGCAAATTTTGTGACTTTTTATTCCTTAGAGACGTCTTATATGATGGGAAATAAAGCATGGTCTCCTAGGTCGTGTCTTATTGAAAGATATTGCTATTTTGCTAAAAAAGAGCAGGCCCATATCTGGAAAAAGCGTGGGCGGAAACGTCTGCTAGATGGGCTAGCGTGTGGTCATTGGATAAGCAAGGAGGAGATATTTTGAATATTCAGGACTATCGTGTTGTATGGGTACACGGTATTGGCCATCCCCAGACAGGCTATTCAATCAGTTGGCGCAATGCATTCAATACCTACCTGAAATTTCCTATCACCGACTACATTGAGGTATTGTGGTCCACAGTCTTTAGGGATGTGATGAATGTTTTGCATTTGAGTGAACCTAGCATCCCTCTCACTTCCCAGGAACAGGTTGTAGCGGATGATCTGCACAATGCACTAGCAACTACTTTGCTGGCGCGTGGATCGGCAGTAGCACGAGCTGCAGGTATCCCATTACTAGGCGAATGGTCAAGCATCACAGGGGCAGGGGCTGCCGATTTGGCTGTACTCCCTATATGGATCACGGATCCGCAAGACTACATCGGTGAATTTACACAATATCTTGTGAGTAGACGCATACGCAATGCTGTCAAGGAGAAGCTCAAGCAGCAATTGCGCCCGCTTGTTGGCCAAGGCGATGCCATCTCAATCATAGCGCATAGCTGGGGTACGGTTGTTGCCTACGAGAGCCTGATCGATCTCGAAGTAGAACTCCCCGTATTTCAGCTGGCAGACCTGTTCACGCTCGGCAGTCCCCTTTGGGCGGTCCAGCAATTGCTTGATGACCGTTCTGGACGTAAGCCACGCAATACCGGGAAATGGGTCAATATTCATGCCCAAGGAGATGTGATTGGTTCTTGGCTAAAGCCGGGCTTCCGTGTCGACCAAGATTATGCCGTACCCGACTTTAGCAATGGCAAGGACCCTCATGGAAGCTACTTTCTCCCTGGCAATGCTGCAGTGCAGGATAATATCGTCGAGGTTACCATTGAAGGACCGGGCAGCTAGGTAGGACTCTCTCCAGAGAGTCGACACTTTCTTATAGCCTTCATAAGGGAAAATGGGGGCACTTTCCATCTCGACAAGGAGAGTGCCTCCATCATTATCTTTTTTTCTTCTTGTGTTTTGAAGGTTTGTTCAATTTCTTAGTGTCGTATGTCTGCTTAGGTTTCGTCGCATTGAGCACAAAGCGGAATGAGCGAACATCGAGAGATTCTGGATCGATACGCTCTGCCTTGCTCAGCATTATTTCTGCTTGGTGGTAATCGTCTCTTTCCATGTAGAGTGATACCAGGTAAAGGTGCGAGGCAACAGAATCTGGATTGGCTGCTAAGCCTTCCTGAAGTGCTTCGAAGGCTTTCGAAGGTTGATCATTCTCCTTATACAATGTACTGAGTGTGTAGTAATAACCTGGGCTATCAGGTTCCAACTCAAGAGCGCGTTTGTAGCTGGTCTCGGCCTCTTCAAAATGCTTAAGTGCTTGATGAGCTTCTCCCAGATCAAACCAGGATGCGGCAGAGTCTGGCAGGATCTCTACAACACGTTGATGGTGCTTTAGAGCCTGCTCATATTCCTCTCGCTCCGTAGCAATTTCGCCCAGGTGCATTTCGATATGGGCCTCTTCTTCTGGATCATCAGCAATCAGCTCTTTAGCCTGTAGGAGGTGATCTTTGGCCTCATCAAGGTCCTCATCCTCATCCTCTTCTATAAGCAACTCGGCCAGGGAGATGTGTGCCTCAAAGTTATTCTCAGCTGCCAGCGACTCGCGCAGTGCTTCTATGGCAAGTTCCTGGCAACGTTCGGCACGTTCATCGTCTCCCTCCTCAGCGAAATCCTGACCCAGTAGCCGCTGTATGGCAGCTATTTGCCTCAACCACGAACCTCGCTGCTCTGAAAAACGTTGTGCTAGTGGTATCAAGTAGGTAAGGCAACGCTCATAGTGGTTAAGTGTGCCCATACGAGCTGCAGCATCTTCGTAGACTGAGTGGTCAAGCGGTGACTTCTTGATAAGTATATCGCTGTAATAGGCAGATTGTATTATATACCTGATAATTACTGCGAGGTAGTTTCCTGCGTCTTCATCTTTGAATTGCTTTACCTCTTCAACTGAATACCGTGCCGCAAACTCATTCGCATGCCTTTCGAGTTCCTGAATTTTGTTTTGCAGTTCCTCAATGGGAAGATCGAGTGCATTCATTCCCTCATCGGTCATACTTTGGATGCGCCAATCGCCGTTTTCCTCAACGAGGGTATAACTTGGCCAGAACCAGTGCCGCCCTGTCTCTTCGTAGATTGCAGTGGCTTTAGGCAATTCTGGCAGCGTATCGCTAAGAGGTGTCTCATCCAGTCCGATAGACCAGCCAGTCTCAATCTCTTTGTGTGTTATTGGACGACGTGCAAGCAATGGGTTAGGAATCCAAAGCTTCGATTTCTGCAGGTCGCGTTCGTAGATAAAGCTCGGTTCGAGGTCGCCCGGGTGAGCTTCAGCTGCCCAGGACTCACGGCGTTCAATCCACTCATCTCTTGAGAGGCCTTCGCGCAAAGGGCTATTGTGCGAGAGGAGGTCATAGGCTATGCCGTAGTCCTCATTGACCCAATACTCAACAAAATTGACAACGACTGTCTGAGGATCCAAGCCGTGCAGATTGATACTTTCCTTGCTCTTTTCATCAAGGAGAGTATCTTCATCAAGAGTAGCATCTTCTCCAAGATCGGGTGCCTCTAGTATCAATTGCTTGATCAGCGAGAGGTGAAAGCGATAATCTTTGTAGGGTGTTGTGCCATGCTGTTTGTTAGCGGCAAGGGCCTCTAGCAGCAGACGGCGCCCCTGGGCTAATGAGCAATTCTTCATTTCTACATCAGGCATACTCGCGCTTACCTCAGCAAAGAACTTGTCAAAGCCTCGTTTGTTGTCAATACTGGTGAAAAAGTCTTTGACTCCATCATGCCAAAATTCGAGTAAGAATCCGAGAATACGAATATCCTTATAATCCTCTCCCTGTTCCCAGCAGAGAAGGAGTTGGACCTCGCCTGATTCGCGTGTATCGCTAACAAGACCCTTCCAGAAACGTGGCGGGTTCGTCGTAAGCTGAATTGCACTGATCGCAGGAGTTCGATCAATAGGTGGTTCCCAACTCGGGTAAATTTTTGCGCTTTCGAGCTGTATCAACGAGCGCCGTGCCTCCTTGCGGACACTTTTCAAGGAACTCAATTCGTAGATAGCAGTCAGGACATCAGCAGCATCGACCTGATTTTCTTTTGACAATTCCTTAAGTAAAACTATCTGAGCACTTTCCGACAAGTTATTGATTTCAGTCAAAGCAGTTTCTGCCTGCTTCTGGTCCTTGCTCGCATGCAAGTTATTGGCAATTTGGTGATATTGCTCAAATACCTGCTGCACTTGTGTATTCTCTTCCGACGAGACAGCTATTTGCGTAATTTTTTTCTTTGCCATAGTCTCCACTATCTTTCCTAACAACGAGCTTACCTTCAGCCTTTTTGCAGAACGTATTGTACTCCTTTCCCGTATGTTACGCAACAAGTGTATCAAAGTAGGCTATACTGTCGGAAGGTGATCTTGCTTAGGGACTAATGTGCCATAAAATTCTGCCAGAAGAGATGCATCTTTTCGCGCAAGGCTACATGTTCTTCCTTACGGAGGTAGGGATCACTCTCCCAGAGCTGTACAGCCAGTTGTCTGGCGAGTTCAATCAGTCTGGTATCATTCAGGTCCGCGACCTTCATTTCGGGCATGCCACTCTGGCGTACACCGATAAAGTCGCCTGGACCGCGTAATCGTAAGTCCTCCTCAGCCAAGCGGAAACCATCGTCCGTATCCTGGAAGACGCCCAGGCGCTCCTGAGCTTGTATGCTGGCATCAGCACTCAGCACATAGCAGTAGGATTGATGTTTACCGCGGCCAACACGTCCACGGAACTGGTGTAGTTGCGAGAGACCAAAACGATCTGCATCTTCAATCACCATCACCGTCGCATTCGGTATATCGATGCCCACCTCAATCACCGAAGTGGCAACCAAGACGTCGAGTTCCTGGTCGCGGAAGCTGCGCATCACCTGATCTTTCTCGGCTGGCTTCATTGCGCCATGCAGCAGGCCTAAGCGTAGGTGGGGAAATACCTCGCGCTGCAAACGTTCGTATTCACTGACCGCTGCTTTAGCCTCCAGTGACTCTGATTCTTCGATCAATGGGCAGATAATGAAAGCCTGACGTCCTTCAGCGACCTGTTGCTTAATAGTAGTATAGGCCTCATTGCGCTTGGTGCCGGTGCGCCAGCGTGCAATGATCTTCTGGCGACCAGGAGGAAGTTGATCGATAACTGACACGTCCAGGTCCCCATAGAGCGTCAGAGCCAGTGTTCGCGGGATCGGCGTAGCGGTCATAACCAGCATATGGGGATGATAGCCTTTCTGGCGTAGGGCATCGCGCTGCTCGACACCAAAGCGGTGTTGCTCGTCAATGATAACTAGTCCCAACTTCTGGAAAATCACACCTTCCTGAACCAGTGCATGTGTCCCGATGGCGATGGCTGCTTGCCCGGTCTCAAGTTCCGTGCGTCCGAGCATACGTTCACGCTGGCGCATGCTTCCTGTGAGTAGCACAGTGCGGATGCCGAATGGTTCAAGCATAGCACTAATGCTACGAGCATGCTGTTCGGCAAGCAATTCTGTTGGGGCCATGATAGCGCCCTGGTAGCCGTTCAAGGCTGTCATAAAGAGGGCAGCAGCAGCGACTGCTGTTTTACCAGCACCAACATCGCCTTGTAGGAGGCGGCACATTGGCTTACTCTTTGCGATATCGTCGAAAATTTCGCATATCACGCGCCGTTGCGCTGCCGTGAACGAGAATGGCAGGGTTCCCTCTAGCGGCTTCTCGGTTGCGATGACCGACCACAACGTTGAGCCAATGGGAGTAATTTCGGCTGTGCTGTGCCGTCCATCTCCTTGATTTGATGAAGCTGGTGGATCGATGAACACCCGATCGTGGTGAATGGTAAAAGCATTTCCCTGTGGTGCTTCGTATTGCCAGCGGCTACGTCGCTCTTGCATACCGAGCTGAATCATGAATAGCTCGTCGAATGCCAGACGCTGGTGGGCAGCTACACGCTTCTCCTCGTTCTCCGGGTAGTGCATCTGAGTAACTGCTTCTGGTAACGGTAGTAGTTGACCAGCTGTGCGTATTGACATAGGAAGATGCTCAGGTAGCATCTGTGCATAACGATCAACAACATACTTTGTGAAGCGTAGTAGTGACTTGGCGTGCAGCCCTTCTGTGAGTGGATAGATGGGAACCAGACGGCCAGTGTTCAGTAAATCGCCCCGTTCTGGTAGTTCATGGCTGCGTACAGAGAACTCTACTTTATTACCAAAACGCTGCTTGATGCCCGTGACAACGAGATACTCACCTTTGGCTGTCAGCAGTTGTTTTTGCAAGTATGCCTGGTTGAACCATGAGACATGCAGTTTACCTGTTTCATCAGAGATTTCAGCGATAGTACGTATACGACCATTGTTTGTACGCTGGCTTTTAACGTCCCAGACCAGGCCCATAGTGGTCGTCACTTCACCAAAGGGGACATGGGCAATCTTTACCAGCTTGCTGTAATCGCGATGTTCGCGTGGAAAATAGAACAGCAAATCGCGTATGGTGCGGATGCCCAGATGCTGCAGTCGTTTGGCAACTGTGGGACCTACACCGGGAACGGCCGTAATGTCAGCAGTCAACAGCGTCAGCACTGTATGACCTTGCGACATACCCGTATCCGAGCGAAGCGAACTGGGAATTTGCTGTGATGTAGCTGCATCTCTCTTTGCAGGCTCAGCAGGCGATACGGAGTGTACGATGGAGGGTTCTACCCTGGATTGTCTGGCATTCGCGTTGCTAGTAGTTTGGGTTGCCTGTACTTTCGTTGACATATCGTGCTTAGGGCCATGACTATCCAGTTCATTGAGGATAGCAAGGGCGGCACGCAAACTGGCGGCACGCAGCATTGGGTCCTGTTGGTGATAGCCCTCAAAGTGCTCAACGAAACGATGAATAGGACCGAGATCGAGCCCAGTATTTTTGCAGATGGCACTGGTTTCGTCGTACCAGCGTGCGATAAACGCCTCTAGTCCACCTGGTTTGATGGCCCTATCTTGATGATTGGTACGTTGCTCAAATTGTAGTACTTTGCGTGCTCGCTCTACATACGTGGCAAGCGGTGTGATTTGCTGGTTCGACATAGACATAAGACAATAATATAGATCCCGCTCTATGATGGTCAATAGTTCAGCGTCCATAATAGATGGAAGTTGGAACATCTGTCAAGTAGGAAATGGCTTCAGAAATGTCAGCAGTGTTACAGGTGTAACTATCTCATACTCATCACTGAGTGCCCTTGTTACGTGCTGCAGGTCAGAGGGGGTCATTGTCCAGGCAACAACATAGAGGTTGAGAAAGTAGGGACGAGGAACAGCGCGAGTACATGCTCTAATATAGGCGAGTGTTTCGTCAACACTTTTGACAATTCCAGCATTTTGATAAATTGGTAAGTCCGAAACTGTCTTCCAACTGGCTCTCTTCTGGCCACCTCCGCTGAGAATGCCCTTCACATCGAAAGCAGACAGGTTCTGCGCGAAAAGATGTTGTTTCTCTCTGTCTATCAAAGCCATACCAGATCCAAAAAAGAAAGCACGCAGAGCCAGTGGAAGATTTTGCAGAATGTTTGCATCCAAAACTTCAAGAGTTTCTATCATCATCTCTTGCATTAGTCTGCCGGTACGTTTCAAAAAGAAGGGCAGTTGAGAGGATGGCCAGAATGAAGGATACATATATCCTGCTCCGCTTGGTCCTGCTATCAGTGCATCTTTCTCAGTTGCAGTTTCTCTAAAGTAATTTGCTATGGTTGGTGCGGCCTCGATCAGCGCAGGTGAGATCGTCCACCCAATAGGGATATGACCTCTGGCAGGATCCTGCCAGAGGTTCAGCAAGCGTTCCTGGTTATACTGGAGATTATCGCCTTCGCTCATCGTGAAAGAAATGTAAATTTTCCGGGTATCAAGTTGAGGTGGTGTTATCTTTTGTGCAGGGACAGGTTCTAAGGATGAGGATACGGGAACACTCGCCCATATTTCCATATTGGATAGGTAATCGCTGGCAAGTACAGGATGAGCCGAAAGAGAGGCGAAAGTTGTTCCCACCCCTTCATCGATAAACCAACCAAGGTGTGCCGTGCCCGCAGGGAATGCTCGCAAGATTTTGTGCATGAGGCAAGCCTCTGATATTCCCCCTGCTTTTAAATCAGGAAGGATATTGCGTGGATCAAGCCAGTAAATAAAGCTGTTGCTTGCTACCAGGAATGGGCGTAAGGTTGCCGCGGTATTAGGATTCAGACCAGTCACTATCATTGAAGAGGCGGAAGGAAGGAGTTGCTCATATGCCCATTGATAGGCCTGGGTACGGCTTTGCCAGCGAAATGTGCGCAGATCAGACAGTATGGGAAGCTTGAAGCCACCCTCTTGGAACTGTTCTACCAGGGATGGTGAGGCTACTATCCCATTGTGTTGAGCTGCAAGCATAGTAGCGATATTAATACTATCGCGCAAGGTAGGATCATAGATGATGAGACCTTCAATTGTGGAGCGATAGGCTTTTAGCAGGGAGAAGAGAATGTTCTCATTTCTCAATGGCGAGTGATTATGAGGGAGAGCTTTCAAGCACGTTTGTAGCCAGAAGAGGTCGTCCTTTCTGATCAGCAGGTAGATCTGTGGTTGGGAACGATTGATAAGTCCAACTGCCGTTGCGATGCTTAGTTGGGTATCCAATGAGGCACCACGTATATCGTAGATCTCAAGATGTTTCGGCGCTGGAAAACGAGGCAGGAGTCGCTCATTGGACCAATCACGCTGCATATACTCTTTTTTGTCCTTTCTCTCGTATCAGGAGGTCCATAAACCTGTGGTGAATGAGATTGTATTGATCACAAATAGTACTAATGAAATAGTGACGAACCAGCGGTGAAGCCGTGGATGTTTTCCCCAGACAGCGAATATAACGGAAATGGGGTAAAGGATTATCATATAGCGTGGATGAGAATAAAATGGAATGCTAGCATCTGCTATAGTACTGAATACAAAAATGAGATATGTTAAAGAAAAAAGAGCATAGTGTATAGGAATACGTTTCCAGCCTAACACAAGTATCCCCAGAGGGAGAAGCGCAAAGAAGCTATACAGAATATTCAATCCTAGGAATTCAATCGATGTGAGGGAAAGGCTATGCAGCGATAGGGAGGAGAGGAGAGTCGTGAATACCCTCATCATCAGGCTATAGATGTCCCATGGAAGAGTAAAGTGACGATGCCAGACGGCCTCTTCTTCAGTCTTGAAAAGAAATGGATCTCCCTTGGTATAGTTCAAGTAGAGCATATAGGTAAGTGTGGCTGCGGGAAGAAGCAAAATGGGTGCAAGGGCATTGAGTTTCAGTCGTAAACTGTGTTTATCCCGTTGAGGAGGTATCCAAAAGTGCCGGATGTACATGACGAAAAGAGGAACAGCTAACAATAGGCCAAGTGAGCGTGTCAGTGCCGCTAAAAAACCTAAGGAACCTGCCAACCACCAATCCATTGGTTTCCCTCGTCGCAGGAAGAGGAAAAAAGCGATGCAGAGTAAGACAAAGAGCGATTCTGTATATCCTGCGAAGAAGAAGATAGCATAGGGCGCAAATGTCAAATAAATGAGGGTTCGTCTGGCAAGTGCCGGATCAAAATCCTCAGATAGCAGCTGATAAAGTAAGACAAGAGCAAAGAAAAAGCAGAGGTTGGCAAGCAATAGACCTGCAATATAGTAAGAATCGGGGAAGTGTCCGCCAAGGAGGAGTCCTCCAAAATGTTGGATAAGTGGCCAGAGAGGGAAAAAAGCAGTATCGGGTGTATGTTTGTACCCATGAAAGGAAATGTTGATATAGGCTTTCACATCCCAACGAAACCATGAGTTTAAGAATACTCTAAGTGTATAGATATCAGAGCTATAGGGAGCGGATAATGCGATCTGTCTTCTCAACTCCGGGATAAACTGTGGAAGCACAAAAATGCTTATAGCGCTGGTGAGTAAGATGATGAGACGGCTAAGCGCAAAAAACCATAGAGCTTCTTTATATTTTATTTTCCATTTACACATCTCTTCCAATACAGATGAGGGCCTTTCTTAACTGAAACATCCCCAGCTATTCACCTACTCTGTAAAGTACAATTGAAGAGAGAAATAGTTTTACGAGTATGCCAAGAGAGCGGGTAGTTGCAAAGGACAAAGAGGATAATTTGAAAGCTTCGATGGCCTTGTGCAAAGTTGCCCTCTTTGTCCTAGTATCTTGTCGGCTTGTCCATGTCAAGCCGATTTATCTTCTTGCTGTGGTAGCGCACTAAAGTGAATCTCGAGTGCCTTATTGACAAATTTGGCAACGGTGGCTTCCTGATTGACCAGTATGGCAGGCAGGGTGATGTCGCGTTTGAAATTGCCAATCTCGATGGTCACTTCGTCGCCTTTCTTTGTCATCGATACCTTGTCCATCTCGACATGGGGCAGGGGCAGGCGCAGGATGTACCTGTCGTTCTGCTGGATAATCTCCTGGATCAAGCCACGATAGAAGACCTGCGTCGGGTCCTCGTCGCCGAAGATGGTCTCTGCCAGTTTGCCCAGTTGGGTGATACCAAGAATCTCCTGCGGATGATACGGTGCTTCCCAGATCGGGAGCGGAGCAAAGGTTTGATGGATGCGCTGACGCTGCTTTTCCTGGGTACGGTAGATATCCTGCATAAATGCATCCTGATAGTCACCCGGTGGGATGACACGATTGCATATCACGCCATCAATAGGGTAGCCGAAGAGTGCAAGGTAGGTCTCTGCGCGTAATGCCTCTTTGATTACCATACGCTCAGGATTGACTACTGGGCGGTAGGAACTAATGTCAGGATTGCTCAACACGTCGCGCAACGTTTTGACGTGCTCACTAAGTGACTGCACAGCATCCAGAATTTCAGTTGTGGGGAGTACCGCTTTAAGCAACGGGCGAGCTAGGTTTAGGGCTCCGCCTTGCAGCTTCATGAGGCGACTGGCATACCACTGGAAAGTGTCAGGCATACTGAGCAAGCGTACGGTCTCACCCGTAGGAGCTGCATCGATGATTACTACATCGAAATTGCCTTCACGTGCATTGCGATAGATATTGATGAGGCTGACAATCTCATCCATGCCAGGAATAAGTGCGAGTTCCTGAGCGATAGCTGCATCGATACCTTGCTTGCGCAGGGTTTTCGTCATCGACTCTTGCAGTTTGCCCCAACCTCGCCTCATCTCATCTAATACGTTAACCTCCTGGGCCCAGAGATTTTTGGTGATTTCTTGTGGAGTAGATGTGAGGTTCGTCTGTAAGCAATCGGCGAGACTATGTGCCAGATCAGTACTGACTGCCAGGGTTCGTTTTCCTTGCTGGGCGGAACGAACTGCTGTAGCGGCTGAAACCGTGGTTTTGCCAACGCCGCCTTTTCCTAAGTAGAGAATAATGCGCATAAAAGTCCTTATATCTTTTCGTAGTTCATCGTATGAAGCAACTCCCAACCTGATTAGTGCCTCATGAGTCCGTCATTTTTATATACGCAAATGGTCATGCTTGGGTTTGAGTGCATACGCATATCCTATGGTTTTTGAGCTATACTATGCATTGTGTTGCGGGTCTTATAGAACGAATAAATAGGATAGGAAAGATTGATGCGACGGAAGTCAGTGATGGTAGCCTATGAATACTGCCGTCGCGTGACGTGTCGTGCATCAAAGACCTTTTATTGGGGATCATCTTTTTTGCCGCAGCCTAAAAGGCGTGCAATTTGGGCGATCTATGCTTTCTGTCGCATCGTTGATGATATTGTAGATGAGGCAGTGAAGCTGACTCCTGCCAAAGGTCATCTGTCTGGATTGGTCGCTCCGCGAAAGGCGCTTGACAGCTGGCGGCTGTCATTGGAACGTATCTACCGGAGTGAAGGGTTCGCAGATGGGCCGGTGCAGCAAGCCTGGGGTGATATGCTCGAACACTATCCTGTGCCACTTAGACCTGCCTTGGAGCTGTTGAATGGCGTTGAGATGGATCTCACAGTGAAACGCTACCAGACTTTTGATGAACTCTATTGGTATTGTTATCGTGTAGCTGGGACTGTTGGATTATTAACCGCTCCCGTTTTTGGTTATCACGATGATACTGCTCTCGTCCATGCCGTTGAGCTGGGTATTGCCTTGCAGTTGACCAATATATTACGTGATGTCGGCGAAGATGCCCGCAGAGATCGTATCTATCTACCTCAGGAAGAAATGGCTAGCTTTGGTTACACTGAAAAGGATCTTGTGGCTGGTGTGGTCAATGAGGATTTTTGTGAACTGGTCCGTTTCCAGATTTCCCGTGCTGATAACTACTACCGGCGTTCACAACCAGGCATCTCCATGCTCAGTGAGGATTGCCGTCTTGCTGTGCGACTAAGCGGTACGCTCTATCGTCGTATTCTGGATTATATTTGTCTCAACGATTATAACGTATTTACGAGGCGCGCCAGTGTGCCCTTACAAACCAAACTGGTCACAGCTTCTGCGCAATGGTTTCTGCAGCACCTTCCTATTTGTGCCGGAGAGTCGCGTTAAGTAGGAAAGCTGAGAAGTATCACTGGCTGTTATCCCCAGAAGTGGTTAAGGAATGCCTAGCATCTCTTAAAACACCAGGCGTTTCTTAACCATATCTTTGCTATTTGCTAAAAATATACGGAGGACAGTCAAATTGCATATTAAATGTAGCAGTAGAATAAATATGCTGGAAATTGTTATGACTCAATCTTGCCGTTTGCCACGAGAAGCTTGATAAATTCCAGATGCCGCAGTACTTCGATGCGATCACTTCCACCATGCTGATACCATTGTCGTAACCATAGTGCCGAGATAATCTCATCTTCAGAGAAACCTAACTGTGTTAAAACATCAGTATCAGATACGATATTATCAACGTTTGCAATTATTTCTAAAGGTCGTGTGTTCATGTTCCTATCCTTCCACCTGTGCCGATGAGGGCCAATCCACCGTTGTATTTCTTCCGCTTGATAGTGATAGAGGCTTCAGAGCGTTCCTAGGTAGTAGAAGAGACTTTCTACTAGAGAGGGCGCTCTGCTTTGCATTTTTTCAAATATCAATGTGCTTGTACTGCTTGCCTCTATCCTCTGTACCTACCTATTCCCTTTGAGCAAAGTATAAGCGGAAAAGGACGCGCTGGCTGTGTCCTCGTAGACATTCACTGCGTGAAATATTTCACAGATGTGTTGATACATGCTCATACAAGTCGACTCTCTTGTTGTAGAGATTTCCCATATGAGCTATCTGCTCTATATACGTTTGAAGCCCTCGAAAAGTTCCATCTACAAAGACGGGTTTTGCCAAGAACCTTGGTTGGAAGATGACTCTTGGGAGTGCCTTATTAACACATTCGGCAGTGATCTTCCATTAAGCACACATTGTAGCAGAAGTTTGCATACTTCTATAGAGGGAAAGAGGGACAATTTTCAACTTTGAAAGACCCGGATCTCAACAAGAGGAGCCTCTCTCCTTATACAAAGAATGACGCTGGGGGGTTACGAAGAGAGACAAAACAGAACAAAAGAAGATTATCATCTCTCTCGCTATGCCTGCAACCTTATCGTACAAAATGCCGATCCGTCTAAGCCAATCGTTGCCCTCGGCCAAACTTATTTTGCGGTCCAGACACGTCGTCAGGAATTAGCCGACCAGTTAGCACAATTACCAGAGGGAGAAGACCAGCAACGACTTGAACTCCGCAACGACATCAGAAAGCTTGATACACAGTTGCAAGAAGCAGTCAAAAAGGCAGGAGCAACTAAACCTCTAGATTTCGCTATCTTCTACAACCATGGATATAAAGGGCTTTATGGCGGGCTTGGAGCAAAGGATATTCATCAACGTAAAGGCCTGAAAAAGAGTCAGGAAATACTTGACCACATGGGAAGTGATGAGCTTGCTTACAACTTCTTCCGAGCAAGTCTGACTAAACAGAAGATCGAACGTGAGCGGATCCAGGAAAAAAAAGAGGCTAATAAGGCTCACTTTGATATGGGTCAAGAGGTGCGTGAAACCATTATTAGAACAGGAGCCACCCTACCAGAGAACCTACCAACTCCATAGAAGAGTATACAGCAGCTCCAGAAAGAAGAGCAGAAGCGCATCGAACAACAGCAACAGCCCTCGCTCTTTGATGAACTCAAAGAGACCGAGGGCAATTTATAGGTTAACCTGTAATCAGTTCGTAGGCAGCTGACCTGCTAGCTCTGTTTATTTGCGTACAACCACATTTACTAGACGACCGGGGATATAAATGATCTTTTGTACTGTTGCTTCTCCTATAAATGTCGCCACTCTTGGATTGCTAAGAGCTAGCTCACGAACTTCCTGTTCGCTAATATGAGCGGGGACTTCGAGGCGTTCGCGCACTTTGCCGTTAACCTGGATGACCAGCGTAAAGGCTTCATCCTGTGTCAAAGTCTCATTGTAAGCAGGCCAGTCAGTGTTGTGGATGCTGCCTGTATGATCAGTCTGTTGCCATAGCTCTTCGGTGATGTGTGGAGCAAATGGTGCCAGCAGTTGCATCATTGTCTCCAGAGCCCTACGATAGGTTGTGCTCTGGGCGACTGTATCATTTTGTTGTTTGATCAGCGCATTGTTACATTCCATGAGGGCCGCCAGGGCAGTATTAAAGTGGAAGTTGCTCAGATCCTCAGTGATGCGCTTGATGGTTTTGTGGCGGAGCCGCTCAATGGCTTTACTTTCTCTGGTCTCTATATTACGTGCATTATCAGTCCAGGCTTCATTGACCAGGCTCCAGAAGCGATTCAGGAAACGCCAGATACCCTCCAGGTTCTCTGCCTTAAAAGAGCCGCCTGCTTCAAATGGTCCGATAAACATCATGTAGCAGCGTACGGTATCTGCGCCATACTTGCTAATGTATTTATCAGGAGCTTCGACATTGCCACGCGACTTGGACATCTTCTGGCCGTCCGAGCCCAGCACCATACCCTGATGGAACAGGCGCAAGAATGGTTCGTCGAAGTCTAGATGTCCCATGTCATGCAAGGCTTTGACGAAAAAGCGTGAGTACAGCAGGTGTAGAATAGCATGCTCGACACCACCAACATACTGATCGACAGGCAACCATTTTTTCAGTGTCTCAAAACTCCAGGCAGCCTCATCGTCGTGGGGATCGGCATAGCGCAGGAAGTACCAGGAAGAGTCGATAAATGTGTCCATTGTATCTGCTTCGCGTGTTGCGGGTCCGCCACAGACCGGGCAGGTCGTGTTTAAGAAATCTGGCTCGTAACGCAGTGGTGACTCACCCGTAGACTTGAACTGGACATTTTCGGGCAGCCAGACTGGCAGTTGATCCTCTGGAACTGGAACCGTGCCATGTTCAGGGCAGTAAGCGATTGGGATAGGTGCGCCCCAGTAGCGCTGACGGCTGATCAACCAGTCTCGCAGACGGTAGTTCACCATCAGCTTGCCGATACCTTTTTCTTCAACATACTGAGTAACTTCTGCAATTGCTCTGTCTGCAGGTGTGCCATCGAAGGAACCAGAATTGACCATTACGCCCAGAGCCTCTTTTGCCTGTGTCCAGGTTGCAGGATCACTCGGCTGCTCGTCCTCTGGACGGATGACCTCGAGGATTGGAATGCCGAACTTGCGAGCAAACTCGAAGTCGCGCTGGTCATGAGCGGGAACGCCCATGATTGCACCTGAGCCATAGCTCATCAGCACATAGTCGGAGATCCAGACGGGAACCTTCTCACCGCTCACCGGGTTGGTGACATAGCCACCCGTAAAGACGCCAGTCTTCTCCTTCTCGGCACTCATACGCTCGATCTCGGTCATGCGCAGAGCCTGGTTCACATAAGCATCAACGGTAGCCTTCTGTTCAGGAGTTGTGATCTTCTCTACCCAGGGATGTTCAGGTGCCAGCACGAAGAAGGTTGCCCCATAGATCGTGTCTGGGCGGGTAGTAAAGACCGGGATCTCCTCGTGTTTCCCATCAATCTCAGTGGTAAAGCGGATCTCCGCGCCCTCGCTACGTCCAATCCAGTTGCGTTGCATGACAATCGTCTTTTCGGGCCAATCGATTACACCAGAGAAATCCAGTAGCCGCTCGGCATAGGAGGAAATCTTCAGTAGCCACTGATCGATCTCTTTGCGTATGACAATGCTGCCACAGCGCTCACAGGTACCGTCGGCCAGTACCTGCTCATTGGCCAAAGTGGTGTTACAATTGGTGCACCAGTTGGCAGGCGCCTTGGTCCGGTAGGCTAACCCATGCTTATAAAATTGCAGAAAGAGCCACTGCGTCCACTTATAATAGTCAGGCTGGCAAGTAACAACCTCCCGAGGCCAATCCCATTGTGCTCCCATCGAGCGCAATTGTTTGCGCATGTTTTCGATGTTGGCTAGTGTCCAGGTACGTGCCTGAATGCTGCGTTTGATGGCAGCATTCTCCGCGGGTAGCCCAAATGCGTCAAAACCGATGGGCTGCATAACATTATAGCCCTGCATACGCTTGAAGCGACCATAAGTATCGAAGGGCGAGTAATTGTACCAGTGTCCCATATGTAGATCGCCGGACGGATAGGGGAACATTACTAGGTGATAAAACTTGGGTTTGGGCGAATCATCGGAGGCATGATACTGCTGATCTGCCTCCCATTGAGCTTGCCATTTGCTCTCAATCTCTTTAGGATTGTATTTTGTGCGTGTAATCATGCCCTCTGCCTCTCAAAATATGTTCAAAATGATGAAGATGTTTCAATCTCGGCTGAGCCCTCCCACATCTTTTCTGTGTCCGTGATAAAACCTGGAACTGGCAAGAAAAAGATCTTTCATCCGTAGGGACGAAAGATCTTTCCGTGATACCACCCTGATTTTTCGATTGATTTCAGTACCCTCAAATCGGGTCGCCAGCTATCGTATCCTATCTTCCATTGCAGCGATTCCGTCGTTACCTCACTATTGCAGTAACCTCAAAGCCGGGTCGCCAACTTAGATAGCGATAAGGTGGACCTGAGGGGACTCGAACCCCTGACCTTCTCCATGCCATAGAGACGCTCTCCCAGCTGCGCTACAGGCCCATATATGCTGGTACAGTATTTGACATACACTCTCAAAGGTGACCTCTATAAGTGCAGTCAACTCTCAATCTACTTCTCAATTATACGCTATAACGGGCGTCCCGACAAGTGCTCAATGCCTTAAAGTACTTTTGGCTTAGCATGCATATTTTTTACTTAGCCTATGATAGTTACTGATCAATGGACATGTATTCCACAAACCAGTGTTCGGAGGGGAACGACTATCCTCTCAGGATGCACTACTAGAGATGCAAGCACCTCATTCGCATCCTCTACCCCATTGCTCCTAAAAGCGTTTGGGGATACCTAATTTACCAGATCGGTCAAGACAGGTTCACACTTGTTGCTTGCAGGCGAGTTCAGTCAAACATTATAGCCTCGCAGCATCCGGCTACTCTCTGTTGCTCAGCCCTTAAAGTGGGTTGAAATTGACCTACTACTCCTACTCATCGCACTTTATTTGTAGATATTACTATACCACAAAAGCTTGCAATATGCAATAATTGCATAAGTGGAGATGAGGGGGCTCGAACCCCTGGCCTCAACAGTGCGATTGTTGCGCTCTTCCAGCTGAGCTACATCCCCAAGCGAACTTGATGATAGCATAGTCGACCTCCCTTGTAAAGTCTTTTTGAGGAAAGTTTTCTGAAAACTCATAGATTTAGCCCAGATTGGTCACATCCCTGGGTAGCATCTCATTGTGAAATACTGCCCTTTAATCGCAATTTATTGCAATAAGTAGTAGGAACCCGATTTACCGTGTGCCCTTTGGGTATCGCGTCCGCTGCAAGCAGGTTTATTCTAAGTACATTGAGACATAAATGGATTCCGAGTTGCTTCTCTCCTCACAAGGCCATTTGCCACAGTCCACTCGGAATGTATTTATGCCCACCTGTACTAAGGAATACTATTGGAATACTCTTGCAGTGATTCACGGCCGTCGACGCGAACACGCAGCAGGATAAACGGTTTTTGACTGTCCTGTGTCATGCCCATTGGAGGTGGATCTGTAGTGGCTCCAATGTAGCCGTCTTGCTCCAGTAGTGCCATGATTGCTTGCTGTACAATCGGTTTCTCGTGGTGGAATGGCTCTCCTGTAGGATAGCAGAACTGCTGGATAACGAGGCCCAATTGTGTTTGCAGGTCGTGTTGCGATTGCTGTAGCTCTTGTTGGGCCTCAGCATGTGAAAGCCGCCATACTTCTCCCATATTGCGGTGGGTGATGGTATGCGAACCCATCTGCATGCCGTTGGTGAGCATTTTGTGCAGTTGGTCCCAGGTTGCCTGTCCCTTCCAGCCGACTTTGCCAGTGATGATATAGAACATGCCACTGTAGCCATGCTCTTTTAAAATTGGATAGGCAAATGTGTATGCATCGTCGTAGCCATCATCAAATGTCAGAATAATCGGTTTGCTGGGCAAGGGGCCATTGTAGTAGAGGAAATCAAAGAGTTGATTGAAGGTGATTGTGTGATATCCATGCTGCTTGAGGTAGTCCAATTGTTGGCCAAAAACCTTTGGGGTGACAGTGAGACTGAGGTCAATAACATTATGTGTTGGAACATCGGTAATGTGGTGATACATCAAAATGGGCATCCTGATTGTTCTGCTAACAGGGGTAATTGGTGGTAGGATTGGAGCTTCCAAGTCTGCTGGTCCACCGCTCAGGATAAGCCATTGGTCTGCTGTTTCTCTGCCAGTTCTAATTGTTGTCCGTTGTGCTATCAACGGGAGGTTTTGAAAGAGCTGGCTGGGATTGTGGTCTAGTGTCGGCAGCAGAGCAAGCTTGTCAGTAGAGACTTGTGGAGAGAGTTGTAGCGAGATAGGCAGGACCTCTACCTGGTCGTAACGTGTCATGGTCTCCGGGTTTACCCAGAAAGAGAGGCTATGGACGTCGCCTAGCGTAAATTGCTGTAGAGTGAACCCCTGGAAACGGGTTTGCCAGTAATTAGTGAAGCTGGTTTCATTAGGCCACATCGCTTGAACCTGGGGATGCAGGAGCGACCACATAGTATTATATTGCTGCTTGAGCAGTGCGTTCATGTATTGCTGTCCTACAGCTGTTACCTCCTGTGCATCTTGAGTTGATGTAGCTGTAGACGCTGTGGCAACTATAGGCGTTGTGACGACTGGCGGAGTAGCCTGCTGGCGTCTGGACTGTGTCTGGTGGTTTGAGGTATTTTCTAAGGCTAGCAGGTATGTGCTCAGTATAACAGAGAAGAGTACTGTAGTCACAACTCCTATAATCAGCAGTTGTAACCCTTTTGATTTGCGCCTCCTAGGTTTGAGCCTACTAGCGACTACTGGAAGCTTGATGGTTGGGATTTTGTCTATACCCAACTCTATGAGTTGCTGTTTATTGTCGACTACTGGAGTTGGAGTAGTGGGGATTATGTTTGTATTCCACACTCTTAGCAGCTGTTGATTGTCGACAGCCGGGATTTGGGTAGTGGGAATTGTGACTGTACTCAGCTCTTCTACTAGTTCTTTGTTGTCGACAGCCGGGATTTGGGTAGTGGGAATTGTGACTGTGCTCAGCTCTTCTACTAGTTCTTTGTTGTCGACAGCCGGGATTTGGGTAGTGGGAATTGCATCCATAGCCGACTGGTTTGCCTGTCCTGTGTTGTCGACAGCCGGGATTTGGGTAGTGGGAATTGCATCTATAGCCGACTGGTTTGCCTGTCCTGTGTTGTCGACAGCCGGGGTTTGGGTAGTGGGAATTGCATCTATAGCCGACTGGTTTGCCTGTCCTGTGTTGTCGACAGCCGGGGTTTGGGTAGGATGGGTTATGTCTGTACTCAACTCGCTTACCTGCTCTTTAATTGACTTAAACTACCTAGGATATATTTTGGTTGATATATGGTTGTATGTCAATATGTGGTGTTGCGTTATCCAAATGTACTGTTCAGAACTGTCAACCACGGGCATTGACAGCCTTCAACATACCAATATATAAGTAGCAAGAAAGGAGTATAGCACTTTGACATGCAGATACTCCCGTCAAAATCAAAAAAGGTAGGGCAAATCATCTCCCAGGTACATCAAGGGGCTTCTTTGTCCGTGTAATATGAATAGGATGGCCTTCGACTGCCAGTACCGCCTCGCGCAGACCTTCGCTGAGCGTTGGGTGTGGGTGGATAGTCTCAGCAATTTCATCGACGGTCAACTCACCACGCATGGCAACTGAAAATTCGCTGATCAGGTTGGTCGCGTCGGGACCAATAATGTGTGCACCCAGAATTTCACCATATTGGCCTGTGATGACTTTGGTGAAGCCGTCAGTCTCGCCGATGGCGACAGCTTTGCCAATGGCCGCCCAAGGGAAGCGTTCGACGCGTGCTTCGGGATATTTCTCCTTAGCTGCTGCTTCAGTCAGGCCCACGAAGGCAATTTCGGGGAAAGTGTAGATCGGGTTGGGCACAACATCATAGTCCATTTTTGCGTCATGTCCCGTCGCATTATCGGCAGCCACCTCGCCCTCCGTCGAGGCCACATGTGCCAGCCCTGCACCGTGTACCAAGTCGCCGATGGCATAAATGCCAGGAAGGTTTGTCTCCATTTTTTCGTTGATACGTACGCGGTCACGGTCCATATCAAGTCCCTGCTCAATTAAGTGCTCTAAGCCAGTGGTATTAGCGCGACGGCTAACAGCCATCAGGACGTATTCGGTCTGAATACTCTGCTGGCCCTTATCTATCGTGGCGATAACCTTTTTCTCGTTTCCATCCTCTTCAATAGCCTCAACTTTAGCGCCAGTGACAATACTGATTCCTCGCTTAGTGAGGAGGCGAACAAGGAGTTTGCGTACTTCATCGTCAACAGGTGTCAGGATATGAGGGAGCATCTCCAGGACGGTGACTTTTGTGCCTATGGCGTTAAACATGCAAGCCAGTTCGATACCAATAGCACCGCCCCCGACGCAGATCAAGCTTTCCGGTGTTTTGGGCAGGTTCCAGCATGTATCGCTGTTAATGACATTGCGGCCATCAATGCCAGGCATCGGAGGCATGAGCGGCACTGATCCATTCGCGAGTATGATCTTGTCTGCAGTGAATTGTTGCTGGTTTCCATCTTTAGTGACGGTGACAGTGCGAGATGCATCGACAAAGCCTAGTCCATCGAACACGTCAATGTTGTTTCCCTTCATTAAGGTTCCGACGCCGCCAGTCATGCGTTTGACCACTTTATCTTTAAAGGCAACGGCCTTGTTCATATCGAAGATAGCGGATTGGGGCAAGTGGATGCCTAGTTCTTCCAGCGACCCCAAGCTGTACATAACTTCAGCAATGTGTAGCATGGCTTTAGAAGGGATACATCCGACGTTAAGACAGGTGCCACCAAGGTACTGCTTTTCCACAATTGCAACCTTTGCATCGTGCTGAGCGGCACGAATAGCGGCAACATATCCGCCGGGTCCTGCACCAATAACTGCTATATCATATTGATTGCTTGCCATTTAAGTCTCCTAAGTAGTTAAAAAATACGTTTGTATTGTACAACAAGATCAGAAGATTGGCATCATCAGTGTGGGGATGTGATATCAGGGGTTTTGTGCGCGGCGTCATAACCAATTGGGGGGATGCGTGTGACAGCTACGAACGTCAGACGTATCAATAAATACAGAGACAAATTTTCTACTGTCCTGAAAAGTGCACTCCTACAATGAGGGTAGGTTAGGTGATGGAAGGGATTCTATAAAGCTACACTTTAATGAACACAAAAATGAAATGGATCGGGAGAAACAAATGACAACTGCAAAGGAATTACATGCAATTGTTGAGGAACTTGAGTTGGTTGATATTGGCGATGCTGCCAGTTATCTGGGGGAAGAGCTTGCTATAGAGGAGGAAGCATCTACATCTAATGTGACAGTGTTTTCATTGGATGATTGTGCTAGAATGGATAATTGTGCTGTTTGCTCAAAATGATCTGGAAACTTCTCATTAGCAGCGCCACCAGTTGAAAGTGCCAATGAAGAGCATATTATTGATGCGCGGACTCTACGGTCAGTGGAGTCCGCGTTCTTTTTGTACTATATTTCGAATAGTCACCCTATCACTTTCGCCCTCAAATTTGTCCCTCTTTCACCCTAGACAAGGAACTCTTCTATTAGCTATACTTGGCACAGGTGGTGTAAATGAGGTTATGGAGCTACAGTGCAGTGACGTTTCGTGAAATTACATCGTTGCACTGCACGCGAAAGTGGAAGTGTAGCTTTCATTAAGAGAAATAACCTTGTTTGGGCCACATCAAACACTATTGAGAAGGTATCCGGAAGCTTCACTGAAGATGCTTCCACCCAGGGGCACAATGAAGGGATTCGGATAAGCTCTTAGGGTATTAAAGAGGAGGTGGTACTTAAAAGAGACTAGGTAGTAACACATTTAAGAGGTGGTTAGCTCAAAAAATCACACAAAGATGAGCTTAAAACCTGAGATCACCACCAGTTAAGGTGGCTGTACCACAACAAAGTCAGAGTATTCGGATAAACTCTGAGAAGGTGTGAGGTTTCGGTGAAATTGCCGCTCTTTCGGCTATCATATCTAGGAACCAATCCCTCTCTCATCCAGAGAAAAGGAGACTTCAATGATAAAGGCTGTTTCGCTTCACAAGGTATGGATAGCGAGAACTGCTGGTCTATTAGTCCTTACAGCTTTAGCTGTAGTTTTCTTTGTCACCCCCATGATAGCATTAGGTGCGAATGGTAACAACCCCAGGCTCCTTACAGGTTTCAAGGCCAATTTAGTGGGCAAAATTGACGGTACTCCTCCAGCCGGTACCACTTTTACTGTTAATGACTTTAAAGTTGGTAGCACAGCTTTTAAACTTACCCTTGCCCCGAACCTTCCGTTTGCGAGCCTTAAGAAGGGTGCATGGCTCTTCGTCGACCTCGTTGATGCAAGCAATAGCACTTACGGCTTCTTGGCTACGGTCGATACCATCAATCCGACCACACATCAGGTTAAGGTCTTGATTGGACCTCCTGGTGACCCTCTTAAGGTTTCTAGTACTGCAGTGAAGCAATTTCAGGGCAATGAGGTTTTCCTCAACTTTAACAAGGACAAGACTGGGACATTCATGGTTGCTATTCCCAGCCCTGCTGGCACTGGATGGAATGCTTAATGGCATAAGCTGGCAAACTTCCAGCAGTCTTCAGAAAGATTGAACCCGCATACGTGTCATTGGTTCACTCGTTATGATAGGTCGATACTTCCACGCATCACTGTAGGAGAGATCAGGTTACGGAGGAGGTCCTATTCGCTCCAAGAGAGCTTGCCTCGATCCGAGGTTAGTGATGTAACCTTGAGAACTTATCCGAACGTTTCGCTGAAGCTAGTCTAAGCGAACAGCAAATGGAAGTATCTGGATAAGTCCTTCAGTAAAGAAGAGAGGAAACAACTTCATGAACACAGGTTTTCTTAACCGACGCAGAGTGCTCCTAGGAGCGCAGATACTCTGTCTTACCGCGGTAGCTGCGATATTCGTTGTCAGTCCTTTTGTTGCTCTGGCAGGATGCGGCAACAACGGCAAGAACAACGTAAATGTGGTCAAGAATCTTTCCATCGTGGGCATCACACCCCAGGTTACTAAAAGCGTCAGAGCTGGTACGAATGTTCTAAATGCTGCAATCCCTGGCACTCCCGCTGGGATAATCACTCCCAAGACCGCCTTTACCCTCAAAGATCTTGCGCCTGGAGCGTGGATTACAGGCATTTACAAAGGTGTACTATTCCAGGGTACAGTCTTTAAGGTCAGCGTAGTAAATAATAATGAGAAGGTAGCCGAGGTGTGGGTTGCTGACCCTGCCCAAAACACTAAGGGCGTTAAGCCTGGATTAATCGTGAAAAACGTTTCCCTAAAGGGTATTCCGGCGGCTTAGATGATCAAGTATGATAGGGTCGTTCGAACTTCCTAATGGCAGGGTCGTACTGTATGCCTTTGCAGAAAGAAAGCCTTTGATATGGACCTATCAAATCACGCTTGAAAGTCTATTGGCTCCGTGCTAGGTTGGCAGGCTTGGGAGGAGGTCAGGTGATTAGGAGGAGACACTACTCATTCCAAGGGAGCCTGCCTCAACCCAAGATTGTCGAGGTAGCCTCGGTCATTCTTGAAAGCCCGATCAGATATTAATTTGGTCGGGCTCTAATTGTATGCTCAAGGTGAGGTTCTACCCTGTGGATTTTCCAATGGTCACTGTGTCATGTCATCCTCAAGGAAGGCATCGCCTATTTTCATCAAACTGTCCCTCTTTTGCCCTGGACAAAAAAGCCTCCCATTAGGTATCCTTGCAGCAGGTAGCGTAAATGAGGATAAGCTCCTAGAGTATAAAGAGGAGGTGATGCTGAGAGAGACTGGATAGTAAGACATTTAAGTGGTGGTTAGCTCAAAAAATCACACAAAAAAGAGCCTCTCACCGACTACCCCTACTAGTTAGGGTGACTGTCCCAGGACAAAATTAGGATGTTCGGGTAAGCTCTTTAGAGCGCGTAAGGTTTCGATTAAGGTTTCGATGAAATGGCCAATCCCTCAGCCATCATTGGGAACTAGACACACTCTTTCAGAGAAAAGGAGACTTCAATGAGAAACAGTGTTTCGCTTCACAAGATAGGCATAGCGAAATTTACTGGTCTGTTAGTGCTTGCAGCTTTAGCTGTAGCCTTCTTCGTTGCTCCCATAGCAATGGCAACGGGGGGAAGTAATAAGAATGCGGTTGCTCTCCTCAATAGCAATGTCAACATCTTCTTCTTAGGCAAAGTAGCTGGCAATCGCACTGTAGGTACCACTCTAAGCGTTGCTAACACCAAATTGCCCCTTAGCTTGACTCCAACCCTCCCGGCTAATCAAGTTCTAGGGGGGAGTTGGTTCATGTGCGCCGTCAAGGATCCCGCTACCGTCAATACCTTTTACATTTTCACGTGTACGGTCTCTGGCGTGAATGGTATTACAATCGCACCCAGTGATGTCACGAACAACCGTGTTGCAGTGATACTGGGTCTGCCTGCCAACACTGCTGCGACTACCCCAGCAGCTATGAAATATGTGGGCAAGAAAGGTACCCTTCGCTATACATTGACTAGGAATGTGCTCAGTACTCCCGTTGCCATTAAGCAAGCCCTCAACGCCGCTGGCACTGGGTGGTAGATTGTTCGTTTAGTAAAGAGGAAGGAGACCATTTCAATGAACACAGTTTTTCGTAACTGGTGCAGAGCACTCATGAACAAGCGGAGGGTCCTCGTTGTAGCAGAGATGCTCTGCCTGATCGCTGTAGCTTCAGTGTTCCTGATTGCCAGTCCCTTAGCTCTGGCAAAAAAGAATGCCGCTGGCGGCTGCGATTGCCCCCCCGGCTGTGCCTGTGCCCAAGCCGCCTGTGCCCAAGCCGCCTGTGCCCAAGCCGCCTGCGCCCAAGTTGCTGCCCAAAAGAAGAAGGCGCCGGTGCCGGTGCAAGCTGCTGCCGCCCAAAAGAAGAAGGTAGCGCCAGCGAAAGCTGCCACTTTTGTATCAATCCTTACCAATGTTAGCAAGACGTCGCCCACCACCCTGACGGCCCAGCTGTTCAATCACATTACCCTAGCCACCCTTAAGAAGGATTCATGGGCATGGGTCACCGTCACCTTGAATGTGAAGGGCAAGACGGAAACCTTTGGAGCTGAGGCCTTCCTGAACTCCAGAAACCGGCCTGTTGTGCTGCTTGCCGAGATTCTTCCCACCTCCTCCAGTGTTGCAAATGCTGACCCGAGGCCGCTTGCAGAGTTGCTAAAGGATCCTAACTTGCTGGCATTGATAAAATCCGGGAACCAAATACCTCTTATAGGTATTAATTAACCTGTACGATAGTGTCGTTCGAACTTCCTAATGGCAAGGTCATGCTGTATGCCTTTGCAAGAAGAAAGTCTTGAATATGGACCTATCAAGTTATGCTTGAAAGCTGATTGCTTCAGTCCTAAGTTGGCAAACGTGGGGGGAGACCAGATGACAGGAAGAGATTCCAAAACCTGCCTCAACCTAAGATTGCTGAGGTAGGCTCAGTCACTGTTGAAAGCCTGATCAGATACTAATTTGGTCGGGCTCTAATTGTGTGCTCAGGGTGAAGTCCTGTCCTGTAGGTCTTCGAGTAGTTACCTTGTCGTGTCATCCTCAAAGGTGTCACTTTTTTTGTCAAACTGTCCCTCTTTCACCCTGGACAAGAAAGTCTCCCATTAGATATCCTTGCAGTAGATGGTATGAATGAGGTTACGGCGCCGCTATGCTGGCTCAGTTCGGATAAGCTTTAGGCGTCATTATCTCTATTTGGAGAAGTGCAAAGGTACTATCGCTCAGGAGGGCAATACAATGGCTAAGCACCAGCGTCTATCTCGGCGAATGTTTTTGGGAGGAGGTATTGGCGTTGCCGGGCTCGTCAGCAACGTGCTGGCTTTGTCAACGGGCCCACAGGGCAAGCAAGGCGTTGCTTATGCCTCTTCGCATATCCCGAGTCACACGAATTCTAGCATGGCCGATATGGCAGGTATGGCGGATATGGCAGGTATGGCAACCACGGCAGGCGTGCCCAGCTTGCCATTTACTGGGGTGGTTAATCCGGCACTCAACGGAGGCTTCAATCCGTCGAAATTTATGAGTCAATTTGAGAAGGGCACAGTCCAACAAATACGGGGAAAACCGACGCGTGTGTTCAATCTTGTCTCGGTCGTGAAGAACATTGTGGTTGGCATCGATGATACTACTAAGAAACCGATCGTGTTTCAGGCCTGGGCGTTTGGAACGACACCCACTAATGCCCAGGTGCCAGGGCCAACATTACGCTGTACAGAGGGAGAGACTATCCTCATAAATTATACCAATAACACCCCCACTACCCACTCCATTCACTTCCATGGTATCCATAATACTGCCAATGATGGGTCACTCCAAGCTGCTAATCCTGGGCAGAAAGTTCAGTACCAATTCATTGCGGAACCTGCTGGTCTGATGGCCTACCATTGCCATGTGCTTCCGTCGAGTACGCACGTAGGCAAAGGACTCTATGGTGCCATGATCATCGATCCTATCCAGCCGCGGACGCGCGCTGTGGAGCTGGTTATGATAATGAATGCCTTTGGCATCCGCTCTCCAAACAAGAATGACATCTACGCGTTCAACACAGTAGCTAACCACTACAACGCTAATCCTGTTACGATAGGTCTGGGCCAACCCGTGCGCATCTATCTGGTCAATATGGTAGTTAATGAGCCAGCGGTCTCGTTTCACCTGCACGCCAACTTCTTTGATCTCTATCCCGCAGGAACACAAACCAAACCTACCGAACACAATGATATGGTCACTTTGAGCATGCTAGAGCGTCATATACTCGAATTCACATATAAAGTACCACCATTTACTCCCGGATCGTATATGTTCCATTCACATGATATACCTGGAGAGATGGGCATGTTTGGGCTACTCAACTTGGTAAATGCTCAAGCAATACCAGGTCTACCAACGGATCCAAACGCGAATCCAAACGTAAATGCGGATCCAAACGCGAATCCAAACGTAAATGCGAATGCAAACGCAAACGGGAGGAGAAAGAGGAACCTAAACCCAAATCCCAATTCTATACCGTGACATTGTCTGGTACTGTATGGTTTCATCAAAGATACCCAGTTTTTGTACAAATGAGTGGCAAAGTGCTTTTTCGTACACTGAAGCCTTTGAGAACGCCTTTTGATCCCAATCAGTACCCTTGCTTTCAAGCTCAATTGAGAAAGTTGCAAAGATAGTGAGCGCATTCTATGGATGTGATAATCAAACATTTACGCTCGGTGACAAACCTGAAGAATTTTGTAGCCACCTGGATATGGGCGAAAGGCCGAAAGGTGCTCGCGTTATTAATTCTTGCTATTCTTGCTATTTTGCTGGCTCACATGACGCCACCAGTAATTATCCACACGCAACATATTCATCTGTCACCATCTGATTCAAAGATATCTGGCAATGATGGGCTCGGCTGTTAAGCTTGAGCACCATCCTCAAGAAGGATCTGGAGCCGCCTCTTTCTCAATAGGAGCTATGTCTGTCTTGATGGGACCTGTATCTTTCTCGACAAGAGCATGCCTCCTTGTGAAGAATTCCAGTTGCAGAGCCGCTACGAAGTAGCATGCCATGGCAGATGGACCGTAGGGTGGCGCGTGACTTATACCAAAGAGGTAAGCTGCCATCACTAGTAAGCCCACTGCAAGACGAGGTTGAACTACCATGCCGAGTGCAACAGCAAGCAATATCACAAACGCAGATACCTGATCGAAAGGGAACAGCCCATAAATCAGAATGATACTGACAGCGTGATAGTAAGCAATAGCCAGACCTACTAGTAGTGCCGGAACGATCACAAGCCAGCGTGACCATTGTAGACGTGAGAGCACAGGCGCAGGACGTGAGAGCGCGACCGCAGCAAGCAATATCCCTATTCCCCACCCAAACCCACCCAGGGCGGCAATCACGTTGGCCAAGGGATCGCCCGAGAAGAAGGTGTTAATAGTTTGTGCTGCAACGGCCCGTGGGAAGTCAGGAAGTCCAGCAGAGTTGCGGATCAAGATGCCCGTACTGATTCCAAGGATTGTATCTGCAGCGGGATAGAAGATGACGAAGCTAGCTAGGGCTACCCTGCTGCATGTTGCTGCTGTGCTCTGTATACCATCAAGCAAGAGATAGGCAGATAGACCAAGCAGGCTGAACAGGACCAGTTGGAGAAGGTGCAGGGTGATCCACCAATCTACCTGGGGACCGAGATCCTCAAATGCTCCTGTAGACACCCCTGGGTGAAAGAAGGTCAGGATGCACAGGGCGAGTGGTGTACCCAGGATAATGACTCGTCGTACAATGGGGTTCATGGTAAGAGAAACCTCCCTCGTTTGGAGTGTGTCGACGGTTATGGCAGGCGCGATCACCTAAAGGTGACACCCCCAAAGGGGGCACGGCGGTAAATCGCGTTGTGCTGAGTGTATTGTAGGAGAAGTTTGCATGCCTCTTCTAGGGGGAAGCAGGGACAGTTTCATGCACTCTTATGCCTTAATACTGCTGCGAATCGCTGTGTGTACGATATATTATCCCTTTGTACCCTTAAGTTGTCCCTCTTTCACCCTGGAAAAACTCTCTCTCGTTAGGTACTCTTAAAGAGTAAGTCAGTAGTTGAGGACTTTTGACTCAAGAAATATCCTCCATTCTATGTTAGAGAGAGCAAGGAGAAATCAGTGGACACCATACCAAACCGATCCGTGCCTCTGGTATCCGAGAGGAAATCGGAGTTGAGAAAACACTTCCTCCCTTCTTCTGGTGTGTTTCGCGTCCTGAAGATGCGTAACTTGCTAGTGCTCGGAGTCATTCTCCTCGTCTCCTGGTGGCTGGCCATGTATTCGCCCTTATTTCATAAAGCGCCTCCACCAGGAGTGCGACTGACCGACCTGCACTCAGTCGATCAATTTCAAGGGCTCTTCGATGCCAATGCTGGCATGCCACGTCTAGTTCTGATTTACTCGCCAACCTGCGCGGTCTGTATTCGCAGTGCCAATTGGCTACAGACAGAGGTCCTTAATAAGTATCCCAAGGCGAAGCTACGCGCCTATGCTATATGGACAAACAAGCTCGTCTTCGACTCGCGAGGTCAGTGGGATGCAGGTGGCTTGACCGACCGACGCGTGGTTCACTTGTGGGATCCGAAAGATGTTATGGGCAATTGGTTCTTCTATCAGTTGTCGGGCTATCAAGGCCCTACTTGGGATACCTACCTGCTGTTCGGGAAGAATGGGACATGGTCTAACCTGCCATCATCCCTGATGGGCTCCGGCGGCACTGTCGAGGACGAGGAAGGTACGATTACGCAGAGCCTCAGCCCGTTGTTGAAAGGGTAGCATCTGGTCGTTGCCAATAAATGAGAGGGAGAGGAACATGACAATGTCTCTAGCACATCTGGGCTTACTTGCTGCGTTTGGAGCTGGTATGGTGTCCTTTCTCTCACCGTGTGTCTTTCCCCTAGTGCCTGGCTATCTCTCCTATCTAGCAGGCACTACGCTCCAAGATGTGCAGGGGAAGGGGAGACGCTGGCGGGTCAGCTTACATGCTCTCTGTTTCGTCCTGGGTTTTGCCCTTATCTTCGCTCTTCTAGGGGCTACCGCTAGTGCCATTGGAGCTATGTTGAATGCATACAGGCTACTCCTGGCGCGTGGTGCTGGTCTGCTGCTGATCCCCTTCGGTCTTGTCCTCACCGGGCTGGTACCTCTGCCGTTCCTGTCTGGAGAGCATCGTGTGCACGTGGGAAGTGATAAGCCAGCATTGCTGCGCTCACTGTTGGTCGGAGTGACCTTCGGAGCTGGTTGGTCGCCCTGTATCGGCCCGGTGCTCGGCTCTATCCTCGCGCTCGCTGCAGTCAATACTACCCTGATGCAAGGGATTATCTTCTTGCTTGTCTATGCGCTCGGATTGGGGATACCATTCTTACTTGTAGGACTGTTGATTGATAGGAGCCATACGGTTATACGCTCTATCAAGCGCTACACAGGTCCGATCTCTATCGTCGGAGGTGCGATTCTGGTCCTAACTGGCATGCTGATCCTTAGCGGTCGTCTAGATCAATTGGCTAACTTTGCCCCAATATTCAATTTCTAGTCCCAGATTTCAAATGACTTTCGATTATCCTACAGTGGTCGTCGATTCTTCTGCTTCTGCGACTCTCGTCCTTGCGTGTTTCTGGACAATGCAGACAACAGCACGAGATAACCTCTTGCAGATGAGGCATCCCCTGCTCCAGATCATGGCATACTCCTGGTCTGAAATAAGGAAGAGTTCTAATCCAATCATCACCGTCGAGAAGGTGACCAGCCCCATAAGCACTGCAATCCCCAGATGAAACAGGATGCCCAGCCCTATCCACGGGAGCTTCAAGCGCGAGATAATAGCCACCGGAAACAACAACTGATAGGCCATGGGAACGTAGGTTGCGACATAGACAATCAATGGGATCGAAAAGAGTTTAGAAGCACTAGGAAGGGAATACAATTGAGTCTGACTTATATAGTACATCGCGGTCCCTTGTTGCCACAATGGTCCAATTGATTTAAAGAAACCGGAGGCAGTATACATCACCATCAGTTGCAAGATAATGGCTACAACCGCGATATTGTGCAGCCATACCCGAAACTGCCCAGTAGAAAACTTCGCCCGATGTGGCAGAAGAAAGAGCATGTAAATCAGCACGAGTTGGGTAATAGTGTCTCCGGCATTATAGAGTTCTGGTAACCTTATAGTAAGTAAGGAAAAAGAGATAAGTGTAAGAAAGGTTGCAATACGAGTCCAATAGCCAAACAAAAGCCCTAGTGCACCAATAGCCAGAATGAACAGCACGCAGAAAATGTAAGTATCCGCTGTGAAAACAGTATCAACCACATCCCCCAGCGTTGGCCCCAAAAGATCGCTCGTAGACCCGTCTGTGATACTATTGGGCCCCCAGAGGTATCCCGCAAATGGAAGGCTTGTAACTACCTGAAAGAGCAGCATGGTACCTAGAGAAATTTGCAGAATTCTCACCCCAACCAGTTGATGAGGATCCTTGGCGAACCATCTCCATGTCTTACAAAGCATTCTCATTGTTTCCCTCAAATCTGATAGAGATGTGCATTCTCCACAGTTGGATCAATCGGGTAGATACCAACGAAAATGCTCCGGATGACTCGCGGCACTGATGTTGCTCTTTCGGACCATGACCTGGGAAGCACTCTATGAATCATCAGTGCTACATAACTGGCGTTATTTTGTCCAATATCTTTACAGAATGCGGATGCTAACTCTGTCATAAGCCCGATTGGTTGAGCATTATCACGATTATTGAGGTAAGCCTGTATAGTTGGAAACCCTATAGTAGCGAGTCTGCCATACATAGAAAAGCGATTGTCCTGATTCTTTGCCCACAGGGGCGATAGTATATCGTACCACCCATCGCTGGGCAGACCCTTTGTTTGGACAACCGAGTACTCATTGTCACTAAGAGGCCGTACGAGTAATTCCGAATCTATAGAAATGGGCTTAGGTGCAAATAGCTGCCAGGCCTGCGAGAAATATGTTCCAATCGTTGCATCGAGCACTGGCTGCAATGTATTCTTCACTGGATTGTTAGGGAATACATATAGTATAGTGAGCGTGAAGTGTACTACGAGCCACAAAGCCGTTATAACACGTAGAACGTTAAATATCCACTTCTGAGCAGTTTTCTGTATGTGCCCTTGCTTCTGAGAAGGAGGAATACTACTCATATGCCTCAAGACGATTACCTCCAGCTTTGATCATGCCATTCTCTGAGAGATACGCCGCTCTCTAACAGCGGTTTTCGGAGAGATTGGGCTGATAGTTATGCTTCAGCTATGTCAAGAGCTAGTGTAGCAGAAGTTTGCATGCCTATGCAGGAGGAAAAGAGGGACAATTTTATGTAATATCAAATCCACTGGGGATTTCTGTATCAGCGATAGGCAAGTATCCGAGTTACCGTGAAGGGATGTATTGCTGACCTCCTATGTAGGGGCGCAATGCCTCTGGGATACGGACACTGCCATCTGCCTGCTGATGTGTCTCCAGTAGGGGTATCAGAATGCGTGGTGTAGCGATAGCGGTATTGTTGAGAGTATGAACGAATTTGACTTTGCCATCTTCATCTCGATAGCGGATGTTTGCCCGTCGTGCCTGCCAATCGTGCAAATACGAGCACGAATGGGTTTCACGGTAGCGGTTTTCGCTTGGAACCCAGCATTCCAGGTCGTACATACCAACTTTCCCATCGCCCATATCACCTGTACAAACGTTCACAACACGGTAAGGAATCTCAAGCGCCTGAACCAATTCTTCTGCATTTTGCAACAGGTGCTCATGCCAGCGTACCGACTCCTCGTGGTCGGCCTTGCAGATGATGTATTGCTCGACCTTATTGAATTGGTGAATGCGGAAGACTCCTCGTGTATCTTTCCCATAGGTGCCAGCTTCTTGACGGAAGCAGGGGCAGTAGCCGACGAATTTCAGCGGCAGGTCTTCAGCTTTGAGAATTTCATCCTTGTACATACCAGTAATCGAGACCTCAGCTGTACCGACTAGGAATAGATCCTGATCCGCAAGTTCGTATACCTGGTCGCGTCCTTTGGGAAATTGTCCGTTGCCGATAAAGCAGAAATCGCGTGCCATCGCTGGCACGATAAGCGGTGTGAAGCCCTTGCGGGACATGCGATCCATGGCAAAATTGATGAGTGCCAGTTCCAGACGAGCAGCATCGCCCTTGAGGACATAGCTGCGGCTACCAGCTACCTTAACGGCTCGCTCGATATCTACCAGATCAAGCTTTTGCATCAATTCGTAGTGATCCAGGGGTTCGAAGTCCAATCTGGATGGTTCTCCCCAATATTTGATTGGCACGTTGTCGTTCTCGTCTTTGCCGATAGGGGCACTCGGATCAGGAATATTTGGGACGAGCAGGAGCATGTTGTAGCGCTCTTCGATGAGCTGAGCAAGCTGTGGTTCCATTTCCTTGATTTGCTCGGCAAGTTGCTTTCCTTCGGCAATGAGCTCATTACGTAATGCGACGTTTTTCTCTTTGGCTGCCTGCTGGATGCTCTTGGAGAGTTGATTTTGTTTGGCGCGTGTCTCTTCCACATGACGCTGGAGCGCTAGGACGCGCTGATCCAGTTCTAGCAGTGCATCAATATCGATGGGGTTATTTTTAAGGCGAGCAGCCTCCTTGACAATGTCTGGGTGACTGCGAATAAATGTCAGGTCAAGCATAGTAATCTTTTCCTTATAGTATTTCGATTGTGAGGATAGCAGCCAATTTTAGCTTTGTCAAGTCCCGATTCGTATATGGTTAAAGTCTCCAGACTTGTGCCTGGGTGTAAGCTACTTCGGTAGCATTTGTGCCGTCGTCGGCGGTCACACCGATCTGACCAGTGGTCAGAGACGCGTCTTTTACAGTCGTCACATACTGACCGTTGAAATAGAAATTCATGGTATCAGCGCGAGCAATAACGCAGATAGTGTTGTCTTGATTCAGCCCCGTCTTGAGTGATGAGCTTGAGTCACTGGCTAATGGTTGTGCGGTTTTCCCCGTTTGGTCGGGGTAGTAGTCCAATTCATACGCGCCACTTGAAGAGACCTTGAGGAGATAATTCTGTGATGTGTATGCATCGGCGCGAAAAACAATACCCCCGCCATCGCCTTTGAGAATATTCATATGAATCTGGAATGCGAAATTGCTAAAACGAGTATTTGGTGCGAGACAGAGGGCTATCGTCTTCTGCTCTGAACTTGTGGCGTGATAGGCTCCATCGATGAAGCTACAGTTTGAATTAATATCCCAGTATGTCATGTAAGGTCCCTCTAATGGATCACTCAGAGATGGGGTAGATGCAGTGGTTGTCATATAGTCATTCTGGAGTTGTGCCACTGCGGTCGCAGTGGCATGGGCGATGGCTGCTGCAGTCGCAGCCTGCTGTGCAGAGGCGGTGGCATTAGCCTGTGTTACCTGCGTAGCCTGGGCGACTGCGGTCGCAGAGGCGTCAGAGCTGGCTTTATAGGGTACATAGATGGCGGTATAGAAGACAAGGCTTCCACCGATCAGCAACATGAGAACAAGAAGCAGTGTAGATGCAATCATGAGGGGTGAGCGTTGCATGAATGTAAATAGTGGCTTTTGCGAGAATATAGTAAGATGAGGGGAGGGAGTGTAGTACGATTGTTTTGGGCTAGATGGTTGGAAGGGTGGTACTGGTGGCGTGTATGGAGATCCCATGGGCGATTGAGGCGCAGCAGAATAAGAGGGTGGGTATGCTGTTGAAGACATGTTGGCAGACAAATAAGGAGATGGGGTTGGGTATATGATATTCTGCTTTGCATTAGATGCATTTGAAACAAAAGAATATGCTACAGAGCTATCTGCTGAGGGGATCATGAGGGTAATAATGAGGTCTCCTCGAGTCCCATCTGTGGTAGACTCACCCCGACCTGATAGATGTATCTTTTGCCCATTATATGCTCCAGGGTAGATAAAGAGAGTAACTTTCTGTCCGCCTGGAAGTGTGATTATGCGTTCTGTACCAGTGCGGGCCTCCTCCTGGCTTAACGCCAAGGTCGCACGCAGGTTTCCTCGCTGTTTTTCCTCAGCCATCTTTGCTCTGCCTTTTCAACAGTAACTCTTGACGAATTCAACCACCTGAGATTCGCTAGATTCAAGGAACTCTAGAGCTATTAGTATAACGTCAAGGACTCCAGCCGTAAAGATCTGGTCGTCAGTGTGGCTATCTGGTATCAGATCCTCCCGAACCAGTCCCTGCCTAAAGCTCTTCAAGAAAGGGGGCTCAATCTTCTGGCGAACTGCTGTAATGCTCTTCTCAACACCGCATCGGGGGCGACATGGGTTTCAATTCACCATGGTGGAGGTGTAGGTATTGGATACTCAATACATGCATAACAGGTGATTGTTGCAGATGGCACACCAGAAGCTGCGGAGCGCCTCTCACGAGTGCTAAAGAATGATCCCGGTACAGGAATCATGAGACACGTGGATGCTGGTTACGAAAAGGCTGCCGTGTGTGCAAGAGAGCTTGGTGTGCAGGTACCTATGCTCTAAGCCACATTTGAAATCATAATCAGGAAGTTGTCCCCTCTGTCCTTCAAAATGTCCGCATGCTCAGGAGAAGTTGTCCCCTCTGTCCTTCAAAATGTCCGCATGCTCAGGAGAAGTTGTCCTATTTGTCTCTAGGAAAAAACCGCTCCCGTTAGGTATTCTTAAAGATATAGTTCCAAACATTTTGTCTGAGAATGTGTGTAACACTCTCTCAGGCCCAGCGATATTCTTATAATAAGACCCTTTTTTGGAATCTATATTAACATAAGGTCAACAGTAAGAGAAAAGGAGACTCCTAATGAAGAATGCTTGCCAGAGCTTTGCTTTCCTTGACAAGCTCAGAAGACGACTCACAAAGATGAGCATTGCCAGTCTGCTCATCCTTTCAGCTATTACAGCAACTCTCTTTACCACTCCCGCAATAGCTTTTGCTAACAGCAACGTGCGAGATGGTAGCAATGTTGGACCTGCCCCTGTCAATCCTGCCCCTGTCAATCCCTCCAATGGATCGCCACAGCCAATTCCTGACCTGTTGATATCGATTCACATGCTCGATAAGACACATGGCTGGGCCATGACCCCGAGATTAGTTCTCAAGACAGTGGATGGCGGTCTGCACTGGCAAAATGTCCTTCCAGCCAACGCCTTTGGTAAAACCCCTAAGGTCATGGAAGTCCGGGGTGCTTTTCTGAATGACCAATATGCCTGGATTATCGCTGCCGTGAGTGGGATGGATACTATTATGATCCTACGCACCACGAACGGTGGGCAAAGCTGGCAGAATTCGATCATCCATACTCCAAGAGGAGCATCACTCAATGCACAGTTCTTGAATGCATCGGAGGGCTGGCTACAGTCATATCAGGTGGCTCCCACCGCTGTCCCAGCCCTTTTTCACACCACCGATGGTGGACAACACTGGAATCAGCTTGCAACTCCCAACCTGAAGAACATTTCAGACCCGTCAGGATTCTTTTTCATCAATGCGCAAAATGGCTGGGAGGTAGGAAGCGGAACTGGCCCACAACCTCCGCTAGGAGTCACTCATGATGGAGGCAAGACATGGCAGAGCCGGCCACTCCCCGCGCTACCCGGAGCGGGCACATCTGACCGTGTTAGTACTAACACACCTGTCTTCTTTGGCAACAATGGCCTGCTCCCTGTTAAAGATCAAATTATTCCTCGATCTAGCAGCAAAAGTAACCCAAGCATTGGTTTTGATCTGTACGCGACATACAATGGTGGCCAGACCTGGACTCCAACCAAGCTTGTTACGACAAGTACTACCACAGGTAAGGGACCAGACACCTTCGCTGTCGATCCCATTGATATGCAACATGCCTGGGCGGCTCTTGGCCCCAACCTCTATGCAACCAGCGATGGGGGAAAAAGCTGGACACAACTGCCACCTGCACCACAGTCGATTACAGAATTGAACTTCGTCGATCCAAACAATGGCTGGGCCATCACCCCCACAACCCTGCTCCATAGCACCGACGGTGGTCACACATGGCAACAAGTCAATTACTTCATCGACGGGAAGCCAATAACTCCCCCATCAACAAGCACAACACCTGTTGGTAGCCCAATGAAGGATTGTGGTTTCCTCTTGTATCAACAGGCAGCAGGAAATACTGGACCTACATTAGAGCCCGATTCTGGCGATCAACCACATGTGGCCTGCTTCTTACAAGCCTTTCAGCAATGTGCGCCAGCAGCAATCAGTTTTAGTGTCAGTAGTGAAGGATCTACGGGATCCACGACTACGGAAAACGACTTCAATACGAAGCCACAATCAGGCAACTGTGCCATTTCAAGAAATGTCAACATTAACATGAAAACTCATCCAGAAGATGCAGAGACATGCACACGAGTAGAGCAAGCAGGAGCAAATGTAAGATTTCTCGGTTGTACAAAGAGTGGTACAATCACTTTCCCTCTCATTGCACCGAAATAAGCAGGAACAGAGAGAAGAATATGATTCGCTAACACACTTCTTTTCCGGCTACCCAGACTTGCTTAATCACCTCAGATGAAGCTCTGAAAAACAGTATATCGAGCAAGTCATCCACACTCCAACCACGAAGCACAGGATGATTGAGGTCAATGGCAATAAAATCAGCAAGCATACTAGGAGCAATCAGCCCAGTCTCTAGTCCCAAGGCCTTGGCTCCTTCTTCTGGCGAACTGCTGTATGACGATAAATCGTGTGAAGTGGGGAGATTGTTCATAGTTCTGAAACCATGCTCTTTTTGTCAGATCGCCCTGATGTGTCGGATAAAGAAGCCAAAGCAGCACGCCTCAAAAGGTATGCTGAGTTGCGGTGGAGTCTAGACACAAGCCCCTCGGCTTTTGCCAGGGGTCTCTGACCACCTTCTCTAGGAAAGGTCTGGGACTACATCCTTGGCGGTAGTGGCATCTTGCTCGACAGGAGTCCTGTCTTGCTGGGCAGTAGCGATATCTTGCTCGACAGGAGTCCCGTCTTGCTGGGTGGTAGTGGCATCTTGCTCGACAGGAGTCCCGTCTTGCTGGGTGGTAGTGGCATCTTGCTCGACAGGAGTCCCGTCTTGCTGGGTGGTAGTGGCATCTTGCTTAGTGAGAGGAGCCTTCTCTGGAAAGAATTCCAGTTGCAGAGCTGCCACGAAATAGCATGCCATAGCAACTGGACCAGTGGGTGGAGCGTGATCTGAAGCAAGGAGGTAAGCAGCCATCACCAGTAAGCCTGCTGCAAGGCGAGGTCGAACTAGTAGGCCAAGTGCAATTGCGAGAAACAGTACAAGCCGAGATAGGTTATCTATACTGATAGGCGGAGAGATCAGATTGAGATTACGTATAACCTGATAGTAAGAAAATGCCAGACCTATTAATGTTGCCGTGACAATCACAAGCCAGCGCGATTGTGTTGGACGTGAGATCGCAACAGCAGCCAGCAGGAGTGCTATCGCCCATCCAAATCCGCCCAGGGTTCCAACCAGAGTAGTGACACGATTCGAGAAGTAGTCCTCAACAGCTGGTACCATGGCGGCCTGTAGAAAGCCAGCGGTTCCGTTGGCGTAGCTAACCAGAGCCCCTGTGCCGATACCAAGGATAGCATCCAGGGCTGGATAGAAGATGACGAAGATACCTAAAGCTACTTTGCTGAGTGTTGCAAGTTTGCCCTGTACACCATCAAGCAAGAGGTAGACAGAGAGGGCAAGCAGGCAGAAGAGGGGCAATTGCAGGACGTGCAGGATGATCCACCACTCTAGATGGCGTGAGACACCAGCAAATGTTCCATCTGAAGAGAGCGTTGGGTGAAAGATGTCAAGGATGCCCAGGACAAGTGGTGTACCCAGGATGATGACTCGTCGTACAATGGGGTTCATGGTAGGATAAACCTCCCTCGTTTGAATGTGTCGACTATTATCAGGTTTGATTTCTGATTTGCTGTGTGAAGCATAGCTACTGAGAGAGGGTTTTTCTAGAGGGAAAAAGGGACAATTTCATGCTCGCTTGTGGCTCAAAGTTCCTGCGAACCGCTGTGGCATTATAGATCAAAAGGAAATGAGCCTGACTCATGAGGTAGAGGAAGGAGTCAGGCTTGATTGATGATGTATCTGCTTAAATCATGCCGAGTTCCCACTTGGCATCTTCGGTCATACGCTCTGGTGACCAGGGAGGATCGAAAGTCATTTCAACCTTGCAGCTGTTAACATTTTCGACCTGCCCAACGCGCATCTCGACTTCGGACACGACCTCACCCGCCATGGGGCAACCCATGGCTGTTAAGGTCATGGTTACGTTAACCTCTCCGGTTTCGTTCTCAATGCCGAGCCCGTAAATCAGCCCCAGGTCAACGATATTGACGGGAATTTCCGGATCATAACACTCACGAAGTGCATCCATGACTTCCGCTTCATTAATCTCTGCCATTGATGGGTCACTGCTCCTTTTATATGCTGGCGAGTTAGTAGACATATGTTTTTCTGTAATATACCTTAGGAAATAGGACTTGTCAAAGTGGGCTGGTATTTGGATGAACTTGACAAAATGTACTATATATGGTACAAAAACATACGAGTATGAGTAACTTGCCGAAAATTCTTCCCGCGAGGTTCTTCTGTACCGCCTTGGGTACTGAACCAGTCAGGGAATGGTTGAGAGAACTGGACAAGGGTGATTGCCGTATCATTGGTGAGGACATTAAAACAGTGGAGTTTGGCTGGCCTGTTGGAATGCCTTTATGTCGCTCCATAATTGGCTATAAAGACCTTTGGGAAGTACGAAGCAAATTAACTGGTGGTAGGATTGCACGAGTGATTTTCTATATCAGGGACGGACAAATGATTTTACTGCACGGGTTTGTTAAAAAGACCCAGAAGACCTCACCAAATGATTTAGATTTAGCGATCAAACGTAAAAAGGAGCATGAGAAAAATGTCTAAAAACCCCCACACAGGCTCCTCTTTTGACGACTTCTTGAAAGAGGAAGGTATCTACGAAGAATGCACTGTTAGTGCATTGAAGAGGGTACTTGCTTGGCAGATTGAACAGGAGATGCACCGCCAGAAAATCACAAAATCAGCAATGGCAGACCGTATGCGTACCAGCAGGTCACAGCTTGACAGATTGCTAGATCCAGAAATAGCTGGTGTATCTCTAGAAACTCTACAACGCGCTGCTACTGCTGTAGGGCGTGAATTGCGGATTGAACTGGTTTAAGTAATTGCTGGTTATGGTCTATAGTGGGCCATCCTCCTTGCTTGAGCCGCTATTATTGATCTATAACCGTATTCATGCTCCGGCAATACGTAATTAAGCGGCTGAACGTCGGCAGGTGTTCAAGCGCAGGTACGCAACCGACGAGGATCAGCTTGTGCTGTGCACGTGTGAGGGCAACGTTTAGGCGGTTAGAGTTGGTCAGGAATGTATACCGCTGGCTCTCGACTGATGGTTCACGTGTGGTCGCGAATGATATGATGATGATCAAGCGTTCGCCACCCTGAAAGCGGTCGACCGTATCAACGCTGATGGGGGCGTTGGATGGTAAACCTTGCCAGCTACATGCCGAGTCCGCGCTGAAGAGATGGCGGCGTATGTTGGCGACCTGGGCACGATATGGTGCAATAATGCCGATATCTTGCATGTCAACACCACGCGCAAGCAAATTGGCCACGATATCACGTACTACCTGTACCTCGGCATTGCTTTGCTTCCCCCCCATAGCTGTCTGTTCACTGAGTTCATCACGTACATCCAGGAACACCAGGGGATACTGAGGATCAAGTGCCCTGATAATAGCCTGATCCGCAGTGCGAGACACGAGACCCGATTTATCGGGAGGAAAGGTAGGGACCCAATTGATCGCGTCCGCTGGAATCTGATTAATCGCGTCCGTTTGTCGATTGATCGCATCCGTCTGGCAATTCATTGCTTGTGGGGTAGGGACCCGATTAATCGCATCCGCTGGGACCTGATTAATCGCATCCGCATCCTGCTTATATATCAGACGACGATCGGCAATCGACTCGTGAGCCACCAGTTGCCTGTCATAGAAGACAGTCGAGGAGAAATTGGCGATCCACTTGTTCATACGGTACTGGGTACGTAGCGATATGCAAGCACTGATAGCTAGTGGATGGTCTTGCATATACTTCTCATCCAGACATTTAAGAAAACTGAAGAGCGAGTCAGCGAGCCCTGCCTCTGCGGCTTCTTTGCTCAGCACTAGCGGTGGAAGCTGTTTTTCATCGCCAACAAGAATGAAGCGTCTGGCGAGACGTAGCGCCCCCAGGATTGCTGGGACGGTAAGTTGTCCAGCTTCATCGATAATAGCAACATCAAAAGAGAGTCCGGTATTCTTCAGGAGATCACCCTCAATCTCTACTGATCGGGCACTATACTTGTCCGATGACCAGGTGGCCGTTGTTGAAGCGACGACTGGAGTGCTATAGAGGATGTCATGCACCACGGACGAGGGGGTCATAGATGCAGAG
>Ga0207416_1000615_pt1 | contig 57587 bp, 41 predicted proteins | sample PaiPotPPM11metaG_FD_184107 | JGI IMG/M metagenome (GOLD analysis project Ga0207416, IMG submission 184107) | Iron sulfur acid spring bacterial and archeal communities from Banff, Canada, to study Microbial Dark Matter (Phase II) - Paint Pots PPM... ... | reverse complement strand
CCCCACGCCCCCGCCACCACCCCTCCTTCATTACCTCCGTACCTCCGTCGCCCGGCAGAGGTAGTCCAGGGCAGGCGGTCCCGGGACCGGTGGGCATGGGGGCGCGGGCACCGGCCATAATTGCGATCAGCGCGCAAGCCAAATCGCTCATCGTTGGAGATGGTAAGTGCGGGATGCCGTTACACGGCGTACTGTACAGACTAGCTATTGGCAACGGCGAGGTGCTTTCACAGAAGGAGCTGCCAGGAACGGCCTCCACCAGGTGTTGGCGTGACGGGTAAGGAGCGCATTTCGCGCGTACGGCAGTTCTTCGGTTGGCCGGTTCCAAAACGTCGATCTTTTCCGCTTTCGCCTCGAACAGGGAATCGTCGGTTCGGCTACATTGAGGTCACCAGGTCTGTTGCGGGGGGCGGGTTTGACATTGTTGAGTAGAGGTGTGTTGTTTTTAGGGCTATGTTGCCTGCATGTCGGCCTTGCAGACGCTTCAACGTCGCCGGTGCCGATGATGTCTCCAAGTGAACAGCTCTTAGCGCACGCCGAGGTGACGCGCCGACTGCCATAAGGGCGACCAGGCCGACGAGCCGCACAACGGCGAGCGACGCACTGCGTGCAGCGCTTAACGATGTTGGGAGGCCTCGCGACATTGCAGTCGCACTGAAGCCCATTGCGATTCCCGATAGCATGCAGAGGAAGGCAACGTCGCCCGAGAGCGCCCTTAATTGCACTAAACCCGCCGCTCCCCGACACCGCTAATGTTTAACGCGCCTCTCGCCAGGAGCGGGCCGATTGGCGCGCAGCAATCTGCAAGGGCACCCCGGTGTTCCGTCCAGGGCTTACCGAACTGCAAGAAGGCGTGACGCGAAAAACCTGTCAGGCCGATGTCGGGCAGATCCATCTGCACCCGGCGGTGCCGCATAGCCCAGTCGATGAGCGAACTGAACCGCATCATTCAGAGACCGAATGGCCCGGATCTCGTTTATCTCGACTTGCGGCATGCCGGACATCGCCCTCCCTGAGAGAACCGCTCGCGATACGAAAGTCGCTTGCAAACGAGAGGGTTCGCGCGAAGTCGCTCACCCTCCGAGAGCCGTTTCAAAGCGTGCTGAGCGCGCACCTTGAGCCCGGCTATCACGGCATGCATTCCGCTGGACGATTAGGCTTGCGGCCGTAACGGCGCGCGGCCCTAGCCCGGCGCTCACTGGAGACCGACCGGTCGGCGGCCGTGCCTGACCCGGACTAGAGCGGGCGCCGCGCAGCCCCTTGACCATCCACACAGTAGCACGTAAACCGCCCGAGAATTGACGCAAGCGCGGTCGGATGACGTTGAAGCTTCGGCGCGTCCTAGGGCGTCGTTTCGGCATTTATCCGAGAGCGCGTGTGCATCGCTGCGGCATAGACGATGGAACCGAGTCCGAGGGTCGACCGAGTTTTTGTTCCGCTCGGAACGGTGAACGCGCTACATGAGAACTCCGCAGGGGTACACTCTCTAGAGATGAGACGTAAGCACCCGAAAACGTCCGTCCAGAGACGGGCCACCTGAGGTCACTGCGACTCATCCACTGAAAGTTACGTGTGTGAATGACCGCAGCCGGGCAGCAGCAACAGCGCCAAGAGCGCCAGCGGCTCGGCGACCACTTTACCCAACAACAGCAACAACAGATCCACGACCAGGCCGCTCGGCTCGTCCCTCAAGTACTGGAACGGGCCTGCAACCAGGTCGAGTATCACGTCAGGAATCTCCTCAAGGATCTTGCCCCGACTGATCCCCGCGCCAACTACGTTGTCGACATGGTGCGCGGCGGACAGATCAAGCTGACCCACCTCATCGGCACGGACAACATCGACCAACTTCTCAATCAGGTCCGATCCGGAATGGGATCCCGCGAGGCCAACGGCGGGCAGAACTACTAGCACGGAGGGAACAGGGACCGCGGGTGGCTCTTTCGACGTTTTATCCATAGCGAGCTGACTCGGGCGTATCCTGGAGGGTCGGGATCGCGGGACGGCTCCGGGGAGCGCGAATCCGCGCTCGCGCAATCTCACACCCCAGCGTGGGCGTCAGCGTGGCGCGCGGGCCACCAAGGCGAAGGCTGAGGAGTTCTACGCGGACGTGTCGCCGCTGGTGCGAGCGCTTCGCGAGGACGGACTCTCGCTCGCGGAGATTCCGGAAGAAGTCGACGGATGCGGTACCTGCTTCGCAGTGGCAAGCCGTGGAACGCGGTGCAAGGTGTCCCGTGTGCTCGAAGCGCGCGAACGTCGTTTCTAACGGGGTTCCGCATAGTTGTATTGTCGGGAGTCCAGGAAAGCACTGTTTATTGCGTTAACCTTAGATGCAGCAACGTCGGTTTCTGCGATGTTCGGTATCGTAGAAGCGCCGATGGATGCGGAAGGACATTCTTGTGTTTGTCAGTGCGCGTCTCGTCGGCGTTGCTGGTGGTGGCGCCGAGTTCTTGCCTGCTGAATGAATGCCATGACCACCGGTATGATGCCATGTCAAGCGTGCGGAGATAGCCCGACTGACCAGAGCTTCTTCGGAGTCTCGTTATGCCGCAGTTGTAAGATGACGCTGCGTGCAAACAAGCCGAGCGATGACGCGACGTTCACCATGGATCGAATAATCAAGTATTGCGAGGACTACCGGAGACTTTTCCGGCTAGGCAGAATCCCACGTGCCTTATGAGCAAAGATTTAGTGGTAGAGGAGGCTTACGTCGTCGAAACGTCTGCGCCCAAGATCATCAGACCTTCGAGTCCCGCTCTTAAGGCAACGTGGTCGTAACCTGGGTCCTTTCAATAGCGCCGAGCATCTGTTGGAGCGGGACCTTTAGCTTTTCGATTTATTAATAGTCGCGAAACTTCTCAGCAAGCGGGGGGGACACTGAACGCCCGGTCCGCTAAGAAGCCTTGTCGGGGGCTAGGCACGGTAAATAGGCGGTGTGGCGCATGACTCCGTGCGGCCATCACACCTCTTGCAGTCGGGGCGCCTCGCGCGCGCAGCGGAGAGACGACGCGCGCCGGGCTGAGCCCGCGCGGCGGAGAAGTGTCGCGACATGGCCGATAAAGCAGACGTCGTCGTCTTCCCTCCCGCGCTGGTCGCCGGCTCGGCCCTGCTTGGCTTCACGTTGCAGCGCGTTGCGCCCGCACGTGCGCTCCCGCGCCGCGCCGCGCGCATCCTCGGCGTCGGCCTCACGGCGCCGGCGGTCGCGCTCGGGATCGCAGCGGTGCGCGAGATGCGCAAGGCGCGTACGCCTCTCGACGTGCGCGAGCCGACGACCGCGGTCGTGACCACCGGCATCTTCGCGTACACGCGCAACCCGATCTATCTCTCGATGATGCTGCTGTATCTGGGGATCGCGTCGCTACGGAACTCGCTGTGGCTGTGGCTGCTCGCGGCGCCGACGGCGGGCGCGCTTCAGGTCGGCGTCATCGCGCGCGAAGAGGCGTACCTGGAACGGAAGTTCGGCCCGGAGTACCTCGCCTACAAGGCGCGCGTTCGGCGCTGGTTGTAGCCCCCAGCCGCCCTCTTTCGCCCGCCTTTCGCCGGCGATGACCGCAAAACACCAAGAGTTATCGGTGTCAGCCGCGTGACGCTTCGGATCCGGTGCGTTCAGAAGATCGGGGAGTTGATTTCGATTGCCCGGCCAGGGCATCAAGCGACCTCGGTTCGGCAACAAGAGCAAGCGTGAGAAGGGCTGGGAACCTGGAAGCATATTACCGATGAGATCGGCGGCAAGTCGCCCGTGCTCGTCGTGGGCGCGTTGCTCGGCCAGGGACCAGCGGAGGCTCCTCTGGGCTACGTCTCGTCACCGTAGAGTTGTCGGAATCCAATTTCCGCAGGCTGAGGCGCAGCCACCGCAGCGCGTGGAACGTCAATGTGGGCTAGAGAGCCAAACTCGTGAGTCTGGTAGTGACGATACAGCGCGTCCTCGTCGCCCTGACCGGTACGCCACGCGACCGTTGCAAATCCGAGGTCGCGATCAATTGGCACACGGCAATTCCAGCGCTCCTCGCCGCGACGCTCTGAACGTCTCATAACGTGAAAGTGCATTGTGCCAAGCCCGTCCGTCCCGGTGTATCGGACGAAATATTGCACCTTGTTATCTGGAGCAAGTTGCCACTCGGCTGCGTGGACAATGTCATTCATTGCGAAGCGGTTTAAGACTTTGTACGTCATACGTTGCATCGTATCACAAGTCCACGAATGGCCCTCCCCGAGGAAGTGCGACTCGGGCGCGAGTCGCATGCGTCGCTCGCGAACGAAGCGATGCAACACCGCTTTGCGCCCTTCATCTCCATCGCTCGACCGATGAGATCGACTATACGGGTTCGTCACCGACTGGATCACGTGGTGGCCGGTTCCGCAAACTGATCGACGTGGCCGAAGACCGGATCGGCGGCGTGCGCCTTGCCGATCTCGGAGCGCGCGCTTTCGACATGGTCGGCAGCAGACCATTGAAGCCGTGGAAGCGCTCGCTCAACGGTTGCGTATCGACGTGTTCGCGCACCATCACTTGAGGGTCTCGGGGCTCCTGGTCTCGTCATTCAAGCATCGTATCCGTCGAGCCGCATAGACGTCCAGGCGGCTCTTGCGCCTCCAGGCGACGTGTCTTTCGGGCTTTCAGACTGACGATTTGCCGCGACGACCCTCGCCATCGCCTTGCACACTTATTGTTTGCAGACTCGCGCGCGACGCGTGCGCTATCGTGCTTCTTGACCGGAAACCAACTCTCGTCAATCGGAGGAAGCAGAACATGGCACAAGTCGCAACGCAATCGTACCTAGAAGATCGGCTCAGCATCGCGGATCTCATTACTGGATGGATCCATCGGGATCTTTGCGAGTGGAGCAACTCCGGAATCTCTTTCACCCAGACGCAACCATCGACATCACATGGTTCCAAGGGAAAGCCAGCGATTTCGTGGATGGTTCGATGAAGATGGGCGCGTCCAACTTCCAGGCCAAGCACGTCATGACTTCGCCGGTCGTGACCTTCAACGGTAACAAAGCCATCGCAGAGACGAACGCGATCATCGTAGGCGCCAATGCCGTGCTAGGGGTGGGCTGCGAGGGACACGCGCGGTTTTACGATCGTGTGGAGAAGCGCGACGGTGTGTGGAAGATCGCAGACCGCCGGACCATCTACGACATTTGCATGTTTATCTTCCCAACTGGGGTCGTTGAAGTCGACAAACGTGTCGTTCAGAAATATCCGCGCGAGTACGCAGCCCTTGCCTACGTTCTGGAGAAAAGCGGTTTCCCCGTGAATGCAGTCTTCCTAACCAGAGGCAGCGATCTTGAAAAAGCGATCAAGGCCGAGGGGCAGACGTGGCTCAAGGCTTGACGTTGTCCAGGTCGCTGTCTCCCGTTATTCGGTGATCGTCACGCGAAGAATGTGGTCGCCTCCGACCTCGAAAACGAGGGTCGCGGGGCCGTTGTAGCCGCCGCCGGTCACGTCGATGGCGACGGTGGTGGTCGACCCTTCGTTGAAGACGCTGGTGACCCGGAGACGGTTGTGCGTTCCGATGTTCTCGTTGTCGCTCCACTGGAGCGATCGACGCTCTGCTGGAGAACGTTCGCCCGAAATCGATCAGTTCCGCGTCTTCTTACCACGGCGCCGTGAACGCCGGCGCCGGAACCGGCTCGACCGTATACATCGCCGGGCGGCGCCGGTAGGACTTGCAGCGGCCGGAGCATCTCGGCTGCTCGGAGCCGCGATGACGACGCCGCTACGCTATAAGCAAGCGAGCTAGTGGTGTGCCTCAAATCCCTACTGCGACCACGCGGGGCGTCCAGCAAACCGTCCACCTGAGCCGAAAGAATCGGCCGGACGGCGGGTACCGCCCCGGCACGGGCATCGCTAGGATAGGGGGACGATGACAACCCCTGTTCTCGAGCTCGCCCTCATCGCGCTCTCCGCGCTCTGCTTTTGGCTGCTCGACCGCTATGTGATCGGCTGCGAAAACGTATGACCACCGACTTGCTCGTCGGCCTTTTGCTGGCCGTCGCCGCGCTCGCGTACCTGACGTATGCGATGCTGCGTCCCGAACGCTTCTAAGGAGTGACCTACCGATGACCGTCATAGGGTGGTTACAAGCCGCTCTCGTTTTCGCGCTCGTCTGCGTGTTCGTGAAGCCGCTCGGCGCGTATATGGCCCGCGTCTTCGAAGGCGAGCGGGTGTTCCTCTCGCCGGTGCTGGCGCCCCTCGAGCGCGGCATCTACCGGCTCTGCCGGATCGACGCGGACCGCGAAATGGGCTGGAAGCCGTACGCATTTTCCGTGGTGGCGTTCAGCCTGGTGAGCTTCGCGTATCTTTACGTACTGCTGCGCGTGCAAGCGTTCTTACCGCTCAACCCGCAAGGCTTCGGAAACCTCGCGCCCGACCTGGCGTGGAACACGGCCATCTCGTTCATGACGAACACGAATTGGCAGTTCTACCCCGGCGAATCGACGATGAGCTACCTCTCGCAGATGGCGGGACTCGGCTGGCACATGTTCGTCTCGGCGGGCACCGGGATCGCGATCGCGATCGCGCTGATGCGCGGCTTGTCGGGCCGCAGCGCGTCGACGATCGGAAACTTCTGGGTCGATCTGACGCGCACCGTGCTGTACGTTCTGCTGCCGATCGCGTTGGTCGGCTCGCTGTTCCTCGTGTGGCAAGGCGTGCCCCAGAACTTCGCCGTCTATACGACGGCGAAAACGGTCGAAGGCGCTGCGCAGTCGATCCCCCAAGGCCCGATGGCCTCGATGGAAGTCATCAAGGAGCTCGGCACCAACGGCGGCGGGTTCGTCAACGCGAACTCCGCCGCGCCTTGGGAGAATCCGACCGGCTTGAGCAACCTGTTCGAGCTGATGCTGATCTTCATGATCGGCGCGGCGTTGACGTATACGTTCGGGCGCTACGTGCGTAACCAACGTCAGGGCTGGGCGCTATTCGCCGCGATGTCGATCCTTTTCGTAGGCGGCTTCACGGCCGCGTACGCAGCCGAAGCGGCCGGCAACCCGATCGTCCACGCACTCGGAGTGCTCGGCGGAAACTTCGAGGGGAAGGAGACGCGCTTCGGCATCGCCGCCTCGGCGCTCTTCGCGACGATGACCACCGACACGTCGTGCGGCGCGGTCAACGCGATGCACGACTCGTTCACGGCGCTCGGCGGCCTGATCCCGATGTTCAACATGCAGCTGGGCGAGGTCGTCTTCGGCGGCGTCGGTTCCGGCTTCTACGGCATGATCTACTACGCGATCTTGACGGTCTTCATCGCCGGCTTGATGGTGGGCCGGACGCCCGAGTACCTCGGAAAGAAGATCGAACGCCGGGAAGTGCAGCTGGCAATTCTCGCTGCCCTCGTCGTGCCGGTCTTCGCCTTGATTCCGGCTGGGCTCGCCACGGTCTTGCCGGCCGGCCTCGCGACCCTCAACAATGCGGGTCCGCACGGCTTCAGCGAGATCTTGTATGCGTACACCTCGATGGTGAACAACAACGGGTCCGCCTTCGCGGGCCTCGGCGGGAACCAGTGGTGGAACGTCTCGGGCGGCGTCGTCATGCTCTTCGGCCGCATCGCGATCATGATCCCGGTGCTGGCTCTCGCCGGCGCGTTGGCCCGCAAACGCGCGATCCCCGAAACCGTCGGCACCTTCGGGACCACGTCGCCGATCTTCGTCGTGCTGCTGATCGGCGTGATCGTGATCGTCGGCGCGCTGACCTTCTTCCCGGCCGACGCGCTGGGGCCGATCGTCGAGCAACTGCTGAATCAGCAAGGAAAGACATTCTGATGGTTTCGCGCTCTCGCTCCCTCTTCGACCGCACGATCCTCGTGCCGGCGATTCGCGAGTCCTTCATCAAGCTCGATCCGCGCGTCCAGCTCCGCAACCCGGTGATGTTCATCGTCGAGGTCGGCGCGCTGGTCTCGATCTGCTACGCGTTCCGTGACGCGCGCACGGGGCAGGCCTCGTTCGACGTCGCGATCTCGGCTTGGCTCTGGTTCACCGTCCTGTTCGCCAACTTCGCCGAAGCGATGGCCGAGGGCCGGGGGAAGGCGCAAGCGGAGTATCTGCGCCGTACCAAGACCGACACGATCGCGCGCCGGCTCACCGAGTGGACGCGTGCATCGGGGAACTATCTGGAAGAGAAGATCCCGGCGACCCAACTGCGGCGCGGCGATCGCGTCGTCGCGGAGGTGAACGATCTCATCGCGACCGACGGCGAGATCGTCGAGGGCGCCGCGACGGTCGACGAGTCGGCGATCACCGGCGAGTCCGCGCCCGTCATCCGCGAGGCCGGCGGCGACCGCTCGTCGGTGACGGGCGGGACGCGCGTGCTCTCCGACCGGATCGTCTACGAAGTCAGCGCGAACCCCGGTGAGTCGTTCCTCGACCGCATGATCTCGCTGGTCGAAGGCGCGCAGCGTCAGAAGACGCCGAACGAGATCGCGCTCTCGATCCTGCTCGCCGGCTTGACGATCATCTTCGTCATCGCCGTTGCGACGCTCGCACCGTTTTCGATCTACGCCGGCGCGACGCCGAGCGTCGTGGTGCTGATCGCGCTGCTGGTGTGCTTGATTCCGACCACCATCGGCGGTCTGCTCAGCGCCATCGGGATCGCGGGGATGGATCGCGTTCTGCAGCGCAACGTGCTCGCGATGTCGGGACGTGCGGTCGAAGCGGCCGGCGACGTCGACACGCTGCTGCTCGACAAGACCGGGACGATCACGCTCGGCAACCGCCAGGCGACCGAGGTCGTCTGCGCCGCCGGAGTGCGCGAGTCGACCGCGTACCGCGCCGCCTACTTCGCCTCGCTCGCCGACGAGACGCCCGAAGGCCGTTCGATCGTGCTGCTCGCCGGCTCGCGGGCCGGGCTGCAGCCGGAAGAAGTGACGAACGGGGCATTGCCGGCCGGGTCGACCGTCGTCCCGTTCAGTGCCTACACGCGCATGTCGGGACTCGACTTCGCCGACGGCTCGCAGGTTCGCAAGGGCGCGCCCGACGCGGTGCGCGCGTGGGTTGCGAACGGCGGCGGCGCGATCTCCGAGACGCTCGCCGCGGAAGTGGAGAGGGTGGCGCGCGCCGGCGGCACGCCGCTGCTGCTCGCCGACAAAACGCAGGTCATCGCGATGATCGGCCTGCGCGACATCCTCAAGCCGAACACGCGGGTGCGGTTCGACCGGCTGCGCGCCATGGGGATTCGCACGGTGATGATCACCGGCGACAACCCGCTGACCGCGAGCGCGATCGCCCGCGAAGCGGGCGTCGACGACTTCCTCGCCGAGGCGACGCCCGAGACGAAGATGACGCTCATCAAGCGCGAGCAGACCGAAGGCCGGCTCGTAGCGATGACCGGCGACGGGACCAACGACGCTCCTGCGCTTGCGCAAGCCGACGTCGGCGTCGCGATGAACAGCGGCACGCAAGCGGCCAAAGAGGCGGCCAACATGGTCGACCTCGACTCCGATCCCACCAAGCTGATCGAGATCGTCGAGATCGGCAAGCAGCTGTTGATGACGCGTGGATCGCTGACGACCTTCTCGATCGCCAACGACGTTGCGAAGTATTTCGCGATCCTCCCGGCGATGTTCAGCGTCGCGTACCCGGCGATGGCAGCGCTCAACGTAATGCATCTGGCGACGCCGCAGAGCGCGATCCTCTCCGCGATCATCTTCAACGCGCTCATCATCGTCGCGCTGATCCCACTCGCTCTGCGCGGCGTTCCGTATCGCCCGCGCGGCGCGAACGCGGTGCTGCGCGAGAACGTGCTCATCTACGGCCTGGGCGGGATCATCGTGCCGTTCATCGGGATCAAGCTGATCGACCTCATCCTGGTCGCCTTCCATCTGACGGGAGCGCAATAGCGCCATGGCCACTTCGCAAGAACCTGCCCGCGAGAACACGCTGCGGCACGTCGTCACCTCCGTGCTCTACACGGTCGTGACGGTCGTCGCGCTCGGCCTCGTATATCCGGTCGTCATCTGGGGCCTCGGCACGCTGCTCTTCCACCATCAGGCCGGGGGTTCGCTCATCGTCAGCAACGGCACCGTGGTCGGTTCGGAATTGGTCGGACAGAACTTCACGAAGGCGAAATACTTCCAGGGCCGCCCGTCGGCTGCCGGCAAGGGATACGATCCAACCGCGACCGGCGGCACCAATTACGGGCCGACGAGCAAGAAGTTGATCGACGCAACCAAATCGACGATCGACGCGCTGAAGAAGGCGAACCCGGATGCGTCCGGTCCGATCCCGATGGATCTCGTCACCTCGAGCGCAAGCGGAATCGATCCCGACGTCTCTCCGGAAGGCGCTTACTATCAAGCAGCGCGCGTCGCGAAAGCACGCGGTCTGTCGCTCGAAACGGTACGCTCCCTCATCGCCGCACACGTCACCCCGCGTCAGCTCGGCCTGCTCGGCGAGCCACGCGTGAACGTACTCGAACTCAACCGCGCGCTCGACGCGCAAGGAGCCTCTTCGAAGTGATCCGCCCCCTGATCGCGACCCTCGCCCTGACCCTCGTTCCAGCCGTCGCGATCGCCCAGACCCTGCCTTCACCCTCGCCCGCGCCGTCGGCGGCCCCGTCGACGCTCTATCCCGCGTTGGGGAACAACGATCCGTGCACGTCGCTCTCCGCGATCGTGACGCGACCCAGCGTTTCGAACTCCGTTTGCACCGTCCGGCCGAACCACGTGTTGATCGAATCCGGCTACACGAACACGACCGCCAACGGCGGCGGCAATACCGTCGCGTATCCGCAGGCCCTGATTCGCGTCGGGACCGCGATCCGGGCGCTGGAGTTCGACGTCATCCCGCCGTCGCTGCTTCGCACGAACACAGGCGGCGTGACGACGGGCACGACCGACGCGGGCGCGGGTCTCAAGTACGTCTTGGGTTACACACCGAAGTTCAACTACGGCGCGCAGTTTTTCTTCACCGCGCCGACCGGCACCAACGGTTTCTCCTCGAACGGTACGAACGCGAACTATGCGCTCCAAGCGGGCTACACGCTGAGCTCGGTGTTCTCGCTCGCGGCGGCGGCACAGGTGTTCTCGTTCGCGAACAACGGAGCGCGCTATTCCTCGTTCGTTCCGTCGATCGTGCTGAACGCGTCGCTGCCGAATTCGAGCGGCGTCTTCATCGAGGCCGCGCAGTTCACCAAAGCCAACGGTCCCGGAACCCCGACGCGCACGCAGTACATCCTCGGCGTGACGCACGACGTCGGGCAGCGCCTGCAGCTGGACGTGGAGGGCGGCCTGTCGCCCACGACGGCGACCGGCAAGTACCGCTTCATCGGCTTCGGGTTCGCGTACTACCTCTGAGGGCGGCTGCTCGTTTCTTCGCGCGGGGCGAGGACGAGCATCTCGCGCGCACCGGCGGCGAGGGCGCGGACCGCGAAGGAAGGCTTTCCGAACCAGCCCCGCCGTTTGCGCGGTGACTCGATCGCCAGAACGTCGCCCTCGGCGAGGCTCTGAGCGATGCGCACCGCAGCATCAGGGGCTTCCTCGGCGACGAAGGTTCCCCGTATCGAGGCCGTCGCGCGCTCCAGCGCGTCGACGGCCGCGCCAGTCGCCGGGTCGTCCAGCTGCCTCACCGCAACGACGCGCAGGTCGACGTCGATCCGCCGCGCGAGGCGGCCCGCGCGCACGATCAGCGCGACGTCGCGCTCGCGCGGTGCGACGCCGAGGACGATGCGCGCGAACGGCCGTTCGCGCCGGCGTTCGGAGCGCGCGCGCAGCACCTCGCGCACCGCGAGCTCGCGCAGCGCCGCCAGGTTTTCGGTGCGGAAGAAGTTGCCCAGCGCCGCGTCGATCCGTTGGCGCGGGTAGATCCTGCCGTCGCGCAGGCGTTGCCGCAGCACGTCCGGCGTGACGTCGACGAACACGACCTCGTCGGCGAACTCGAGCACGCTATCGGGCAGCGTCTCGCGCACGCGCGTCCCGGTGAGGCGTTCGACCGCATCGCCGACGCCCTCGAAGTGCTGGACGTTCAGCGTCGTCATGACGTCGATGCCGTTGCGCAGCACGGCGATCACGTCGTCGTAGCGTTTCGCGCGCGCGCCGGCGGAGAGATTGGTGTGCGCGAGCTCGTCGATGAGCGCCACCTTCGGGTGGCGCAGCAGGAGCCGCTCGATGTCCATCTCGCCGTTGGGGAGCCGCGGGATCTGTTCGATCCCGTTGAGCTGCGCGATCGTCTCGGAGCGTCCGTGCGTCTCGACCAGCGCGGCAACGACGTCGACGCCGTCCTCCATCAGCTGGTGCGCGCGGTCGAGCATCGCGTACGTCTTGCCGCTGCCGGCGACGGAACCGAGGTAGATCGTCAGTTTCCCGTAGCCGATTCGCAGGCGGTCACCGAGCGCGAAACCGTACGGATGCCGCCCCGACTCGAACGAGCCGGCGGCAGAGCCGGCCGGGTCGACGATGAACAGGTCGCGGTCGAGCGGCTGCTCCAGAATGCGGTCGGCGAGCTCACCCCGCGGAACGATCACGACGGAGGCGCGCACAGCCCGGAGATCGCCGCGCAATAGCCCCTCGGGGATGGGGACGACGCCGCCGTCGGCGCGCAGGGTCGCCTCGGCGAGGCGCCCGGTGTCGGCGCCTTCGAGCGCGGTCGTTTCGAGCGCGAGGTCGAGAGCGTCGGCGAAGGCGGCGGCACGGCGCACGAACGGTTCGGGGTCGTCCGCACCGGTGACGACGGCGAGCGCGATCGAGACCTTGCTCGGCGCGATGACCGGTATCGTCAAATCGTCGACGACGCGGAGCAGCAGTTCGCGCATCATGCTGAGGTTCTTCGGCTGGAAGAGTCCCGCCGCCGCACGCTCGACGTCGTCGTCCCGGACGATGCGGCCGGTGCGCAGGCGCGACTCGAGGATCGACGGCGCGATGTCGAGTGCGATCACCCGGTCGGCCTTGCGCAAAAACGCGACGGGAACGAGTTCCCGGATCGGGTAACCGACGATCCGCTCGGCGACCGGCGCGACCGTGTCGAGGTGCATCACGTTGAACGCGCCCAGCACGGACTTCCCCGCATCGCGGAGGGCCTGCGCGTCCTGCCATCGCTTGGCGTGCGCCGCACCGGCCGGGTTCGAGTGCGCGAGCTCGTCGAGCACGATCGTCTCGTAACCGCTTGCGAGCGCCGCCTCGAGGTCGAAGTCGTCGACGGCGACGCTGCCGGCCGCAAAGCGGCGCGTCGGAATGCGCGGCAGCTGCGCCGCGAGCGCTTCGAGCTGCGGCCGCTCCTTCGTCTCGACCCAGCCGATCGCGACGCGACGGCCCGCCCGCGCCTCGAACAGCGCGTCGCTCAGCAGACGGTGCGTCTTGCCGGCGCCGGGCGCGCCGGCGAGATAGATCGTCAGTTTGGGCGTCAGTCCGAGCTCGACCAGCAGTGCCGCGGCGTCCGACCGGCCTTCCTCTCGCACCGCTACGGTCTTCGCAGGGTGGGTCCGTGCCTCCCCGAACCCGCCATCGTGCGCTCCCGAACCGTCGCCGTCGCCGCGATCGTCCTGTTGATCGCGACGTTCGCGGTCGACGCGCTGACCCCGCAGAAGCTCGTCGTCGCGATCCTCCTCGACGTTCCGATCGTGCTGGCGGCGTTGACGCAGAGCCGCCGCCTGACGGCGTGGCTCGTTTCCGCCTCCCTTGCCGCGGACGTCGGCGCGGCGTACCTGAACGCCGCGCACGACGGGTTTCATTGGGATCCGATCGGGGTCGGAAATCGCCTGCTCTCCATGCTCTCGATCGTTCTCGTGGGGTACCTGAGCACGGCCGTGCAGGAGCGGGCGGAACGCGTCGGCCGGCTGGCCGCGCAGGAGGCCCGCGGGCGGCGCGAATCGACCCTCTCCGCCGCTGCGGAACGCATCCGCGGCTCCCTCTCGCACGACGTCGTCACGCGCGCGATCGTCCGCGAAGCGATCGCCGCGCTCGACGGGGAGGCCGCCTCGTGGTATCCCGCCCGCTTGGGCGACGAGATCCTCTCGGCCCGCGACGGGTCGGCCGACGTCGAGGTGCTCGACCACCGGCCCGCGCCGGAGATCCTCTCGCTCACCTACCGTGTTGCGGAGAGCCGCACCGTCACCGTCGTGCGCGCGCTCGATCCGGTCGGACGGTTCGTGCTCGACCGGTTGCGCGCGCGCAGCGCAATCGCGATTCCGCTCGCCGAGCGCGGTGCGAATTTCGGCGTGCTGATCGTAGCCGCACGTTCCGAGGCGCCGGACGAGGCGATCGTCTCGACCGCGCGCGCGTTCGCGACGATCGCGGTGAACGCGCTCGCGCAAGCGCGGTTGTTCGGCGAGTTGGCCGAACGCAACGAAGCGCTGAGCGAGCGCCAGGACGTGATCCGCGATCTCGTGTACGCGATCTCGCACGATCTGCGCACGCCGCTCGCGGCGCTCTCGATGACGCTCGGCCAGGCGGCCGACGGCGCGTACGGCGTCCTGCCCGAGCGCTACGCCGGCGTGTTGCGCGACAGCCGCGTCTCGATCGACGACCTGATGCGCTTGGCCGAGACGCTGCTGCTCGTGGCGCGCTTCGAGTCGGGCGACCGCCGCGTCGAGCGTGAGGTCGTCGATCTCGGTGCGGTGGTCGCGGAGGTCGTCTCCGAGCTGCGCGCCATGGCGGAGGCCCGCGGGATCGCGTTCGGCCTCGTCTCCGCGCCGACTCGGACGCGCGGTTCGCGCGGCGACCTCAAGCGCGCGATCACCAACCTCGCCGCGAACGCCCTGCAGCACACGCCGATCGGGGGAACCGTCGAGCTGCGCGTCGCGACGAACGCCAACGGCGCGGCGGTGACGGTGACCGACGACGGATTCGGCGTCGACGAGCGGCTGCGCCCGCACGTCTTCGAACGCTTCTCCAGCGGCTCGCGCTCGGGGGCCGGGACAGGCCTCGGGCTGTACATCGTGCGACGCATCGCCGAAGAGACGGGCGGCACGATCGCCTACGCACCGCGCGAACCGCGCGGGTCGGTCTTCACGCTCTCCGTGCCGAAGGCGAGCGCATGATGGGCGGAGCGGCGCCGGTGCGCGTGCGGGTCGTGATCGTCGAAGATCACGCGCTGGTGCGGGCAGGCTTACGAACGTCGCTCGAAGCGGCTGGGATCGACGTCGTGGCCGAGGCGTCGGACGGTATCGCAGGGTTGGAGACGGTGACACGCGAGCGCCCGAACGTCGCCGTGATCGATTTGGGTCTGCCCGGAAAAGACGGAATCGCGCTCACCCGCGAGCTGAAGGCGAATTCGGACCCGCCCGGCGTCGTGATCCTCACGATGCAGGAGCTCGACGACGAGGTCTTGGCCGCGCTCGCGGCGGGCGCGGACGCGTACTGCGTCAAGTCGTCCGATCCGCGGGTCGTCATCGATGCGATCGCGGCGGTCGCGGCAGGCGGCGCGTACTTCGACCCGCGCATCGCACACGTCGTCCTTGGCAAGCTGAGCGGCACACCCGCGCGGCCGGCGCAATCGCCCTTGACGCCGCGCGAGACGCAGATCCTGACGCTCGTCGCCGACGGCATCGGCAACGCCGAGATCGCCGAGCGTCTCCACGTCGGCTTGGGGACGGTGAAGGGACACATCGCCGACATCCTCGAGAAGCTCTCCGCCTCCGATCGCGCGCAAGCCGCGGTGACGGCCTACCGGCGGGGGTTGATCTCGTAGGCACTGCAGGGTGAGCCGGCCGTACTACGGTTGGCGGATCGTCACCGCGCTCGGCGTCACGACCGTCATCTCGTACGGCACGACGCAGTATCTGTTCTCGCTGCTGATCGAACCGGTGCGCGCCGAATTCGGCGCCGGCCGTGCGACGCTGGGCCTGGCGTACGCCGGCAGCATCCTCATCGCCGGCGCGGTCGGAATCGCGCTCGCGCCGGTGCTCGATCGCTGGGGCGCGCGGTGGCTGCTCGCCGGCGGTTCGCTCGTCTCGGCCGCCGCGCTCGTCGCGCTCGCGCACGCGCCCTCCGCTGCCGCCTTCGCCGCGGAATGGTCGCTGGGGATGGGCGTCGGGGCCGCGCTGACCTGGTATTCGGTAAGCTTCACCGTCGTCGCCAACTGGTTCCACCGCGATCGCGCACGGGCGCTGGCGCGGCTGACGTTCATGGGCGCGTTCGCGTCGACGATCTTCTATCCGCTCTCGGCGACGCTGATCGCGCACTTCGGCTGGCGCGGTGCGCTGATCGTGCTCGCGTTCGTGCAGCTGCTGATCGCCCTCCCGCTGCATGCCCTGGTCGTGCGGCGCCATCCCGAAGACCGCGGGCTGCATCCCGACGGTGACGACGCGGCCGCGGCGTCGAGCCCGCAGAGCGGGTTGACCGCGCACGCCGCCCTGCGCACCACCGCGTTCTGGCTCGTCACGGCTGCGATCGCGTTGTCGTCGTTCGCGACGACGGCGGTGCTGGTGGTGCACGTCGCGTTCTTGACCTCGCGCGGATACACGATCTCAACGGCCGCTTCGCTCGCGGGCTTGCTCGGGATGGCGTATATCCCGGGCCGCTGGCTCTTCGGACGGCTGGCGAACCGCGTGCCGCTGGGACGCCTGCTGGCGGCGACGATCGCGCTCGAATCGCTCGCCGTGATGGTGCTGGCGGCGGAACGCGGGATCGGCTGGGTCGCGCTCTACGTCTTCGCGTTCGGCATGGCGTACGGGGCGATGGCCCCGCTGCGCGGAGCGCTCGTCGCGGCGCTGTTCGGGCGGCGTGCGTACGGCACCATCTTCGCGGCGCAAGGTGTCGGCGTCGCGCTGGCCGCCGCGGCGGGACCGCTGGTGCTCGCCGCGGTTGCCGACGCGCGCGGATACGGCGCCTCGCTCTGGTGCGCCGCGATCGCACTGGCGCTCGGCGCGTTCGTCGCCGCAGTCCCGCTGCGCGGACCCGCGCCCGTACCCGTCGCGCCGCCGACGTGACCCTGTGCGGCGCGGCCGTGGTTCAGCGCGGACCGTCGAAGTGGTGCTTGCGGAAGATCGCCTGCGCCTCGGGACCGGCCAGGTACGCGACGAAGTCTTTCGCGATCGCCGCGTGCGGCGCGCCCTTGAGCGGCGTCGCGTACGTGGTGGTGACGACGTCGAACTGCCGCGGGACGCGAATTCCGACGACCGAGTCGCCGACATCGGACGTGAAGCCGATCGCGGCATCGACGAGGCCGTTCGCGACCGCCAAGCCCAATGCGGCGTCCGAGGTGCGGGTCAACGTCACGTTGTTGCGGACGTCGTCGGAGAACGACGCGCCGTAGTCGGCCGCGGCGCGAGCGATCACGGTGTCCGCGTACCGTTCTGATTTGCATGGACATCTATTCCAGGCATTTCTTCCTGCTTCTACGCCGCCGGTTTCACCGCGAAGTCATCCTCGCGGCCAGTGCCTTCGGCTCCACAGGCTGACGCGGGTGAACTCTCCGCGTATCGTGCGAGGTTGCGCGCCGCGTTGACATCGCGGTCGTGGGACGTGTCGCACGACACGCACGTCCAAGTGCGCTCGGTGAGCGCGAGAAACTCGTTCTTCGCGCAGCACGTCGAGCAGAGTTTCGAGGATGGGAACCATCGGTCGGCGACAACGATGGTCGAGCCCGCCATCGCAGCTTTATATTGCAACTGCCGTCGAAACTCGAAGAAACCAACATCGGCAATCGCACGAGAGAGATTCCGATTCGCGAGCATGCCGGCCACGTTCAGATCCTCGATGACCATGGTTCGGTAGCGCGTGAGCGAGGTCGTCAGTTTATGCAGCGCGTCCGTGCGAATGTCGGCGACCCGCCGGTGCAATCGGGCGAGCTTGGTTTTCGCCTTGGCACGATTGCGCGAGCCGCGCTGCTTGCGGGATAGCGAACGAGAAAGCCGTTTGAGCTTTTGTAAATACCTCCTCAATGGCTTGGGAGCGGCTACCTTCGAACCCTCGCTGAGTGTGGCGAGTGCGGTGATGCGAAGGTCGACGCCGACAACCGTGTCGTCGATGCGAACGTCGGGCTCGTGCGCCACCTCAATGGCGAAGCTTGCATACCAGGCATCGGCCTCTCGCGAGATCGTTGCCGAGAGGATGCGTCCGGCAAAGCGCACCTCCTCCCGCATCGCCACCCAGCCAATGATCGGAAGATTGACCCGCTTGCCGTTGGTGCGCACGGCGTCGGGATGGTCCGTATCTGGCCGTTGTCGGCCCGGAAGCCGTCGTGGCGACGCTTCTTCTTGAACGTCGGGACCCTCACGCGCTTCCAAGGAAGCTCTTTGCGTCGGTACTTCTTGAGATCCTCGAAGAAGTTGGCGTAGGCGCGGCCAAGGTTCTTGATTCCCTGCTGCGGCGCGTTTTTCGTCACTTCGCGCATCCATGGGAACTGCTCGTGCTTAAGCGCGTTGAGTTGCTTGCGCAGCGCGGCCTCCGAGGGCTTCTCGCCGGCGGCGTACTGCCGCTGCCATTCCGCCAGCGCCCAGTTATAGGCGAAACGTGCGACGCCACACGCGCGAGCAAAGTACGATTCCTGATCTGCTGTTGGAACCAAGCGAATTCGATGTGCAAGGATCATGTGTGCGGCTCGCGCGCCAATGCACGCTCGATGCTGATTGCACGGTTGGGAGCAGAGCGACGGCCGTACAACCGCGCACAAAAGCTCGTGAGGACAGCGATCATGTCCTGAACGAGATCATCATTCATCTCGGAGGAGTCGACGACGATGAGGCGTCGGCCGGACGCGGCGAGTGCGGCTTCGAGATACTCCGAACCGAAGCGCGCAAAGCGGTCCCGATGTTCGACCACCACTGCACCGATCGTCGCATCAGACAATACGCGAAGCAGTTTACGGCGTTCGCCGTTCAGACCGGACCCGACTTCGGCGACCGATTCGACGACATGCAAATCACGCTCGGCGGCGTACTGCGAGAGCCGAGCCAACTGTCGGTCGAGATCGTTGCGCTGCTCGTGGCTGCTCACCCGCGCGTAGAGCGCGACGGTGGACGGCTGCTCATCCACGGGCGCATCGACAAGGATCGTCCCGCTCGCCAGCTGCCGCCATGGCACCGGCATCGCATCGTCTTTCACCCAGCGCCAGGCGGTCTTATACGAAATCCCTTGCCGTCGTGCCCACTCGACCAGCTTCACCCTGCAAGGTTAGCATACAAACGTACGTTTGGCAATACTTGGCTACCTATCACGGAACAGCTGGGGACCCATCTCCCTTGCGCCTTCGGCAAATGCGCGCAGCCGCGCGAGGGAGTTTGCAGATGCTTAACTGAGGGGCAAGACTGGGGAATTCGCTCAGGCGCGACGCATGACGTCGACCGCGAGTTGGCCGGTGTTGTTGCAGAATCCGGACGGCTCGTCGTTCATCGAGAGGTACAGCGGGCCGCCGCTCTTTTCGTCCACGGTGAAGACGCAGGTCACTCCGACGAGAAAAATCGTGCCGTCCGCGGAGCCTGCGGTGCTGCCGCCGATCTTCCCGATGAGCGCGCCGACCGGTCCGGCCGGCAACAAGCAGCCGCTGCGGCCGATCATCGCGGTCAGGTCGCCGTTCGCGCTGCACGCCGATCCCGGCGAGTACGACCACTCCGCCTTTTCCGGCGCGACGATCTTGAGCACCGTCGCTGCGTCGACGTAGTCGATCACCATCGTCCATAGCCCGCCCGGCTTCGCGGGGATCGGGAAGGCGGTCGCCAGCGTCAGCCAAGTCATGCGCAGTTCTTTCGCAGCGGGTGTTCTTTGGTGAAGAAGACGCGCAACGTGCGGCGCTGCGCCGCGGGTGCGGTCTGGGCGGCGAAAACCGTCGGGCGCTCGGTGTCGGCGAGCCAGATGCCCGCTTGGCAGTCGGCCCCGACCGGGTTGCACGTGATGGCCGCGACCTGCCGATCGTTCAAGCACGGCTTCGCGCCGGCCGAGACGCCGCAGACGTCGACGCGGGTGTTCGCGTCGATCCGTGGGTCCCGCGGTTCCGTCAGCGCGATCCAGACGAGCGACGCGTGCGGACCCGGACGGAACACCGGTTGGGCGCGCGTCATGGCGAAGTCGATCGGTTCGAGCGCACAGTGGAACGCCGCCAGATACCGGCCGGTAAAATCTCGCAGCAGCGTATTCGAGGGGTACAGCATCCGCGACGTCAGACCGGCCGGGATCACATCGCCCGCTTCGATGCGATGGTTGACCTCGAGCGGCCGTCCGGTCTCGAACGCGCGCGCGTTCGGACGGCCACTCGAGATCGCCACGACGGCGAGCACGATGATGATGCCGTACACCGTCATGACGTTCTGGCCCGCCGTCATCCTCACGACGGCGGGTGCTCGTAACTGAGCTCCACATCGTCCTCGCCGAAGGAAGCGACGCGGCGCAGCGCGGACCATACCCGGCGTTCGTCGCGAATTCCGATCGGAAGCGCTATGTGCAGGCGCTTGAGAAGCGCGAAGCGGTTCAGATCGACGATCGCGCGCACCAGCTCGCCGTACGAGAGGTAGTTGGTCACCGCCAGCCGGTAGAACGCGACGAACAACGTCGGACCGATGAGGGCGACCAGCGCGAACACCAAGAGCGAGCTCCCCCACGCCGCCAGCGAGAAGAACCAGACCGCCGTCGTGCCCAGATCGAGCCAGCAGCATGCGACCAGAAAGTCGAGCTGGGTCTTCGCGGCGACGAGCGCGTCATAGCCCGTCTTGTCGCCGTCTTGAATAACGGCTTGCAGGCGGCTCCAGAACGTATCGAGATCGAGCTGGTAGAGGTCGTTGGCGTAGCTCTGCAGGGCGCCCGCGACGTTGCCCATGCGCGTCGGCTCCGGTGCCCGCAGCCCGAACGAAACTTGGCGCTCGGTGAAAAGCTGGAGCTCGCGGCCGGCCAGCATGTTGATCGCATCCCCGATCAGCGAGCCGAGCGCACTGCGATCGTCGTCCAGCGCGTGATCCTGGTCGACGTCCCAGGTCCGCAGCGCAGTTTCCATGCTGGCCACCGCGGTTTCGACGTGCTTGACCTTGAGGTTGTCGCGGTGCGCGCGCAGTTCGGCGAGCGCCGCGGTGACGTCGCTCGTCTTGCGGTCGTAGCCCGTGACGCCGAGCGGTGCGGCGTTGGCGGCGTTGTCGAGCCGTTCGTTCCACTTGGGAAGCTCCTCGCGCAACGCTCTGCCCTGGTCGCGCTTCTTGATATAGGACAGGTTGAGCGCGTCGAGTCGCTGCCACTCCGAGTAGCGCAGGTTCTTGGCGATGTACGGCGGGAGGAACTTGCCCTCGAGCAGCTCGCGTAAGAAGTCGTTGATCGTCGAGAGCACGTACGCGGCGACGATCGACGCGACGAACGCGACCGCGAGCGTGAGGCTCAGCGGGTGCTCGATCTCGCCGTGCGCCCAGGAGCGAAAGCCGGCGTCGTGCGCGTAGAGCAGGGCGGCGTTCACGAAACCGAAGATGAGCACCGGCACGTAGCTGCCGAAGATGAAGTTCTTCGGAAGCAGCGATGTGAGCGTCCCCAGGACGTTGGTGAACACGTTACGTCACGGTCATTTGCGCCGAACGGTACCGCGTGAGCCGTCGAGCGCCTTGCGGCACCGCGTGCATTCCATGCCGTCGATGGCCTTGCCGGGCGGCCACCGGTGTCTCGAAACGCGATCGCACTCGTACACGCCGGGGAGTGCGAGGTCGTCGTACGACCACTCGTGGGTTGCGACGATCGCCACCGCCCCGGCGGAGCGGAGCAGCATGAAGGGTGTGGCGTCGTCGAGTTTCGCTTCGTGCAGTCCCCAATGCATCACGCCGAGCGTGAGAGCATCCGCGTCGTCGCCGACGCCTGCAAATGCGGGCCGCGGCTGCTCGGCGACGGGGCGCGCGGGCAGCTCTTGGCGTTCTTCCACCTCGGCCAGCGTCGCGATGCCGTCCTCGCGGGCGTTCGCGAGCGATCCGCCGTAGACGAGAAAATTTGCTCCGCCGGCTTCCACGACAACGGCGGCGCGTCCGTGCTCCCGGAGCGCGTCGAGCGCGGCACCGACGGAATCGGTCGCCGAAAAGAGCGGTATGGCGATTTCCACAGGTCACCTCCGCCTGCAAGCTGGCGCTGCTTTCGCTTAGCCGTACAAGCGCACCTGTGGCCGACGGGCCTCTAGCGGATGCGGCGGTAGAAGCGCTCGGTGTTTTCGAGTTCTTCGAAGGCGCGCTGGTGCGGCGTGTAGCGGAGGTTCTCTTTGGCGGAGACCCCGAGGTAGCCGAGGCGCACGAGGCTTTCGTAGACGACCTGGTGGGCGCGGTAGGCCAGGGTGCGGTTGAAGTGGCTGAAGACGTTCCGCGCGGCGATGAGGTGGAATTCGTTGAACGACCCGTCGCAGGCGAGGTTGTGCTGCGCGAAGACGATGTTCTCGCGCAGCGACGGTTTGAACGCGGCGTGTCCCGCGTGGAGCTCGATGTAGTCGGAGAAGCGCTTCGTCCCGCCCGCCTCGACGTAGCGCGTCGCGTACTCGTCGACCAGCTCGAGCGGAAACGTGCCGCCCTTGGCCCGCTCGATCGCCGCTTCGGTCGCTTCGGTCGCGTAGATCCGCGTGCGGTGATTGAATTCCGCCTCGCGGAGCAGGATCGCCAGCGTGTAGGCGTCGTCACCCGAGCCGATCACCCACAGCCGCGCGTGCGGGAAGGTGCGAAGCCGCGGCAACACCCGCTCAACGAACTGAGTGAAGAACTGCGGCTCGCGAAACGGCGACGTCGCATTGTGCGTGAGCGCGTCGATGAAGCGCCCCATCGCCCGGTCTTCGTGCAGCAGGCGTTCGAGCAGCCCGGTCGTGGTCGTGACGTTCTCGGCCCGCACCCGCTCCGCGACCCGACGCTTGAGCGTCGCCGGTGCGTACTCGCGGAAATCGTACCCCGAGACGCGATAAACCGCCTCGAGCAGTAAGTGCAGCTCGAGGTCGGCTACCGCGGTGGGCGGTGCCGGCGGACCGTTCGGCGGTCCCGGCACCTGACGTTCCGCGATCACGCTGCGACGTTCAGCCAAACTCGGATCAAGGCGATGAGCTGGTCGATGTCGACGGGCTTCGAGATGTACTCCGAGGCGCCCGCCGCGAGGCACTGCTCCCGGTCGCCCTTCATCGCCTTGGCGGTGAGCGCGATGATCGGCAAATTCTTCCATTCGTCGCGCACGCGCATGCGGCGAATGGTCTCGTAGCCGTCCATCTCCGGCATCATGATGTCCATCAGCACGACGTCGACGCGCGGATGCGAGTTCAGGAGCGCGATCGCTTCGGCGCCCGACTCTGCGCTCAGTACGGTCATGTGGAAATCTTCGAGCGCGCTGCGCAGGGCGAAGATGTTGCGCGTGTCGTCGTCGGTGATGAGGATCGTTCGCCCTTCGAGCGACGTGCTCGACGACGGCGCGTTCGAGGGACGCTTTACTTCGGGGAGCCGCGCCTCGACCTGGTTGAGGAAGTACGTCGTCTCCTCTATCAGCCGTTCGGGCGACATCGCGTCCTTGACGATGATCGACTCGGAGAGATGGCGGATCGTCGCGGCCTCGCGTTCGCTCAATTCACGACCGGTGTAGACGATGACGGGGACCCGTACGTGGGCGGGATGCTGCTTGATCTGCTCGATCAAGCGGACGCCGTCCATGTCGGGAAGTCCAAGGTCGACGATGACGCAATCGAAGTGCGCCCGATCGAGCGCGCCGAGCGCCTGCGCGCCGGTCGAGACGGCAGTGACGCTCACCTCACCGGACTCGATCAGGCTGGCCATTGCGGAGAGCTGCGTTACATCGTCCTCGACCACGAGCACGTTACGCGACGCGGAACCCGCGAAGCCGAGCAGGTTGTCGAAGGCCTGCGTGAGCGCATCCTCGCTGGCCGGCTTCTTCAGGTGGGCGAACGCGCCGGAGTCCAGTGCCCGCTGCCATTGCTCCTCGCCGGAGATGACGTGCACCGGAATCGATTTGGTCGCGAGATCGCGCTTGAGCTGATCGAGCAGCGACCAGCCGTCGACGTCGGGCAGGCCGATGTCGAGCGTGATCGCATCGGGGACGAACTGGCGGGCGAGCGAGAGACCTTCGGCCCCGCTACGCGCCATCAATCCCTTGAACCCGCGATCGCGCGCGAGGCCGAGCAGGATGCGGCCGAACGTCGCGTCGTCCTCGATGATGAGGACCACGTGGTCGTGCGGCTTGATCTCGGCGCGGTCGTCTTCGAGCGGGCCGGCCGGCAGCTGCGCCGCAGGCGGGACCCGCAGCGGCGACGGCGGGGCGACGGTGTCGAGGAGCTTCGCTTTCGGAAGCGGTGCCATCTCGTAGTTCGTCCGCGCCGTCCGCTCGAGCGGATGGTAGAAGGTGAAGGTCGATCCGGCGCCAGGCTCCGACTCGACCGACATGTCGCCGCCGAGCAGGCCCGCGATCTCGCGCGAGATCGCCAGACCCAATCCCGTCCCGCCATACTTGCGGGCCGTCGACATATCGGCTTGCTGGAACGCCTCGAAGATGACGTTGTGCTTGTCGCCGGGGATGCCGATCCCAGTGTCGCGCACCGCGAACGCGATGTACGGACCGGTGTGGCCGTCGACCTCGCGAATTACGCGATGCACGCCCAGCTCGACCGAGCCGTGCGAGGTGAACTTGAACGCGTTGGAGAGCAGGTTTTTGAGAATCTGCATCAGACGCGTCTGATCGGTCTCGACCGCTTCGGGCACTTCCTCGTCGACGTGAATGGCGAAAAGCAGACCGCGCTCCTGCGCCACGCCGCGGAACGTCCGCTCGACGTCATCGCAGATGTCGTTGATGCGCTGTTCGCCGATGTCGACCGACGTGGTGCCGGACTCGATCTTCGAGAGGTCGAGAATGTCGTTGATCAGCGTGAGCAGGTCGGTGCCGGCGCGGCGGATGGTCTGCGCCATCTCGACCTGTTTCCCGCTGAGGTTTTGCTCCTTGTTGTCGCTGAGCTGCTTGGAGAGGATCAGCAGGGAATTGAGCGGGGTGCGCAGCTCGTGCGACATGTTGGCCAGGAACTGCGACTTGTATTTCGAGGTGAGGGCGAGCTGCTCGGCCTTCTGCTCAAGGGCGCGGCGCGCTTCGTCGATCTCGCGGGTGCGCCTCTCGACCTCTTCGTTCTGCTCGACGAGCAGGCGCGCTTTTTCTTCCAGCTCCTCGTTGGTCTGCTGCAGCTCATCCTGCTGCGACTGCAGCTCGATCGTCAGCGACTGCGACTGCTTGAGCAGTTCTTCCGTACGCATGTTGGCGGCGATCGTGTTGAGCACGATGCCGATCGACTGGGTGAGCTGGTCGAGGAAGAGGAGGTGGTTGTCGCTGAACGATTCGAACGACGCGAGCTCGATGACGGCCTTGATGTCGCCTTCGAACAGCACCGGCAGCACGACGATGTTGAGCGGCTGCGCGTGGCCCGTGCCGGAGGTCGCCTGCAGATAGTCGGGCGGAACGTTCGCGACGAGAATGCGTTCCTTCTCGACCACGCACTGGCCGACGAGACCCTCGCCGGGGCCGAATTGCAGCGTGCCGCGGCGGCGCGGCGCGGCATAGCCCGCCGTGTAGCGCAGCAGCGCGATCTCGTCGAGCGGCTCGTTGAGGTAGAAGATGCCGACTTGCGCGTTGACCAGCGGCGCGAGCTCGCTCATGATGAGCTTCGCGACCGTCTTGATGTCTTTCTGACCCTGCAGCATCCCGGTGAAGCGCGCCAGATTCGTCTTGAGCCAATCCTGCTCTTGGTTCTTGCGCGTCGTGTCGCGCAAGTTGCGGATCATCTCGTTGACGTTCTCGGTGAGCAGTCCGACCTCGCCCTGCGCGCCGACCTCGATCGCGCGCGAGAGGTCACCCTTGGTGACCGCGGTCGCGACTTCGCCGATCGCGCGGATTTGCGAGGTGAGCTGCGAGGCGAGCTGGTTGACCGAGTCGGTGAGGTCGCGCCACAAGCCCGCGGCGCCCGGCACCTCGGCTTGACCGCCGAGCTTCCCTTCGAAGCCGACTTCGCGGGCGACCGACGTCACCTGGTCGGCGAAGATCGCCAACGTGTCGATCATCCCATTGATCGTGTCGGCGAGTTCGGCGATCTCGCCCTTTGCATCGAGCACGAGCTTGCGCTGCAGGTCGCCGTTCGCGACGCCGGTGACGACCTTCGCGATGCCGCGCACCTGGTTCGTCAGGTTGCCGGCCATGCGGTTCACCGAGTCGGTGAGGTCTTTCCACGTGCCGGCGACGCCCGGGACGGCGGCCTGTCCGCCGAGGATCCCTTCGGAGCCGACCTCGCGCGCGACGCGCGTGACTTCGCCGGCGAACGCGTTGAGCTGGTCGACCATCGTGTTGATGGTATCCTTGAGCTCGAGCATCTCGCCGCGCACGTCGACGGTGACCTTCTTCGAGAGGTCGCCGTTCGCGACGGCGGTGGTGACCTTCGCGATGTTGCGAACCTGGTTCGTCAGGTTCGCCGCCATCGAGTTGACCGAGTCGGTGAGGTCCTTCCACGTTCCCGCGACGCCTTGGACCTGGGCCTGTCCGCCCAGCGTGCCTTCGGAGCCGACCTCACGCGCGACCCGGGTAACTTCGCCCGCGAACGCGTTGAGCTGGTCGACCATCGTGTTGACCGTGCCCTTGAGCTCGAGAATCTCGCCGCGGGCGTCGACGGTGATCTTCTTGGAGAGGTCGCCGCGCGCGACGGCCGTCGTGACGTCGGCGATGTTGCGAACCTGCGCCGTGAGCGACGAGGCCATCGAGTTCACCGAGTCGGTGAGCTCTTTCCACGTGCCGCCGACGCCGGGAACGATCGCCTGGCCGCCGAGCTTCCCGTCGGTGCCGACCTCGCGCGCCACGCGCGTCACCTCGGCGGCGAACGCGTTCAGCTGGTCGACCATCGTGTTGACGGTCGCCTTCAGCTCGAGCATCTCGCCCTTGACGTCGACCGTGATTTTCTTCGAGAGATCGCCGCGCGCGACGGCCGTCGTGACGTCGGCGATGTTGCGCACCTGCGAGGTAAGGTTCGACGCCATGAAGTTGACGTTGTCGGTGAGGTCCTTCCACGTGCCGGCGACGCCTTGCACGTAGGCTTGCCCGCCGAGCTTTCCGTCGGAGCCGACCTCGCGCGCAACGCGCGTGACTTCCGACGCGAACGCGTTGAGCTGGTCGACCATCGTGTTGACGGTGGTCTTGAGCTCCGCCATCTCGCCACGTACGTCGACGGTGATCTTCTTCGAGAGATCGCCGTTCGCGACTGCGGTCGTGACGTCGGCGATGTTGCGCACCTGGTTGGTGAGGTTCGCCGCCATCGAGTTGACCGAGTCGGTGAGGTCCTTCCAGGTGCCGGCGACGCCTTCGACCTGCGCCTGTCCGCCGAGTTTGCCTTCGGTGCCGACCTCGCGCGCGACGCGGGTGACTTCCGAGGCGAAAGCGTTGAGCTGGTCGACCATCGTGTTGACGGTCGCCTTGAGCTCGAGCATCTCGCCCTTCACGTCGACGGTGATCTTCTTCGAAAGATCGCCCTTCGCGACGGCCGTCGTGACCGCCGCAATGTTGCGCACCTGGTTCGTCAGGTTGCCGGCCATCGAGTTGACGGAGTCGGTCAGATCTTTCCACGTGCCGGCGACGCCGCGCACGTCGGCCTGACCTCCCAAACGCCCGTCGGTGCCGACTTCGCGCGCGACGCGCGTGACCTCGGCGGCGAAGGAGTTGAGCTGGTCGACCATGGTGTTGACGGTCGTCTTCAGCTCGGCCATCTCACCGCGCACGACGACGGTGATCTTCTTCGAAAGATCGCCGTTGGCGACGGCGGTGGTGACCTCGGCGATGTTGCGGACCTGGTTGGTGAGGTTCGCGGCCATCGAGTTGACCGAGTCGGTGAGGTCCTTCCACGTTCCGGCGACGCCTTCGACGACCGCCTGACCGCCGAGCCGGCCGTCGGTGCCGACTTCGCGCGCGACGCGCGTCACCTCGGCGGCGAACGTGTTCAGCTGGTCGACCATCACGTTGACCGTCGACTTGAGGTCGAGCATCTCGCCTTTGACGTCGACGGTGATCTTCTTCGAGAGGTCGCCCTTCGCGACGGCGGTCGTGACCTCGGCGATGTTGCGAACCTGGGCCGTGAGGTTGCGGGCCATCGAGTTTACGGAGTCGGTGAGGTCCTTCCAGGTGCCGGCGACGCCTTCGACCTGGGCCTGGCCGCCGAGCCGGCCGTCGGAGCCGACCTCGCGCGCGACGCGGGTGACTTCGCCGGCGAAGGCGTTGAGCTGGTCGACCATCGTGTTGACGGTGAACTTCAGCTCGGCCATCTCGCCGCGCACGTCGACGGTGATCTTCTTGGAGAGGTCGCCGCGGGCGACGGCGGTGGTGACTTCGGCGATGTTGCGAACCTGGTTCGTCAGGTTGCCGGCCATCGTGTTGACCGAGTCGGTCAAGTCTTTCCAGGTACCGGCGACGCCGCGCACGTCGGCTTGTCCGCCGAGCCGTCCTTCGGATCCGACCTCGCGCGCGACGCGGGTGACTTCCGCCGCGAACGTGTTCAACTGGTCGACCATCGTGTTGATGGTCTCTTTGAGCTGCAGGATCTCGCCGCGCGCTTCGACGGTGATCTTCTTGGAGAGGTTGCCGTTGGCGACGGCAGTCGTGACGTCGGCGATGTTGCGGATCTGGTTGGTCAGCGTGCCGGCCATCGAGTTGACGGAGTCGGTGAGGTCTTTCCACGTACCGGCGACGCCGCGCACGTGCGCCTGGCCGCCGAGGATGCCTTCAGAACCGACCTCGCGCGCGACGCGCGTGACCTCGCCGGCGAACGCGTTGAGCTGGTCGACCATCGCGTTGATCGTGCGCGCGCTGCGCAGGAACTCGCCCTTGAGCGGCCGGCCGTCGGTCTCGAGTGACATCTGCTGCGAGAGGTCGCCGCGCGCGACGGCGCCGAGCACGCGGTTCGTCTCGGCGATCGGGTGGGTGAGGTCGTCGATCAGCCGGTTGATCGAGATGAGCTTGTCGCCCCACGAGCCCGGCGCCTGGAGCTCGGCGCGCTGGCCGAGCCGGCCGTCGTGGCCGACGACGGTCGAGATGCGCTCGATCTCCTTGAGCATCCGCGCGTCCATCGAAACGAGCTCGTTGAACGCCTCGGCGATGTCGCCGTCGAGCCCGTCCCACGACGTGGGCAGCTTCACCGTGAAGTCACCGCGGGCGACCGCTCGCAGGGCGGTCAGCAGCTGGCGCTTCGCATGATCGGACTCGGGGACGCGTCCCCCGCCTCCGCCGCTGCGAGACGAAGCCCCGCCGTTTCTTACGGCGGGCTGCTTTCCGTTGGACTTCGCTTTTGGAGCGGCTGCCGCTGGCGGCATGTAGCGATTCTCCTCAGTAGTGACGGAATGCCTGAATGACCCGTTGCGTATGGAAACACTCGCCGATGGACACAGGATTCTGCAAGCAAGCTACCCGTCGGATGGGTGTCCGAAACGCGACCCGGGGTGTGGTCGCACTGTACGGCACGGGGCCGAGCGCGTTGCCGGTCGAGCAAGGGAGAGGCATTGCCGTCAGGCGACGCCCGTTCCTCGACATCCGTGCGGGGGAGCGAACGGAATCGCGCGTTTCAAATCGAGCAACCAAGGGTACCGCTGGTGCCGGGAGGACCCGTGCTAGCCGATTACCATAGGCAGTGAACGCAATCGACGAGCGACGTTTCGCCGCGTCCCTGCGGCTATTGGTGGCGGCCAGCCGTGAGCTGGCGACCTCCTTCGACTATGCGCAAACGCTCGCGGCGGTTGGGCGGCTGGTCGTCCCGGACTTCGCCCAAGGGTTCTGGGTCGAGGTCGACGAGGGCGAGATTCGCACGACGCTCGCGCGCGCCGGCCGCCTCGGTGCCGATGCAGTCCGTTTTCCGCTGGTCGCCCGCGGCCAGGTGCTCGGCGTCATGCGCATCGCCGGCAGCCTGATCGACAACGACCCGTCGACCGGGCTCGAAGTGTGGGACGAACTCGCCCTGCGCATCGCGGTGTCGGTCGACGCGGCCCAGGTCTACACGCGCGAGCACCACGTCGCCGACACGCTGCAGCGCGCTCTGCTCCCGGAGCGGCTGCCGGTCGACGACCGCTTGAGCTTCGCCGCCGCATACCTGCCCGGTGCGCAGGAAGCGGCCGTCGGCGGCGACTGGTACGACGCGTTCCGGCTTCCCGACGGGCGCATCGCGTTTTCGATCGGCGACGTCGCGGGCCACGGACTGCGCGCCGCCATCGTGATGGGTGAAGTGCGTCAAGCGTTCCGCGCCGCGGCGCTGAATCCGAACTCGCCCTCACTGGTGCTGGAGCGCGCCAACACGATCGTCAACATGCGTGCCAATCCGGTGATGGTGACGGCCATTTTCGGCATCGTCGATCCGCGCGACGCATCGGTGACGTACGCATCGGCCGGCCATCCCGCGCCGATTCTCTCGCTGCCGAGCGGCAGCGTCTCGGTGCTGCCGAAAGACGGCGTACCGCTGGGAATCGTCGACGAGATCGGTGCGAGCGATTGGACCTTCACCGTACCGCCGGGCGCGATGCTCGCGCTGTACACCGACGGGCTGATCGAGTATTCGCGGGACGTCATCGGCGGCGAGGAGCGCCTGCTCGACGCGCTGCGCGAGGGCATGATCTCGCCCGAGGAAGACCCGGCGCGCGCTTTGCTGCGGCGCGTGTTCGCCGGTCGTGAGAACACCGACGACGTCGCGACGCTGATGATCTCCGCGGCGGACGTCGCTTCGCCGACGTTCGGATTTACGTTCACGGCCGTTCCGATGGCGGTGCCGCTCGTGCGACGCAGTCTGCATCGCTTCGTCGATTCGCTCGGCTTCGACGAAGACGCGCGGTTTGCGATCCTCACCGCGGCGGGCGAAGCGATCGCGAACGCGGTCGAGCATGCGTATTTCGGCAACCCCGGCGTCGTGCGGCTGCAGGCGGAAGTGCAGGATGGAGCGCTGTACGTCCTCGTCGAGGACGACGGCAAATGGAAGCCGGCGCAGCGGCGTGACGAGCGGGGACGCGGTCTCCCGCTGATGCGCGCGCTCATGGACGCGGTGGAGATTCGGACGCACCAAGCGCGCACCGAAGTTCGGCTGACGATCGCGCTGCAACGCGGGCTCGTCAGCGCCTGAGCGCCCGACGTCGCGCACACGACATGTGCGATTCCTGACATTCCGACCGGGTGTTCGCCCTCGAACGCGTGAAACGAACGCCCGAATCCAACGAGCGGCGAGTAATCGTCAGTTTGCTCGTTGCGACGCGTCGCTCGCTCGCGTGCACCGCCATAGGCCGAAAGCACCTTCGGCGCCGGCGAATATTGCGGGTACATCAGAAAAGGCATGCTCGTCGCTACTGCGGACAAGAATCGGTTTCTGAGTGGGCTTCCCCTAGCCTCGCGCGCGTTGGTGGAGGCTCGGATGACGGCCCACGGCGGCGGCATCGGGGACGTCCTCCAGCCGGCGAACACCCCGATCGACGCCGTCTGGTTCCCGCTTTCGGGGATCGTGTCGACGCTGCGGCGGCTCGAGAACGACACCAACGTCGAGGTCGACGCGACGGGCTCAGAAGGCTTCGTCGGTCTCGAGCTCATCCTGGGCGCCCGCCAGACACACGACACCTGGCTCGTACAATCGCCCGGTCGCTTCGCACGGCTCGATGCCCAGCTCTTTCTGGACGTGCTCGACCGCGACGGGGCCCTCCGGGACGCTTCGTTCCGGTATCTGACCACGATCCTGGCCATCCGCGGGCAATGGGTTGCTTGCAATGCGCGCCACACGATCGAACAGCGGCTTGCCAAGTGGCTGCTCGCCACGCGCGACCGGGTGGGCGACGAAATTCAGATCACCCAGGACATCGTCGCGATGATGCTCGGCGTGCGGCGGGCGAGCGTCGTGACCGTGCTCGGGCGTTTCGTCGACGATGGACTGGTCGCCCATGGTTATGCCCGGGTGCGGATCTTGGATGACGTGCGGCTGACGGCGCTGGCCTGCCCGTGCTACGGCAAGGCTGCCGAGCTCTTGCGAAATGGTCTCCACTAAGAAATGGTCTCCACTAAGAAGCAGGGCGCTCGGCGTTTCTTCCTCTCCTTCGGGGGTACACAGTCAAGCGTGGGTTCGTCCGATGCCCACCGGGCGACCCCACAGATCTCTCCGCCGCGTGGCGCTCCCCAGGGAGCGTGCGCCAGCGGACCGGTCGCGCCGAGTACGGATGCCTTGGTACAGGAGGTCAGCGTCGTGGAAAATCTCGTCCTTTGTCCCTGCGGTCACTCGCTTACGCAGCATGACTATGCCGGCTGCGCCGGGGACCGGTTGCGAAGCTGCCCTTGCCCGTACGATCGCCACGCTGCCCTGGAAGCCGCAGTCGACACGGCGCGCACCACGCCGGCGTTCGGAGGGGGCACCTACGGGAGCTCGGCCCGCGGCGTGGCCGACGACGCCGCGTAGGAAGCACTCGCTCTCCAGCGCCTTTTGCCCTTGACTCCACTGAGAGTCCTGCGGTACGATACCGCCCTATGCCCCTCGGCGGATAGCGGCATAACGGATGAGCGAGGACCCCTCACTCTGGTGGGGCGGTCGTTGCCTTTTCGCGTTTCACCCTCGCCGAGCGCGCGTGAGCCCACGCAGGAAGACCCCCAGAAAAAGAATGGCGACGAAGACGACGGCGGACAAACCCAAGACGACGCGCGCGCGGAAGAAGAGCGAACCGGCTCCTCCGTCGGCGGCAGGGGCCAGCGGATCGACCGCGGTCAAGCAAGACAATATCGCGAACGCGAGTTTTCACGTTCCGGACGAGGCGTTCACCGTCGAGCTTCCGGAGGATCCGGGACCGAAGCGGCGGCGTCACTCCTTCGCGAAGATCACGGACGTCCTCCAGCTGCCCGACCTGATCGAGCTGCAGAAGGCCTCCTTTAAATGGTTCATCAACGACGGCCTCAAGGACGCGTTCGACTCGATCTCGCCGATCAAGGACTTCACCGGCAACCTGGTGCTCGAGTTCGGCGACCACTCGCTCGGCGAGCCGAAGTATTCGGTCGAGGAGTGCCGCGAGCGTGACATGACCTACTCGGCGCCGCTGCGCGTCCGGGTCCGTCTCATCACGGCCGAGTCCGGCGAGATCAAGGGCATCCCGGACCAAGAGATCTTCATGGGCGATTTCCCGCTCATGACGGACAAGGGCACCTTCATGATCAACGGCGCCGAGCGCGTGATCGTGAGCCAGCTCGTCCGCTCGCCGGGCGTCTACTTCCTGGCGGACAAAGACACCAACAACCGCGACACCTACAACGCGACGATCATTCCGAACCGCGGTGCTTGGATCGAATTCGAAACCGACAACGGGACGAAGAACGACGAGACCGAGGGGACGATCGGCGTCCGCATCGACAAAAATCGTAAGATCTACGCCACGACTTTCGTGCGCGCGCTCTCGCGTCCCGACCTCGGCCACAACTGGGAAGACGACGAGTCTATCCTTGCGCTGTTCGACCACAGTCCGCTGATCGCGAACTGCCTCGAAAAAGACAAGGACATCAAGACGAAGGAAGACGCGCTCAAGGAGATCTACAAGAAGCTCCGCCCGGGCGAGCCTGAGAACGCCGAGAACGCCGAGAAGCTGCTCGAGTCGCTGTTCTTCGACGAGAAGCGCTACGATCTCGCCGGCGTCGGCCGCTACAAGCTCAACGGCAAGCTCGAAGGGGCGAACGATCCGAAGCTGCGCGAGTACTCCTCGGCTGGGCTGCGTCCGCCGGTCATCGACCGCAAGGCGCTCACCCGCGAGGACATGATCGCGGTCCTGCGCCGTCTCATCAAGGTTCAGGCGAAGATCGTCCACAAGGACGACATCGATCACCTCGGCAACCGCCGCATCCGTTCGGTCGGCGAGCTGCTGCAGAACCAGTTCCGCGTCGGCTTGCTGCGCCTCGAGCGCGTCGTGCGCGAGCGCATGACCGTTCAGGACATCGAGACGGTCACGCCGCAGGCGCTGATCAACATCCGTCCGGTGGTCGCGGCGATCAAGGAGTTTTTCGGCTCCTCGCAGCTCTCGCAGTTCATGGACCAGACGAACTCGCTGGCCGAGCTGACGCACAAGCGCCGCCTCTCGGCCCTCGGGCCGGGCGGTCTCTCGCGCGAGCGCGCGGGGTTCGAAGTCCGCGACGTCCATCACTCGCACTACGGCCGCATCTGCCCGATCGAAACGCCGGAAGGCCCGAACATCGGTCTGATCGGCTCGCTCGCGACGTTCGCCCGGGTCAACCGCTACGGCTTCATCGAGACGCCGTACCGCGTCGTCAAGGACGGCATCGTCAGCACGGAGATCCGCTACTTCACGGCCGACCGCGAGGACGAGTTCATCGTCGCGCAGGCCAACACCGAGATCGACGAAGCCGGGAAGATCACCGCGCACTCGGTCGTCGCGCGCTACGCTGAGGAATACGTCGAAGAGCCGCCCGCCAAGGTGCAGCTCATGGACGTCTCGCCGAAGCAGATCGTCTCGGTCGCCACGGCGCTGATCCCGTTCCTCGAGCACGACGATGCGAATCGCGCGCTCATGGGCGCGAACATGCAGCGTCAGGCCGTCCCGCTGCTCCGTCCGCAGGCGCCGATCATCGGCACCGGCATGGAGTATCGCGCGGCCAAGGACTCCGGCGGCTGCGTCCTCGCGAAGGCGCACGGCGAAGTCACCGCGGCCGACGCGCATCACGTCGCGGTCCGTCACGACGAAGACGGGCTCGAGCACCGCTACGACCTCTTGAAGTTCACCCGCTCGAACGCGGGCACGTGCATCAACCAGCGCCCGATCGTCAACGTCGGCGATCAGGTGGTGCGCGGCCAGATCCTCGCCGACGGTCCGTCCTCGGATGAGGGCGAGCTCGCGCTCGGCCAGAACGTCATGGTCGCGTTCATGCCGTGGGAAGGCTACAACTACGAGGACGCGATCCTCATCTCCGAGCGCATGGTCAAGGACGACCGCTTCACCTCGATCCACATCGAGGAGTACGAGTGCGAAGCCCGCGACACGAAGCTCGGGCCGGAAGAGATCACCCGCGACATTCCGAACGTCGGCGAAGATTCGCTCAAGGATCTCGACGAGAACGGCATCGTTCGCATCGGTGCGGAAGTTCGTCCGGAAGACATCCTGGTCGGCAAGGTCACGCCCAAGGGCGAGACGGAGCTGACGGCGGAAGAGCGCCTGCTGCGCGCGATCTTCGGCGAGAAGTCGCGCGAAGTGCGCGACACCTCGCTCAAAGTTCCGCACGGTGAAAAGGGCAAGATCATCGACGTCAAGCGCTTCTCGCGCGAGAACGGCGACGAGCTGAGCCCCGGCGTCAATCACCTCGTCCGCGTCTACGTCGCGCAGAAGCGCAAGATTCTGCAAGGCGACAAGATGGCCGGTCGTCACGGCAACAAGGGCGTCATCGCCAAGGTGCTGCCGGAAGAAGACATGCCGTACATGGAAGACGGCACGCCGGTCGACATCGTGCTCAACCCGCTGGGCGTGCCGTCGCGCATGAACCTCGGGCAGATCATGGAAACGCATCTCGGCTGGGCGGCGCGCATGCTCGACATGTTCATCGCGACGCCGGTGTTCGACGGCGCGCACGCCGAGGACATCAGCGAGTGGCTGCAGGATGCGGGTCTCCCCTCCGACGGCAAGACGTGGCTGCGCGACGGGCGCACGGGCGACCGGTTCGGCCGCCCGATCACCGTCGGCATGATCTACATGCTCAAGCTCGCGCATCTCGTCGACGACAAGATCCACGCGCGCTCGACGGGCCCGTACTCGATGATCACGCAGCAGCCGCTGGGCGGCAAGGCGCAATTCGGCGGCCAGCGCTTCGGCGAAATGGAAGTCTGGGCGCTCGAAGCCTACGGCGCGGCATACACGCTGCAGGAACTGCTCACGGTCAAGTCCGACGACGTCGTTGGTCGCGTGAAGACGTACGAAGCGATCGTCAAGGGCGAGAACGTGATGGAACCGGGCGTTCCGGAATCGTTCAAGGTCCTGATCAAGGAACTCCAATCGCTCGCGCTCGACGTCAAGGTCTTGACGGAACAGCGCGAAGAGGTCGAGATCCGCATCCAGGACGACGACATGGCGGAGCGCGCTCAGGAGATCGGTCTCCTGATGGGCGACGAAGATCCGCGTCTCTCGCAGACGGCACTCGCGGAACGCGAAGCCGAACGCGAGCGCCTCTCGCAGGCAGCTGCGACGGCGGTCGGCCTCCCGGTAGAAGGTGAAGATGGCGAAGGCGAAGCCGCCGGCGTCATCGAGGAAGAACCCGAAGAGGAAGAAGAGGAACTCGACGACTCGGCTCCGCTCGTCAGCGCATCGCCGACACGCGGCGGACGTCCGGCCGACGACGACCTCATCCCGACCTCACCGCTCGGCGGCCTCCGCGCCACGATGACCGACGACGGCGAAATCGTCGTCGACGAAGTGGCCGAAGAAGAGATCCCGGCCGTGACTGAAGAGGAAGACGAAGACGTCGGCTACGTCCTCGAAGAAGAAGACGAAGACTACAAGGAAGAGGAAGAAGAGGACGAAGGTCCTCTGGCCCACTCGACCGACGACGACTACTGATCCGTCGGGATTGGTGAGATCGCGAAAGCCCTGGACTGCGAGGTCTGGGGCTTTTTCGATTGTGGCATCGGCGGGGGGCGGGTGTGGTGCTGTGCCGGGGACGCTCCTTCCGCGCATCCTGCGCTCCAATCGCTCGGTTCTCCGTCGCTCTCGGCCCTCCAGGCCTCCGCGACTCCGAAACGCCCCGTCACAGCACCACACCCGCCCCCCACCTCCGGCACGCTCGCTTCGCTCCGTGCGGCGCGATGGTGGTGGGGACGTTCCGTCAATAAAAAAATTGCAAACTCTAGCAGGGCGGCGCGCTGAAGCGCGCCGTCTCCACCGCCACGATGCTGCGCTCGCTACCATCGTGTCCGCCACGATCCTGCATGGATTCGCGCAGGGAGCGTCCCCGCCAGCGCACCCCACCGCCCGCCCAACCCCGCCACAACCGAAGAAGCAACCGGAGACGAGAAAGAGCCGTGCACACCCGCGCACGGCTCTTTCTCGGCCCACACCCAGTCGGGGCTACCCTCGCGCTGCTTGCCTTCCCCGGTTGGTTCGCGGCGCTTCCAGCATTTTGAGCATTGCGTCGACGACGGAAGCGTCCCATTGGGTGCCCCGGCCGTCGCGGAGGATCGCCATGGCGTCGCGCTGGGCGATGGCCGGGCGATACGGGCGGTCCGAGATCATCGCGTGGAATGCGTCGGCGACGGCGACCACACGTGCTTCGAAGGGGATCTGGTCGCCCTTGAGCATGTCGGGATAGCCGGTGCCGTCCCAGCGTTCGTGGTGCGCGCGCACGATCGGCGCGTATTGCGCCAGAGCCGGCAGCTCCGAGAGGATCTCGGCGCCGAACGCGGAGTGGCGCTGCATCGTCGCCCATTCGGCCTCGGTGAGCGGGCCGGGCTTGAAGAGGATTGCGTCGGGCGTCCCGATCTTGCCGATGTCGTGGAGGATGCCGGCCTTCACGATGAAGTCGGTCTGGGCCGCCGACAAGTTCATCGATTCCGAGAGCCGCCGGCACCAGGCGCCGGTCGCGTGCGAGTGGGCGCAGGTGGCCTCGTCGCGGGCCTTGAGCATCGCCAACACACCGTCGACGACACCGTTCGCCGTGCGCTGTGGCGCGTCGAAACGGGGGCCGGGCGCAAGTGGGAACGCCTCCGCGACGTTGGCTTTGACGATCTCGAGAAAGACCAGCAGGGCCGAAAAATCCAGGTGAAGCGATTCGCCCGCTTCAGCCGTGACATCGCACGTGGCGATGACGACGTCGCGGATCGCGGAGGCCGTGTAGGCGCCGTGCGCCATACGGGCCCAGGAGACGACGGGTTCCGGACTTGCGGCCTCGGCGGCTTGCGCCAGGGCCGCGACGAGCGAGCGGATCAGCAGTGAGGAAACCGAGGTCAAACCGCGCGTTCCAAGCCGCTCGAGTACCAGATCCGCGACCGCGGTACGGTTCTCGACCAGATGACGCGTCAAGGCACCCCGGCCTTCCACTGTTTGGTCCAACACCCGCTTTGCTCCGATTAAGGAGACGTGGGCGGAATGGAGAGGATGATGGTGAGGGCGGTGATGGCTGTGGTAATCAAGGCAGTGCTCCAAGGAAACGCTGAGTGGGAACACCACAACGCTAACAGGGAGTGAGGCCGACCACACTCGTCCGAAAGGACGAGCCCGTTACACGGCTAGACGAGGTCTTTCTGGCGCGCCAGCGCGACCGCTTCGCCTCGGCTGGCGGCGCCGAGCTTGCGCAGGATCGCCGAGACGTGCGTCCGGACGGTATTCACCGTGCGGTGCTGTTCGTCGGCGATCGCTTGATTCGTAAGCCCGAGGGCCATGCTCCTGAGAATTTGGGCTTCCGCCGCGGTCAGGCTGACGCGGTCGTCAGCCGCTGCCTCGTCGCGCCGCGCGGGGGAGACGGCCTCGATGAACTGGGCCAAGCCAGCCAGACCGGCGAGACGCATTTCGCGAAGAGCGCCTGCCACGGCGTCCGGCGCCCGGTCCTGGAGTCCGTTCAGCACTGCGTCGAAGTTTGCCAACTCGTCCCGCCGATAGCGAATCGCCCGCAGCATCCGGTGGGCGGCGGTGTTCTTCCCGATTAGCGCAGTAGCGAGGATCGCAAACCGCTCGGCGAGTGCACGCGGTCGATCGAACAGCGGGTTGGGGTCGGCCTCTCGCGCCATCGCCCTCTCGTATTCCGCGAGCGCCGCAGACGCTGTGGCGGCCTCACCTCCGGCCGCGGCAACGATGGCCAGGAGTGTCAGCCGAACGAGATTCTGCGAGGGCAGCAACTCGGATTCTGCGGTCATTGCCGCGACTGATTTCGCTTCCTGGAATCGACCCTGCCAGCCGAGGGAGATCAGTCTTCCGAACAAGAGACCGTAGAGTGCGACCGGCCCGCGGTAGGAAATCGTGGCGAGTTCGCGCTCGATTTCGACAAGACGCTCGGCGTTGCCGCGCTCCGCCTCCTGCATCATGAGCACCCGCAGACCGAATGCGCGCATGTACGGGTCGCCGGCTTTTTCCGCGTTGGCCGCAGCCTGGGTCGCGAACCAGATGGCGCCGGGAGCGCGGCCGGCCGCCAAGTGCATGGCGCACAGTATGCCGCACGTCCGTGCGGCCACTCCGAAGGCGCCGATTTCGGTCGCGAGACGGATCGCCTCGCGCGCGTGCGCTTCGAGCAGCTCGTCGTCGGAGTCGTAATATGCGACGACGGCGGCCCGGCCCAACGTGCGGGCGCGCAGCTCGTCGTCGCCGTAATCGGCGATTTCCAGCGCGAGCCGGATCGCATCCCGAGACTGCACCATCCGGCCGACGGCTGCGTATGTAATTGCCAAGATACTGAGAACGTGCGCACGTTGCGTCGAGTCGATCTCGTCGTGTTTGAGCAACTCTTCGAGCGGTTGGATCGCGTCGGTGCGCATTCGGTGCTGCATGAATAGCCCGTAACGCGCGATGACTTTGACGCGAAAATCGAAATCGTGTGCGCGTTCGATTGAGGCCGCGTACCATTTCGCGGCTTGTTCGACCCGACCGTGAGTATCTTCGAGTGCCGCGCGCACCGCGAGAATCTCCGCGCTGGCGGCTAATCGAGGAGGCGGAATTGCGCGCAGCGCGCGCTCGACCGTGTCGGTGTGGCCGCGTTCGAGGAGATCGAAGTTTGTTGTGAGCAGCACGCGCTCGACGTCGCTCTCCGAACCGGCTTCGATATACCGTTCGAGCGCGGTGCCTTCGAGGTGAACGGCCTCGAGAATGCGTCCGGCCCGGATCCGCGCTTTGCGCAGCGCGTCGTCGCCTTCGAGCGCCACTTGGCGTTCCACGAAGTCTCGAAACAAATCGTGCAGCTTGTAGACGTTCGGCCCGAGGACGGTGATGAAGGCGACGCGCTCGCGCAGCGTCTCGATGATGGAGCTGGCCTCGTCGAAACCGGCTGCGACCGCGAGCTTGACTTCGAGCCGCGGCAAGAACGCGGCCATGCACAAAAAGTCGCGAATCGTCCCGTCGAGAGAATTCCATACCTGTTCCGCCAGGTAGCGGTACACCATCTCGCGCGTTCCGGCGGACACCGCTCGCAGGTCGCTGGCGCGCGTCGACGTGCGCAACGCGAAGGTGAGCGCCGCGGGCCATCCGTCGGTGAGTTCCAGGATCGCGGTGAGTTCGTCTTCGCGAACCGCGATGCGCGTCGAGCGCGCGCTCCGCTTCGCTTCATCGAGGTCGAACCGCAGATCGACGGCGTCGACCACGAGATCGGATTCACCATACGCGAGCCACGATGCGATCGGCAGTTGCAGCGGGCTGCGGGAGACGAAGAGCCAGCGCGGTCCTTCACGGGTCCGCTCGACGAGTGCGAGCAGAAATTTCGAGATCTCGGGATCGCCCTCACCAACGTGCAGATCGTCGATCACGATCAGCGTGTGCGTCGATCGGACGTGCGTCGCGACCCACGCCGCGATGTCCCGGCCGGGCGTTTCGGAGGCGCGGATGCCCTCGATCGCCGTCGAGAGCGAGAGACGCAGACCGGAAGCCACGCCCTCCAACGCCTCGGCGAAACCACGCACGAATGGGACCAGCGTCGTTGCGTCGGAGGGCACGTCGTAGACGACCGACGAGGGGACGGTTGCCAAGAACTGGCGGACAGCGACCGTTTTTCCGAAGCCCGCCGGCGCGATGATCGTCGCGATCCGGTATTGCGCGGCGGTCGCCAAGCGGTCGAGAACGCGCGGTCGATCGATCGGCTGGAAAACTCCGCCGAGATCGGGACGTCCGTCGGGCGCGATACTCCGGATCACGTCTCCGTACGGTACTCTGGGGGTAGAGGATGCACCTCGTCCTAGGACCTTCGGTTACCTGTTTTTTCGCCGCCGGACGACGATCCGCGCTGGGTACGAGGAAACCATGACCACTGCCGACACCTGCGCGCACATGGCGTGCTTGTGCACGAGGCCGTATCCGCCGCAGGCGCAGGCGACGTCGACGGCGCGTATGGATCCGAACGGCGAGTTTTGCAGCCGGCGCTGCAGCGAGCAAGAGGCCGCTGCACTGGGCGACGGTGGATGCGAGTGCGGGCATCCCAAGTGCAACGCGGACGCCGACTACGGCATGCCGCCGCTCTAGCAGACGAGGAAGGTCGAGGAAGCGTTAGCCGCGCTCGCGCGAGACGAGGCGCAAGTAACGGCGCGGCTCGAACGAGCCGTCGCCGTCGATGCGGCGAAAGGCTTCTTCACGAATCTGACCGGCGAGTTCGCGCCGTTGGCGCATCGCCGTCTCGAGCTCGCGGAAGGCGCGCTCGAAATCGTCGCCATCGAGCGTCGCGATCTGTTTCTTGAGCCGGTCGATCTGGCTGCCGAGATGGCCCTGCAGCTCCTGGCTCACCTCGCGCTCCGTGTGCTGGATGCGGGTGAGGAGTGCGTTCAGCTCCTCGACGGTCGGCAGGCCGAAGGCCGCTCGAGCCGGCTCTTGGTGGTGCGGCGTCGCGGAGCGGATCGAGCGCGGCTTGTTCGTCGGACGCGGCGCGTCGAAGTCGGGATAGAGGCGGATGATCGACTTGATCCGCTGCGGGCCCTTCGGTGACTGGAGGCCCTCGGCGATCCCCGCCATGATCAGGCGCGAGCGCAGGGCCGTATCGTTGATGACGCGCAGGTGCTGCGGGTCGATGCCGACCGGACGGCGGTTACTTCCGAAGAAGTCCTCGTCCCGAGCTAAAGGCAGGCTCATGGCCTTTTGCCACAGACTTGCGCGTGCGCTACGGGTTCCGTTCACAAGTAACCGGGTTACCGTTCAGGTTACACGTTACCTTCGTCGAGCGCCTCGTGCAACTCGGCCTCCGTGATGAGGTGCTCCGCAGCGACCATCCCCGTCGCGTCCGCGGCGATGACGGCGTCGTCGAGGTCGTCGTTCTCGAAGAGCTCCTCGATCTTGGACTTGGGCTCGGAACCGGCAGCGGGGTCGGTTTCGGTGCGATCGTCGTTCATGCTGTTCTCTACCCGTCCGGAACGAACACGATAGGGGACGGTTCCGGCCATCCGGAACTCCGCGCGCCATGCTGCTTCGTTTGAAACGCTGCGTTTTTACGGTTGCGTTGCTGTGTTCGGTGTGCGTCCCGGCGGGTGCCGTGGCGCCGTTCGATTTCGACACGACCCCTGGGCGATTGCCGAAGACGGTGGTCCCGACGGACTATCAGATCGCCATCGTACCGAACGTGAATGCCCGCAAGCTCGCCGGTGCCGAAACGGTGACGCTGCGGGTGCGGCGTGCGACCGATCGCATCGTCTTCAACACGCTGGGAATGACGCTGCGCGACGTGCGCCTCGACGGAGTTGCGGTCGCGCACGTGAAGACCGAGAATGCGAAGCAGCTCACGACGCTCACGCTGGCGCGGCCGGTGCGGGCCGGGATCCACCGGTTGACGCTCGCCTTCGACGGTACGATCACCGATTCGCCGGCCGGGTTGTTCGCGCAAGATTATCGCAAACCCGACGGTTCGACCGGCACGATGCTCTCGACGCAATTCGAATCGACCGACGCGCGGCGGATGTTTCCGTCTTGGGACGAGCCCGCGTTCCGTTCGACGTTCGCACTGAGCGTTACGGTGCCGAAGGCGTGGAGCGCGATCTCCAACATGCCGATCGTCTCGCGGACCGTGCGCGGGACGCTGGCGACGACGACCTTCGCGCGCACGCCGCGCATGCCGACGTACCTCGTCGTCCTCGCGGCCGGCGACCTGCACGCGATCGGCGGCGTCGGACCAGACGGCGTCAAGCAGAACGTGTGGGCGGTCAACGGCGACGAGGTGAACGGACGCTACACGCTGGCGAGCGCGGAGCAGATTCTGAGCTACTACGACGAGTATTTCGGCGTGCGCTTTCCGCTCCCGAAGCTCGATCACATCGCGATCCCCGGCGGCTTCGGCGGCGCGATGGAAAACTGGGGCGGGATCACCTACAACGAGAGGATCATCATTCATCCGCCCAGCAGCACGCTCGCGCAGCGGCAGAGCGGCTACAGCGTCGTCGCGCACGAGATGGCGCACCAGTGGAACGGTGATCTGGTGACGATGGGTTGGTGGGACGACATCTGGCTCAACGAAAGCTTCGCGTCATGGATGGCGGCGAAGGCGACCAACCGGTTCAACCCGGCGTGGCAGTGGTGGCAAGGTGAGGACCAAACCAAAGAACGTGCGATGGACGCCGACGCGCTCACCACCTCGCACGCTATCCAGCAGCACGTGACGGACGAACTGCAAGCCGATGCGTCGTTCGACCCGGAGATCACCTACGACAAGGGTCAGGCCTTCTTGCGCATGCTCGAGGCGTACCTCGGTGAGGACACCTTCCGGGCCGGCATTCGCGCGTACATGAAACAGCACGAATACTCGAACGCGACCACGGCGGATCTCTGGAATGCTCTGGGCGCGGCGAGCCGCAAGGACGTCGGCGCATTCGCCAAGACGTGGACCGAACAGCCTGGTTTCCCGGTCGTTTCTGTAACCGCGGCGTGCGACGCGGCCGGCAATCGAACGGTCGCGCTTGCGCAGAAACGGTTCCTGCTGGCCGGCAGCGACGCTGCGAACGCGCGCTGGAACGTGCCGGTCGAGCTGGCCTCCGGTGCCACGGGGCAACCGGCTCTGGTGCTGCTGACGAAGCCCGTGCAGAGGGGGATCCCGGCCGGAAAATGCGGCGAGCCGCTGCGCGCGAACGCCGGCGGCATCGGCTACTATCGCGTTGCGTACGACGCCGCGACGTTCGAAGCGAATCGCAAAGCCTTCGCGGCGTTGCCGGCCGAGGACAAGATCGCGATGCTGGACGACCAGTGGGCGCTGGTGCGAGCCGGCAGCGCGCAGCTGTCGTCCTACCTTGCGCTCGCCAATGCGATGGGCGGCGAGCGGAACGCGCGCGCCTGGGAGCAGATCGCCGGCGCGCTGGCGACGCTCGAGCACGACGCGCGCGGTAGCGCGCAGCACGATGCGGTCGCCGCGTACGCGCGCAACCTCGTCGCGCCGGTCGCGACGTCGCTGGGATGGGACGCGAAGCAGAACGAGACCGCTTCGACCGGCAAACTTCGTCGCGCACTGTTGGCGGCGCTGGGTCAGTGGGGCGACGCGGCGACGGTGGCGGAAGCGCGGCGCCGGTTCGACGACGCCGCAGTGCGGAACGCGATGAGCCCGGACGTTCAGGAACTCGTGCTCGGTATCGTTGGCGTGAACGCCGATGCGGCGACCTTCGATCGGCTGCATGCGCTCGCACTTGCAGCGAAGGATCCGACGCTGGCGGAGCGCTATCGTGCTGCGCTGATGGGCGTCCGGGACCCGGCGCTCGCCGCGCGTGCGCTCAGCATCGCCGTCTCGCCCGAGGTTCCCCCGCAACTCGAATCGCGGCGCGGGCGCATGGTCGGCTGGGTCGCCGACTGGAACCCGACGCTCGCGTGGACCTTCTACCAGGCGCACGCCGATTTGCTGACCCGCCGGCTCTCGATGTTCGAGAAGATCCTCGATCTGGCGACCGGACTGCCGCGCACGTATTCGGATGCGGCGCCGCTCGAACAGATCGACGCCTGGCTGAAGAGCTACCTGCCGGCGGCCGCCGCACCGTACATCGCACGCGGCATCGACCGCGCGCACACCGCGGTGGCGATCAAAGCGCGGCTCAATGCCGAGATGACCGCCGTCGTCGGCGGCCTGAAGCACGCCGGCACCTGAACGAGGATCGCGACGCAGCGAGATCGAACGTATGTTCGTCTCGTTATGTCACGCCAAATCGCGCTCTTCGCTTCGGCCTCGTCTCCGACGATACTGGTCGGAGACCACGGCGACGTCACGTTCGTGCCGGAATTTCTCGACCGCGCGCTGGCCGACGCGCTGGTGCGCGAGCTCAACGCCGACACGCAGTGGCAGGCCGACTCGCGCATGATGTACGGGAAGCGCGTCCTCGTGCCGCGCGAAACCGCCGGCCGCGGCGACCGGATGCGGCAACCGTGGACGCCGGCGCTCGAGGTGGTGCGCGGGATGGTCGAACGTCACACGGGCACGACGTTCGACTACTGCTTCCTCAATCGGTATCGCAACGGCAACGACGCCGTCGCGTGGCACGGGGATCGCGACGGGACGCGCGACGCGCGGCTCGTCGTCGCGTCGCTGTCGCTCGGCGCGACTCGCAGCTTCCAACTGCGTCCCAAAAAAGACAGCGGCCTGCGCCACGACCCGATCTCGGTCGACGTCGAACACGGCGACCTCGTCGTGATGGCCGGCGACACCCAACTCTACTGGGATCACCGCGTACCGCGCGATCCCCGAGTCGCGGAACAGCGCCTCAACGTAACCTTCCGGCAGCACATCGCCAAGGAATCACTCTCACCCTGAGCGTGCCATCGTCACCGTGACAACGATCGACCCGTTACGCCGAAACCGCTGAACTCCGCCTCTTCGGTCGGGCCGGTGAGCGCCGTTGTCGACAACGTTCCGTTGAACTGCGCCTCTTCGGTCGATCCGGTGAGGGCGGTTGTCGATGACGTGCCGCCGCTGACGATCTTCGCGATCTCGTCGAAGTAGCCGGTGCCGACTTCGCGCTGGTGCCGCGTGGCGGTGTAGCCTTTCGATTCGCTCGCGAACTCGCGCTGCTGGAAGTCGGCGTAGGCCGACATGCCGCGCTGGTTGTAGTCGTACGCCAGCTCGAACATCGAATGGTTGAGCGCGTGCCAGCCGGCCAGCGTGATGAACTGGAAGCGGTAGCCGTACTCGGCCAGCTTCTGGCGATACTGGGCGATCGTCGCTTCGTCGATCTTGAGCTTCCAGTTGAACGAAGGCGAGCAGTTGTAGGCGAGCATCTTGCCGGGGAACTTCGCGTGGATGCCGTCGGCGAACGCCTTCGCTTCCACGAGCGACGGATGCGACGTCTCGCACCAGATGAGGTCGCAGTACGGCGCGTAGGCGAGGCCGCGCGCGATCGCCTGATCGATGCCCGGGTTCACGCGGTAGAATCCCTCGGGCGTGCGTTCGCCGGTCAGGAACGGTTTGTCGCGATCGTCGATGTCGGAGAGCAGCAGGTTCGCCGCGTCGGCGTCGGTGCGCGCGCAGATCACCGTCGGCACGTCGAGGACGTCGGCCGCGAGCCGCGCGGCGATCAGGTTGCGAATCGCCTGCTGCGTCGGGATGAGCACCTTGCCGCCGAGATGGCCGCACTTCTTTTCCGACGCGAGCTGATCTTCGAGATGGACGCCGGCCGCGCCGGCCTGGATCATCGACTTCGTCAGCTCGTAGACGTTGAGCGGTCCGCCGAAGCCGGCTTCCATGTCGGCGACGATCGGCGCGAACCAATCGTTGCCGGTCTTGCCTTCAACGCTGTCGATCTGATCGGCGCGCTGGAACGCGTTGTTGATGCGTTCGACGACCTTCGGTACGGAGTCGTACGGATAGAGCGACTGGTCGGGATAGATTTGGCCGGCGGTGTTCGCGTCGGCGGCAACTTGCCAGCCGGAGAGGTAGATGGCCTTGAGTCCCGCTTTGACCGCCTCGACGGCTTGACCGCCGGTGAGACATCCGAGCGCCGCGACCGGCTCGTCTTGCGCGAGCAGTTCGCGCAGCTTCTCGGCGCCGCGGCGCGCGAGCGTGTGCTCGATGTGGAGCGATCCGCGTAAGCGGGCAACGTCCTCGGTGGTGTACGGCCGACTCGGATCGGTCGCGTGGGCGACGTGTCCGTTGGTGTGTCCGTTGGTCGTGGACGTGGGGAACTCCGGCACTGGGTCCTCCTCGAAAGTCGCTGTGATGACGCGGCTCGTCCGATCTGGACAACCTGCCCCGGGAGTATATCCAGACGGTGCGCGTGGCGTACCAAGCACTGCGTAAGAGGTCGCGCGGCATGCGTGAAGTGCGGGATTTCGCCCCTGAACTGCGAGCGCGGTGCGGCGGGCATTCGTGCTGAGGGAGGAGCGGCGGTCAGTCCGCACGGAACGGACGCCGCCAAGCGAGGACGCGTCGGCGTGCTGCGTCCCCGTTCGAGTTCCCGGGTGTGATCGAACGAAAGGCTCTCCGATGCAGCGTGTACCATCGCCCGCCGCTCTCGCGCTCGCCGCGTGCGCCGCTCTCGCCGCGTGCGGCGGAGGGGGAGGCAGCGGTCCCGGTTCCGGGCCGCCGCCGACCGCAGTGCCCACTCCGACCGCGACGGTGGTCGTGACGCCGAGTCCGTCACCGACGCCGGTGGTGCCGCAGTACACGGGCCGCGTCGTCGACTCCGATCACGGCGGCGCGCCGGTTGCCGGCGCGACGGTGTCCGTCGGGACGGGATTCGCGTACGACGGCACGGGCTACGTCATCAGCGGTGTCACGGCCACCACGACGACGAAGGCGGACGGGACGTTCTCGATCAGCATCGCCGGCGCGCAGTACGTGCAGGTGACGGCGGCCGGTCTCGTTGCTGCGCACCGGCCGATTCTGACGGCACCAAACCAGTGGGGCTTCCAACCGCCGGCCGGCACGATCGGCACGTTCCAACTACCGACGGCGAACGCCGACGAACTCGCCGGCCTGCGCGAAATGAACAAGAACCGCGCGAGCGGCGGCAGCGGGCAAGGCGCGCAGCCGCTAACGCTCGACGCCGACGTGATGCTCTCGGCACGCGCGCACGCCAACGACGAAGCGACGCAGGGGTACTACGCGCACGTTGCGCCCGGTACGAACTACGAGTTCTCTGGGCATTACATCTGCACGCCTCTTGGCGGATTCTGTGCCAATCCACTCTTCGAGCAGGAGAATCTCGACGGATATCCGGCCTCCTCCGGCTCACTTGCCCAAGCAGACGATGTTTACTTTGCTTATGGCCCGGGAGAAGGACATCACGACAACGTTGTCTCGAAAACGAACCTCTGGGTTGGATTCGGCGCTGCCTATGGCGGTAAGCCAGACCCTGGTTCTGTCGGCAACGGCACCGAAAGTTACTTCGTCGAGAACTTCATCACATCGACCTCGAACCCGTCGCCGTAGGCAAGTCTTCGTCGCCGCGTACTCGGCGCTCACAGCTGCCGTTACTGTGTCCCCGTAAAACTGTACGGCTGGTTCCGAAATTCGTACACGCCGCCGACGTAACCGGATCCGTCTGTGAGGCAATCGACGCTGCCAATGTCCTGCACCTGGCCGACGTAGTACGTACCGGCGGCGGGGGGTGTCCACACGTTGCCGGTCCAGCTTCCGGCGTCGACAAAAGAGCCGGGCACAAATTCTCGCGTTCTCGGATCCGTCGAGACTGCCCAGCCAGCGGAATCGAAGGTCACGGCCGATGTCGAGGAGAGCGTCATCGTCGCGAGCGGCGCGTACGCCTCCATGCCCGGCGATATCGTGATGCGTCGTCCTCCGATGTACCAAATCGAGGCGCCTTGGCTGTATCCGCCAGTCACGAGCTTCTTGCAAAATACCTCAAGGCTTTGCTTCCCGGTCCCTTGCGTGACTATTCGTGAGCTCGGCGTGGGCGGGGCGGTCGGCGCGGCGCAAGTCGTCCCGTTAGAGAAGTCTTCGTGTATACCGTCTGGATCCGGCCCGATGTCGGTTCCGAGCGGCCGTGCGGGACTCTGCGGATCGCATACGCGTTGTGGCAGAAGCCCGACGCGACTACCCGTCGCAACCGACACGGTCCCCGTGTTTCCGCGATCGTCTGCTACCGTGATCGCACACGTCTTGTTCCCAACGAAAGATATTACCGTGTAAATCGAGTCGGTACCGTTGCCGCCGCCGGTGGTGTTTGTGTCGCTAATGGCTCCCGAGCAGTTGTCGGAGACGTGGAACGCGCCGAGGTAGTAGTCCTCGTGGACGGTGTAGGACAAGCTTGCGGGAACGCCTACCGCTGTGAACGTCAAAGTCGCCGGCCTTACGACGAGCGGCGGATTGACGCACGTTGTTGCGTTCTCGGCGAAATAGTGGGGCGGACAGGTGGCTTGCGGGTTTGGTGAGGTCGGAATGCTGACGCAGCCGGTGCCGACGCAGGGTGAAACTGTCGGCGATGATGCCGGCGTGGCGGGTGGGCTCGTCGACAGCGTTGCGGGGCCGGTGGTAGCGAGGTTGATGCGGCATGGGAGCGTGCGCTCTGCGCGCGCGCCGGCGTAGCTGAAGACGAGGTGATACGCTCCGCTCGCGGGACACGGCGTCTCCGCGCCGGCGCTGCCGCCCGTGACCGGTCCGATGATGCCCGCAACCGCGCCGCCGGCGTGGAGTGCGATCGCGAACGCCGGACTTCCCAAGGCCTCGGTTTCGTTGAGCGGCACGCGCGCTTCGACGGCCGGAATCGTCGAGGCTTCGAGCGGTGCCGTGCCGGGGCGGTTGTGGTAGAGGCGGGCGACGAAACCGTCACCGTAGGCGTCGGGGGTGAACGCGATCGTGGCGCCGTTCGGAAACTCGCGGGCCGTCGTGCGCGCGGCGTCGAGAAGGCTGTCGAAGCCGGCCGCGGCGGTCGTGACCGCCATCGAGCGCGACGACAGCGTCGCACCGACGGCACCGGCCGCGAGGAGGGCGACGAGACCGACAGCGATGAGGACTTCGATCAGCGTGAAGCCGCGGTCCGTGGACATCTCGCGTTCTGCGGTGCCCTGCCGCTGACCGCACTATTCGTTCAGCCGCGCTTGACGAGCTCGTCCCGACGAGCCTGCCCGGACTATCGGGTCAGGGTTTGGGTCGTTTTGGTGGCGTTGCGGACGGCGGTGTCGGAGAAGGGGAGCGTTGTGCGCGTGAAGCGGGCCCAGCCGGTGGATTGATCGCTGTAGTGGGGCGAGGCGGGTTCGCCGGATTCGCCGGCGTCGATGTCGATCGTGCCGGCGTCCCAGTCGCCGGCGATCCACACGGCGCGGAACGACTGCGCGTGGCCGTTCCATTGCACGGCGGGGGCGAAGCTGCCGCCGCGTCCCGGGAACGTGGGGCCGTTCCATTGCCGCATGCCGAACGCTGCGAGGGCGTGCTTCAGCGGCTGCGCGGCGTACGTTCCGAAGTTCGGGATCTCGGCGCCGAGCTGCGTCTGCACGCGGTGCAGCGACGCGACGACGAACGCGTCGTAGTCGTCGTGCGACACCCATCCCGCCGGCTTCTCGCGCAACGCGCGCAGCACGATTTCGAAGCCCGGGCCGCTGCCCGGATAGCGGTCGCGCAGCGACGCGGGGAGATGCGCCGCTGCGATCGCGGCGAGCATGTCGAGACGCAGTGCCACGACCGCCGTCGCTCCGCGCGACTCCGAAACGAGCGTTCCGTCGAACGAACGCACCGCGTTGAGGATCGGCACGAGCGATGCGTCCGCGCCCGCATTTTTCCGCTCGGCCGAGGCGAGGACGAGCATCGCGAACTCGCGCTCGGCGGGCGACGTCACGTCGCGCTGCTCGGCCGCGATCGCGTCGGGCGAGAGCAGGCCGCGTGCATCGGTCGAGGCGCGCAACGCTCGGCGCACTTCGAATGCGCGGTAGGGCGGCGGCCAGAACGGTGCGAGCCGTTGCGAGCCGGCGCCGTCGGCGCGGTTGTTGCTGGTGACGACGAGCGCCGTTCGCGACGGGTCGATGTGCGGCGAATCGTCGTACGTGAGATACTTGGGCTCGGCGTCGTCGCCGCTGTCGAGCCAGCGGCCCCACGACGGCTCGAGCGGCACGCCGCCGGCGAAATGATACGCGACCTTGCCGGTATCGTCGGCGAAGAGCACGTTGAGCGCCGGTTCCGGCACTTGCCGCATCGCCGCGACGCCGTCGGCCGCGGTGCGCGCGTGCAGCAGCTGCACGTACGGCGTGAGCGGCGAGACGGGATGGCTCATCATCCGCCAATCGAGGACGTAGGCGAATTCGCCGTTCGCGGAGCGACCGATCACGACGCCGAGCGGCGTCGTGTGATACACCGCGTCGGTGACGCCGCCGAAGCGCACGTGAATCGCTTCGTGCCGGCTTGCCGGCGTGATCCAGTGCCGCTGTTCGTAGAGTTTGTCGCCCGTGACGGGCTCGCGCAGCACGCGCATCGCGGCCGTTTCGCCGGCGGTGACGCCCCACGCGAGGTGCTCGTTGTGACCCAGCGTGACGCCCGGCGTTCCCGCCAGCGCCGCGCCGCCGATGTGCAGTCCTGGCGCGCTGCCCTCGAACAGGTACCAGATCGTCGGAATGCCGAGGTCGAGGTGCGGGTCGTTCGCCAGCACCGCCTTGCCGACGGTCGTGCGGTCTGCTCCGACCACCCAGCTGTTGCTGCCGATCGGCGGGCGATCTTCGGCCGGCGCGGTCGCCGCGACGTCGGCGGCGCCCTGCAGTGCCGGCAGCTTGGCGATCTCGCCCGCCGGCCGGCCGTTCGTCGGCACGTCGTAGCGCGGGTCGCTCAACGGATAGAACGCCTCGATGCCGGCGTCACCGACGACCTGGTGGACCGCGTCGCGAATGATCACGTCGTCGGGGCGATCGTCGAGGTCGAGCACCGTCGCGAACCCGACCACGATCGCGTCTTCCGGCTTCCACGGCTCAAAGCCGAAGAAGAGGGCGCGGTACTCCGCCGGCGTCGGCTGGTGCGCTGCGGCGGCGTTCACGCCGTCGGCGAACGCTTCGAGCTCCGCCCGCTCCTCGGCGCTGGCGGCGGCATACACGGTCGCCGCGATCCGGCGAATCTCGTAGCGCCGCATGCGCCGATCGACGCCAGCCACCGGCGGCCCCAGCACTTCGGCCAGGCGGCCACCGACGTAGCGCCGGGTGAGGTCCATCTGGAACAGCCGGTCGCTGGCCATCGCGAAGCCTTCGGCGACGAACAGGTCGTGAACCGAGCCGGCCCGCACGTGCGGCACGCCGCGCGCGTCGCGGGCGATCGTCACCGGCCCGTCAACGGGGATCCCGGTCTGCGTTCCCGAGACTTCGGCGACGCCGGCGTTCGTCGCGTAGAAGACCCACGCGACGTACGCGAGCGCGAGCAGCGCGAGAAGGGCGGCCACCCAAACGAGGGCGACCGCTCCGCGCACGATCCATCGACGAGCCACGGGTCGTCTTTAGACCGTGCGCCCCCTCGCCCCCGCGCCCGGTACGGCCGGTTGGGTGACTACGCTGCCGCCGCGTACTTCGCGTACAGCTCGAGCAGGCCGTTCCAGCCGCCATCGCTTGTGAAGATGTTGTGCATCTGCTGGGCGTGCTCGCCGTACGCCTCGAGCCCGCGATGCTCGAGCACGACGCGCGTGCTGGTCGGCGACACCTCGGCGAACGTCACCTCGACCTCGGTCTGCAGCGACGGATCGGATTTGAAGTCGTGGCTGACTTCCCACGAGAGCACCAGGCGCGCCGGCGGCTCGTAGGCGAGGACGCGGCCGATGCCGTGCTCGTCGCCGTCGGCGTCGATACCGTACCAGCGGCCGCCCTCATGCGGTTCTACTATCGAGGCGCGCCCAGGCGCCTTGCCGAGCGTGTGGGTCGCCAGCGGCCACCAGGCCGTCACGTTGATGAAGATCTCGAAGGCGCGTGCGCGCGGCGCGCTCACCACGATCTCGCGGGTCAGGGAAATGCTTGTCGTCGGGGTCATCGTTCCTCCTCGGGGACAGGTTCCGCAGGGGGCTGCTCGGCGACGTCCTTGAACGCCACCAGCGCGTCGCGCCAAAATTGCTCGACCGACGCCCGCAAGAGCGCGATCCCGTCGGGATCGGCCGCGTAGAGCCGACGGCTGCCGTCACGGCGCACGGTCAGGAGGCCGGCGTCGACGAGCACGCGGAGGTGCTGCGAGACGGCCGGACGGCTGATCGGAAAGTGTGTCGCGAGCTCGCCGACCGCTTGTTCCTCGCGGGTCAGCAGCTCGAAAATCGCGCGACGGGTAGGTTCGCCCAGGGCATCCAATTGGGCGGCGTGGTCAGTTTTCACTTACGGTAAGTCTACGCTAACGAATATCGGCCGTCAAGCGGCTGCCGTGGACATTCTGGCGTGTCTGTGCTAAGATACGCGTCTATGCCCTTCGGCCGATAACGCGGGCCCAAGGAACGTCGGATCCGGCGTCTCCTGGGGTCTGTTCGTCATTCTGAAGCTGAGCGGCCCGCGAGGGCTCCTCGACAAGCTCGGAGTGACATGAGACCCCAGCCACACGGATTTCCTGACGTCACCTCGGCCGCCTCTGTCCTGCCGCTGCGCTGAGATAAAGGAATCGATGAACCTCCTCGACGTCAACAATTTCGACGCAATGCGTATCGGGCTTGCGTCGCCTGAACAAATTCGCGCCTGGTCCTTCGGTGAAGTGAAGAAGCCGGAGACGATCAACTACCGGACCCTGAAGCCGGAACGCGACGGTCTCTTCTGCGAGAAGATCTTCGGGCCGACCAAAGACTGGGAATGCCACTGCGGCAAGTACAAGCGAATCCGCTTCAAGGGGATGATCTGCGATCGCTGCGGCGTCGAGATCACGCGCGCCAAAGTACGGCGCGAGCGGATGGGCCACATCGAGCTCGCCACCCCGGTCACCCACATCTGGTACTTCAAGGGCGTGCCGTCGCGCATCGGGATTCTGCTCGACATGTCGCCGCGCCAGCTCGAGAAAGTCATCTACTTCGCCGCCTACGTCGTCACCGATCCGATGGCGACCACGCTGACCAAGCGTGAGATCCTCACCGAGCAGAAGTACCGCGAGAGCCGTGAGAAGTACGGCACGAACTTCAAGGCCGGGATGGGCGCGGAAGCGATCCGCGAGCTGCTGCGCGACCTCAACTTGCGCAAGCTCCAAGAAGATCTGCGCCGCGAGTTCAAAGAGACGTCGGGTCAGAAGCGCATCAAGGCGATCAAGCGCCTCGAAGTGGTCGAAGCGTTCCTGCAGAGCGGCAACAAGCCGGAGTGGATGATCCTCTCCGCGGTGCCGGTCATTGCGCCCGAACTGCGGCCGATGGTCCAGCTCGACGGCGGCCGCTTCGCCACGTCCGATCTCAACGATCTCTATCGCCGCGTCATCAACCGCAACAACCGCCTCAAGCGGCTGCTGGAGCTGAGCGCGCCTGAGATCATCATCAAGAACGAAAAGCGCATGCTGCAAGAAGCAGTCGACGCGCTGATCGACAACGGCCGCCGCGGGCGTCCGGTCACCGGGCCGAACAATCGCCCGTTGAAGTCGCTCTCCGACATCCTCAAAGGCAAGCAGGGGCGGTTCCGTCAGAACTTGCTCGGCAAGCGCGTCGACTACTCGGGCCGTTCGGTCATCGTGGTCGGCCCGAACCTCAAGCTGCACCAGTGCGGGCTGCCCAAAGAAATGGCGCTCGAGCTCTTCAAGCCGTTCGTGATGAAGAAGCTGGTCGATCGCGGCCAAGCGCACAACATCAAGAGCGCGAAGCGCATGGTGGAGCGCGTGCGTCCGGAAGTGTGGGACGTTCTCGACGAAGTGATTCGCGAGCATCCGGTGCTGCTCAACCGCGCACCGACGCTGCATCGTCTCGGCATTCAGGCGTTCGAGCCGGTCCTGGTGGAAGGCAAAGCCATCCATCTGCATCCGCTCGTCTGCACGCCGTACAATGCCGACTTCGACGGCGACCAGATGGCGGTCCATCTTCCGTTGAGCGCAGGCGCGCAGGCGGAAGCCCGCATCCTGATGCTCTCGTCGAACAACATCCTGCAGCCGTCGTTCGGAAACCCGGTGTCGATCCCGACCCAGGACATGGTCCTCGGTCTGTATTGGCTCACGTTCCAGCCCGACGAGTACAAGGGCCCCGCGAAGGCGCAGCTCGATTCCGACGCGCTCTACAGCTCACCGGTCAACCGCAACGGCGCGACGCGCCGCAACGCGGACGGCTCGGCGATGCTGCCGGCGTTCAAGGACGGGACGGAAGCCGTCATCGCGCTCGATCATCGTTTGATCGGGCTGCACGAGTGGATCGAAGTCCGCATGAACGGCAAGCGGGTCAAGACGACCGCCGGCCGCGTCATCCTCAATGAGGCGTTCCCGCCGGAGTGGGAGTACCCGTACCTCAACATCACGCTCGACAAGACGGCGCTCAAGAAGCTGATCACCGAGTGCTATCGCAAGTTCGGCAACGCGGCCACGGCCGAGTTCCTGGACGCGATCAAGTCGCTCGGCTTCCGCTACGCGACGCAATCCGGAACGACGGTGTCGATCAGCGACATCATCGTGCCGCAAGCGAAGCACGAGCTGCTCGACAAGGCGCAGGCCGAGGTGGACGAACTCCACGGCCTGTTCAACGACGGCTTCATCTCCGACGACGAGCGCTACAACAAGACGATCGAAGTCTGGCAGAAGGCCGGCGACGACGTGACGCACGCGATGCAGGCCGCCCAGAACCCGCTCAACCCGGTGTTCATGATGGCGACCTCCGGCGCGCGCGGCTCGATCGCGCAGGTCAAGCAGCTCGGCGGTATGCGCGGACTCATGTCCGACCCGTCGGGCCGCATTCTCGAGATCCCGGTCAAGGCGTCGCTCAAAGAAGGCCTGACCGTCCTCGAGTACTTCATCTCCACGCACGGCGCGCGCAAGGGTCTCGCCGACACCGCGCTGCGCACGGCTGACTCAGGGTACCTCACGCGTCGTCTCGTCGACGTGGCGCAGGACGTCATCATCCGCGAAGAAGATTGCGGAACGGCGAACGGCATCACCGTCTACGACATCCGCGTGGGCAAAGAGACGATCGAGCCGATCTACGACCGCATCATCGGTCGTCGGGCGGCCGAGGACATCAAGGATCCGGAGAAGCCGCGCGGCGAGAAGCTCATCAAGCGCGACGAAGAGATCGACGAGGAGAAGGCCAAGGCGATCATCGCGGCCGGCATCCAGAAGGTCAAGATCCGTTCCACCCTGGCGTGCCAGGCGAAGCACGGCGTCTGCGCGATGTGCTACGGCCGCAATCTCGCCACCGGCCTCAAGGTCGACATCGGCGAGGCGGTCGGCATCATCGCGGCACAGTCGATCGGTGAACCGGGCACGCAGCTCACGCTGCGTACCTTCCACACCGGCGGCGTGGCGCAGGAAGACATCATCACCGGTCTCCCGCGCGTCGAGGAAATCTTCGAAGCGCGCAAGCCGAAGGGCGAAGCGCCCGTCTGCGAAGTCGCCGGAACGATCAAGTTCGGCGAGGAGAAGGGCAAGCGCGTCGTCTTCGTGACGGACGCCGACGGCGTCGACCACGAAGTCGACGTCCCGGCGAACACGCACCTCTCGGTGCACGAAGGCGATCAAGTCGTGGCCGGTCAGCCGGTCACGGAAGGCTCGCTCAACCCGCACGACATCCTGCGGATCAGCGGCGAGACCGCGCTGCAGAACTACCTCGTGCAGGAAGTGCAGAAGGTCTACCGCTCGCAGGGCGTCGACATCAACGACAAGCACATCGAAGTGATCGTTCGCTCGATGCTGCGCAAGGTGAAGATCGTCGACGGCGGCGACACGCGGATGCTGCCGGGTCAGCTCATCGAGTCGTCGGTGTTCGCGGAAGAGAACGAGAAGATCAAGGCCGAGGGCGGCAAGATCGCGGAGGGCGGCCCCGTGCTGCTCGGCGTGACGAAGGCCTCGCTCGCGACCGAATCGTTCCTCTCGGCGGCATCGTTCCAAGAGACCACGCGCGTCCTCACCGACGCCGCGATCAAGGGCAAGCACGACCCGCTGCTCGGCCTCAAGGAAAACGTCATCATCGGGAAACTGATCCCGGCCGGAACGGGGATGTCGCGTTATCGCAATCTCACGATCCAACCCGAAGGTCAGGACATCGACGAAGAGGGCCGTCCCAAGAACGTGTTCCTCGACTTCAACCCCGATCCGGACGGACTCTCGGCCTACAGCGACGTCGTCGCCCCGAACGGCCAAGAGATGAACCCGAAGGTCCTCGGCCCGTACGAACGTCAACGCATGGCGGAAAACACCGTCCAATACGAAGGCGAGTACGACTCGGAGGCCACGGTGGGCGCACCGGGCGTGCGCACGCAGTACAAGCCGAAGGGGATCAACCCGGAAGACTTGTAGCCGTCATGTCACCCTGAGCTTGTCGAAGGGCGAAAGGAGAGAGCCCGGTCTAACGACCGGGCTCTTTTTGTTGTAAACATTCGCCGTCACGTAGGCGCGCTGTCACGGCGAGCTTGTCGAGCCGCCCTCGTTGCGCGCGGTCGCTCGCGACCACGGGTGAATGCTGCGCCCGTGCTTCGCGTGTCGCGATGAGCGCCGAGGGCCCTTCGACAGGCTCAGGGTAGACTTGCCCCGATTTCGTAGACAGTGATGATTTAAGCTGCTTCCCGGCCTACGGCCGCCGGGACCTGGTTACCGATCGAACTGTGTAGACGCTTCAAGTTATAGAAAACGGCGAGATATTCGAAGATCGCGGCCCGGGCAGCAGCCCGGGTTCGCGGCTTTCGTAATGCCTCAATTTCGACTTTCATCGTCGCGAAGAAACTCTCGACCGGCGCGTTATCCCAGCAGTTCCCTTTGCGGCTCATGCTTTGGACCATGCAGTGCTGCTTAAGCACGTCGCGAAACGGCTGAGAACTGTACTGGGAGCCTTGGTCCGAATGAAAGATCAGACCCGGGCTCGGCCGACGATCGCCGACCGCCATTTGTAACGCCTCGATGAGCATGACGGCATCGCGGGTCGTACGCATCGACCAACCGATAACTTCGCGCGATCGAAGCTCTAGACTAGGAGTTTGTCGGACTTTTGACGGTCCGATGGTATAATATGCGCATGGCGGGCAACTTCGTTTCGTACGATCGCGACACGCTGTTCTTAATGCCTCCGAGTGTTCAAGAGTGGCTTCCGGAGAAG
>Ga0207416_1000614_pt1 | contig 57651 bp, 65 predicted proteins | sample PaiPotPPM11metaG_FD_184107 | JGI IMG/M metagenome (GOLD analysis project Ga0207416, IMG submission 184107) | Iron sulfur acid spring bacterial and archeal communities from Banff, Canada, to study Microbial Dark Matter (Phase II) - Paint Pots PPM... ... | reverse complement strand
GCGGCCATAACCAGTTGCCGAAAGTCATCCTTGGTGTAAAGTTCAACGACGGAATCGAGGTCGTCAGTTCGCAAGCTCAACCCGCCGCCGCCTGACCCTTCACGTCACCAAGATTCAGCAATAACTCCGCGTAGGTACACGGCGCGGATAATCCGCAATCGACAGCGCCTTGGCGTAATCGCAAAATTCCCTGCCAGCAGGGAATTCTGCAGGGAATTTTACGAATTTCGGCGCTTTTTCACGATTCTGAGGCGGAATTCGACAGCAATTGCGGCATGTTACGGCGAAATTCCCTACGCAGCGGAGCAGGGAATTTTTGCCGGCCTAGCAGGGAATTTTTTGGCCTTAGCAGGGAATTGCAGGGAAGTGCCGAGCAGAAGCGGGAATTGCGCATTTTAATTCCAAAGCAATCGTCGCGGCTACGATGAAATTTCCTCTGTGAGCCGCGCCCGTAGCCGGAACTATGTGGCTGCTGGACGATTATTGCCGGGGGGACATTCAAAGGTTTTGGAGGAAATATGGACAGGAAGATCGCCGGTCTACTCGGCGCAGCCGCTGCGCTCACGACCGTCACCGCCGCTCATGCCGCAGTGCCGGCGCAAGGACACGAACTCGCGCCAGCGGCCAGTTACCGGGATCTTCTCGATCCGGTCCCGAACGCGGTCGCCGCGCTAAAAGCCGACGATGCCCGGCTCGCCGGGACGGTCGGAGGTGGCGGAACTCAAGTCGCCCAGTACTACCATCACCACCACCACCGCTATCATCATCACCACCATCACGTTATTCCGCGCCCGTTCCGCCGGTTCTTCGGGCGTGGCCACCACCATCATCATCATCATCATCATCATCATCATCATCACCACTGACACCGCGGTGGCTGTGCGTGAGGCGCCCGCTGGCGGGCGCCTCCTTGCTGCCTTTTGTTAGGGCTGCTTTGCCTTAGCCTTCGCTGCCCGCAGGAGATGGCGGTAGGTTCCGTCGAACACCGTATCGGTGTCCGACGTCCAGGTGGTGTCTGCGGCAAGAGTTGGTCGGCTCGCGTGAATCCGCCGTCCGCGCATCTCGCGTTCGGCGGCTTCCTCGTCATTCATCGGTACAAGAGTGAAGTCCGCCGTCACCGGCAAGATCAAAATCTGCAACATGGGCTCCCCCGGCCGGAAGATGTGCGTTTGACCTTCCGCGGGGGCCTTGAACACCACGAATGAGATCATCGGCCACCATTCGGTCCGCAACAGAGCCGGCACCGCAATGGGAACGGTACCGGTCGTATCTGTATAAAAGCGAGGATGCGGCTCCGTCCGCACCGCCCACTCCTTGCCGACCTTCAGGTCGAGAAGAAGCTGGGAGGTGTAATATTCATCGCCGAAGCTGCGGAATGGCGGCCAGTACAGGTCGCTTTCGGGCGCGGGCCCGAAATCTCCGTCGAATATCCACTTTCCGTCCTTCTTCGACACGTGCAGCTCGTTTTCGTACGGGTAGAAAATCTCGATGCCGTATTGCGCACCCTCGGTGAAGGGCGCGCAATGCCAGGCGTATTCGTGCGAGCCATCGGCGCGCGGCGCGGGCTTTCCGGCCCAGCCGGGCATTTCAAGCTTGGTCCGCCGCGGCTGCAATCCGAGGTTCACCAGTCTGAATTTGATTTCCTGCATGAACGGTATCCAAGCCGAAAAGGTGTGGGGGATGCCAAGTCTATGGAGCGGCGCGAGCGGTCTTTCACGTTTCGATGGGTCTCGCCCAATGTCTCGCAGACACGCGCGATCGCTCCGAAGCCGGCATTCATAGCGAACATGGCGAGGCGGGATTCCATCTCCCCGACTGTGGAATCATTGAGCGTTTGCGGCCGGAGCTGGGCGGCCAAGCTGCTGCCACGCGGCATTTGCCGCCGGCGGCAACTTATCCATGTGTTTCAAGAACAGGGCCAGAGTCCAAATTTGCCGATCGTCGAGTTCGTACTTCCAACTCGGCATGCCCGTCCAGCGGATACCGTGCTTGACTTTCCAGAACGTCCAGCCCTCGGGATCGTCTTCCACGCCGTCGCTCGCGAGCTGCGGGGGTTTCGGGTATTCGCCCTTGGCGATCGGTGGGGGAGCGGCATCGACCGCCGCCCCACCGTGGCAAATCGCGCAATGCTTGCCATAGAGCTGAATGCCCGCGATGAGGTTTTGGTCGGACAGCGCCACGGGGTTGGGCTCTTTCGGTGCCTCGTTGCGCAGCACCGCGTCCAGGTCGCTGCTGGCGATATACAGCTCCACGCGACCGGGGGTGGCGTCGGCATTTGCCGGAACGGCGCCGCGGGTCATCGCGACATACCCTGCCGCGGCGATCAAAATTACCGTGAAAACGATGCCTAGTATGAAGCCTTTGTACATCTGCGTCTCGACCTAGCGACCAACGCAGGTTAATAGTCAACACGACCGACTTAGGTCAATAGTCAACACGCGCGAGCGACGATGGTTCCAAAGCGGTTGCTTGGGCATCACCGGCTGGCCGAAACGCCAACGCTGTCATGCAGACCGTTAGCGCGCTCCTGCCTGACCGTGATCCGGCTCCAAATCCGCATTCAAGTCAAATCACCCTATTGGGCCGGCCGTGCCATAATCAAGTCGTAAATGCCCCGTGAGGGCCAAATCGTCGGTTGAGCAGCGCCTCGCCGCGCGATTCGGGCCAGGTTCCGGCGACAGACTGGACACGGGGTCTGGGGAAGTGATAGTTTATCGTCGTCCCGTGGAGAAAATCTCCACCTCCGGGAGGTCGACATGGATAAGAAAATAGCCGGTTTACTGGGGGCGGCGGCTGCCCTCGCCACCGTGAGCGCCGCTCACGCCAGCACTCAGCCGCAATCAAATGCACTTACGCCGGCGACAAGTTATCGGGACTTGCTCGATCCGGTTTCAAATGCTCTCGCTTTGATGAAGGCCGATGATGCCGCTCGCGCGCGGCAACAGCCGGCTCAAGTGCAGCTTGCCCAGCATCACCACCATCATCATGGTTTTTTTCATCATCACCACCACCATCATCATGGTTTTTTTCATCACCATCACCACCATCATCATGGTTTTTTCGGCGGCTTCATCCCGCTTCCGGGCATTTACGGGCCACATTGCTATTGGACGTTGGGTAGGCCGTACTGGAACGGATACCGGTGGATCCGTCGGCGCGTGCGCGTGTGCGATTAGGCAGTTTTCGCGCCTAAAGCTCCGGCGCGAACCGCCGGAGCTTCTTCGCGTTTGACCGGCATCAAGAAACCGGCGCGCATAAGCACGGCCGGACGCTAACGGGCGGCCGGAGGCGTCTTTCCTGCTATCTGATAAACGTTCCGGCGCGCAGTTCGTCGAATCGCAATCAGACGGCCGCAACGGAGCCGCCGTTTGATTTCGGCGGCGGACGCCTGCCGGCGCCAGTCACTGGAGGCCAGGCGCGATCTGGCATTCCATGGGTGATCGACACCGTCGTGCCGTGTGGGGTCCTCACGACTTGCACACGAGCGTCAAGCTGTTTGGCGAGTGCCTCGACGATGATCGTGCCCAATCCATGGGGTGTCTTAGCCAAATCCAGATGGCCCTCCGGGACTCCAATCCCATTGTCGGAAACCGCAAGCGTCCAGCTCGTGCCAGCCGCCTCATAGGCAACGACAAGCACGCCAGCGGCACGGTCGCCGACAAAGGCATGCTTGAACGCATTGATCACAAGCTCGGTGACAATGAGACCGATGCTGACCGCCTCGGCGGATGAGGCCGTGCCGTCTCCGGCCTGGACCTTCAACGAGATCGGATGACTGTCGTCGGTCAGCGAGGCGACCAGGGCCTCGCACAATCGAGAGAGATAGGGGCCGATCTCGATCGGCTCGCCTCGGCTTGAGGCCAATAGCTGCTGCTGCACGGCCGCCACCGACATGACCCGCTGGTGGGCGTCCCTAAGATGCAGCCGCGTCTCCTCCGACTGCACCGTGCGAGCCTTGAGGAGAAGGATGCTCGCGATGATCTGCAGGCTGTTTGCAACACGATGCTGCATCTCCTGCAGCAGCATTTCCTTCTGTTGCAGCAGCCCGGCCATCTCCCGTTCGGCGGCGCGCCGGTCGGTAACGTCCTCGATCGCCAGGAGAATGAGCTTGTGAGTTCTTCGATTGAACACTTCCCGCGCATTCAGGAGCATCGAGCGTCGTCCGATAATGGGGAAATCTCGCTCGACTTCGTAAGCGTCCATCACCGTGTGGTGTGGCGCGACGTCCTCCAACAATGACCGAAGCTCGGGGATATCCCACTGGCCGTCGCCCAGCCCGTAAACCGGATGACCTTGAACGTCCTGACGATTCATCCGGAACGTCCGATAGAAGGCGCGGTTGGCGGTGACGACATTGAGGTGCTGATCGAGCACCAGAAGAGGATCGCGGATCGTATCCACGATCGCCTGGGCGAGCGGGCGCGCATCGCCGATGTCGATGAACGACTGACTGTTGGGCAAAGCCCAAACGTCTGCCGGGGGGCGGCGCTCTCGATAGTCCGACGGTTCCATGTCTACCCTCCAAAAAGTCTACCCTCCACCCCCAAACTTGGCCCTTCCCAGCCGACGGCTACCAACGTCTTCCCCAATTTCCTCGCCAACTTCTTCGCCATCCGCCTCCGCCGCGAACGAGCCTGATGACCAGCAACAGTAACAGCGCGCCGATGGTGGCGTTGATGATTGCCGAGACAATGCCCGAGCCGAGGTGGAGGCCGAGTTGCGGAAGGAGCCAGCTGCCGATGAAGGCGCCTGCGATTCCGATGAGGAGGTCGCCGACGATTCCGAACCCGGTGCCTTGCACGATTTGGCCGGCCAGCCATCCGGCGACGAGGCCGACCAGCAAGACGATCAGGAGACCTTCACCCGACATGTGCATATTCGTATCCTCCAACTGCATCGGCAAGCCGACGAATTTCCGCCGCCTCAGGAGATGCAAGTCCCATCGTCAAAGACGGGCGTGGCCTAAAGCGAACATTCGCCTCTTCAAGGAGGAGGGGAATCGTCCTCCTCCGCTAGTGGAGCCCAATGCCAAGGTAAAAACAGTGCAAAATTGCTCAGTTCGAGCGAATTAGTGCGGCTCTCCCATAGGCCCGCACGTCGGCAAAATATGCGAGTTTAAGGCGTGTTCCACTCCTATCGAGCCGCTTCTCGGACGTCATGGCCGGGGCTTGTCGCGGCTTTCCACGCCGCCGTTGTGCTGCGAAGCCGTAAAGACGTGGATGCCCGCGACAAGCGCGGGCATGACGAAGGAGACGGTGATCCAAGCTCACCGGGATCTGGTCTAATCTAAGTCTTGATTGCCCACGGACCGCATACTGCGCTGGCGTTGCGAATTCGCTCGAAGATTTTCGTGATCGTCAATGGCGCTAAGATGTCGCAACCAGCGGGTGCGAGCAAATAGAGGCACTGATGCAATTAGAACTTTTACGGTTTGAATGGGCAATTTTATACAGATTCCCCTCCGTAGTTGGTTCGCGGCGCCCAATCCACCTTTCGATTGATAGACATTCCCGACCTGAAACTCGGAACATATGCGCGAGCTGCCGGGTTGTCGACGAGGACCGGTTCAATTCCTAACCGGGCAACGGAGTTCACCATGATGATCCGAATCGCTTCAGCCGCCGCGATCGCCGCGCTTATGAGCACGGCCGCGATGGCGCAATCCCCCAACGCCCCAATGACGCAGCCCGCGCCCAAGGCCCCGACGGCACAATCTGCTCCGAGAGCGATGGGTCCGTCCGCCCGCCTCATGACGGCGGTCCCGGCGAACGGTACGACAGTGACCAATTACTACAAAAAGAGTGTATATGATCCGTCCGACAACAAAGTCGGCGACGTCAGCGATCTCATCGTCGACAAGGATGGCCGCATCGTCGCCGCGATGGTAGGCGTCGGCGGCTTCCTGGGCATGGACGAGAAGAACGTCGCCATTCCATTCCATGCACTCAAGGCCAGCCAGAAAAACAACGTGTGGCACCTGACGGTGAATACCACGAAGGATGCGCTCAAGCGCGCGCCCGGCTTCAGGTACGACAGTGCTACCACCACATGGCTGTCCGACAAGAGCGCCAGAAACGCCGATCACAAGGCGCCCAAATTGGCCGACACCAAGCTGCCGCGGAAATAAGCTTTGTCGTTTCCGATCCGTCCTGCCCGGCGTCTACGCCGGGCAGGACGATGCGACCGGCTCGGCTGTGGCGACGATCTCTGTTTCGATTCCTTGAATCCCCATCGCCGCTCTTTTCAGAGCCGTTACGGCGCGGTCAGCAGCCGTTCGGATTCCGCCCAGCATCGCAAAGACTAGTATTCTAAGGACTCGCTGCCCAAAGATGTCATCCAAAGATGTCATCGGCGCCTTGAGCCTGTTTTTTCCGCTTGCTGCGAGATGTCTTGAATCGTTCGAATCAGCCGGTTTAATTTTGGTTTGCATCTTGCGTCACGATTCCGCGCAAAAGTCGCCCCAAAAGATCGGCTCCGGTTATTATGCGTTTTTGCTCTCCCCAGACCAAGATCAAATCGTCGTCGATGACATCGTCTTCGGGATGTTCAGCCTTCACCTTCATGCGACCGATCACGCCGCCCAATGGGGTGCGCATATTCGTTACGATGATCGGACGATGCCAGTGGATTTTCGGATCAACCGACGCTGCATTGAAGAGTGAATCGCGCAGAAAATGGTGTGCGTCCAACACAAATGATGGTCGACCCGAAGTATCGACGATGATGACCCACTTTTTTCCGGAGGCATTCAATTGTCGTAGGAACGGGTCATTGGGCGAGCGTTCAAACTTCGGCATCGAAGGTCGTTCGTTTTCGATGGGAAGAGTGATGACACTACGAGGGTCGACCGACTCCCCCTCATCCACCACAAGGATATCGTCGAGGTCGAGAAAATTCAACGCGCCGATTGCCTCCAATTGTCCGACGTCCGCGCCCGCAGCTCCCACGTGCTTTGTAATAAACGCTCGAAAGTCCCGCTCTCGTAGAAGAGCGATTCCCTCCGGTCCGAGCCACCAGTTGAGAATAATCGCTGTAGGCTTCGCTAACGGAAAGAGTCCCACCTGATACACTTTCAGCAACGGCGTGAGCCGCGCCGCCATACGGAGCGCATTTCGCGAAAAATAAGCTTGCGGAATAATTTCGCCGAACAGCGTAATGACGATTGTCGAGAAGGCAAACGCTCCTATCCCGGCAAGGACGGAGTCCGACAGCAGCGTGAGGAGCACGTTAATGGTAACGTTGCCCCAGAGAACCGTGGCCAAGGTGAGGTTGGAATCTTGGCGCAACGCAAGCAATTCGACTGCATCGCGGTTGCCACCTGCGGCCTCGACTTCCAGCCGTAATTTGCTGATGCTGAAAATTGCCAAATTAAGCCCTGAAAAAATAGCAGACTGAATGATGCAGAAGGCAATCCCAATCCAAATCGAGATATTCGATAGCAATAGTGAGTGATTCATGGTGAAGCAGCCATTCAGCCAAGCCCGATCGTATCATTCCGCATCGAACCCATGTCGTGCGTTTTTGACGGTCGACTATTCCCTTCGATGATATCGGCCTCCATCCGGACCCATTACTCGCGATGAGAGCGCGGGTCAGCCAATCGAGAACCAGAACAGTGCAACAACAGTAACGGCCATCAGCGCCGTGCCAGCCCATCCGAAAAAAGTGAGTGTCGGCCGGGCGCTGAAACGACCCATCACCGAAAGGCGCGTAATGACCACCATCATGACCGCCATGATCGGAACAGCGACAATGCCATTGAGTACGGCGCTCCAAATCAGCATTTGGATAGGGTCGATTGGCGTATAGCCGAGCGCGAGTCCGACCACCGTGGCGGCGGCAATGATGCTGTAAAACCCGACGGCATCCGGCGCCTTCGCCTCTAGCGTGGCAGGCCAGCCGAACGCCTCAGCAACGCAATACGCCGCCGAGCCGGCCAGCACCGGCACCGCGAGCAGTCCCGTGCCGACGATCCCGAGCGCAAACATGACGAAGGTCAAATTACCGGCAAGTGGCCGCAAGGCCCCAGCCGCCTCGGCAGCGCTGCGGATGTTGGTCACGCCGCCGGCGTTGAGCACGGCTGCCGTGGTGAGAATAATAAAGAACGCGATGACGTTGGAAAACACCATGCCCACCGTAGTGTCCAGGGCGATGCGCGCAATTTCGGATTCGCCGCCGCGCAGCAGCTCCTTTAAAGGCCGCCGTTGCTTTAAAGGACGGCGCGGCCGATTTTGCTTCATCTCCTCGACCTCCTGGGACGCTTGCCAGAAGAACAGGTAGGGACTGATGGTCGTCCCGAGCACCGCGACGACCATGAGCAGATAATCGCGGTTAACCTCGGCAGCCGGCCACACTGCGCGCGCGAACGCTTCGCCCCACGGAATGTGGACCGTGAAGGCAGTGGCCACATATAGCAATAAGATCAAGGTGAGAATCTTCAGAACAGGCGCATAACGCCGGTAACGCACAAATACCTGCAGCAGCACCGACGTTGCCGCGAAAATCAGAGCGTGCTCACGATGAAGGCCGCCGATCACGAGCGAGAGCGCTTCGCCCATCGCAGCGAGATCGGCCGCGATGTTGAACGTGTTGGCTATCACCAGGATGGAGACGAGAGATATGACCAGCCAGCGCGGGGCGAAGTCTTTCACATTGGCGATGATGCCTTTTCCCGTCACGCGGCCGATTTGAGCGCTGACAATCTGGATGGCGATCATGAACGGCGTCGTCAGAAAAACCGTCCACAGCAGACCATAGGCAAATTGCGCTCCAGCTTGGGAATAAGTCGCGATGCCGGACGGATCGTCGTCGGCCGCCCCCGTGACCAGCCCGGGTCCAAGCAGCCGCAACACAATATTCGCACGTTTATCGGACGATTTGTTGAGGTCGGCCTTGGAAGAATTCATGGCTCCCAGTTGAAATAAAGTCATGCAAATTGCAAGATTTTTATGCTCCGCAGCCGACTTTCGGTGGTCGCCCGCCGCCGGACAACTTAAGCCCGGCGAGATTTTTACAAAATGCGGTGGCGATTGGAATTGAGCCTCGGGATTCGCATCGGCCTCGTACAAAACCAGAAGCGGTTTTCAATCTACACGGGAGTCAAGCCATTGCCGCCATTGACATGGAGTTGACGCGGCCAGGTGCTCTGCATTTTGCCGTTAGACGTGCGCGTTCTCAACAAATGGCGATAAGTCCTGACATAATCTTTGGCCATTCTGGCGGTGGTAAATCTTTCTTCGAACCGTTGCCGCACCGCGCGGCGGTCGTAAGACAAGATGCCCGGCAACGCCGCGACGGCTTCTTCCTCGCTGTCGACCATCTTGCCGGTGACGCCATCCTCGATGACCTCGGGGATCGATCCGCAACGGAACGCCAGCACCGGCGTGCCGCACGCCATGGCTTCGATCATCACGAGGCCGAACGGCTCCGGCCAGTCCACCGGGAACAACAGGGCGGCTGCCTCGCCCAGGAATTTTGTCTTCTCACGCTCGTTGATCTCCCCGATGAATTCTACGCCCGGGCCATCGATGAGCGGGAGTATATCGTTGCGGAAGTAGTCTTCATCGACCTTGTCGACTTTGGCGGCTATCTTTAGGGGGATGCCAGCGCCGCGCGCTATTCTGATCGCGCGGTCCGGACGCTTTTCCGGCGAAATCCGCCCCAGGAAGGCAAGGTAGCTTCCCTGTTCAAATGACGGCCGATGCAGGTCGGGCGGAATGCCGTGGTGGATCGTTGCAACAAAATTCGCGTGCGGCAATGGTCTGCGCTGGTCGTTCGAGATGGAAACCAACGGCATTTCGCCGAAGCGGGAATAGAAGGGCTTGAGATCCCCCAAGTCCTGCCGGCCATGAAGCGTGGTCAAGGTCCGACCCGCCAGCGAGCGGAAAAGCGGAAATTGGAACAGATCGATGTGAAAATGAAGGACGTCGAATTCGTCCGCGCGCTCGCGCACCTTATCGATCATCAGCATGAAGTGCGGAATGGTGTCGCGCACGTTAGGATCAAGACGGAGCGCGCGCGTACAACAGGGAGCCAACTCGGCGCTGGTGATTGAATCCCCGCTTGCAAAGAGCGTCACATCGTGACCAAGCGTGACAAGTTCTTCGGTCAGGTAGGAAACGATCCGCTCAGTGCCGCCATAGAGACGAGGAGGAACGCTCTCGATGAGGGGAGCAACCTGTGCGATCTTCATGATGACCTTAATGTCGCCGAGGCGACTAATAAAGTGGCTCCGCTTGCCCGGGCTGCGGGGGACGGAGCCGGGCAACCGGAACGCGCCTGGATATTGGCCCTATGCCGGATCGAGACTCGGCGATTTTGCCGGTCTGTGGGAGGTAGAGTCTGTTCTATTTTGACCACTCCATCTGTGGCGGCGTCGATATCCTTCAGCATGCGGCGATTCTCAAGGAGAAACGCTGAAACCCTCCCGCTAGCGGAACTAAACAACCGACGCCATCGTTACCTTGTTACCCATCCCACAGCGCTCTTTATGGAGTTTCACCGGATGTACAGATCATCTGTCGCAGGTCGTCTTCGAGTGGAAGTAAAACACCGGTGCCCGGCGCCGAACCGATATACCTGGGAAATTTTTTCCGAAAATGAAGTTCTTCCGGTGGAAGAATCCTGCGACCGGTTCGGCTCGTGGGAAGAGGCGAGTCAAGTGGGAAAGAAGACGTTGACGAAATTGTTGGCAATTTAAATCTTATCGCAGCACCGCACCGTGAGACGTCGCGACCCGCGATCGGGTCGTACCGATCACGTTGGCCGGTGTTTCTTCACTAACTTTTCCGACGATCGGCTCAGGCTCGGCCCCTCGCCGTAATTCGCAAGGGGCAAGGAGTACAGACCCAACCTTGAACGGCGGGCACCGCCCTGGCAGTTCAAAGCTTGCCGAGCAAAACCAAGATCAGCACGATAACGAGTACGAGGCCGAGCCCGCCGCCACCGTAGTAGCCGGTCCCGTAGAAGGGGCCACCCCCGAACCCGCTAAAGCCTCCGAGCAACACGATTACCAAGATGATGAGCAGGATGGTTCCGAGCGACATAGCGTTATCTCCCTAATTGCGCTGTGAGCATCATGCCGATGAAAGCGCGGCGTCTCCTCCGATTGCGGGGGTCACGCGTAGGTCTCAGTCAAACACAAGACGAGGCTCCTGGAAAGTGGCCAAGATTGCCCGAGCGAGTACGATCACTTGTTCCTCATCGAGGAATGCCTCCCTGTTTGCGATGTTCCCGCACAACAATAACGCAGGTCTCGTAAAGACGTGGATGCCCGCGACAAGCGCGGGCATGACGAAGGAGACGGTGATCCAAGCTCACCGAGATATGGTCTAAGTCTTGATTGGCGGTGATACCGATGTCACCGTTTCCGTAGCCGCCGAAGCGGCCTGGCCACTGGCCGACGCAAGCCGATCAGAGTCTTGGATCAGAGTCTTGGCTTCCGCAGACTTGCCGAATGCGCGCGGTTGAATACCCCGGCACAAGCGGGGGTGAGTTGCAGCCTGCTTCGGACCAGACAGGCGACGATGCGACTTTGGTCGGGAATGGCTTGCTGGCATAGCCGCATGACATCCGGCGTGCAGGCTGCTTGATCCTCTTGGGACTGGGCGAATGCGGGGAGCGGGGCAGAGATCGCCAAGATGAATGCGAGTACTATCGATTTTCGCATGGCGCTGACTCCTAGATTAATTCTTGCATGAGCGCGACAGTCATTTTCAGGATTGCGTCGTCATGCAGGTGTAGAGGAACGACCAGCTTTTCCGGCCAACGAGCTTCTGGTTCGTTGACTGCTCCCGGCAGTCGGCCCATTTGGCCTGATCCTTGGCCCACTCCCGCTTCGCACTATTCCACTGCTCGGTCGTCCAATTCTCGACCTTAGTCGTCGTGGAGGGCTGCGCGGCCGACGCCGCAGGCATTGGTGCGAACGCGACACCGGCGCCGATGGACAGTGCAGCAATGATAAAAGCGAGCGTCTTCATGATTTCCTCCAATTACGCTGATGATAACCAGCCAGCCGATGCAATAGTTCCGCGCAGACAGGAATTTTTTCCGAACGAAGAACATATCTTGCTCAACCGAGGCGCCAAATCCGCCCAAGCAGCATAAGAACGACAATGATGATGCCGTTTTGCTTGCAGTGCATCGGACGAGGCCACAGCAGAAATTAGGTTGTTTTCGCTAAGTCACGTCGCAGATGCGGTAATTTACCCTCGGAACGGCAAGATCAAGGTAAATCGGCTCCGTTTCACCCCTCAAGAAAATGACCGAACGCGGCCAGCGGCCGAATACGGTCGCAGACGATCTTGGTAGTCGCCAGCATCGGCACAGACAGGATCGCGCCCGGAATACCCCACATCCAGAACCAGAAGACGAGCGAGATGATGACGAGGACGGGATTGAGGGTAAACCGTCTGGCCAGAAGCATCGGCGTTAAAGTCTCGCCTTCGATCAAATGCAATCCAACGTAGAGCCCCGCAGGAAGCAGCGCCAGCCAGAGCGTGTCAACGGTCAGAAGGCCGGCGAGAAGAAAGATCACCACGCCCAAAGCAGTGCCGAGGATCGGCACATAGTTCAGCAGAAAGGCCACCGTCCCCCAGAGGATCGGGTCGCCCACACCCGTGAGCCACATCACCAATGCCATAACGATGCCCACTGCCGCGTTGATGATCGTGATCGTGACCAGATACGCGGAGATGTCGCGTTCGATTTGCTGCGATATATCGACAACCTGGCGCTTGCTGCTGAAATGCGGCAGTATCTCGACGAGGCGGTGCAGGAAGATATCGCCGGACACGAGAAGGAAGAAAAGAAACAGCACCGTCGTGAAGAAGCCGCTGGCAAAGTTTCGGGTCCCAGCGAATAGCTTCGTCAAAAAAGTTGGGCCTGCCGCCGGGGCGGCCGCATTCGAGGATGGCTCCGTTCCGCCAAAGTCTTCCACCTGCTGCCAGAACCGCTGCAGCGTATCGATGGGCGCTCGCATGAAACTCAGCCGCTCCTGGAGCCGAGGAATGCCCTCCGGCAGCTTGGCTGCCCAGGTGCCGGCCGGGCCTGAAATGGCCGTACCCAGGCCGACGATCGTTCCGAATAGCGCAAGGATCAGCAGCAGCGCCGCGGGCAATCGCGGTATGTGCAACCGCTCCAATACGCGCAAGGCAGGCTGCAGCAGGAGCTTGAGAACGATAGCAAAGACCAATGGCAACACGATATCGCTCGCGACATAGGCTGTCGCCAGCAGCGCAAGGACGAAGAGACCGCCAAGGAATATGACTTTCGGATCCGAGGGCAGGGGACGTTCCTCCGGCTCTCCTGCCGGCGGCACGACTTTCCCCTGATCGGTAGGCGCTATGTCCAACACTGCATGATGTCCTGTGTGCTCACTATGCTCGAAATATCGTGAAACCGGCGTGAGGCTCCCTAATTTAGGCCGGCGCCGTTTGAAAATGAAGATGCCGTGCGGGATTTACGCCGTCTGTATAAACTTGCTCATCAGGCTTCGCCGCGATCAAAGGCAGCCCACTTGTTCAGCGTTTTTGAAATTCGAATCATATCGGGCGGCGCACCAAAGGCCTGGATTGCTTCGGCGCGGAGCTTGTCATCGGGCCGCGCTTCGCGCGGACCCGTTGGCGCCTCGCAATGACGAGCCGCAGCCGTCATTGCGAGGCAAAAGGGCGTTCACGCCCGTCTTCGACGGGCTATGGGGGCGAAGCAATCCAGGGGCGGCGGGCAATTGATCGGTTTCATGGAATCGATCTACCGGCCGCCCTCGGCAGCCAGATGGAGCAGCCCGGGGAAATCTCGGGCGGCGGATAAGCGCTGAGATAATGCAGAATTGCTCAACTCAAGAGGTCTGCGGATTTATCCACATGCCCGCGCATCGGATAAATCGTCGGGAACAAAACATTGACGACGCCGTTACCCTAGACCCAGCAAACAGCGAGGAAACGGCAATGGATAAAGATCGAATCAAAGGTTCGGCAGAGCAGGCCAAGGGAGCGGTGAAGGAAGCCGCCGGAAAGGTCTTCGGCGACAAGAAACTGGAAACCGAAGGCAAGACCGACAAGGCCGCCGGCAAGGTGCAAAACGCGGTCGGCGGATTGAAGGATGCAGTGCGCGGCAAATAAGGCCGTCACCATCGACGGAGGCTTCCCACCATCAACGGAGGCCTCCCCACCATCAACGGAGACTTCCCATGGAATTGATCCTGATTATCGTTGTATTGCTGCTGCTGTTTGGCGGCGGCGGCGGATACTGGGGTCGTCGGCGAGGCATTTGGTGAACGAACGCGTTCCTACGCGATGAATTCTACGGTTACCGGATGCCGATCTGACGGGTCGGCGATGTGCCTTCGGCAACGTCGCGCGGCGGCGAAACAAAGCTTGACCCAATCACCCTCTCGCTCATCAACGCTGCCTGCACCCAGGTGCAGGCAAGTTCGATTAGGCTCCGCTTCTCATTTTCGCTTGTGACTTCGGAGGACTCGCGCATAGCCTCCTTGGCGTACTGCCGAAACAGGTCGGCCTCTGTCATGTCAGCCTCCTGACTGGGACACCTTGTTAGTGTCTCCCCTGGTTGCGGGGGTGTGCCCCCTGGCGCCGGCAATCTGTATCGAAGTGCTCACTCCGCTTAGCTGCGGCGAGATGTCCACCGCCACATTTTCTTACTTCGGCGGATCGCGCTCTAACGCGTTCAATAAGAAATCCGGCGCACGCCGCCGGTCGGGTGTGAGCTATTTTGCTCAAAGTCCGGACATCCTCGGCGCCGTCGCCAAGGGTGCGCGGCAAATTTTCACGAACCGCACCCTACTGGGCGATGCGAGCAGCGTTAGCGACGCTTGCGCAGGGTACGTCCTTTGGGACCACCGCTAACGTCCGGAACTTTTACGCCGAGGGCAGTGGCTAAATCGATTTGATGATCCTGCTCCTGCATGAGGATCTGGCGAATCTGTTCCGCCATCGCGTATTCTCCGAGCGTTTCACATTGCCGGATGCGATCGCGGTAATTGCGAATGGTTTCGTTTTCATTATCGAGATCATACCGGAGCATGTCCTTCGGATTTTTCGATGTGCGTACCGGCTTGGGAGTTACCATTGGCATTTTGCCGAGATAGTCGATCTGCCGCGAGAGGATCAGGGCATGATCGAGCTCCTGCTTGGCGTGGATTTCGAGCTGGCCGGCGATGTCCATGTATTGGGCGCCGCTGAGCACCTGGGAATAGACTACGTAGGCGATGATGGCTTGATATTCGCGGGAAAGGTCTTCGTTCAACAGCTCCGCGAGGTGATCGCGGGAAATTTCGTTTTTGCTTGTGGCGGATTTGGGCTCAGCCATTTTATTCCTCCTTTGAATTGAACGACAGATTAAGTATCTCGATCACCGCATATTACATGCGTAAATGCGCGGCGAAAACCAACATCATGCTAGCAATGATGTAAGATCAGTGACATCGAACTTCTTGAGGTTTCCGTGAGATCGGTCGCCGCAGGTAGCGCGCGAACGTGCCAAGAATGCCGGCGGCATTTTCCGATTTTCCCGGCACGCCGGGAGGCTCAGCGGCGCGCGTCGCGGACGCAATTTCTCGCATACCAGGCCACCAATTTACGCTTGAGTTGCTGCTGCGCGCTGGTTAGCTCAACGCCCGCATATTGATTGGCGAGGGCCTCCAGCCGCTGGCAATTTTCGGCACTTAAAGCCGCGTTCGAACTAAATGCCAGGATTAGCCCAGCGGATAGTACGGCACGGGACTGCCTCGCAAGCGCGCTCCACTTGACCAACTGCTTCGGCAAACGACGCTGCATAGACATGATGATTTCCTTTTCCAGGAAAAAATAATGCTGGCTATCAGCGTAGGTCCGATGGCCGAGTGGGTTCTGTACAAAATTGCTCACCAGGCTCGACCATAATCTAAAGGAGTCTACTACCTCGTCCGCCATCGTCCGGCGTCTCACTCTTTTTGGCGCGCTGTCCCATGTCGTACCCAACGAGAATTCCGGCTCACGACGCCGGTTGAGTGTGAGCAATTTTGCTCAGAGTCCAAACGGACATAGGCGTAGGCAGCTTAAACGATACGCTAACGCGAACCGAGCGCAGTTGAATGGCGATGGACGCTTCATCAGATTGGCCCCGCAATCGGCTCTTGCTCGCGCTGCCCGCGCGCAATCTCAAGCGGCTTATGCCGGAGCTTGAACGGATTCGATGCCGACGCGCGCAGGTCCTGATGGACGCCGACAGCTCGCTCGACCATGTATTCTTCCCCGATAGCGGTGTCGTCTCGGTGGTGGCGGTTTATGCGGACGGCAGCATCATCGAGATGGCAACGATCGGAAGAGAGGGCTGCAGCGGCGTGCAAGCCATCTTGGGAGCCAAGCGATCCTCGGTCCAGCTTCTCTCGCAAATCCCGGGGAGCGCCGCAAAGATGTCGCGCGCGGCTTTTTCGCTGGCCATGCAGTCGATGCCGTCCTTCCGCAATGTCATGGACGCTTACGTTCAAGCCTTTCTCGAACAGGTCATGGTATCGGTCGCGTGCAACGGCGCCCACAGCCTCAAGCAGCGGCTGGCGCGTTGGCTGCTCATGATGCGTGACCGCAGTGACAGCGACGCGCTCCTTATCACGCAGAGCCTGCTCGCCGAAATGCTGGGTGTGCAAAGGCCAACCATCACGAATGCCGCCCGGGAGTTCGAACGTGCCGGTTTGATCGAACGCGGCCGGCGGCAAGTTAAGATACTTGATCGGCAGGGCCTCACCGAGGCATCTTGCGAATGTTATCAGTTGGTTAGGGCGCGTCTGGCTTTTCACCTTCCCAAAACATACGAGTGATATTGTCGCTACCTTGTACCGGTAATGTACATTACCGACAGGATCCCCTATATGGACTTAGAATCATCCCTCGCAGGGCGGGCGGCGGAAGTGGCCTCTCCAGCAGGATCGTATTCCTGCTGTCGTGGATGTGCCCCGTCATCAGAAGACGCGCAGGAACCGGCCATGTGCGAAGTCGACCCACTGGATCCCGTGGAGACGGTCCGTGAAGGCCTGCTCGTGCTTGATCCCGACCTGACCGTCCGGTTTGCGCACCGTTCCTTTGGCGACACATTCACAGTCACCCCAGGAAATACCCCTCGCGACAAGGAGGGCCGGCAATGAACCGCAAAGCAAAAGTCCCGTTCGATCCCAAAGTGTTTCTCTCGAAAGTAAACGGCGGGGGAGGCATCCACGATTATGGGAAGGATCAAATTGTATTCAGGCAGGGCGATCCCGCGGATGCAGTTTTCTACATTCAGAGCGGCAAGGTCAAAAAGACCGTCGTCTCCGAGCAGGGCAAGGAAGCCGTGGTCGCACTCCTGGGACCCGAAGATTTCTTCGGCGAAGGTTGCTTGGCCGGCGAGGCGCTGCGGCTGTCGACGGTCGCCGCTCTAACGAAATGTGTGATCGCGCGAATATCGAAGGTAGACATCACGCGCGTGATCCACCAAGAGCCGGCGTTTGCCGAGCTGTTTATCTCGCACCTCTTGGCCCGCAACAGTCGTGTCGAGGAGGACCTGGTCGATCAACTGTTCAATTCGAGCGAGAAACGCCTGGCGCGGACACTTTTGCTTCTGGCGAATTTCGGCAAGGAAAGCCGGCCGGAGCCGATCATAGCAAAAGTCAGCCAGGAGACGCTTGCGGAGATGATCGGAACGACCCGGTCGCGCGTGAGTTTCTTCATGAACAAATTTCGAAAACTGGGCTTAATCGATTACAACGGCAGCATCGAAGTGCACAGTTCATTATTGAATGTGGTTCTGCGCGAGCAGCCGCAAATCAGGAATTAGCGGCGACGCAAGACGACGTTGATCCGATCGGCATACCGAATGGGAACGGTATTCGATTTGACTTGATCGCATCGGGCTCCCGCAAAGTTAAAGACTGCAGCCAGCAACGAAGAATGCCAATTATCTTAATTGGATTTCCCCGGATGCCGCTCTGTCGATGGCGCAATCGTTACGACCGAAAGTTTCACTCGCGCAAGACCGGAGAAGCCCAGCGCTCGGGCGGCAGCCGGCGACAGATCGATCACTCGCCCGCGCGTAAACGGTCCGCGGTCGTTGATCCGCACTAGTACGGAACGACCATTCTGAATGTTTGTCACGCGCACCATTGTTCCGAACGGCAGCGAACGATGCGCCGCAGTCATGTCTTCGGAATTAGACCGCTCACCGTTCGCGGTTTTTTCGCCCTTGTGAGAATAGGTCGCCGCAATACCAAATTGATCTTGCCAACGCTTTGCAGAACTTGCGGCGCTGTTCATGCCGATTAAGAAAAAAAACACCGCAGCGATCGTCGCAATGCTTTGCGGATTAGTCATGACTTCGTGCTTTTCCGAAGTATATTGATGCGACATGTGCCTTCCCTCCGCACAAGGGCACGGGGAAAAAGAGCCCGGTCGGTGTTTTCCAGCCAGGGTCATTGATCGAATGTTCGGATCAACGGAGCCCTTGAAGACGCCCGGAATTATCAAGATTTAGAGAGGGTCGCGCAAGGCGTCTGAGCAAAATTGAACACGCTCTCCCGACAGCGAAGAATAAACTTGTGATGTTGAGCAATTTTGACCAGCCCGTCCCCTCCCCGATTGTCTAACCTTCGATTGAGGTTTTGCCCACCTGCGCTACCAGGCCACTTGTCTACGTTTGCTTCCAAAAAGTTCCCGCAGAACAAATAAGCTTGGAGAAAACCAGCCGTACAGTCTGGAACCTATTTGGTTCTTGAATGTTAATGACTCTGCATGAGCGAGAAAATCGAAGAATTGTCAGACAAGAAAGGCGGAGAGTTGACGAGCCAACTCTTGATGCCAACGGGCGAGCTTGGAGCAGTTCTAATTAGTGCCTTTCTTTTGTTGGTGTTCCTTTGGGCGATAGACGGCTTCGCAAAACCTTGGAACAGTTCCGCTCTAGCAATTACCGGCGTGCATCTGGACGTATCCACTGCTCACCATGCGGCACCGCGGACTTTCGACTAAGCCGGATGAGCTAACCTATGGTTATATTGCTTGCTTATTTTCTGTCGATGATGACGGTTCTTGCTGTGGTTGTAACAACGTGGATCAACGTCGGCGCGCATTTCGGCAGTATTCATCTCCAAGCTAATCCATTGGTATTCCAGACGAACTTCCAGACGTCCGCAGCAAAACCGGCAAGCGAAAAGACCAGCCAGATTGCGCCACTGACCTTAGAGAGCGGCATATCGAATGGTCCGCGACGCGGTCGGCGACGCGCGCTTACGCGGAAAAAACTGAAGCAAAACTACCGTATGGCGCCGGGATACGCTGGCGAGCCCTCCGACGGTACGCCGTATTTGCCTGCGTTTTCTTCGTTGCCCGGGCGCGGCGCGGAACACTGAGACTTCTTAGGCGCAAGAAATTCACCATCCACAAAGAGCACGAGCACCGCGACCCGCGTAGGGCCGGCGTGAAAGAATGCAGGCCTCTCTGCGAAGGCTTCCAGTCGGGCAAGCGCTTTATGTGATCGTTGAAAGAAACGACGCGCGTCACTTTGACATAGCGCCATGCAGTCAGACCCCCAGCATTGCGGGCCATAGCCAGCGAAATCGAGCGGGCTCCGGGCGCGATCCTCTTTGTGCCCGTGCTGGCGACTGCCAAGCACACCTGCCGACACGCAGCAGTGGCAGCATTACCTGCTAAGCTGCGGCGGGCCGCAAGCTTGCGAGAGTGAAACACGTGACGGCACAGTCGGTCATCCGACGGACCGAGACAAGCTTGACCGCCTCAGCGGGATTCAAATCCCGCCCCAACTGATAAGGCCCGACCCGCGGAACCCATCAAGTCCAGCGGTCCTGTGAGACCGCACCGAAAGACCGCACACATTAACTGCAAGCGACAAGTGCCCCGCACGAAAGAAAAAGGCGGGGGTCACTTCGGGGGCTATCTCACGGGGGCCATCTACACATGAGGCGGCCTCTGAATTTCGGTGCGACTTAGTCGCCATGCTCGTGTTCATTCTCGTGTTCATTCTCGTGTTCATTCCCGCGTCCATTCCGGTAGCGTTCATGAACGCGTTCATGCCGATAGTATCTCGGCGCTTCGTAGCGTCGCCCGATGTGCCGGCCATAGCCGGGGCCGGTGTAACGGTATTGCGCTGATGCCGCGCCAACTGTGGCAAAGAGTGCCGCCGCAGCCAGTGCAAATAATGCGAGCTTCGTCATAGTGTGGCCTTCCATGATGGTCAGGATGACAAGTGTCATCAGGATGACAAGTGTCAAGAGTTCCGATTGTTCCGGTCTGGTTCAAATTTAGGCCACTCGCTCGGTTTCAATTAAGGCTGACATGCACTGCGGCGACCGCCATGGACCGGAAATTTTTCGACCTGTCTTGCGATGCCGAAAGTGAAGTCGCATCTCACCGGAAAAAGATCATCTTTCGCCGCTCAACCAAGCCCCGGCAGGTCGCCAACCGTCCAAAATCCATGACGTGAAAAATGCTCCTCCGCCCCGAACCCATCGACTGTGTCGCCGCCGAAAACAACGGCAAGTCTGTCACCAGCCCCAGAAGCGTCATAGTAGACTTCGCGGCGGCGACGACCTCCACGCCTCAAGTCAATGCGCATAAAAAGCAAATAACTGTCGCCTCCGATGCAACTAGACACGGAGTTGCACGTTGGGAAGTGCCCCAAGGAGGAGGCAACCAATGAAAATGAAACTTGTTACCGCTGCCGTTCTTGTAGTTGCATTCGCGATTCCGGCCTTTGCTGCCGACGAGTTTTATGTCGTGCAGGATATGGCAACGAAGAATTGCTCAATCGTCGAGGCCAGGCCCACGATCAGCACAATGAAGGTCCTCGGCGCCGTTCAAAAGACGCGGGCGCAAGCCGAAACTGCGATGAAGGCAGACAAGACTTGCATCACACCGTAGCTGATTGCGTCAGACTGCGATGAATAGGGACCCTGACTGGCTTCGTTGCCGGTCAGGGTCGTTTGTGTTTGTAAGTAATAACCACCCGCTACGGCGTGCATGTCGATTTAACCTGGCCATTCGTCATCCTCCGGCCGGCTTCACCGTCGCGAGTATGACCATCAGATGTGAGCAATTTTGCACAGACGGCTGCCGCCAAGGAGCGCATCCGGGTATTGGGATGTCGGGGCACGGAGCTTGCCCCATGTCGAAAACGGATCAGTTCTGGCAATACGCTAAAGAGGCGATCCTCTCGGCCTCCTACGCCAAAATCGACGAGGACAGGCAAGGTTTGCTTGAGCTTGGGCGGACCTGGACGCAAGCGGCATTACAGGAGCGAGCGTCCTCAGTCGATCGCAACAACCCGGCTGAGGCCGGTGCCGCGTAAGTATCCATACGTATGCATCAGTGCTATCACGGCCGCGGCTCTGCCCAGGCGCCGGGTGCCAGAGACGGGTCGGGCACCGGACAAAGCGCAGCAGAGAGTCCAGTAAGTAGGAGGACGCAAAGAAGTTCAAGAGCGTCCGCATGGAGGCGTGAGATGCCGCGCGAGACCCGCGAAGAAGAACGGCTGACCGAGGACGAGATCGCCCGCAGAAAACTCGGGCCTCGCGGTGTGCCGGGCGGTCAGGATACCGCAAAAATGACGCCGCAGCAGGAAAAGAATATTCCCAAGACGGGCGTCTTCGACGGCCATACCGCCTGATTGGGCAGAATTTTACCCCACCGACCCTGAGCCGATCGTCGGAAAGTTCAGTCAGGAAACCCCGGCCGATGGAGTGGTCAAAATAGAACAGACTCGATCCCGCTCAGATCGGCAAAATGGCCAAGTCTTGATCCGGCGTTACGCCGAATTCTAGACCAGCTCCGGTTGCCCGCCCCGCCCCCCCAGCACCCAGGCAACCGGAGCGCTTTTTTCAATCGCCTCAGTAGCCGGCCTCGTGTGCGTAATGCATCTGGATATGCGGGCACGCCTGAGAGGATTCTCGACTATCTTCGTGCAGTCGCCGAATCGATTGCAGACGCCGGTGCGGCTCTCATAAGCGGACCGGTCAATGCAAAGACCGAACTGATCAAATGCATTCGCCACCGCGATCCCAAGCCGATGAAAGTCATCGTCGGAGTGGAAACAGTCGATCGTCCAAGCGACGAGCAACTCGTTGTCCATGCCAGAAAGTGCTTCAAGGCGGCGGGATCGAATGCAGCCGCAGAAGCCTTAAGCCGCAAGTGAAACCTTTCGGTTCATCTCGAACGCGCTCGACATTTCAAGCACGCCGGGAGGCTCAGCGGCGCGCCTGGCGAACGCAATGCGTCGAGTACCAGGCCACCATTTGACGCTTGAGTTGCTTCTGCGCGCTGGTCAGCTCGACGCCCGCATATTGATTGGCGAGGGCCTCCAGCCGCTGGCAGTTTTCGGCACTTAAGGCCGCGTTCGAGCCAAGTGCGAGGATTAGCCCGGCGGATAGTACCGCACAGGACTGACGTGCGAGAGCGCTAGGGGAATGTTCCATTCGTTGTCCCTTACTGCTGCTGCTGCTGGGTACTCTGCGCAGGGGGCACCATCTTTCCATGATTCTCGGCCACCCATTGCGCATTGTCCGCCAGTTCGGCGAAGCTTCGTTCGAGCCTCTGAAATTCACGCACCTCGTCGGCGCCGTTTGCCATTCGCACCAAGTTGGCATATTCGCTCGCTTTGGCGCGATATTGCTCAGCGGTGAACATGGGAGAGCCTTTCTGTAAGAGGAGCTCCGTCAGGAGACGAACTTCAAAACGTCGCGCTCTTTGTTCTTTTTCAGAACAACGATGCCGTCGATTAACTTAGGTCTGATGGCCGAGTGAAATCTGTACAAAATTGCTCACTAAACACGGCCCACGAGGTGAAGCGGATCGCGGTCTAACACGCGAACGTGTTCGCAGCCCTTGCAACCTTGCGGGCACCGCGGCGTTGTTGTTGACCTCAGAACAAAATCGTTTGTTTGAGCTGTAATAGGAGGCTCGCTTGCTTCATAAAACACTTATCGCTCTCGCCGCCGCGGCCGCTCTCGGCTGCGTGCCGGTAGCCACGAATGCGTTAGCTGCCGGCCATCCAGGTGCCCATGCCGTCGGACATCCGATGCGGGGCCATGCAATGGCTGGCTTCCATCGTCGCGGACATAGGGCTGGCTTCGCCCGTGGCGGTCGTGTTGCCCGATACGGTCGCGGCTACGGTAATGGACCGATCTATGACAGTTGCGCCGGCTACGGCTACGGTTACGGTTACGGTCCTGGCTATGGCTACAATGGATGCCCTGGCAATGCTGCTCCCTTCGTCGGCGGTGTGATAAACGGCATCTTTGGTGGTTACGGTCCCTACTAAGGGCGCCCAGCGGGCTTGAACCACGGCGGCCGCCTTCCCCGATGGGAAGCGCGACCGCCCCCGCCAGCGCTCATGGCGCTTATCGTTATGACGGTGACCCCCGGTCAGATTCGTCGGCCTCGCCTCGGCGGTCGTGGGGCGGACCAGACTTTTCCCTCCCTGTCGACTCCGAGCAGCTCCGCGAGCAGCGTGCGTGCACGATTGGCGCGGCTTTTAATCGTCCCTACCGCCGTCCCACAGATTGCCGCCGCTTCGTCGTAGGAAAAGCCCGACGCGCCGACGAGCAGCAGAGCCTCGCGCTGAACGAGGGGTAACTTCGCGAGCGCGGCGAAGAGCTCCTTGAACTCCAAGCGACCGTGCTGCTCGGGAGCCGATTTCAGGCTGTCGAGGTAACTGCCGTCCGCGTCTTCGACTTCGCGGCGTCGCTTGCGAAATTCCGACCGAAACTGGTTGCGGAGGATGGTGAAGAGCCACGCCAGCATGTTCGTTCCCGGCTCGAACGAATTGATGTTGGCTATGGCGCGCAGGAGCGTCCCCTGCACGAGGTCATCCGCACGGTCGACATTGCCGCTGAGTGATATCGCGAACGCGCGCAAGCTCGGAACGGCGGCGAGCATGACATCGCGCTCGGAGGGCTGAAACATCGTTTTTTCGGTCGTTTGTCGGCCTCCATCGATCGTTTCATGATGACCGCGGACGCTTTCGTTGGCGCGTGTTTCGTGCTCCTCCTGGTCTGGTGTCGTCATCGCGATCCGCATTTGCTGCGAGCACTCTCGAAAAAATGACGTCTGAGGGACAATGACGTCTGAGGGACAGTACGGACGACTGGGTCCGGCAAACGATATTGCAAAGACATGACGGTTCTCCGCCGTTAAAGAAATCGACAAGCACTATAGAATTATGCACGGTGGGCGAATGATTTCTGTATAAGAGTGCTCACCTGCAAACTCTCGCGATGTGTCCAGGTGCGATGATTTGCCGGGAAAACACCGCTAAGGGAGCTAAGCGAACGTCGACCGATCGACGTGCCACAATGAAATCCCTCAAGCATGGAGTGTCGCAATGCCGCTGCAGCGAGGTGAGGTTCAGGGTTACGACTTCAATCGGATGGTCTTGGAGTTCACGATGTTGAATGAGAGTAAGGTCATTCTGTGCGCCATCAGCACCGCGGCGATGGACGATCTTGAAGGTAGCCGTAACGTGAAGCCGGATCAGCGCGTGGATCAGTTTACCCGGTTGCGCGAAGTCATTGAGGAGCGAGCATCGCGAAAGTTCTTCCAAGAGCAGGCCCAGGCGGATCGACCCGTGGTGTTACGATCGATCGATTTCGGGTAGATAGCCGTCAAACTCCCGGAGCAGAAGTTGCGCTTTGCGGCGGGATCGTGGGATCCGGCAAGCGTAGCCGGGTCTCGAACCGGCCGAAGGCCATCGACCGAGGCTGCGGAAGCGACCAAATTGCAGTGGAATCGCGGCTTGTGGCTTTGTAGCACTGACCAAGCGATCTGGCTTCTAAATCTCGATCTGCCGGCCGACTTCCACGAAACTCTCCGGAGGAATGTTGAACACGTCCACTGCCCGCACCGAATTGCGGAACATCAGCGTGAACAGGCGCAGCCTGGCGCGCACCAGCCAGTTGCGCTGTCTGGAGCAGACCACGGTGTCCCGGCTGCCGAAATAGATCGTATCTTCGAGGTCGATCGGGCACCCGCAATCTTTCGCCTGCCGTAAGGCGGCGGGAATGTCGGGCACCTGGACGAAGCCGTAGTGCACGGTGATGTGCCAAAATCCCTCGCCGACTTTCGCCAGCTCGATGCGCTCGCGAGGTGCGACGCGCGGGGTATCTTCGAATTTCACCGTCAGCGCGATCACCGTTTCGGACAGCGCTCTGATCTGTGCGACGTGCTCGATGATCAGGAACGGTATCGTCGTGGCGAGCCGCGTCAGGAAGATGGCCGTGCCGGGCACGCGCGGGACATGGCGCTCCTTGAGGTGGCGGAAGAACTCGTCCGGCGTCTGTGTCAAAGCAGTGTGGCGTTGGCGCATGGCCTCGAAGCCAAAGTGCCATGTCACCATGACGAGGAACACCAGCGTGCCGAACGTGAGCGGGATCCAACCGCCCTCCCGGATCTTGAACAGATTGGCCGCGAAGAACGCAAAATCGACGGCGAGAAACAGCCCGCTTGCGGCCAGCGCCGGTCCTACCGGCCAGCGCCAGCGTCCGCGCATGACGTTGTAAAGCAACGCTGTCGTCAGCAGCATGGTGGTCGAAACCGCGGTGCCATAGGCGCCCGCCAGGCGATCGGAACTGCCGAAGCTGACGGTGAGCGCAACCGTCAGCACCATCATCGTCCAGTTCACGAACGGCACGTAGATCTGCCCATATTCCTCCGAGGAAGTCTGGCGGATGCGAACGCCCGGGAACCAGCCGAGCTGCATCGCCTGACGGGTCAGCGAAAACGATCCGGTGATGATCGCCTGGCTGGCGATGATCGTGGCAACGGTGGCAAGTCCCACCAGCGGATAGATCGACCATGACGGCGCCAGGCGGAAAAACGAATTGCCGTCCATGGCCGGATCGTCGAGGAAAAGCGCGACCTGGCCGGCATAGTTGAGCAGCAGCGCCGGCAGCACGATCCCGTACCAGGAGGTGCGAATCGGATTGCGGCCGATGTGGCCCATGTCGGCATACATGGCTTCGGCGCCGGTCATCGCCAGAAAGACGCCGCCGAGCACGGCGAGCCCGCTCCAGCCGTGTCCCGTCAGCAGCGCGATCCCGTACCGCGGATCGACGGCGGCGATCACCGCGGGATAGCGGGAAATGCCGGCAACGCCCAGCGCGGCAATGACCGCGAACCACAACAGCATCACCGGCCCGAACGCCTTGGCGATCTGCGCGGTGCCGCGGCTCTGGACGGCGAACAGGGCGAACAGGATCGCGACCGCCATCGAGACGATATGCGGCTTGAACACATCGGTTGCGACGTTGAGCCCTTCGAGGGCGCTCAGTACCGAGATCGCCGGCGTGATGATGCCGTCGCCGTAGATCAGCGCCGCTCCGAACAGCCCCATGACGATAAGGATGCGCCGACCTTCGGACCAGTTCGCGCCGCTCATCGACATCAGCGCCAGGACGCCGCCTTCGCCGTGATTGTCGGCGCGCATCACGAACAGACAATATTTTACGGAAATGGTGATGATCAGCGCCCAGAAGATCAGCGAGAGACTGCCGAGCGCCGCCTCCGGGGAAAGATGTCCGCCGGTCGCCCCGACGACCGCCTGCAGCGCATAGAGCGGGCTGGTTCCGAGATCGCCGTAAACAATGCCGAGTGCAGCGAGCGCGGCGGCCGGTGTGGTCTTGCGAGCGACGCGCGCAAGCGCCGAATTGCCGTCATGAACGATGTCGGCTGGCACCATCCTGGTCTCCTTGCGCTGTTAACCGACGTTCCCAGATGAACGCCCGGACGATAGCAGACCGCGGGTTTTCACCGAAGCGCGGTTCGCGCAAAGAAGTCCCCGGAAGCGCAGAAACGATGATGCTCGCTAAGGGAATGTCTACGGCGCCGCTTGCGAACATAAACGCCCAGCGCGTAGCGAACTAACGGCGGCTTGATTGGCTGTTCAAGCCGGGTTCGGTGCGGCCGATCTCACGTCAAATCCGCCCCAGCAGCACGAGCACGACTACAATGATCAAGATGGTGCCGATGATACCGACGCCACCGTGTCCGTAGCCGTAACCGTAGCCGCCGAAGCGGCCGCTGAAACCGCCAAACAGGAAAATGAGGAGGATGATAACGAGAATGAGCCCCAGCGACATGATCTTGTCTCCTGTTACGTTGCGTCAATTAAAGCCTCATGCCGCGGCGAAGGATGTGCAAAACTGCTCACATCGATAGGCCTATGGATTGCGCGGCCCGATAGCGCCATCCGCGAATAAACAAAATATGCGAATTTAATTGCTGGTTTGCGGCTGGTCGTGCAGAACGACGTTCAACAGTGAACTGTGGACCTCGATGCCGCCGTTGTATTCGATGAAGCCCAGCTTTCGAAATTTATTCATGAAAAAGCTCACACGCGACCGCGTCGTTCCGATCATCTCCGCAAGGGTCTCCTGGCTGATTTTCGCGATCACCGGCACGGGCGTGCCTTCCTTGCCGAAGTTCGCCAACAGCAGGAGCAGGCGGGCAAGCCGCTTCTCGCTCGAATTGAACAATTGATCGACAAGGTCTGCCTCGACGCGGATGCTCCGACCCAGAAGATGCGCAATGAACAATTCGGAGAACGCCGGCTCCTGATGGATCACCTGGATAATAGCCGATTTTTCCAATCGAGCGATGACGGAATCCGTCATGGCCGTGACCGTCGCTATGCGCTGCACCTGCCCGGCCAGGCATCCCTCGCCGAAGAAGTCATCCATACCGAGAATCGCGATAACCGCTTCCTTACCTTGCTCGGACACGACGGTGAGCTTGGCCTTGCCTTTCTGGATGTAGAAGACCGCATCGCCAGGGTCGCCTTGTGAAAAGACGACCTGGCCTTTGCGGTACTTGCCGATGCTGCGGCCGTTCCCGACGCGGGCGAGAAACGATTTCGTATCGAATGAGCGCCGGCTTTTAGTCGCCATCACATGACCTTCTACCCCCATCATAGGCTCTTTCGGGGGAGAAGCGAATCGCGTGCTCAACCGGGGGGACACTTTGAGGCGATCCTTATGCCTATGGGCAGGCGCCAAGATCGATCGGGGGGCCGCCCAGGAAATGGAAACATTAAACACATTGCAGGTGCATCCGTGTGAGCAATATTGCTCAGAAATGCATGGAGCCGAAGATCACTATCCATGTCTGAGGGGCGCCCGGTCGAGTAGGGAGCCACGACAATGAATCCCATCACTGTATTTATCACCGTGGCCTGCCTCGCCGTGGGCGCGGGATTGGGCGCGACAGGGCACCTTTACGCGGGCATCGCCGTTGCGATCGTTGCCATCGTCATCGCCGCCGCGCTGAAGATGGCCAACACCTGGGAAAAGTTCGTCATCCTTCGCGCCGGAAAATTGCGCGGCGTCAAAGGGCCGGGACTTTTCCTCATCCTTCCGGTGATCGACCGCGTGGTGGCCGTCATCGATGCGCGCATTCAGACCACGGCCTTTAGCGCCGAGGCGGCGCTGACGAAAGATACCGTGCCGGTGAACGTGGACGCGATCATCTTCTGGTTCGTCCATGACGCGCAAAAGGCGGCCTTAAACATCACCAACTACCGCGAAGCGATCGATCGCGTCGCCCAGACGTCGCTTCGCGAAATGATCGGGTCGTCGATGCTGGCGGCTCTTTTATCGGAACGCACCGCCGCCGACGAGCTGTTGCGCGGCGAGATCGCCCGCAAGACCGCCGACTGGGGCATTTCGGTGAAGTCCGTCGAGATCCGCGACGTAGCGATCCCGGTTGCCTTGCAGGACGCCATGTCGCGGCAAGCCCAGGCGGAACGGGAAAAGCAGGCGCGGGTCATTCTCGGATCGGCCGAGGCGGCAATCGCCGGCAAGTTCGTCGAAGCGGCCATGACCTACGCGGACCATCCGGCGGCTTTGCAGCTACGCGCCATGAACATCATCTATGAGACGACCAAGGAGCGCGGCGTCACCATCCTGATCCCGACATCGATGGTCGACAGCATGAATCCCGTGGTGGCCTTGGCGTTGGCGGGGCAGGCCACGGCGAATCCAAAGACGAATGGGCCGCTACCGCTGGACAGCCGTTCCCAGTAAAGGGACCTGCCTTGTCCTGAAGAAGGATCATGGCGTGGCGCCCGGCACAGCAGAGCAAGTGGCTCGCGCCAAGGCAATCCTCCCAGCCGGCGGATGATCTCGTTCCTGCTGCCGGTTGAGTGGTGCGGCCAAGATGGCATCAAGATGGACGGAGGCATGATACAAAGGACGTCGCCATGAGGGCTGCTCGGCCTATCTGAAGCTTGGCCTTTTTGCATGAGCCAGCGGCGCGATTGGCGAGCATGGGTTGGATCATGATCACGACTCCTCCGCTGCCCGAAGCAAGGCCTCGGCCCGCCAAATCGGCCGCGGCTGCAACGGACGATCCGCCGACCGGCCTGACGGACGAAGAGGCACGCCGTCGGCTGGAGACGTTCGGTCCGAACGCGATGCCCGATACGGCACTCCACCCGTTGCGCATGGCAATCGAAAAATTCTGGGCGCCCGTTCCGTGGATGCTGGAGGCCGCGATCGTTCTCGAATTGGTGCTCGGCAAGTATGTCGAGGCCGGGATTATTGCCGGCCTCCTGGTATTCAATGCCGCCCTCGGATTGTTCCAGGAGAGCCGCGCCCAAGCGACCCTTGCCGCTCTCAAGTCGCGGCTCGCGCTCAATGCGTCCGTCCGGCGCGATGGCGCGTGGAAGACTGTGGCCGCGGCCGAGCTGGTGCCGGGCGACGTAGTGAAGCTTTCTCTCGGTGCGGTGGTCGCCGCGGACGTGCGCCTCACCGCCGGAGAAGTCCTGCTCGACCAGTCCATGCTCACCGGCGAATCCATACCCATCGAAGCCGGCGCCGGTGTGCAGACCTATGCCGGAGCGTTGGTCAGGCGCGGCGAGGCAGTGGCGGAGGTAACGGCGACCGGAGCGCGCACCAAGTTCGGCCGCACTGCCGAGCTCGTCCGCACCGCGCATGTCGTGAGCTCCCAGCAGAAGGCGGTACTGCGCGTCGTGCGCAATCTCGCCGGCTTCAACGGCGTCGTCATCGTGCTGCTGGTCGCCTATGCGTGGTTTCTCAAAATGCCGCTCGACGAGATCATCCCCCTCGTCCTGACGGCGGTGCTCGCATCGATACCGGTTGCGCTGCCGGCCACCTTCACGCTTGCGGCGGCGCTCGGCGCACGGGCCTTGGCAAAGCTGGGGGTTCTACCTACGCGCCTTTCCGCCGTCGATGAAGCCGCATCGATGAGTGTCCTGTGCTCCGACAAGACTGGCACGCTGACACGCAACGCGCTGACGGTGACGACGGTGCGTGCCATGCCGGGCTTCGACGAGGCGCACGTTCTGGCGCTGGCCGCACTGGCGAGCTCCGATGGCGGCCAGGACCCGGTCGATGGAGCCATTCGCACAGCCGCCGCGAGCAAGGCCGTCTCCGATGCGCCGCGATTAGTAAAGTTTGCGGCCTTCGATCCGGCGAAGAAAATGTCCGAGGCGACCGCAACGGATTCGACGGGAAACCCGCAACGTATCGTCAAAGGCGCCTCGTCCACGGTCATCGGTCTCGCCCAGCCGTCACCGACCGCGACCGCGACGGCGAACGAACTCGAAGCAAAGGGTTTCAGAGTATTGGCGATCGCGGCCGGGCCACCCACGGCAATGACGCTCGCAGGACTCATCGCGCTCAGTGACCCGCCTCGCCCGGACTCGGCCGCGCTTGTCAGCGAATTGCACGGACTAGGCGTGCGCACCGTGATGGTGACGGGCGATGCGCCGGCGACGGCGGCCATCGTGGCGAAGGCCGTGGGACTTGACGGCGTCGTCTGTCCCCCGGGGCCGATCCCCGACGCTGTCCAACCTGAGCAATTCGCTGTCTTCGCCGGTGTGTTGCCGGAGGACAAGTACAAGCTCGTCAAGGCGTTTCAGAACGGCGGCCATACCGTCGGCATGTGCGGCGACGGCGCCAACGACGCACCGGCGTTGCGTCAGGCGCAGATGGGGATCGCGGTCTCCACGGCAACCGACGTCGCCAAATCGGCGGCCGGCATGGTGCTGACCGAGCCCGGTCTCGCCGGCATTGTCGCCGCGGTCAAGGAAGGTCGCGTGATTTTCCAGCGCATCCAGACCTATACGCTCAACTCCATCATCAAGAAGATCGTGACGGTGCTATTCCTGATCGTCGGCCTGATCGTGACCGGGCATGCAATTCTGACCCCGCTGCTGATGGTCATCGTAATGATCGCCGGCGATTTCCTGGCGATGTCATTGACGACCGACAACGTGCGGCCGTCCCCGATGCCGAATGCCTGGCGCATCGGCAGCCTGACGATGGCGGGCGTCGTCATGGGTATCTGTCTGCTGGCCTTCTGCAGCGGGGTCCTGGCCTTCGGCAAATTCGAGATCGGGCTTGGGATCGAGGCACTAAGGACCCTCGCCTTTACAGCCTTGGTGTTCGGGAGTCAGGCGACCATCTATGCCATTCGTCAACGCCGGCGCCTGTGGGGTTCTCGCCCGAGCCTGTGGCTCGCCGTGTCGTCGGCAGCCGATATTTTGATCGCTTCGGTATTGTCGATCGAAGGTATCGCGATGGCGCCTTTGCCGGCTTGGATCGTAGCCTGCACGCTCGCCGCTGCGGCTGCCTTCGCCGTCGTCGCGGACATGGTGAAGGTTCCGGCGTTTCGTCGTTTGGGGATCGCCTAGCACCGCTACTCGCTGTCGAAAGGATGAAGCTGACGATCAAGGCGAAAGACTTTCGCGTGCGGGATGGGCACGAGGTCGATCTCAAAAAGTGGCCGACGAAGGTCGAGCCCGCGTACAAGTCGAAGGAGCAATACAAAAAGCTTCTGGAAGACCACGTCGCGCAACTGAGTTCACAACAGCAGCTTTTCGATGCATCCAAGATGACAGCGGCTGGGCGTGATGCTGGGATGTTCCACCGCGGCTGTAGGTGTCCTTCCGCGTAAGCGGAAGGGATGCAGCGTGACGGGGTATTATCCGATAAACGTTCCGGCGCGCAATTCATCGAAGGCTTGCTGCAGCTCGGCTTTGGTGTTCATCACGATGGGGCCATACCAGGCGACCGGCTCCTCGATCGGCTTGCCCGAGACCAGCAGGAAGCGGATTCCTGCCTCGCCCGCCTGCACTGTCACCTCGTCGCCGGAGTCGAACAGCACGAGCGAGCGATTTCCGGTCTGCTCCCGCACGATTATCTCGCCCGCGCCGTCGGTCTTTTCGGTCAGCACGCCGAACGGCTGCGATGCCGCGCCAAAGCTGCCGGAGCCTTCGAACACATAGGCGAAGGCGTGCCTTTCCAGTTCGACCGGCAGCGTCTTGCGCCGCGTCGGCGGCACCCAGATGTCGAGATAACGCGGGTCGGCCGCTACGCCCTCGACCGGGCCGCGCCGGCCGAAAAACTCGCCGCAGACGACGCGCACGCGCGTGCCGTCGTCGTCGGCGATTTCGGGAATCTCGGCGGCCTTGACGTCCTGGTAGCGCGGCGCCGTCATTTTCAGCGACGACGGCAAATTGGCCCAGAGCTGGAAGCCGTGCATGCGGCCGGCCGCGTCGCCTTGCGGCATTTCCTGGTGCAGGATGCCGCGGCCGGCGGTCATCCATTGCACGTCGCCGGCTTCGAGGTTGCCGCGATTGCCCAGGCTGTCGCCGTGCTCGACGCTGCCGGCAAGCACATAGGTGATCGTTTCGATGCCGCGGTGCGGATGCCAGGGAAATCCGGCGCGGTAATCGTCCGGCCGCTCGTTGCGGAAATCGTCGAGCAACAGGAACGGATCGAACTCGCTGGTTTCGCCGAAGCCGAAAGCGCGGCGGAGTTTTACCCCGGCGCCTTCGATCGTAGGTTTCGAAGCAATGATGCGTTTGACCGGCCGAATTGACATGACGCGACGACCTTTTGATGAATGCACCGAAAAGATGGAGTGTCGGGCGGCGGCGGCAAGAAGGCACATCGTTGATACCGAAACTGCGGCTCCTGCGCACATTCGCCCATTGGCATCAAGGCGCCTTCCGAACAGGCTGCCGGCTTGTGCCGATGCGGGCGAAGACTCGCGATTGGAAGATACTGGCTCTTTCGGGTAGGTTCGGATGATGCGGGTTCGTGCGCTGTGCGGCGCCATCGCAGCCGCAATGCCGATCGCCGGCACGGCGGCGAAGGCGAAACCCGGCAAGTTGACCTTTGCCTCCGCCGGCATAGGCTCCACATCGCACATGGCCGGCGAGCGCTTCCGGCTGGCCAACAGTGGCGGAAGCCGGCTACCCGAACGCCAAATCCGATTTCTGGGTCGGATTGTCGGCGCCGGCGAAAACGCCGGGCGCCATCGTCGACAAGCTGCACGACGCCACCGAGAAAGCGCTGCAGGTCCCGGCGGTCAAAGCCAAATTGGCCAATCTCGGCGTCGTGCCGGAGCCGATGAGCGTCGCGCAATTCGGCAAATTTTTTAAGGACGGCCTCGACGCGACCGTGCAGCTTGCCAAGGATGCTCACATCAAGCCGGCCGATTAGGCTGCGGCCGTTGCGATTGCCGTTGGAGCGAGTAGCCGGCCGGAAGATTTTGCCGCGCGATTGGCGGAGGATAGCCGCGAGAACGGGGCATTGATCAAGGAACCCGGAATCACTATCGAATAACGCGATGTCCGAGCAACCAAACTTCCTTCTCTTCATCACCGACCAGCACCGCGCCGACTATCTCGGCTGCTACGGCCACCCGGTGCTGAAAACGCCGCACATCGATTCGATCGCGGCGCGCGGCACGCGATTCGAGAACTTCTACGTGGCGACTCCGGTGTGCATGCCCAACCGCGCCACGCTGATGACCGGGCGGATGCCCTCGGTGCACGGCGTGCGCGGCAATGGCAACCCGCTGTCGCGGCGTTCCAACACTTTCGTCGACGCGCTGCGCGCCGGCGGCTACGCGACGGCGCTTGTCGGCAAGAGCCACCTGCAGAATTTCACCGGCCATGGACCTATTCTCAAGCGCCCGCCGCCGCGCGAGGGCGATCGCGTGCTCGATGCGGAGTTCGCGGAGGCGTTAAAGCCGATCGCCGACGACGGGCCATACGATCAAGAACTGCCAAGCCGGTGGTCGTTGGGCCGCGACTTCGCGATGCGACTGCCGTTCTACGGGTTCGAGCACGTCGATCTATGCACCGGTCACGGGGATCAGGTCGGCGGGCATTATTATGTCTGGCTGAAATCGCAGCGACCCGACGCCGACGCGCTACGCGACCCGAAGAATCAGCTCGCGCACGATTACGCCTGTCCGCAGGCGATCCGCACCGCCGTCCCGGAGGAGCTTTATCCGACGCGCTACATCGCCGAAAAGGCTTGCAAGTGGATGGATGACTACGCCGGCGCGAAGCGGAGCGATCCGTTCTTTTTGATGGTGTCGTTTCCCGATCCGCACCATCCGTTCACGCCGCCCGGCCGCTACTGGTCGATGTACCGGCCCGACGACATGGCGCTGCCGCCAAGCTTTCACGCCGGCAACCGGCCGCTGGCGCGGCCCGTGGCCTGGGCTTTGGCGCAACGCGAGAAGGGCGAGGCCGAGATCGCGGGCCAAGCCGCCTTCGCCATCGACGAACGCGAGGCGCGCGAGGCGATGGCGCTCTCCTGCGGCATGATCGCCATGATCGACGATGCCATCGGGCGCGTGCTGACGCGCCTCGCGGCAAGCGGACTGTCGGGCGATACCATCGTCATCGTCACGACGGATCACGGCGACTTTCTCGGCGATCACCGGCTGTTGCTGAAAGGTCCCGCGCATTACGAGGGCATCACGCACGTGCCGTTCATCTGGGCGGAGCCCGGCGAGCGGCCGGCGCGGCGAAGCGGTGTCTTGAGCGGCACGCTCGATATCGCGCCGACGATTCTCGATCGGGCGCGGATTGCACCTTACAACGGCATGCAGGGAGAGAGCCTACTCCCCGCCGTGAACGGTCACGCTATCGCGGCCACGCGCGACTCCATGGTCATCGAGGACGACCAGCAGCGCGCGACGCTCGGTTTCGCCTCGCCGCCGCGGCTGCGCACTCTAATCACCGAGCGCTATCGCATCACGATCGCGCAAGGCGATTCATGGGGCGAGCTTTACGACCGGCAGAACGATCCGCACGAAATGGAAAATCTGTTCGACGATGCCGCGCATCGCGCGGTGCGCGCCGAACTCATGGAACGCCTCGCGTACCGGGAAATGGAACTGGCCGACCGCTCGCCGCTGCCGACCGGGCGGGCGTGAGGAGACGCGGGACAGTTTCTCCGCTCATTTCCGCGAAAGCGCATAGGCGCTAAAATAGCTGCGTTTCCCGGGCGCAGTGCAGCAATAGCGCGTTCACGCGCGTCTTCGACGCGCTATGGCGCAAGCGAAGTGATGCACTGCAGAACCGGGATCGTTACAAACTCCGAGTTCGCGACGATCCCGGATCAGCGGCGCACCGCTTCGCGCTGCGCCGCATCCGGGAAACACGGCTTACGTTAGCGCCTCTGCGCTTTCGCGGGGACGAGCGGATGACATCAGCCGATTCGATCCGATTAATACCAAACCTCACAAATTCCGGCTCGTCATGCCGGACACCCGTGGGACAAGCGCGGCCATGACGCGGAGGTAGCCCGATCATTACGAAGGCTGGTAGAACTCCGTACCCGCCGATCACCGCTGCAACAGCGCGATCAGGCTCGACGTATCCCAGCGCTTGCCGCCCATCTTCTGCACCTGCGAATAAAACTGATCGACCAGCGCCGAGACCGGCAGATGCGCGCCGTTCCTTCGGGCTTCGTCGAGGCAGATGTTGAGGTCCTTGCGCATCCAGTCCACCGCGAAGCCGAAATCGAATTTTCCCGCCACCATGGTTTTGTAGCGGTTCTCCATCTGCCAGGACTGCGCCGCGCCCTTGGCAATGGTGGCGATCAGCTTTTCGATATCGAGGCCGGCTTTTTGCGCAAAATGCAGCCCTTCGGCGAGCCCTTGCACGGCGCCGGCGATACAGATCTGGTTGACCATCTTGGCAAGCTGCCCGGAACCGGACGCGCCGAGCAGATTGCAGGCGCGCGCGTAAGCGGCGATTACCTTCTCGGCTTTGGCGAAGGCCGCCTCGTCGCCGCCGCACATCACCGTAAGCACGCCGTTCTCGGCGCCGGCCTGGCCGCCGGACACCGGCGCGTCGACGAAATCGAAGCCGCGTTTCTTCGCCTCGGCGTAAAGTTCGCGCGCAATCGCCGCCGAGGCGGTGGTGTGATCGACCACGATTGCGCCCTTGGCGACCCCGGCAAAGATGCCATTCTCGCTCAGCATAACCTCGCGCAAATCGTTGTCGTTGCCGACGCAGGCCATGACGAAGTCCTGGCCCTCGGCGGCCTTTTTGGGCGTCGGCGCGGTCGTTCCGCCGCCGTATTGGGCGACCCATTTTTCCGCCTTGGCGCCGGTGCGGTTGAAAACCGTGACCTCGTGGCCGCCCTTGTTTTTCAGATGCCCCGCCATCGGATAACCCATCACGCCAAGCCCGACAAACGCCACCTTCGCCATGGTGTTCCTCCGTAGCCCGGATTGAGCGGAGCGAAATCCGGGAACGATCGAAAAGCTTGCGCGCAGTTCCCGGATTTCGCTGCGCCCAACCCGGGCTGCTTGGTCATGGCCCGACCGGCGGGTGACAGTCAACCGGCGCCGGCGATTGACCGCGACGGTAGCCGGCCTATGTAGATCGTCATCGGCTGCGGCCTTGAACCGCGCGCCCGGAGAATAAGCATGGCGGTGAAAGACGACGTTCTGGCCGCGCTCGGCAAGGTTTTGAGCCCCGACGGCAAGCCGCTCACCCAAACCGGCACGCTGTCGGACATTGTCGCGACCGACGGCAAGGTTTTTTTCTCGATCACGGTCGATGCCGCCGCGGTCCGGCAATGGGAGCCGGTGCGCGAGCGTGCGGAGGCCGCCGTTCGTGCTACGCCGGGCGTCGCCTCGGCGCTGGTCGCGCTCACCGGCGAGAGAACCTCCACCCCATCCTCCCCCGCAAGCGGGGGAGGGAAGGCACGGGGCGCGGCGCCAGCCGGCATCCCCGGCGTCGAGGCGATCATCGCGGTCGCATCCGGCAAGGGCGGCGTCGGTAAATCGACCACGGCGGTCAATCTCGCGCTGGGCCTGCGCGACCTCGGGCTGAAAGTCGGCATCCTCGATGCCGACATTTACGGCCCGTCGATGCCGAAGCTGCTCGCCATCCGCGAGCGCCCGCAGACCATCGGCGGCACGCGCCTTAAACCGATTTCCCGCCACGGCATGGCGGTGATGTCGATCGGCTTCCTCATCGAGGAGGAGACGCCGATGATCTGGCGCGGCCCGATGGTGATGTCGGCGCTTACCCAGATGCTGCGCGAGGTGGAATGGGGGACGCTCGACGTCATGGTGGTCGACATGCCGCCCGGCACCGGCGACGCGCAACTCACCATGGCGCAGCAGGTGCCGCTCAAGGGCGCCGTCATCGTCTCGACGCCGCAGGATCTCGCTCTGATCGACGCGCGGCGCGGCATCGCCATGTTCCGCAGAGTCAACGTGCCGGTGCTCGGCATCGTCGAGAACATGAGCTATTTCCTCTGCCCGCATTGCGGCGGGCGCTCCGACATTTTCGGCCACGGCGGGGCGCGCGCCGAGGCCGAGCGGCTTAACGTGCCGTTTCTGGGCGAAGTGCCGCTCGATATCGAGATTCGGGAAAAATCCGATTCGGGCCTGCCGGTCGTGGCGACGGCACCCGACGGTCCCAATGCTAGAATCTACCGCGAAATAGCCGCGCGGGTGCGCGACGGCTTACCGGGCGCCAGCCGCCCGGCGCCGAAAATCGTGATCGAGGCGTAGAGGTTGCTCGTCATTGCGCGGCGCGGCCGAAGGCCGCGAGCCCGGAATGACGGAAGATCACCCGACCGCCCCCTCCCGGTCGCGGCGGAGTACCTTGCCGGGCAGCAAGCGTAGCAAGCGTAGCAAGCGTAGCAAGCGTAGCCCGGATAACGCGCAAGCGTTATCCGGGGTCGGCGTTGGAGCCGGCCGATGGTTCCCGCATTTCGCCGGCGCGCAACGCGGGCTGCGCGCTACTTCGCCTTGATTACGACCCGGTCGGCCACGTACTCGTGTTTGACGGTATGGTAGGTCAAGGCGATCGTCTCGCCGATTTTGAGATCGGCGAACGTCGCCTTTTTCTTGCCGTGCCGACCGAGCCGAAACACCGTCTTGCCGGTTGTCCGGGCGCTCCAATCGCCGGTCTGCCGATGGCAGGTGAAGCTCTTGCCGGCGGCGTCGACCGCAATGATGGCTCCGCCCATCATTACTCCCATTCCAAAAAAATCCGCGTTGGCGGGAGCCACGAACGCGGCCGTCAGCATGGCCGCGACCAGCAACTTGCGCATCGCCAGGACCTCCCTTGAGAATAGGACCTCCCCGAGAATGCCGCCCCGCGGTCGAAGAATGCAACAAACATACCGCAGCGGACCGCACCATGGCAATGGCGGCCAGTAGCGGGTAGGGCGGATTAGTGTAGCGTAATCCGCCATTCGCCTACTCGGGGCGGCGGGTTACGGGCTTCGGCCTAACCTGCCCTACGAATCTGATCTACAATGGAGACGGCGGAGGAATTGCTGTCACCGCGGCACGGGCGGATCGATCGCCCCGTCCGCACGATCGCGAACGAGATGAGGCCGCCCACTGAGGCGGCGTTTAGGAACCAGATGCCCAACCCATTTCCGCGTACCGAGCCGGCGTGGGCGTTGCGGGCCTATCTCGTCTTGATGGGATGCGCCGCCGATCGCCAAACGGTGACGTATGACGATCTTGCCCGCCGGATAGACCGCGGCGGTGCAAACCTGCTGGCGGGGCCACTGGAGCTGATTACGCGATGGTGCCGGCATCACAGCGTGCCGGCGCTCGCATCCTTGGTCGTTGAACGGGCGACGGGGCTGCCCGCTCCGGGCTTCACGGCGGTGAGCAAAGAGGCGATTCCCCGTGAGCAAGAACGGGTTTGGGAATTCGACTGGTACGGAATTTTGCCGCCGACAATCGAAGAACTGGCCGAAAAGTAACAGGGACCACCCTCGGATTCAAAAGGGACCCGTCAGCGCGTAGGGCGGATTGGCGTAGCGTAATCCGCCATTCGCTTGCGCCGGACGGCGGGTTACGGCCTTCGGCCTGACCCGCCCTGCGAATGGAGCCCTTGCGGCGGATAACAGGCTGAATTCATTGATAAAAGAAAATCCGATGGGGCGCGTCATAGAACATATTGCGCGTATTTATCCCTTGACGGCATTTAATGGTTGAGCCTATGTCCATGCTTCCGTTAACGCTTGGGCCTCCCAGCTATAGGGAGCAATCTGGATTCCGAATGCGCATTGAGGACAGCGTTCGCGATACGGTTGTGTTCCTCGGTTTTCCGTCGAATGATCCCGCTAAGGGTGGGATCGACTGCGTCGGCACCGGGTTTTTACTTCTCTACGATGATTTCCCGTATCTAATAACCGTTCGGCATGTCGCTGAATTTCTCGGCAATGATCCTTTTCTAATTCGGGTCAATCGTTATGACGGTGGCTCAGACAACATCCGAGTGGACACCGCAAGGTGGTACTATGATCTTGATCCGGCCATAGATATCGCCGTCATTCCCTTTGATCTCCCACACAAAAAAGAGCACTGGGGACGCTACATCGACGACAAGAAAGAAACATGGTGGTGGAATAAAGCTCGAAAGTATGATGTCGGCATAGGTGATTTTTGTTACACGGTCGGGCTATTTCGGCTTCTCGCCGGGAGCAAAAGAAATATGCCGATAGTGCATTTTGGGACAATTGCTCGCACGGTGTCGTGGGGTGAAGAGAAAATTCCGATTCGAGATTGGCGCGATCCAGCCGGGGGAAAAACGATTCAGGTCGACGCGTATCTAATCGAAAGTCAAAGTCTTTCCGGTCTCAGTGGTGCTCCTGTATTTGTGCGCGCGGCGAACCAGCAGATCACAGATGAACTGATAAAACATAATCCCCATCTTCACCCAAGCGAAATGGGTGACGCTGTCGCCCAGTGGCACTTGCATCTTCTCGGGGTGTGGCAGGGTGCATGGGACGCGCCGCCCGATGAGGTACTTGGTGCAGAGGTGGGCAAAGAGGTGCGCGTGCCTGTCGGAATCGGTGTTGTTATTCCAGCCGATCATATCCATTCTGTTTTAGAGGATGACGACTTGAAAAAAGAACGAGAACGTCTCCGTGGGCAATCACCTAATGCCGCCTCGCTCGACGTTGCCAACGTCGCGCGCCCGAAGCGTGCGGCTGATAGCGTGAACGACGCCAATCCCAATCACCTAGCGGATTTCACGCGTCTTGTAGACGTGGCAGCGCGAAAGCGGCCACAAGGCGATCAAACATAGCTCGGTGCGAATGGCGGTAATTGCGCCGATAGGTGAACTCGGCGACGTATTTCCACATGTGCCTAGCTGAAATGTGGACGTGAGTTCCGAGCACGGCGCGCTTGAAGTGGCCCCAGTGACCCTCAATCGTGTTGGTATGAATCTTCTCCGTCCTTACACCGTTAGCGTCCCAGTAATGAATTCGCCGCACATATTCCTTTTTGCTGTGATTGACGCGCTCCAGATCGAATCCGTGTGTTAGGTCGTTATAGCTGTCCCATTCATCGGCGCTGATCTTTGATCCTTCCTTAACATGACCGCGCACGATGCTTTCCAGCGTGTCGGCTGACAGGTTGGGGACTGGTCCGGCGCGCATCATGCCATCGCGCTCCACCATGCCGAATACAAGGCTCTTGTTCGATCCCTTGGAGCGGCGGGCGCGATTGCTTTGGTAGCCGCCCATAACCGTTTCGTCGATTTCGACGTGCTTGCCATCGCCGCCCAATGGGGCGCCGTAGTCCGCGCTCGCCATCAGCTTGCGGAGTTCGTGGCACATGCGCCACGCGCACTTGTACGTGACGCCTAGCTGGCGCTCGATCTCCTTCGCGGCTACCCCATGCCGCGTGCTGGTCATGAGGTACATCGCGAAAAACCACTTGGTTAGGTTCGTTCGCGACTTGTGAAAGATCGTGCCGGCGCAGGGGTAAATATGATAGCCGCAGAGTTGACACACATAGGCGCGACGCTTGGCGAGGGGATGAAATTTCGAATCGGCTCCGCAGCCCGGACAGGTGATTTCCGTCCCGCCATAGTTCACCTCCATGAGCTTGGCGAGGCAATGGGCGTCAGTCGGGTAAATGGCCGAAAACTGCTTGAAAGTGTGGGTTCCGGGCTTCATGGGTTCTTCCCCTACCTGCGATTGTGGGATAACCTTAGCCTATCCCGTAAATGCTGTCAAGGGATAAATACGCATATTGCGAACCGAGAACAGATCGTGTACAATCCTGCCATCGCCATTGCCAAAGAAGGGCACAGCAAGGGACTGGCGGCGTCCGTTGTGGGGCTGTCGAATCCCGGCCATAAGGAGCACGACCAATGAGTGCAGCGCTTCGTCTCGTCGAAGGATCGTCCATGGACAAATCGAAGGCCCTCGATGCCGCGCTCTCGCAGATCGAGCGCAGTTTCGGCAAGGGCTCGATCATGCGGCTCGGCAAGAACATGGCGGCGATGGACATCGACACCGTGTCCACCGGCTCGCTCGGGCTCGACATCGCGCTCGGCATCGGCGGCCTGCCGCGCGGCCGCGTCGTCGAAATCTACGGGCCCGAATCGTCGGGCAAGACCACGCTGGCGCTGCACGTTCTTGCCGAGGCGCAGAAGAATGGCGGCATCTGCGCCTTCATCGATGCCGAGCACGCGCTCGACCCGATTTATGCGCGCAAGCTCGGCGTCAATGTCGACGACCTTCTGATCTCGCAGCCGGACGCCGGCGAGCAGGCGCTGGAAATCGCCGACACGCTGGTGCGCTCCGGCGCGGTCGACGTCCTGGTCATCGATTCGGTCGCCGCTTTGGTGCCGCGCGCCGAGCTCGAAGGCGAAATGGGCGACAGCCAGCCCGGCCTGCAGGCCCGCCTGATGAGCCAGGCGCTGCGCAAGCTCACCGCCTCGATCAACCGCTCCAACACGATGGTGATCTTCATCAACCAGATGCGCATGAAGATCGGCGTCATGTACGGCTCGCCGGAGACCACGACCGGCGGGCACGCGCTTAAATTCTACGCCTCGGTGCGGCTCGATATCCGGCGCATCGGCGCCATCAAGGAGCGCGACGAGGTGGTCGGGAATCAAACGCGCGTGAAAGTAGTAAAAAATAAGCTGGCGCCGCCGTTCAAGCAGGTCGAGTTCGACATCATGTATGGCGAAGGGGTGTCGAAGACCGGCGAATTGATCGATCTCGGCGTCAAGGCTGGCGTGGTGGAAAAATCCGGCGCCTGGTTCTCCTACGACAGCCAGCGCATCGGCCAGGGCCGCGAGAATGCCAAGGCGTTTCTCAAGGCCAATCCGGATATCGCGCAAAAGATTGAAGCGGCGGTGCGGCAGAACGCCGGCCTGATCGCGGAAAAGATTCTCGCCGGAGAGGAAGGCGATGCCGGCGGTGACGACGACGCTGCGGAAGGCTGAGGCGCTATTCGTCATTCCGGAGCCGAGCCAACGGGTCCGGCCCGAAGTGGCCGGCCCGATGACAGGCTCCGCGAGGAGCCCGGAATCCATAACCACAGCGCAGGCGATATGGATTCCGGACTCGCCGCTTCCGCCTACGCGCTCCGCGCTCCGCGCTACGGCGGACTCGAACCCTCCGAAGCTCGCCTAGCGAGCGTAGGAGGGTCGGCGGACTCAAACCTGCCGTAGCTCGCGTAGCGAGCGAAGGCGGGTCGCGGCGATCCGGAATGACGGGGCCTTACGAGCTGCGGCGCTCCGCGGTCCAGGTGCCGGAGCAGGAGCCGCCCTGCCACAGACCTCCGCCGCTATTGCCGGCGAGCCGGCCGGAGCCGATCACGCTCTTGTCGCCGTGGCTCACGGTCACGGTGATGGCGCCGGACGGCGCGACCTTGCCGCTGATGGTGAAAGGGTCCGAGCCGCCGTTGGCGAGCAGGCCGTGCGAGATGCGGATCGGATAGCGATATCCGCGGTCGCAATCGCCCTTTTCGGTGACGATCGATACGCTCCACTCGCCGTCATAGCGCGGCGCCGCCGCGTTCGAGGTGGCGGCGGCGGCCAAAGTGGCGGAGGCGACGAGGAGCGCATAGACGCAAGCGCGGGAGAGGCGGTTTCCAAGAAAGGCGATCATAGCTCTGTCATCCCTGTTTGCTTGTAACGGACAGGCCGTTCGTTGACGTTTCGAATGCAGCGGTTCGTGCCCGCTCCCCCGTTAGTCGCCGTGGTGGAGTAACTGGTTTAAAAGAAAAAAGTTCAAATCCGGTTGATTTGCGCCGTAAAATTGCCCGCGTGCCGCCATAGTTTCTCTCGGCCGGACTAAAAATCAGCAATCGTTCAATGAGTTAGCCGCTAGGCGCCAAGCTTGTTTTTGCTACCGGCCGTCCGCGGGCGTCCGCGGCCGTAACGGCTGCCGCCGGGGCGACCGGGGCGACCGGAGCGGCCGGCGCATCGGCGCAGACGAGGCGATAGCCGACGCCAAGCTCGGTGAGGAGGACGCGCGGCTGCGTCGGATCGGTCTCGATGTTGCGGCGCGGCGACCTTGAAGCTGAGAGTGGCGCAAAATACAAATAGCCGGGTAGTGGGCTGCTTATTAGCCTGTCATCGGCGCCGAACCCGTTGGCTCGCCCTTGGGATGACAGCACGCAGGCTCTCCGGCTTTACTTGCTGCGCACGACCGCGCTGTATTCGGGGGCCTCGTTGAGGAAGCCGCGGTCCATCATCCAGTCCACCTTTTCCCTAAACTCCTCGGGCCGGTAGGCTTCGACTCCGATGAGTTCGGGCATCAGCCCGCTCTTTCGCTGTTCGGGCGGCAGGTCGCGCAGGACCTGTTCGCGCGAGCGTTCGTCGTTCTCGGAGAGCCAGGCGATCGCCCGGTTGAGGGCGCGGCGGAGTTTTTCCGCCGTTTCCTCGTCAACGTCGTCGCCGGCGACGATGCCGCCGCGCCAGCGCAGGTCGGCGATCTTGCGCGCGCCCGCCTTAAGCGCCCGGCTCAGCAGCGGCTCCATCAAGGCGGCCGCTTCGGTGGTGCCGCCGAGCAGCGCTTCGAGCCGGTCGTTGGCGTGAACGAGCTTGATCTCCTCGAACGGCACGCCGGCGGCCTCCAACACTTCGATCGCGGCGTAGAACGTGCCGGCATGCCAGGTGACCGCGATGGGCACGTTGCGCAATCCGGCGACCGCGTCGATTTTCGAATCCTTGCGGACCATGAGCGCGCCGGTGCGCACCGTGGTGTCGAGCCCGATGATCTTGCCGCCGCCGAGCGTCTGCACGCGTTCGATCGCGCCCCATTCGCACACCGGATAGACTTCCAGCGCGCCCTTCTGCAGCTGCGATTCCTTCCAGCGCCGGGAGAAATCCTGCACGCGCCCGGCCGCGCCCTTGGGATTGTCCTCGAAATATTCGACGTTCAGTCCCTCGGCGGCGAAAAAGCCCTGCTCGACCGCCACGCGCCAGGGGCGGTCGTGGGCATTGCTGTCGCTCTGCAGTCGGATGGTGCGTGACATCGGGTCCTCGTTTGATTGGCGTGCTGCGCGAACGGTTCGTCAGTAGTAGCCCGGCTTGCGCCTTGCGCAAGCCGGGATCGGCGGTTGAGGCGCGCTCGCATTCCCCGGATTGTGCGGAGCGCAATCCGGGGAATGCGAGCTACAGCCAGCTACTCGGAACGATCGTCGTCGGCACGGTGGGGCTCATCGTAGCCGTGGCGGCTTGAATAGAACAGCAGCGCCATCAGCCCGCAGCCGACCGCGACAGAGAAGACGACGCCGAGTGCCATGGCGAGGTAGCCGGTCGCCGGCATCGACGGTCCGTCAACCGACACCCACGCGCGCGCCGCATACCACCCGGCCGCCGCAAGGATGGCCAGGAGCGGTACGGCAACGAGCGCCATCGTCCCGAAGGTGCCCGGTTTGGCGTGCGGCTTTGCCATCCCTTTCAGATAGGCCCCGCAGCGCCGATTGCCAGCCGCATCGAGGGCGGCCTGCCGGCGATCGCGAGCGCCAATAGACAAATATTCCTGGTCATTGGCGTTTTTTCTTCAACCTCTCTCTTGGGACATTGGTCAAGCCATGGCGTTCCGCAAATTCTCATCGACCTTGTCGAGGAAGCCGGTGGTGGTGAGCCACTTCTGATCGGGGCCGACGAGCAGCGCCAGATCCTTGGTCATGGAGCCTGCTTCGACGGTGCCTACGGTGACCTTTTCCAGAGTATCGGCGAATTTTTTCAGCTCCGTATTGCCGTCGAGCTTGGCCCGGTGGGCAAGCCCGCGCGTCCAGGCGTAGATCGAGGCGATCGAGTTGGTCGAGGTCTCGCGCCCCTTCTGATGCTCGCGGAAATGGCGCGTCACCGTGCCGTGGGCGGCCTCGGCCTCGACGACTTTGCCGTCGGGCGTGGTGAGCACCGACGTCATCAGCCCGAGCGAGCCGTAGCCCTGCGCCACCGTGTCGGACTGCACGTCGCCGTCGTAGTTCTTGCACGCCCAGACGTAGCCGCCCGACCATTTGAGCGCCGCCGCCACCATGTCGTCGATCAGCCGGTGCTCGTAGGTGAGCTTCTTCTTCTCGAATTCGGCCTTGAACTCGTTGTCGAAGACTTCCTGGAAAATATCCTTAAACCGCCCGTCATAGACTTTCACGATGGTGTTCTTGGTCGACAGATAGAGCGGGTAGCCGCGGTTGAGCGCGTAATTCATCGACGCGCGGGCGAAATCGCGGATCGACGCGTCGAGATTGTACATCGCCATCGCCACCCCGCTGCCGGGGAATTGAAAGACTTCGCGCTCGATCTTCTTTCCGTCCTCGCCGACAAAGGTGAGGAAGAGCTTACCCTTGCCGGGCACCTTGAAATCGGTGGCGCGGTATTGGTCGCCATAGGCGTGGCGGCCGATGATGATCGGCTGCGTCCAGCCGGGAACGAGCCGCGGCACGTTCTTGCAGATGATCGGCTCGCGGAAGATGACGCCGCCCAATATGTTGCGGATGGTGCCGTTGGGCGAGCGATACATTTCGTGCAGATTGAACTCCTTCACGCGCGCTTCGTCGGGCGTGATGGTGGCGCATTTGACCGCGACGCCGACCTTCTTGGTCGCTTCCGCGGCATCGACGGTGATCCGGTCGCGCGTCTCGTCGCGATTGTGCATACCCAGGTCGAAATACATCAGGTTGATATCGAGGTGCGGATGAATGAGCTTGTCCTTGATGAGCTGCCAGATGATCCGGGTCATCTCGTCGCCGTCCATTTCGACGACCGGATTGGCCACTTTGATTTTCGCCATGTGCGTTGCGACCTCTTGCGTTTCGAGCTTTGCAGTGCGGATTGGATGAATGAAAGGCGGCAGGGACGGCGCGCGTTGAGGAGGGCCCCCCGCCGCACCGGCGGGCGTGGCTATAGCATTCGCGGGGTAGCGATCAAAGCCGACATTGCGGGCAGTGCGCTGCCATTTTTCGTCTTCGTTCGTTATACCGTCCGCGGAGGAACGATGCCGGGAGCAGGAACCGACAGCAGCAAGGATTGGGCCGCAGGGCCGGGGCCGGTCGTGATTCTGGTCGAGCCGCAGCTCGGCGAGAACATCGGCGCCGCGGCGCGCGCCATGGCAAATTTCGGACTGTCGCGGCTGCGCCTGGTCAAGCCGCGCCAGGGCTGGCCCAACGACAAGGCGCGTATGATGGCGGCCGGCGCCGACCGCATCCTGCAGGACGCGGCGCTGTTCGACACTCTCGAAGCCGCCATCGCCGATTGCGGCTTCGTGCTCGCCACCACCGCGCGCGCTCACGATCAGGCCAAGCCCGTCATCGGAGCGGCAGCGGCGGCCGCCGAGATGGCGCCGCGCATCGAAGCGGGCGAAACCGTCGCCGTCCTGTTCGGCCGCGAGCGCAACGGGCTTGAGAACGACGAGGTCGCGCTCGCCGACCGCATCGTTACCTTGCCGGTCAATCCGGCCTTCGCTTCGCTCAACCTGGCGCAGGCCGTGGCGATCGTCGCCTACGAGTGGTTCAAGCTGAGCGCCGGAGGCAAGCTGCCGTTCGCCATGCCGCAAAAGTCCGCGCCGGCGCCGAAACAGCAGCTGCTCGCTTTCTTTGCCTCGCTCGAGCGCGAACTGGAAAAGGTCGAGTTTTTTCGTCCCCCCGACAAGCGCGAAACCATGCAGATCAACCTGCGCAATATTTTCGCGCGCATGGCGCCGACGCGGCAGGACATCCAGACCCTGCACGGCGTGATCATGGCGATCGCCGAGGGGCGCAAGGGGCCGGCGCGCGGCGGCGTGCTCGACGGCGAAGAGGCCGAGATGCTGCGCGCGCTCCTCGCCGAACACGGTGGCGGTCGCGTGCCAAAGGAGCGCGGGCCAGTGCGCGGACTGGCGCGGCTTTTGCGCCGCAATCCCACCGAGGCCGAGCGCACGCTGTGGCACGCGCTCACCAACGACCGCCGCTTTGCCGGAAGCGGCTTTAAACGTCAAACCCCGGTCGGTCAGCATATTTGCGACTTCGTGTCGTTTCCGCTGCGGCTCGTCATCGACCTGGTGCCGGTCGCTGAATCCGAAAACGCCGCCAAGGGACACGGCGAAAAACGCGCATGGCTGGCCGAACGCGATTACGGCGTTGTGGAAGTCAAGGCCATCGATATCGAAACCGAGCTCGCGCGCGTGCTCGATCGGTTGGAGCAAGCGATTGCCGCCAAGGTTGGCCGTTAGCCACTGTCATCGCCGGTGCGGCGGCCGTTTGCAGGCAGAAGCAAATTACCTCGTTTCCCGGCGCGAAAGAGGGTTGGGGACAGAGCATCGACACGTTACATTATTGGGCATTGGTCCCCGTTACCCCGGTCGACGGCTTCGGCTGGACCGACCTCTCCCCGCCGGGAGAGGTTTTGTTTTCGCGTTTGATTGAGGGCGCAGTCTTCCCGGCTGCGAAGGACAAAGTGACGCAGACGACACAGGTTCACCCGCTCCCGGCCTCGATCGCCGCCACCGTCGATCTCCTTGCCAAGGGGGATTATCTCGCCGACCGCTCGCTCGGCACCGTGCTCTATCTGGCGCTGAAAATGGGCCGGCCGATCTTCCTCGAAGGCGAGGCCGGCGTCGGCAAGACCGAGATCGCCAAGGTTTTGTCGGCGACGTTGGGCCGCCGCCTGATCCGGCTGCAATGCTATGAAGGGCTCGATGTCGCCGCCGCCGTTTATGAGTGGAACTACGCCGCGCAGATGATCGCCATCCGTGTCGCCGAGGCCGAGGGCGAGCACGACCGCGTCCGGCTCGAACACGACGTGTTCTCCGAGCGGTTTCTGATCAAGCGCCCGCTGCTGCAAGCCCTGGAGCCCGATACCGCAGGCTCCCCGGTGCTCTTGATCGACGAAATCGACCGCACCGACGAGGCCTTTGAGGCGTTCTTGCTCGAAGTGCTGGCCGATTTTCAGATCACGATTCCGGAAATGGGCACGGTCAAGGCCGCGCATCCGCCCGTCGTGGTGATCACCTCGAACCGCACGCGCGAAGTCCACGACGCGCTCAAGCGCCGCTGTCTCTATCATTGGGTCGGCTATCCGAGCGCCGAGCGGGAACTGGCCATCGTACACAAAAAGGTGCCGGGCGTCGGCAAAAAACTTTCCGAGCAGGTGGTGGCGTTCGTGCAGGCCTTGCGCAAGCAGGACCTTTTCAAATCGCCCGGCGTCGCCGAAACGCTCGATTGGGCCGCTGCGCTCTCCGAACTCGACGCGGTCGCGCTCGACCCCGCCACGGTCTCCGACACGCTCGGCGTGCTCCTTAAATACCAGGACGACATCGCGCGGATGGAAGGCTCAAAGGTCAAGGAGCTGCTCGACGAGGTGAAGTCGGAGCTGCGGGCGGCGGAGTGAAACTATGGCCGCCAATTTGGAGGAACTGCTCTCGTATTGCTCATCAAATGCGAGAGTGTGCCCTCAGCCGCAGCGATGGAATGAACTATATCAAATGTTGCCTGAGAGACGTCGCAAAGGAGTTGGATTCGAGCCGGCCGCGCCATTGATATTGGCAGCGTGGTGGGAGGCCACAGATAGTCAAAAAAGGGAGAGACTGAAGGATCATATTCAGTGGGCCGACAACCACGGCGCTCTATCCAAGGTAGATGAATTTCTGCGGTCTTTGCCAGAAAGCGAATGGCATCATGAGCGATAGTGGCCGCTCGCGGAAAAACATCCTCTACTTCGTGCGCAATGCAACTCGCTTTCATTCCGCCGCGTCAAGTGCGACGGTGAGACGATGGCTCAGCGCGGCAAGGGCACGCTCGATTGCTTCTAGCGGCGGATAGTTGGCGAGGTCGGTCAATCGGCGGACGCTTGCGATCGGAACGCGTAGCCGCTTGGCCAATTCCTTGGGCGTGACTTTCTCGTGCCGCATGGCCGTATAAAGTGCGACCTGGGCGGCGGTTATCGCGCTCGGACTGACCTGAATTTCGCTGCGGCGAGTGACCGACGGCGGCGGGATGTCTTTTCCGTGGTGAACATATTCGGCGAGAATGGACTCGAGTAAATCGACAGCTTCATCCCTTGCTTCGGCGCGATTCGCTCCGTCGGTGGCGGTATGCGGAAAGTCGCGGAACGTCACCAGGATGCGGCCATCCTCGTCAGCGGCAAATCGGGCCGGATAGGTGAATGCGTGCATGTCAACGACTCAGCGATCGTACAAGTTTCGTACCGTTACCCCAAGATCACGGCACATCTTCGACAGCAGACCTTTGCCAATTTCTTTGCGCCGGTCCTTTACCGCCGTGTCGCGGTCGCCGAGATATAGCCGACCGTGACTTCCCTTGCCGTGGCCGGGATCAAAGTCGATGGTCAAGCCGTGTCGGCGCGCGTAACGTGTCACCCGGTCGAGGAATTCGTTACCGGTCATAGATGATCCCTACGACCCGGGCATTAGCGGCTGCAATATAGCCAGGACCGTCCTTTATGAATAGCCAGTGATTCATGCCCGAACCAGGAAATATAAGTTTAACGCCAATGACCGACGGCAAACTTGCCGAAAACATTCTTTACTTCGCCCGCGCGTTGCGCGCGGCGGGCATTCCGGTCGGGCCGGGCGCGGTGCTCGATGCGCTCGAAGCGCTGAAAACGGCCGGCGTCGGCACGCGCGAGGATTTTTATTGGACGCTGCACGCCGTCTTTGTGAAGCGGCACGAGCATTCGGTGCTGTTCGATCAGGCGTTTCGCATCTTCTTCCGCCGCCGCGGCTATATCGATCAGATGCTGGCGATGATGCTGCCGCAGGCGCCGGCGCAGCCGCAGCCGCCGCAGCCCGGCGCAACGCGCGTGCACGAGGCGCTGTTCTCCGGCCTTGACGACAAGCTGAAAAAAGAGCGCGAGGTCGAGCTTGACGCGCGCATGACCGTTTCCGACCGCGAAGTCCTCCAGCACAAGGACTTTTCACAGATGACGAGCGCCGAGATCGCCGCGGCAAAGGAAGCGCTGAAGCGGCTGGTGCTGCCGCTTGCGCAAGTGCGCACGCGGCGCCTTAAGCCGCACCCGCGCGGCCACCTGATCGACATCCGCCGCACCTTGCGCGCCAGCATGAAGGGCGGCGGCGACTTCATCGATCTGCGCTTCATCGGGCCGAAAACCAAGCCGCCGCCGCTCGTGGCGCTGCTCGATATCTCCGGCTCGATGAGCCAATACAGCCGCATCTTCTTGCATTTTTTGCATGCGCTTACCGACGCGCGAAAGCGCGTGAGCACGTTTTTGTTCGGCACGCGGCTCACCAACGTCACCCGCGCGCTGCGCGAGCGCGACCCCGACGACGCGCTCGCCGCCTGCTCGGCGAGCGTGCCCGACTGGTCGGGCGGCACGCGCATCGCCTCGTCGCTGCGCGCGTTCAACAAGCTGTGGGCGCGCCGCGTGCTCACGCAAGGCGCGATCGTGCTGCTCATTACCGACGGGCTCGAGCGCGATGCCGACGATACGCTCGCCTTCGAGATCGACCGCTTGCACCGCTCCTGCCGGCGGCTGGTTTGGCTCAACCCGCTGTTGCGCTTCGAGGGTTTCGAGGCGCGCGCCCGCGGCATCCGCACCATGTTGCCGCACGTCGACGAATTCCGGCCGATTCACAATCTGGAGTCGATGGCGGCGCTGGTGGCGGCGTTCCAGGGCGCCGACCACGGCGCCGGCAACCCCAAAGCGTGGATGCGGAAGGTCGCCTGAGGCGCTATATACTGACGGATATAAGTCAGGCGCGAAAATTACCTCTCCCCGTGTACGGGGAGAGGTCGAGTGAGCGAAGCGAACGAGGGTGAGGGGGCCTTTCCGCGATTCTGAGCCCAGCGGAGGCGCCCCCTCACCCCCACCCTCTCCCCGCAAGCGGGGAGAGGGAGCAGACAGCGGAGGCCGACATGCTCTCAACCGACAAGGATGTTCTCAAAGCCGCCGAGGATTGGCGAAAGAACGGCCGCGCAGTCGCGCTGGCGACCGTGGTCGAGACCTGGGGCTCGGCGCCGCGGCCGGTCGGCTCCAACCTCGTCATCGACGGCGAGGGAAATTTTCTCGGCTCCGTGTCCGGCGGCTGCGTCGAAGGCGCGGTGGTGACCGAAGCGCTCGACGTGATCGAGAGCGGCAAGCCGAAAATGCTGGAATTCGGCGTCGCCGACGAGACCGCCTGGAAAGTCGGCCTGTCCTGCGGCGGCACCATTCGGGTGCTTGTAGAGAAGGTAGAGTAGATGCAGCTCGACCTCCTCGTTTCGCTGAATGCCGAGCGCGCCGCGCGCCGCGCGGCGGTCGTCGTCACCAATGTCGAGAACGGGCGGCAGCGCCTCGTCAAGGCTGCCGACATCGCCAAGGATCCGCTGCGAGCGACCCTCGCCGAACGTTTGCGCAGCGGCAAAAGCGGCATGGTGGAGAGCGCGGAAGGCCGCGTCTTCCTCACCGTCTACGTGCCGGCGCCACAGCTCGTCATTACCGGCGCCGTGCATATCGGCCAGACGCTGGCGCCGATCGGAAAACTGCTCGGCTACGACGTGACCATCGTCGATCCGCGCACGGCGTTCGCCTCGATCGAGCGCTTTCCCGACGTGAAGGTGATCGCCGAGTGGCCCGACAAGGCGTTGCCGCCGCTCGGCATCGACCGCTACACCGCCTTCGTCGCGCTCACCCACGATCCCAAGATCGACGATCCGGCACTCACCCACGCGCTGTCGCGCGACTGCTTCTATATCGGCGCGCTTGGCTCGAAAAAGACCCACGCACGCCGCGTCGCCCGGCTCAAGGAGCAGGGCCTGAGCGACGCCGACATCGCGCGCGTTCACGCCCCGATCGGGCTCGACATCGGTGCGGTCTCGCCTGCGGAAATCGCGGTCGCCATCATGGCGGAGATCACGGAGCGGCTGCGCCAGGAAGAAGAGGCCGAGCCCGCACCAGCGCCCATGGCAAAGGTCGCGTCATGAAGTTCGGCGCGGTCGCGCCCAAGGACGCGCTCGGCGCGACCGCCGTGCATTCCATTCGCCAGGACGGTCTTGTCCTGAAAAAAGGTACGCTGATCGGTGCCGCCGAAGTCGCCGCCCTCGAAGCCGCCGGCATCAAGGAAATCGCCGTGGCCCGCCTCGAACCGGGCGACGTCGCCGAAGACGTGGCAGCCGCCGAGATTGCAAAAAAAGTCGCGGGTGAGGGCGTGCACGTCGACCGCGCGTTCACCGGCCGCGCCAATCTTTTTGCGCAAACCGCGGGCGTGCTCGTCATCGACAAGGACGCCGTCGACCGTTTGAACCGCGTCGATGAGGCGATCACCTTCGCAACGCTGCCGGCCTACAAGCCGGTCGTCGCCGGCGAGATGATCGCGACCGTGAAAATCATCCCGTTCGCGGTCGGCAAGGATGCGCGCGATGCGGCGCTTGCGGGTGTGCAAAAGCCGCTCCTCCGCGTGGCGCCTTATTGGGTTCGCAAGGTCGGCGTGGTGTCCACGATCCTGCCCGGACTCGCCGCAAAGGTCATCGAGAAGACTCTCAAAATCACGACCGAGCGCCTGGCGCCGGCCGGCGCCACGATCGTTGCCGAACGGCGCGTGGCGCACGAGCGCGCCGCGCTCGCCCGCGCGCTCGAAGCGGTTCTCAAAGCGGGCGCCGAACTGGCCATTGTGTTCGGCGCTTCCGCGATCGCCGACCGCCGCGACGTGATCCCGGCTGCCTTGGAATCGATCGGCGGCCGCATCGAGCATTTCGGCATGCCGGTCGATCCCGGAAATCTGTTGATGATCGGCGACGCGGCCGGACATCCGGTGCTCGGCGCGCCGGGCTGCGCCCGCAGCCCGAAGGAAAACGGCTTCGATTGGGTGCTGATGAGGCTTCTCGCAGGGTTGCCGGTAGCGGGTGAGGACATTACCGGCCTTGGCGTCGGCGGCTTGCTCATGGAGATCGTCACCCGGCCGCAGCCGCGCAAGGAGCCGGCGCCCGAAAAGGGCCGCAACATCGCGGCAATCGTGCTCGCCGCCGGCCGCTCGAGCCGCATGGGCGGTCCGAACAAGCTCTTGGAAAAAATCGCCGGCCGCCCGCTCGTGCGCATCGTTGTCGAGGCGGCGCTCGCCTCGCGGGCGCGGCCGGTGATCGTGGTCACCGGCCATCAGCGCGAGCCCGTCGAAGTCGCACTCGCTGGGTTGCCGGTTGCTTTCGTGCACAATCCGCACTTTGCCGACGGGCTTGGCACCTCGCTGAAAACCGGCATCGCCGCGCTGCCTGCGGAAGCCGACGGCGCCATCGTCTGCCTCGGCGATATGCCGCAAGTCGATGCCGCCCTGATCGATCGCCTCCTTGGCGCGTTCGATCCGCACAATGGCGCATTGGTGGTGGTGCCGACCATCGCCGGCAAGCGCGGCAATCCCGTGGTCTGGTCGCGCCGGTTTTTCCCCGACCTCATGGCGGTGGAAGGCGACGTGGGCGCCCGCTACCTCATCGGCCGCTACGCCGAGGCCGTGACCGAAGTGCCGCTTTCCGGCAACGCTGCGCTCACCGACATCGACACCCCGGAAGCGCTTCAGGCGGTGAGGGCGGAATTGGAAAAGACTTGAGCAGCCGGTCGCGAAGCGGCGCCAGAATCGCAGGCGGTGATTCACCAACTGGAAACCGTTCCCGGCTAGCGTCTCTCCCGTTCCTCGGGGGAGGGGCTCCATGACTGGACTGAAGCGGAATTCCGCGCTCGCCGTTGCGTCGGCGTGCTTCCTCATTGCCAGCATCGGCGTTGCCGCAGCGGCCGGCGCGTTCGCGGTCGGCGCTTGCGGCGCCTACGGCTACGGCTACGACTTCCGTAATGTTGCGGACGCCCGCATCGCGGCGATGAAAAGATGTGCCGGCGGCGATTGCCGGATTGTCGGCGTCATCCGCCGCGGCTGCGCGGCGATGGCGGTCGACGCCAAGAACCCCTGCGGCTCCTACGGCTGGGCCATCACTTCGCATCTCGGCAGGGCCGAGAACGCCTCGATGCGCCGCTGCTACCAATTCGGCGGCCACGCGTGCGTAGTGCGCGCGTGGGCCTGCGACGAGAAGGGGTGAGCGGCCGCGGATGCCTCGATCCGTTCCCTAACTATATCACGCCCGGAAGACAAAGGCGCTAATACCCGGCGCCTCACGGCATCCCCGCGAAGTTTTCAGTCAAGCCGTGTCACGGCTTACCGACCACGTTTTCGATGCGCCGGTCGGGAACGAGCCAGATCAGAGCGACCAGCAGGTAGATCGCAATCGACGCCCACGGGTAGACAAACGCCAGCGCGATGCCGGCGACATAGAGGATCGGCGACAGCTTGCCTTTGATGTCGCGGCCGAGCGCCTCGGCAAGCACGGAATGCGCGCCGTGCCGGTGCACGATCGCCTTTTGCAGCAGGTAATAGGCGATGGCGGGCATCAGCAAGACCGCGCCATAGACGGCGGTCGGTAAGGACACCGACAGATTTTCACCCATCCACGCGGTCGCCGCCGGCACCAGCGAAAGCCAGAACAACAGGTGCGAGTTGGCCCACAGGATGAGCCCGTCGACTCTGGCGACGGTGTGCAGCAGATGGTGATGATTGTTCCAGTAGATCGCCAGATAAATGAAGCTCATCACGTAGGTGAACAGACTCGGAGCCACGCCGGAGAGCGCCTTCCAGTCGGTGCCGTGCGGTACTTTCAATTCCAGCACCATGATGGTGATGAGAATGGCGATGACGCCATCGCTGAACGCAGCCAGCCGGTCCTTTCCCATGGCGCTATCCTGCCGCATCGCCCGCCAGCTTGCTCGACGGCGAGCGCGCCATCCATAGCCACAGACACAGCCGGAATCCACCGACAGAGATTGCGGGTCGCCGAAGACAGGCTCAATACCGCGCGCTGACGCCGAGCCGCAGATAGGGACCGGAGCGCCGGTCGGAGGTCAGCGCCAAGCCGGCGCCCATCGACCATTCGACCGATGCGACGCGCAAGGCTGTCACGTGCGCGCCGAGCTCGATCTCCTCGAAGTCCGCGGACCAGATTTCCTCAATCTCGGGGCCGACAAAGGCCGGGACGAACAGACGAAAACCGAATGCCGCGCGCACGTACCCGGTTGGGCCGATCGAAGCGAAGGCGCCGCTGAGCGCCGCCATGGTCACCGCGCTCGGCTGGTACCAGATATCGGCGGCGGATTCCGAGCCGACGTAAAACCCGTGGAGGCGGCTGCCGGGATCGGCGGGCGTGAGCCGGTAGTCCTGCACGACCGGACCGGTGAAAAGAGTCACGGTGAGACCGTCGCGGGTAAAGCGCCAGCCCGGCAGTGCGGCGGCGGACAATTTGGTGCCGTCGATATTTTCCTGAAGTGAGCCCGAAACGTAGCTGTACTCGCCGCCGTCGAGCAGCATTTTGAACGTGAAGCCGTCGGCGTCGAGGCCCGCAGGCGACCATAACAGCCCGCCATAGAGGAAGCTGCCGTAACGCCAAAGATCGGTGCCCGAGAACAGCAGGAATGAAGGATTTTCCGGTCCGCCAGCGTTGGCCCGGTCCACAGCGGCAGACGCCGCCACCCACGCGACGGCAAAAGCCGTCGCGACAACGCCCCGCAACGCAAACATCGAGGCAGCTCCCCCGGTCCTCCTCACGCCCGATTTGCAACCTGTAACTGTAAGCGAGTTGCATGTCGAGCGTAAAAACACGCCGCCAGGTTGTAGTGACATCCGCCAGATTTGGCGGTTGTGGGACTGAATGGTTTCTGCGATCGCAGGCCAGTTCGGAATGGGCAGATTGCCGCGGCGTTCGGGAACAACGCGGAGGGTTGCGTCGTTCCCCGGGCGCACGGACGGGCGGCGTGCGCAATTTCCGACGATTTGCTATGCCGCGTCGGGGCGGAATGGAGCGGCGGCCCGCGGTACTGACATAAAAGGGCTTGCTCGACCCGAAGCGGCAGAGAGAATGAACGATTCCTTGACTGCTGAAACATTGCGGGGTCGCCAAAAAGTGAACGAATAAGACGGCGGTCGAGCGATTGAGGCTCGCACCCGTCCGAGTCTTTTTTCAAGCCTTTCGCTACCGGTAGGGAGGTTCGAAACTATGCATCTCTGGGGATACGCGGATGAGTAAAAATGAGGAGCGAAATATCCCGATTGAACTGTTGCGCACTGCCGTCGCGATCGCGGAGATGGGATCCTACACGAAAGCGGCGCGGGAACTCGGCGTGAGTCAGCCCGCCGTCAGCTTGCAGGTAAAGCGCTTACAGAAGATATTCGTCGGCGAAATATTCGACGTCTCCACCGGTCGTCCGCAATTGACGCCCTACGGAGATGCCATCGTCGACAGCGCGCGGCGTATCCTCGGCATCAACGATGAACTTCTTTCGCTGGCGAACGTCAAACCGCACGGCGCAAATCAAATCCTTGTCGGCATCCACAACAGCATCGCGACGCCGTTGCTGTCCCGACTTTTTAAGAATCTCACCTGCCGCCAAGGCCAGGAAGTCGTCTTTCGCAATCTCGGTACGCAACATTTGTTGAAGGGACTCGAGGGCGGTTACATCGATATTGCGCTCCTGACCGATCCGATCAGAACGCCCCCCGTGGCGGTATTGGAGTGGTGGGAACCGCTGCATTGGGTGAAGGGGCCGGAATTTCAGGTTGATCCGTCCAGGCCGATTCCTCTGGTCAGTTTTCCGGGCGGCTTTGCCGACCGGTTCGCGATCGGAACTTTGAAAGGCGCGGGCCTGCGCTATGGGATATCGTTCGTCAGTTCTCAGATCAATTCGCGGCTTGCGGCAGTCAGGGCCGGCATGGGCATGATGGTGCTTGCGCCGCGCTCGCTCACCGAGGAAGTCGTTATCGCGGATGATCCAGGCTTGCCTGAATTGCCGCGAGTCCGCTGCGGCATCTACCTGCGTCACGGACTCGAACGGTCGAGCGTCGAGCAAGTGATCGGCGCCCTGGAATCCGAGCTGAAGCCGCGGGAACAATATGAAATGATCGCTTCGCAGAAAGAACGAAAGCTCGCCGTCGCGAAGGCGAAATAAGTTCATTCGCGGATGCCGTCGGCATTGCCGTGATTCGACTTCGCCCAGCGAGGGCAGATCGCGCTCAACGATCCGGTCCTTGCCCGCTACACCGCCGACGCCTGGCGCGGCCGCGTCAATGCGGTGCGCTATTTTCTCACC
>Ga0207416_1000612_pt1 | contig 57855 bp, 32 predicted proteins | sample PaiPotPPM11metaG_FD_184107 | JGI IMG/M metagenome (GOLD analysis project Ga0207416, IMG submission 184107) | Iron sulfur acid spring bacterial and archeal communities from Banff, Canada, to study Microbial Dark Matter (Phase II) - Paint Pots PPM... ... | reverse complement strand
AGCTCACACGGTTTGATTGGCGCACCGGCCAGACCGCGGACGTTTCACCCCAACCCCTGCGTTCTCCAGGATTCCGCACGGTGCGGACGGAACCGGTGGTTTTCTCGCCAGCCGATCCCCACGTTCTCTACTTTGCGGGCAATACCTTGTGGAAGACTCGCAACGGTGGCCAAAGCTGGAAGCAAATCAGCCCGGACCTTACTCGCAAGACCTGGGCAGTCCCGGCGAGCGTCGGCAAATACCGCAATGAGCCTTCGGCCAAGCCGGTCCGGCGCGGCGTCATTTATGCGGTTGCTCCATCCCCGTTGGATGTGAACCTGATTTGGGCCGGGACCGACGATGGCTTGATTCAGGTGACCTGCGACGGGGGCAAATCCTGGAAGAACGTCACGCCGCCGGAACTGAAGCCGTGGTGGAAGGTTTCCACGATTGATGCCGGCCACTTCGACAAGCAAACGGCCTATGCGGCCATTAATACATTCCGCTTGGATGGCCTGCGACCCCACATTTACCGCACGCGCGACGGCGGTAGAACCTGGACCGGCATCACCAATGGCATCCCGGATGGATCCGATGTGAATGTGGTCCGCGAGGATCCGCGTCATAAGGGATTGCTCTTCGCCGGCACGGACCGCGAGGTCTATGTCTCCTTCAACGATGGCGGCCGCTGGCAATCCCTGCGGCTGAACATGCCAGCCACATCGGTCCGGGACCTGGTCATCAAAGACGACGATTTGATTGCGGCCACGCATGGACGCGGTTTCTGGATACTGGATGACATCACTCCGCTTCGCCAGTTGAGCGCGAGCGCGGCGGGCGCCCGCGCCTATCTCTTCCGCCCTGAAACCGCTATGCGGGTGCGCTGGGACGTGAATACGGATACGCCGCTGCCTCCCGACGTTCCCGCTGGCCAGAACCCGCCCGACGGAGCGATCCTGGACTACTATCTAAAGTCAGAGTCATCGAGTCCGGTGACGCTGGAGATCCTGGATAAACGGGGCAAATTGGTGCGGCGCTACTCCAGCGCTGACCCGGTTCCGAAGGTCGATCCCATGCTACCCATTCCAACTTATTGGGTGCGCCCGCCCCAGACGCTTTCCACTCAGCCTGGAATGCACCGGTTCTTGTGGGATATGCACTATCCGCCCTTGCCCGGATCGCATCCGGAGTATCCCATGCAGGCGGTTTATCACAACACGGCGCCGGCTCCGACTTCGCCCTGGGCCATGCCAGGGGACTACACCGTTAAGCTCACCGTTGCCGGGCAAAGTTACACGCAACCATTAACCGTGAGCATGGACCCCCGGGTCAAAACGCCGCTTTCCGGGCTTATGCAGCAGTTCCAGCTCTCGAAACAGGTCTACGATGGCCTGGTGGCCGATTCAACGGCGCTGCAACAAATTCGCAACTTACATACACAATTCCAAAAGCTCGAGAAAAGCGGCGGAGCGAGTTCTGTGGCGGAATCGGTGGATGCGCTGGATAAGAAGGCTGAAGCACTTGCGGGGCGCGAGCTTGGCGGATTCGGCTTCTTTTTTTATCACGGCCCCGACACGCTGAACAGCATCCGGGGCTCGCTGCGCCAGCTTTTGGAAACTCTGCAAGGCGCTGACGTGGCGCCCACCACCCAGGCCGCCGCAGCCGCAGCCAATCGCCAGGCGGCGCTGAACGGCTTGTTGGGGCGATGGGAAAAGATGAAGAATCAGCAGGTGGCGAGCCTGAACCAGCAGCTCAAACAGGCGGGTCTGCCCGCTGTGACGTTCGGGCCGCCCCAGCAGCCGTAGCGTGGATTTCCCAGTGTGCTCTCCATGGGGTGGATTTCCGCACTGCGCTCCGCGCTCGGTAGTGTCTCAGTTTGCTGTAGCGGCGCTCGGAGCCTGCCCTGGCAGGGAGCGCCGGAATCCATTGAGAAATAAAGTTCGGCGGTCACAGACCGCCGCTACAGCAAGCGAATGACGCCACCACCCAATCTCAATAGGATTGGAACCTACCAATAAAATTTCAGCGCAAACTGAATCTCCCGCTGGTCATTCTGCAAGTCACGAGTGGATGAAATCCTCCCGAAAGTGCTGGGTGAAGTGTAGTCCAGCGCGCCGGGCGCGGCGGACACGCCGTTTCCGCTGAATCCCGGGGACGCAAAATTGGGGGTGTTGGTGAGATTGAAAATCTCTGCCCGGAATTCCAAGTGGGTGTTTTCGGTGGTTTGGAATTGCTTGAACAAAGAGAAATCGAGGCGATGGAATCCGGGTCCGAGGAGTTGGCTTGGAGATCCTCCCAGTGGCGCGAAGTTCGTTTGCCCGATCGTGGTCACGGACGGGGGCGCGGTAAACGCCGCCGGGTTCATCCACTGATTCACGTTGTGAGGCCCGGCGTAGACGTTTTGTCCTGGCACCATGAGGGCATTACACCCAAAACCGGAAGACGTTGCGTTAATGCAGGGAATGGTAAAGGGCATGCCATCCTGAAGAGTCAGGATCCAATTGGTTTGCCATCCTCCCAGCACTTGATCGGTAATACCGTGGCCGTTATGGAGATACTTCATGCCCTTTCCCACCGGCAAGGCATAAGTTCCGCTGACGTGCACCACGTTCGGAATGTTAAAGTCGCACAACCCGTAATCGCCTTGAACTCCGAATCCTGGAAGCAACGGCGCGCGGTAGGTATTAATTGCCGTTGAGTTGAGAACGTCGACGGCATCGGTTCTGCACTTGGAATAAGTGTAATCTGCGAGAAGGTTGATGCCCTGGCTAAAGCGCCTTTCAAACGTCGCTTGCAAAGAGTTGTAATAGCTGTCACCCGACATGGAAGTATACGTTCCGCCGTAGCCGAAGTCGGGATAAGGTGAATAGCTCAACGGGTTCAACCCCGGAGGCAGAAGTTGGCTGGGATTGTTGTAGGGAAGGTAAACGCCCAGGTGCCGCACGGTATTGCCAACGTATCCGAGTTGCAAGGTTTGATTCGGCGTCAGTTGGTACTGGAAGGTCAGGTTGTAACCTTGAGTATAGGGGGTCTTCATGTGGTAATCCTCAGCCGTGAAAGTGACGCCGGCGGGCGCCGCCGCGGCTGAAGTGAGCGGCAGGATGGGTGTCAGGCCATTTTCGATCGTTCCGATCGCCCCGTTGGAATAGGTCACAGGCTGGGCTGGAGTCAACGCTGGATAAGAAAGGCTGTACTGGAACGGGAAGTCGGTGTAGGTTTCCACTACCGAGTTTTCAAATCCGCCGTAAAAGATTCCGTAGCCACCGCGCATCACCAGTTTGGGAGTGAATTGATAGGCAAAGCCCAGCCGCGGGGCAAAGTTGGTAAGCTGCGAGTAACCCAAGCCGGGCTGGCTGGAACAGACAATACTGATGTGATCGGTCTTGGCGGCGGTGAAGAAATCCGGAGAAAGGGGAGTCTTGCAGCGGCTTTGCGTGAGCAGGAACTGTGCCGCGCCGCCAGAACCCGCGGGAATGAAATTCGATTGGGCGCCAAAATTCTCCACGATTTGGCCAAAGTATTCCCAGCGCAAACCCAGGTTCAGCGTCAGTTTGGGCGTGGTCTTCCAATCATCCTGGAAATAAACTCCATAGTAGTTGCGGCCCATATCGGTATTGGCGTAGTTCGAAGCGCCCACCGAATCCGACCCGCCGACATTGTTGAAAGCTCCGGGAACCGTTCCAGCAATCGGGGTTAACAGCAATTGGGCAAGGCCGGTATTGCCGCCGCTGGTTTCCGGAACTTCCGTAAAGACACCCGCAAATGAGAAAGAGCCACGGCCCTCGGGAGGCTGAAGAATGGAAAACTTGAGGTGTTGAAATTCGATCCCGGCCTTCAGCGTTTGATTGCCTTGGATTTTTGTGAGGTTGTCAGTGCCTTGAACCGTCGAGTTATACTCCACCGAGGGCAGAAATTCGTTACTCCCCAGCGTGTTCAGCCCCTCAAAAAATATGGAAGGCAGACCACCGTTCAAGGGGACCTGCGGGATACCGCCAAAACCGAACTGGCCCGGAATATTGGTGGTATTCGTGGCGAACGGTTGCAGGCGGGAAGTGCCGATGCGGGTGAATCCCAGCCGCGCCTCATTCACCATCGTCCCTGAAAAGGAATGCGTTTCGCTTAGGGCGGAGTTGATGGAAACTGCTGTCTGGTTGCCGTCCGAAAACGATCCGCCATCGGCGAAGCCTGTGAAAGGGCCCGGAAGGAACTGTGGAGCGTCCGAGTAGCTGAACCGTGTGAACATCTGGTCTTTATCGCTGAAGTTTTGATCCACTCGCACGTCAAACTGGTTGATGGTGCTGCGGGAGATTGGGTCACTGGTGAAATTGTCGATTAATCCCGCCGCGGTGGGAGCCGGGAACAGATCGAGCAACTTGACAGCATTGGGATCGATACGGTTGGCCGGGATAATGTTACCTGCAAAGGGTTCACGCACGAAACCGATCCCTGTGCCGGTGGGAGTCCCACTGGGGCATCCAGCAGTTAACCCGGTGACCGGATCGGGAACTCCGCAGGAGACTGCCCGGGTGGTCGAGGGGTCAAAAACCTGACCGAGCGGCGTGGTCCGGCCCAGCAAATCGGTGCGGTTCGCTCCAGGGCCTTGCTGAAAGGTGATGAGATCCGACAAGTTCGTAAAATTGGTGGTGCGCTCGAGGGCGGTTGGAACTGTTTCCGTAAAGGGGGTTGCCTGGCGAATGCGGGTGCCTTCGTAGTCCACGAAGAAGAAGGTTTTGTCTTTCTTGATGGGTCCGCCCAAGGTCGCGCCAAATTGATTTTGGCGGTATTCACCCTTGGGTTGGCTGCCGGAATTCTCAAAAAAGTTGGCCGCATCAAACACGTCATTGCGCAAGAATTCCCAGGCGTCGCCGTGGAAGCGGTTGGTGCCGGATTTCACAGTAGCATTCAACACGGCGCCCGCCGACCGCCCCAATTCGGCGCTGTAGTTCTCGGTTTGGACTTTGAATTCCTGGATGGCATCCACCGGCGGGCGGACAACATAAGCCGTGCCATTCAGGAAATCGACGAGGTCCGCGTTGTCATCAATGCCATCCAGCAAGTAATTATTCTGCGCCGGCTGCAACCCATTCGCCGCAAAGCTCCCACTGGCCCCAAGACCTCGAGTGTCTTCTTGGTCCTGAGTAACCCCGGCCGCCAGTTGCGCCAGGAATGTGTAGTTCCGCCCGTTCAAAGGAAGATTGTTGATTTGGCCGGCGGTCACAACCTGGCCCACCGAGGCATTCTGCAACTGAAGCGCGGGAGGCGCCGCATTCACTTCCACCGTCTGCGTCACCTGCCCTGGCGCCAGCGTGAAGTTGACCTGCACTTGCTGCTGGACTTGGACGGTAATGTGGCGGCGCTCAAGAGTCTGGAAGCCCCTATATTGAGCCTTGGCCGAATAGGTTCCAATCTTGATGGGTGTGAAAGTGTAATTCCCGGAGGCGTCTGAGGTAGTTGCTAAAGTCAGGCCAGTTCCCTCGTTGGTTAAGGTGACTTGGGCTCCGGGAATGACGGCCCCTGACTGATCTTTGATGGTCCCGAGGATCGCTCCAGTATCGACCTGGGCAAATAGCGAGGATTGAAAGAGAGTGAACCCTGCCGCCATCAAAAGAACGGTCAAACCGCTCCGTAATGAATTCGTTCCAAATGGCCTCATATGAAAACCTCCATGCCCGCATCCTGGTTGGACGGGTATGATTGTCCCGAATCAGTTTGACCCTGTTACCCGGAAAACGCAGCGGCAAAATGCCGGAAGTCACACGGTTTAGTAAAACGCTTAATTATCTAGCCGGGTATAACATGCCGGGCTTTGGCTGTCAAGGACAATAAGCAAACGGTGGTGTCTCAGTTTGCTTGCTGTAGCGGCGCTCGGAGCTTGCCCTGTCAGGGCAAGCTCCGAGCGCCGCTACAGCAAACTGATTCACCACCCCAAATCCTAGCAACCTAGCAACGATGTGGTTGACACTTCTATTCAATTGTGCGTACAATCCGAAAATTCTCTGAAACGATTCATTGCAGGATTGAGTGAGACTGGATTGTAGAGAGTAAAGGCATGACAGGGAATCTACAAATCAAAAAGACCTTGAAGGGGAATGGAATGGCTAAGTCCAATCGCGAAGTTGAGGGACACCCGGTCTTGCAGGTGGCAACAAAGGCCATCGGACGCGCCTTGTTTTGCCTCCTGCTTACCTGTGGGTTTGGAACGGCGCTTCACGCCCAAGCTACGGGGACGTTACTCGGCAGCGTTACGGACGTCAGCGGGGCTGCGCTACCAGGCGCAAAGGTCACTGTCATATCGCAGGATACGGGAGTCTCGCGTGTGGTCCAGGCGGACGCGAGCGGCGAGTATCGCGTCCCATTCCTGCTGGTCGGCCACTATACCATCCAGGTGAATTACACTGGATTCCAGGAAGCCATACAGAAAGATATCACCCTGCAAGTGGATGAGAACCATCAAGTTAACTTCAAGCTCAGCCCCGCTTCGGTTCACCAACAGGTTGAAGTTTCGGCCACGGCCGTAGCTGTGAACACCTCGAACCCCACCTTGGGCCAGGTCATTACCTCAAAGGAAGTGGCCCAATTGCCCCTGAACGGTCGTGACTTTGTCCAACTGGCCACCCTGATGCCGGGGACCACCAAGGAAACAAACACGAGTAGCTTCTTTAATGGCGGCCCGAGCAGTGAGGTTTCCATCCGGGGGTCCTATTCGCTTTCCGTCGGCGGTTCCCGTGCCAACAGCACAGATTGGCTTTATGATGGCGTTGACGATAACGAGCTAACAGCAGGTGGCATTGCCATTTTGCCCTCCATTGACGCCATTCAGGAATTCAAAGTCCTCACCTTCAACTATTCAGCAGAATATGGGACTCGCGGCGGCCCCACCGTCCTCGTGACCACCAAGTCGGGAAGCAACGGCTTCCACGGTTCGCTGTTTGAGTTTCTGCGCAATACCAGCCTGGATGCCCGCAACTTTTTTGCCCCCACTCGTGGACAGTTTAATGAGAATGAGTTTGGCGGATCGCTCGGCGGTCCGATCAAGAAGGACAAGACATTTTTCTTCGCCGATTACCAGGGAAGGTATCTCCGGGAGGGAATTACCTCCGTAGGCCAAGTGCCAACGCTCCTGATGCGCCAAGGCAATTTTACCGAGCCGGCAGCGGGTGTAACCCAGCTCTATAACCCCTACAGCGCCACGACGGTCAACGGCCAGCTTACCCGCTCACCCTTTATGTGCAATGGCGGCGGCAACGCCCTGCCGGTGAACGCCAACGGCATCCAGGCGCCTGGCACTCCCTGCAACATCATCCCAAGCAGCCTCATTAATCCAATCGCGCAGAAGATGGTTAACTTTTATCCGTCCCCCAATAATCTTTCAGCCGGCCTCGGACAAGATTACGTTGCATCGCCTGCGGAGAAGCTGGACGAAGGAGAATGGGACATCCGCCTGGATCATAACTTTTCGACTAACGATTCCATCTTTGCGCGGTTCAGTTACGACCAGGCTACAGAATTCCAGCCCTCGGGCATGCCCGGATTCGCAGCTCAGCCAGGCGGCTTCGCCAGCTCGCAGAGCCTTGCGGATCACAGCCGCAACGCCGCCCTCTCCGAAACTCATATTTTTTCACCCACCAGTATCAATGAGGTTACTCTGGGTTACAACCGCGATTTTAACCACATTCTCTCTTTTGGCACCGGTTCCTGCGAATCGCAAAAGTTGGGCATTCCCGGCGCTAACCTGGGCGGGTTTTACAGTTGCGGGCTGACGGATACAACCTTCAATGGAGGATACTGGTCCTTGGGAGACCGGGGTTTCGCGCCGTTTCAAGGCGGGACGAACGTTTACTTCTTCGCGGACTCCTTCGACGCGATCCGCGGCAACCACGACGTCAAATTCGGCGGAGAAATACGCTTTAACCAGATGAACGTCGGAACCGAGGCCCTCCAGGACGGCTTCTGGCTGTTTGGCAGTGGTTACACTTCTCAGCTCGCGAACGGACTGGCCTCCAGTAATGGCGGCAATCCGATCGCGGACTTTCTTTTAGGTCTTCCGGATAACGGCACACACAATCAGACCTTCCAGGGCCCCGTCACCGGACGGCGTTGGAAGCTGTTTCGTCCGTACATTCAAGATGATTGGAAAACGAAACCGAACCTCACGCTGAATCTCGGCGTGGCTTACCCGCTGGTAACGCCAATCACCGAAGCCTTCAATCGCCAATCAAACTTTAACTTTGCGACGGGCCAGTTCCTGATCGCTGGCAAGAATTCAGGGTCTGCTGTCGGGCTATCTACCGATACGACGGCATTTGACCCGCGAATTGGAATTGCTTGGAGCCCGAGAGGAAACCAAAAGACCTCGATCCGCGCCGGGTATGGAATTTTCCATGACTCTTCTTGGAACCAGGGCGCACAAGGAATGTGGGAAAATCCGCCCTATTTTGGCGCATGTTCATTTTTTGCCAATGACGTGGCCTTGCCGCCCGCCGTACAGACCCCGGGCTGCAACGGCATCTCTCGCACGATCTCGCAGGGTTTTCCGCTTCTTACTGAACCGACTAGTCCTGCGCAATTCGCTGGAAACAGCCTTTATACGACGAACTTCAATTTCCGGATCGGAATGATCCAACAATTCAACTTCAATATTCAACGCGAGCTTCCCGGCGATATCCTTTTGACCATTGGATACGCAGGTTCCCGGAGTACTAATCTCATCACCAGTAACAGCAACTTGAACATTGGAACGCCGACGGTGGATTATTCTCCCGCTGGACTGCCGGCGCCTTACCCTCAATATGGAACCATTACCGGCCTCATCGACAATGGATTTTCCAAGTACGACTCGCTTCAGATCAAAGCTGAAACCAAGAGCGCCAGGCATGGTCTCTACGCGCTCATCGGCTACACCTATTCCAATACTCTCGACAACGGTCTCACCGACGGTCTCGGTACTTCCACGGGAGTCACGTACTATCCGCTGGCCTTGAGTCCGAACGAGGATATGAGCTACTCCCAGATTGACCTCACCCATAACTTTACCGGGAGCGTGGTTTATGATCTGCCTTTCGGGAAGGGAAAGCGATTCGGCAGCGGCTGGAGGGGCGCCACCAATGCCATTCTGGGGGACTGGCAAGTGAATGCCATTGAGCACATCACTTCGGGATTTCCTCTTTTCCTGACCACGTCCAACAACACGGCTGTGAATTTTTCTTCATTCTCCAATCGCCCCAACCATGTTTGTAACGGAAGGCTCGCCAACTGGACGGTGCAGGAATTCTTCAACACGAGCTGCTTTACGGACCCCGTCCCTGGCGCTCTGGGCAACTCCAGCCGCGCCCCCATCTTCGGGCCCGGCTTCGTGAACACCGATCTTTCGGCAATCAAGATCATTCCAATTCACGAAAGCATTTCGCTGCAATTCCGGGCCGAGGTTTTCAATATCTTTAACCAGGTGCAATTTGCCGCGCCGGGCACTTTCGTAGACGCGGGACCGCCACCCTCAGGAAACTTTGGACAAATCACGGGAATCGTAAATAATCCCCGTTTGATTCAGTTGGCTCTGAAACTGATCTTCTGACGGGTATGGAAAATCAGTTGATCCGTCATGCTGAGGAGCCGGACCCCTGGTTTGGACTGCGTTGAGCGGGCAGCCAGGAGTCTTTCGATGGAAGGCAGCAGTCAGCAATCCTAAACCCCCGCAGGCTGAGAACTGATGGCTAATTGCTGAAAGCTTCCAGAGATCCTTCGTCTCATTCAGAGGGCCGGTAGGGGACTCGCTGAGGTAACAATCCTGCTGCAGCAGGCCTAAGGGATGGCCGAAAAGATCAAAATCATTGTCGATCAGGATGGGCGCGGGCCCGGCACGAGTGACATGCAAGCCCTGCTGGTGTTCCTCCAATCGGAAAAATTTGACGTGCTGGGTCTCACCACCGTTAGCGGGGATCAATGGGTGCGTGAGGAAACTCAACACGTGCTTCGACTGGTTGAAATCGCCGGGCGAACCGATGTCCCTGTCATTCAAGGCGCGGAATTCCCCTTACTGAACACCAAAGAGGAAACGGAGCGATGGGAACAGTTGCACGGGAAATTTGAATACAAGGGCTGTTGGACGGAGCATTTTCCAGCGAGGCGTTCGACGGTCTTTGAGGAATACTATCACCCGCCGGAGGTTGTTCCACCGCTGCCTGAGGGAGCGCCGAAGATCCAACCCCGTCCTGGCGCCGCCGCGGAGTTCATCGTGGAAATGGTGCACCGTTATCCTGGAGAAGTGGTGGTCTGGTCCGGCGCCCCGCTGACCAATATTGCTCTGGCGCTACGGCTCGATCCGGAAGTGGCCACGCTCGCCAAGGAATTCGTCCTGATGGGCGGCGGCATGTACGCCGGCGCCGGCGGGATCAATCCCTATGACGGCAGGCGGGAATTCAATTGGTGGTTCGATCCGGAAGCTGCCCGGATCGCCCTGCGGGCGCCCTGGAAGAAAGTCACCATCACGCCGATTGACATTTCCATCAAGACGCAACTGACTTTGGAGATTCAGGAGAAAATTACCAGAGTAGAGACGCCGGTCACCCGCTACCTGGCCCAGTATTCCCTCCTCGGTTACATGTGGGATGAGATTGCAGGCGCGGCGCTGATCGATCCGTCTATCATCACTTCCACGAGGGAATTGTATATTGACGTGGACATTGACCATGGCGCGGGCTATGGGACGACCCTGTTCTGGGAGCAGGACCGGATCGTTCCTCCCTTTGTGCGGAAAGCTACGGTTCAGTTTGACCTGGACGCCCGGAAGTTCTACGACCTTTATATTGATCTGATGACCCGTCCGCCACGGCAATGATTCCGGCGGAGACGAGGCGAGCCAGGTTTAAGATGAAAGGCCCGGAAGACCCGCAGTGGAACATCTGTTAGCACTAATTTTCGCCCGAACAACCGGGGGCCGCATCTTCGCCGCGCAATCGCCGGCGCATCCTATTCGCACCCTTGGGGGCTTTCGTGGGAAACAAAATTGTAGTGGTGGGCAGCTTGAACATGGACTTGGTCGGGTGCGCCGAACGCATCCCGGTGGCGGGTGAAACCTTGATCGGCCATACCTACTTCACCGAGCCCGGTGGCAAGGGAGCCAATCAAGCCTACGCCGCGGCGCGACTCGGGGGACCGGTCTCGATGCTGGGACGGGTGGGCGATGATGACTTCGGCCGGGAGATGCGCGCCAACCTGGAACAGGTGGGTTGCGACACGAGTGGCCTCGCAACGACCCCGAATTGCCGCAGTGGAATCGCCCTGATTTTCGTTGCGGACACTGGCCAGAACTCCATCATCATCGTGACCGGCGCTAACGACCTGTTCTCTCCCAGCGATGTCCAGGCCGCGGTGGAGACGATTCGCGGCGCTGCGGTAATGCTCTTGCAACTTGAAAACCCCGTGCCCACGGTCCTCGAGGCCGCTCGAATAGGTCATCGCCTGGGTTCCAAAGTGATTTTGGATCCGGCGCCCGCGCGCCCGGTGCCGGACGAACTGTTACAATTGGCAGACGTGGTCACTCCCAATGAAACGGAAGCCGCCATCCTTGCCGGCCTCCCGCCCAGCCGTCTCGATCCAAAACAAGCTGAAGAAGTTGCCTTCAAGCTGCGGGCGCGTGGAGCGAACACCGTGATTGTAAAGCTTGGCGACCAGGGTTGCCTGCTGGTGGGCAGCGGCAAGTCTCAACTGCTTCCGGCGCCCACGGTGAACGCCGTGGACTCCACGGCGGCGGGAGACGTGTTCAACGGCGCCTTGGCTGTGGCCGTCAGTGAAGGTTTGGACCTGCCTTCTGCCTGCCAGTTTGCAAACTTTGCTGCGGCGCTTTCCGTGACGCGCCGTGGGGCGCAAGCGTCGGCGCCCTCACGTGAAGAACTTCAGGAATATACGCGCTCGATCGGAAGCTGACCCGCACTCCCGCCCTGGGCTATAATCGAATTCGCTTTCACTGCAATGTGCTGGGTTGGAGTGCAGTGGCGCAATTTGCTGTAGCGGCGCTCGGAGCCTGCCCTGGAAGGGAGCGCCGGAAATCGTTGAGGATCCAGGTTCGGCGCTCCCTTCCAGGGCAGGCTCCGAGCGCCGCTACAGCAAACAAACCCCGCCACTACCGGCTGGAGCATGTGGATGTGATTCAAGACCTAATCCTCTTCCTTGAGGCTGGCTGTTCGCGCCGCAGGTTTCTGCAGCATTGGAGCGCGATTTCCGCCGGTTTCCTTGCTGCTCCCCAACCGTTCGCTGGTTTTTCAGGTCATCCCGGAACCGGACTGCAAGCGCCGGTTACAGCCCGCGTTCTCACTTGTCAGGATGGCCGCTTTCATCCGCACTACCGCCTGCCATCGCCCCTCGAAGACATTCTGGACAAAGTTGATGCCGCGAAAGATGCGCTTCGAACAGAGGTATACGCGGCTCAGATCGGACAAATCCTTGCCCAATGGAGCCGGGCGCTCATCGAATCTCCGCCTGATCTGCGCGCCATTGGCAATTATCTCCTGGCCACGTTGACGGCCTCGCCGCTCAAGGCTGCGGCCCGCAAGCAACTTCGCAAGGAGCCCGATTTCGAAATTGAGCGCCGGACTTTTGCAAGGGCCGTTTCTTTCGAACGCGAAGCATTCATTCGTGACCTCAGCGAGTACCTCGAAATCGAAGCGGGAACAAGGTTGCGAGTGGCGGAGCTCAAGCTTACTGGGATCAAACAGCTTTCGGCTGATCCCGTTCGAGCCTCCACACAAGTCCGCTACGACCTCGTTGACACGGGTCACGGCTACCATCGCCAGGAAAAGACTGGATTCTGGATCATCGACTGGCAACTCTCCCCGCAAGGGAAATGGTTGATCGCTCGCTGGGAGTTTACGGATGAAACTCTCAGCCGCGCGGCCACGCCCCTCTTCACCGAGATCAGCCAACAAGTGCTGGGCGCGAACCCCTCCTATTGGGACCAACTGGTTCCCGGGACGGATCACTGGCGGACCATCCTGGACGCTGCCAGCGGCATTGACGTTTATGGGAACTACGGCGTCGCAGTGGGCGACATTGACGGAGATGGGTTTGACGAGCTGTACGTTTGCCAGCCCTCCGGGCTTCCCAATCGCCTTTACCGGAACACGGGAAGGGGAACTCTCGAAGACGTGACCGAAAAGGCCGGCGTTGGCGTGATCGATAGCAGCCCTTCGGCGCTCTTCGCAGACGTCAACAACGATGGCCGCCAGGATTTGATTGTGGTGCGCGAGGCAGGCCCATTGCTCTTCCTCAATCAGGGCGATGGAACGTTCAAAGTCAAGCCCGGCGCCTTCAAGTTTGCTCACGATCTTCAAGGCAGTTTCACCGCCGCAGCGATTGCAGATTACGACCGCGACGGCTGGCTTGACATTTATTTTTGCCTCTACAGTTACTATCAGGGGCCGAACCGCTACCGCTATCCCTTGCCCTATTTTGATGCAGAGAACGGTCCGCCCAATTTCTTTTTGAAGAACAACCGGGACGGAACGTTCCAGGATGTGACCGCATCGTCCGGCCTCAACCAGAATAACCATCGCTACAGCTTTGCGTGCGGATGGTGTGATTACAACCAGGACGGCTGGCCGGACCTTTTTGTTGCGAATGACTTTGGCAAGAAGAACCTCTACCGCAACAACGGCGACGGAACCTTCACCGACGTTGCCCAGGAGGCCGGTGTGGAAGACACCGGGGCGGGCATGAGCACTTGCTGGTTTGATTATGACAATGACGGGCGAATGGATCTTTATGTGGCAGATATGTGGACCGCCGCGGGGCAACGCATCACAATGCAACAGGATTTTATGAAGGATGCCCCGCCGAACATCCGCCAGCTTTACCGTAAACACGCGATGGGGAATTCTTTGTTCCGCAACACAGGAAGTGGAAAATTTGAAGATACTACTTCCCATGCCGGCGTTCGCAACGGCGGATGGGCGTGGTCGAGCGACTCCTGGGACTTTGATCATGACGGCTTCGCAGATTTGTACATTGCGAACGGCATGATTTCCGGCCCGAATCGCAACGACCTTTCCAGTTTCTTCTGGCGGCAGGTGGTTTCCCGGTCGCCCGTGGATGCAAAGCCTTCTACAGTTTACGAAGATGGGTGGGGCGCCATCAATGAGCTCATCCGCTCGGACGGAACCTGGAGCGGATATGAAAGGAATATCTTCTACGTCAACAACCACGATGGGACGTTCTCGGATTTCTCGGGCGCGGCAGACCTTGATTTCATCGAGGACAGCCGCAGCTTTGCCTTGGCCGACCTCGACCACGATGGGCGTCTGGAAATTGTGCTGAAAAACCGGGGCGGCCCGCAAGTCCGCGTCCTGCGCAACACCATGCAGCACCTTGGCGATTCTGCTGCGTTCCACCTGCGCGGAACAAAGAGTAACCGCGACGCGATCGGCGCCCGGATTGTCATCGAAACTGAGGGATTGAAGCAAACGAAGTTTGTTCAAGCCGGATCGGGTTTTCTGAGCCAGCACACTAAAGCGGTTTACTTTGGACTGGGCCCGGATTGTACGCATCTCAAGGCCGCCATTCATTGGCCCAACGGCCTCGTTCAGCATTTTGATCATCTGCCCGCGAATCATCGCATCGAAATCACAGAAGGCGCGGGGCAGGTTTCCACTCAGCCCTTCCAGCAGCCGCAACATCCGGCGGCAGCAACGAACCGGCTGCGAGCCTCTCTCACCCCGAACCGGCTTGAAACCTGGCTTATCGCTCCGCTGGATTCCCCCAAGATCGAGACTGCCGATTTCACCGGCAGGAGTTTCTCGCTGGCCGCGTTGCGCGGAAACCCGGCCTTGCTCATTTTCTGGGCATCGTGCAACCCCGCTTCCGTCCTGCTTCTCCGCGATCTTCGTAATCATCAATCGCAACTGGCCGCCGCTGGATTGAAACTGACCGCCTGGAACGTCGAAGGTCCTCAAGAAGCGGATCGCGTCCGGGATTTGGTCCAAAGCGAGCGGCTCGACTTTGCCGTGGGAATGCTCTCCCCGGATCAATCGGCAGTCTACAATCTGCTCTTCCGCTATCTCTTCGACCGGCATCGCGACCTGGAGTTGCCCACTTCCTTCCTGACCGATGCGCAGGGCACGATCGTGAAAGTGTACGCCGGAGGCGTGAGCGTCCGCCGCTTGCAATCGGATCTATCCAGGATTCCACGCGCAACGCTTGAGCGGGAATCCCTGGCATTGCCGTTCCCCGGAACTTTTTATGGGGGCGAATTCCTGCGCAGCTACTTAACCTACGGCGTGGCTTTCGCTCAGCGCGGCTGTCTCGGTGCGGCTGAGGAAGCTTTGTTGCGGGCCGTCAACCAGGACCCGCATTCGGCTCTCGCGCACTACAGTCTCGGCACCCTTTACTTGCAAAAGGGCGATTCTCAAAACGCCCGGAGCCAACTTCGTAAAGCCGTTCAATTGCAACCGGACTACCTTCTGAGCTTGAACAACCTCGGCGTCCTCACTGCCCAACAAGGGCGCTACGCGGAGGCCAGCGTCTATTTTCAGGAGGTGTTGAAGAATGATCCGGGCAATCTCCTGGCAATTGAAAACCTGGCTGAGATTGAGCGCGACCAAGGACACCTGCAGCAAGCATACAATCTCCTGGAGCGCGGTCTCCTGCTCGCCCCGCGTGACCCGGACTTGAACTACAAGTTGGGGATGCTTTACGCCCAGCAGCATCAGGACGCTCTGGCTCGCAAGTACCTGGAGCTTGCCCTTCAGCTCCGTCCCAATTTTCCAAAAGCCGCCAATAATCTCGGTGTGCTCTATTTGCTAACCGGCCATTCTGATCTGGCCACAAGCGCATTCCGCAATGCGATCGCAACCTCGCCGGATTACGACCAGCCCTATCTGAATCTTGCCAGGCTTTACGTCTCATCGGGCAAGGATCAAGCCGCCGTTCAGATCCTCCAGCAGTTGCTTGCCAGACACCCGCAACATCCACTGGCGCGCAAAATGCTCGATGAGCTGCAGCACAACTGAGACCACGACTTCAAAATTTCTCCTCTTCCCTTCGTCTGATCCCGTTGGAACCGGGTTTTTGCTGTAAGAAAGTTCAGCGCGAGTCCGGCGGAACTGACGGCTGCTGCGATTGGCGATAAAGCTCCATTTCCTTTTGAGCCGCGGCTTTATTTCCCAACCGCAGATAGGCTTGCGACAAGCGGTAATGAGCCGCGGCCAGGTCTGGCGTGGCGCGCTCCGCTGCTTGGTAGGCGCGAAGCGCCTCATTCTCACGGCCCTCCTGCTCGTAAAGAATCCCCAATTCAAGCCGGGCCTGCCCGAGCGCCGGGTCCAGCGCCGAGGCTCTTTTCAGTAAGGTTTCGATTGAACTCAACGCAGGGCCGCCGGTGCTCCGGGGCACGTCCGCCCACAAACTCATCGCATAGTAATAAAGAGCCTGCGCGTTTTGCGGCTCGGCGCTGGCAAAGTATCTTAGCCGCTTCATCGCCTCAGAGTCAGGACTCCTCTCGAGGATCGCGGCCTGTCCAAGAAAAAGATAGGGCTCAGGATCGGAGGGCTCCAGGTCCGTAGCGGCAGCGAATTGCTTCGCTGCCTCGTGGTATTTTCCCGTCGATGATAAGGAGATGCCCAGTCCAATCCGAAGGCTTTCCGAGCGGGGATAACGCTTGACAGCTTCTCCAAATACTCCAGCGGCGTGCAGATATTGCCGCCGGTGAAGCAGAAAATTTCCCCAACGGTTGAGATGGTCCTCCGTGGGATCAGATTGGGCGGCTTGTTCGATGGCCCGCCCATCGCTTGCCATTGATCCTGGCACTTTCCCGATCCGCTGGGGAGCAAGATACTCCCGCACCATCCGGTCGCTGCCCACCGACGCCGAATTGCTATACCCGCCCCCGGCTTCAGGGTTCGAGATGGCCGCTGCCTTGAATGCCGGCTTCTGATCAAAACCGACTTGGGTGAGCGCTGGGCTGGACTTTTTGCCGGCGGGCTGGTTTGGTGAGTGGGAGGGCAATGCCGATTTGCCGGGTACGGCGCCGGCGGGTTCGCTGACGACTAAAGTTACCGTCATGTTCTGTCCGGACTGAAGAGGTAGAGTCATATCCGGGGAGAGAGCACACGAGGGACAACTCGCCCTCACCGTATACGAGCCGGGTTCCAGGTGGTTGAACTCAAAAGAGCCGTCGCTTCCAGAAGTTGCTTCCCGAATTTTCCGCCCCCCCGAGGACGAGTTCAGAACCAGAACCACTCGAATGCTTTGAAGGAGTTTTCCGCTGGCGCTTGTGACGCGGCCCCGGATCTGGGCCTGCGCCGCTTGAGCGATGGCCGCGTGAGGCGCGAGGAAAGGAACGAAAAAGAAAAGGGCCAGGGCGCCAAGTCTTGCAGAGCGGGTTCGCGCCTCAATTGAAAATAACCGGGGGCCGGCTTGACGCCATTTCTCCGCAGACATTTGAAAGGCTTGATGGAGATTGGGAAAAAGGCTCATCCTAGAGGTCTCTTGCTTGCTTTTTCAATCAAGGCATTCGCCACCCGCTTCAACTCCACCAGTTCTTGCGGCGTGGCCGTGCGGACATAATCGGTCACGAGTTGGGCGCAGCGTTCGCGCACCAATTCATAACTGGAGGGGTCGCCGCCGCGCGCCGCCAATACTTCCTTCAGCCAATGTTTTCCGTAGCCCGCGTGGATCGCCTCGTCCGCCCAATCAAAGTCCATGTCGTGCTCGCTTAATGAATCGCCATAGGAGTGAAACAGGCGGGTGCGAGCCGGTTTGTGCCGGATGTTCTTGGTCTCAAAGAAAAACAGCATTCCCATGCGGTAGATCGGGTCCTGGTCCGCGGCGCTTTCGTAAATGTAAGTCCCCAGCGGGATCTGGTGCGGGTCGAGTCCCCAAGACATCAGCCGCTCGTAGCCCATGCGGCAGTGACGGGATTCGTCATAGGTCCAGCGGGCGGAATCATTGATCCATTCCCAGGGAAGAACGTCTGCGAAGGCGCTCAGGATCAACCCGCCGGTTTCCACTGCCCATGCTTCATTGAGGTGGCTGACGGCGGATCGAAGCTGAAGGCTCACTCCATCGCCGTAAGGGAATGCCGGGTCCACGTTGTCAGGCCAGTAAAACCGGCACGGCCAGAAACGCCGATCCCGGGCCGGACGATCGGGAACCTGGTAGGGGCAAGATCCGGAAATGGATCCCGTGGGCAACGCAGGAACAGCAGCGTCTGTCCCAACTCCACCGAGCGCGGCAAGCTTCTGGCCCAGAGCCCGCGTCCATGCAATGGCCGCATCGCCGGACTCCGGACTCTCCGCCAAAGCCTCCTCCGCCCACCGGCGGAGAGTGATTTCCTGGTCAACTTTTTCGGACAATCCCTGCGTCAGGAAGCGATGCGTCGGCCCATCCGCGATTGGATCGGAAGCCGCGAGATAAGCCTCGTAGACTTCGCGCAGCGCGGGCGCGAATACCGTGGCCGCGGCGTACAAGAAAGCGGAAACCGAGGGCGCATCCCTCAAATTATCAAAGACCTCAATGAGCGCTGCATCCGGGCCTTCCTCTTCCATCATGCGGTTGGGGAAGCGCAGTTCAAACACGCGCTCGCGCAATGAATGGGCCACTTGCGCGCCTTGCCAGATGAAGCGCGGAAGTCCTGTCTTGATTTCCAGCGGCCCAATCAGCGGAAGCCACGCCGCCTCGCTCACCAACAGCGACCGCTCGCAAAAGAAGAACCGCTTCAGGATTTGCGCCGTATCCTGACGCATCCACCGAGATCGCGGCTCGAGACTCGTCAAATAGGTTCCTGCCTGGGCCATGCTTCCTCCGGGTCGAACCCGTTATTGAAAAGACCGCCAATTCAATGTTCTCACGCCACCGCGTCCGGAAGCAAAGCATCCGGGGAGTTCGCCGTACAAGCAGCTATGAAGTTTGAAAGGCAAAAAGCTGAACTACAACTCACCCTCCAACCGCCTGCAATGCAGCAAGCCAACCTGGAGATGGTTTCCCGGCACTCCGGTGGAATTCCAATACATCATCCAGGTGTGGAAGCGCGGGAACCACGCCCTGTTTCGTCACGGCCAATCCTCCGGTGATCACTGCAAACCTTACCGCAGCTTCAAGCCCTGTGCCACAGGCAAGAGCAACCGCCAACCCAGCGTTGAAAGCGTCTCCGGCGCCAGTGGTATCGACGGCGCGAATCGAGATGGCTGGAATATACACCATGGATTGGTCCGTCGCGACCAAGGCACCCTTCTCACCCAATGTGATCACCACCTGGCGTGCTCCACGATCGATCAGCCCCCGGGCAATATCTTTGTCGCAAGCGTCGGCATCGGCGGCCAAGCCCGCCAGGATTCTGGCCTCCGATTCATTGGGAGTGATGATGCTGGCAGAGCGAAGAACTTCGGCCGGCAAGGGTTGCGCAGGCGCCGGATTCAGGATCGTCACCACGCCGTGCGAACGCGCGCAAGCCAATGCCTCCGCCGCTGCCGGAACGGGGATTTCCAATTGGGTCAGAAGTACTTGCGACGAGGCGATCGTTTTCTCACAACGCCGGACATCCTGCGGACTGAGGTAGCCGTTTGCTCCGGGGTCTAAACTGATCAGGTTGTGGCCGCTCGCAGACTCGACCATGATAAAGCCTACACCCGTGGGCGCCTCCGGCGTGATGGTGATATTGCCAACATCCATGTCTTCCTGCTTGTAGAGATCGAGAGCCGCATCGCCGAAGGCGTCCGTGCCGATCCTGGCAACAAAGTGGACGTGGGCCCCCAGCCTCGCGCAACCCACGGCCTGATTGGACCCCTTGCCGCCGTGCTCAAAGCGATAGCCTGATCCTAACTGCGTCTCACCTGGCCCGGGCAGACGCGCCACGCTCATCGTCAGTCCAGCCGCGTAGCTGCCCACCACGGCAATACGTGGGGTTAATGACATTCTTTTCCTCTTCGACGTCGGGTTCAATGTCATTTAACCAAGGCGGACGGGTTCATCAAAAATCCCTGCCTTCGACGGCGTCGGCGGCCGACGGCGTGGAGCCTCTGCGGACCGGACTCGCAACCAATAACCGTGTCTTCGACCCCTTGAGCCACCCTTTTAACGGATAACATGTTGATTATACGATAGTTAACTTGTCATGCCCCGTGAATCAACGTAACTTACTTATAATAAAGGATTTATTCGATTTCAATGGCTTTGGATGGGTTTTGTCCTCGTGTCGTCCTTTTTTTTCTATAACATTCTAGCTTCGTTCCTTCAATTTTGGGGTCGAATTGAAGTGTTTCCTGGCCTCGAAAAGACCTCCAAGCCCGCCTGATCGGGCGACTGGGGCGTCACACGGTGTTACTTCCAGAAAACATAGCACAATCCGATTCCGGTTTCTGGGACTATTCGCAGCAGGAGTGGCCGCAAAGCGAGGGGAGGACAACCGTTTGAATCGTATACCTGCCCAAAGCTCGTGTCACTTGCGTTTTGGCGGCAGGGGTTGCCTGGTGGATACCCACGGGCGGGTACGAGACCTGTCCCAGGCCAGGGATTGGAAGCAAAGGAGTTAGGGGCGGCTTGATGGTTGCCGACGGCTCAATGGGACAAACCCGTGAGCCGTCGGCAGTTGGAGTGGGTGGATCAGAACATAAATTTGGCTCCGAGCTGAATTTCACGCGGCTCAAGAGTGGAATTCGGAGCTCCAAATCCCGTCTGCCCGAAAGTGGAGAAGTAGCCATTGAACTGAGTCGTGTTGAAGAAGTTAAAAACTTCTACCCGCAACTGCAAGCTGGCGCCTTCTTTGCTCTTAGGGAAAGGAATGCCTGAGAAATTTTTGAAAAGAGAAATATCCCAGTTATCAATTCCGTCGCCGTAAGCAATGTTGCGGGCACCATTCCCGAACTGACCGAGAGGAATGGGCGCGAATGCGGCGGTGTTGAACCATTCGGAGGCGTTGTGGATGCCAGTCCCTTGGTTGGGATTCCCAATGACATTCGCCCGGTAATTGCTGCAACCGCACTCGGCGGGATCGCCGGGAAAGCCGACCGTGATCGGAGAGCCAGAGTAAAAGGTTGAAATGCCTGAGAACTGCCATCCGCCCAACATTGTTCTGGTAAGTCCGGTGGCATTATTGAAAATGGGCAGGCTGTAAACGTAGTTGATGACGAGCATCTGGGGGATGTTGAAACCACAGTTGCCGTATTCCGCTGCCACATTGTAGGTGTTCTGAATGAATCCGCCGACATCGCCATCGGTATAGTCCAGGCAGTGAGACCACGTATAGGCGACGCCGGAAGTGAGGCCGTGCCAGTCCGAAAAGCGCAGGCTGGCTTGCAGCGAATTATAGTTGGAGCTCACTGAGTTTTGGTAGTAGCCGATGTTGGCCCAGCCTGGGAACGGCACGCCCATGTTGATGGGTTCGTTGACCACCGGCCCCAGGGGCTGGTTAAGGTTTACGTTGAGGTTTTCGTCCGTTCCCTCGGAGCCGACGTACATCAGTGAGAACACGGTCTTGGTGTTGAACTGGTGCTGGACGCCAAAACTCCACTGCTGCGAGTAAGGTTGGAGGTATCTCGGGTCAAACGTCTGGATGTTGCCTGGAAAGAGCGTTCCCGGCACAATACCGGGGTTGCTGAGTGAGGTGTTGAAGAGCAGCGGGCTATTGGAGAACGGCGGGTTGGGTGCGGCGTTGTAGATGTCATTGCCCTGGATGTTTTCATAGAACAGTCCGTATCCGCCACGGATCACCGTATTCCTTCCCGCCCAAGGCTGCCATGCGAACCCGAAACGGGGCTCAAAATTCGCCCAATGGTTGTCTACCAGACCAGGAGGAATACCGCCCTGGCCAGCGATGCCGATTCCGTCCAGGAAGTTTCCGGAACCGGGAATCAAGGTGCCGTTGGAGTTGAATTTAGGCGCCTGGCTGGCGTTATAAAGCTGGGTGCGGAATGCAGAGACATCATTGTGCCGTTCGTAGGCATGAGGCATTCCCTCCCAACGCAGGCCATAGTCCAAATTGAGGCCGCTTTTCACTCTCCACTGATCCCCCGCCCATAGGCCGTAAAAGTTGTTGAGATAAGCGGGCATCGTCTGCTTCTGGAGTTCGGTATAGGAATAGGCGTTGCCCAGCATGAAGTCCGCGAATTCATTGCCGGGAGTGGTCAGAATCTGGCCATTGGGGCCCAGGTAGCTGCCGCCTGTGGCACTGCCATTGAACGTAAAATTCCCTTGGGTGTTGCCAAACAACTCCTGTTCCTTCAGGTAATGCATGTATTCGCCCCCAAAGTTCAGCGAATGGCTACCACTGATCTTGGAGAGAGAATCGCGATAAGTCCAGGTGTTTAAGACATTCGTCCAAGGCCAGGAAGCCACATCGTATTGTGTGCCCAGCGCCGGACCGAACAGGCCAATGGTCGGGATACGATTATCAGTGTTGGTCCCTGGGAACAGGGATTGGATGGACAGTCCTGCAGGCTGCTGAAAGGTACCAGTGGGCAGCAGCGTGAGTGGCTGGCGGTTAAAGCTCACCATGGCCTCGTTGAGCAGGGTGGGGCTGATGCTGCGCGTTAGCTTTAACATAAAAGACTGTGGTTGGTTCAGAAAATCCGTGCCCACCGTGGGGTAGGTGTCTCCGCTCCACAACGTGGTCGGGAATTGTTGATTGATGCCATCCCGGATGTAATGGAACATCAGCGAGGTCTTGTCTGAAAACTGGTGGTCAATGCGGACTATTTGTTCGTTGACGCTCGTCGGCACTGATGGAGAGGCGGCATAGAATTGCCCGCCCGCAGTGTTGGGCGACGGGAAAATGAAATTGGGCTTGCCCAGGATCAGGGCGTTTGGGTTCAGCATGGCCGATGGAATTTGATTGTTGGCGAACGGCATATAACCGGTTTGGCCGTTAGGAAGAACAGTGGGAGCGTTGTGATTCAGGATCACCTGGTTGGCGCCAGTAAAGTCTCCCGCTGTCCAAGCAAGCGGAACGCCGGGGGCAAAAATGGTGGTGCCTTGTAACAGGCGGCGCCAATCCCCTTCGAAGAAGAAGAAGGTCTTTTTCTGATGCCCGGGCAAATAGATGGGGCCTCCGATGTTGAAACCGAAATCATTAAAGATCAGCGCCGGCTTCGGAGTGTTCGAGGCGTTAGCAAAAAAGCTGGAGGCGTCCAGCGCGGTATTGCGATTGAACTCAAAAGCCTCGCCATGGTACTGGTTCGTGCCACTTTTGAGTTCCACCTGGATGTGCGCGCCGGAGCCGAAGCCTACGTCCTGCGACGTGTTGCTGCTGAGCACCCGGAACTCCTGGATCGCATCCTGGTCCGGAACCACCTCGATGCATCCGCCGCAACCGCGATCGTAGTTTTCCACACCGTCCACGGACCAAACGTTATGATCCGGTTGTTCGCCATTGAAGGCGATGTAGGTGTTGGAGGTTACGCCCACCGGAGTGTTCAGTGCCCCTACAAGCGACGGGCCTGCAGCCCCAGGAACCAGCATGGCGAGCTGGACGAAATTTCTCCCGTTGGTGTCGATTTCAGCCACATGGGTGCCGGAGATCGTCTGGCTTTCTGAACCCGTTTCCGTTTGCAAGTGCACAGCGGGAGCCGTCACCGTGACTTCCTGAGAGACGGAGCCCAGACTGAGTTGGAGATTGACTCTAACGGTAGACCGGACGTTCAGAATGATGTCCATATGCACGGTTCTGGTGAATCCGGTTTTCTGTGCCCGCACGGAATAAGTGGAGACGGGTAGGTCCGGCACCGCAAAACTGCCGGTGCTGTTACTGGTGGTGACGCGGGCTATGGTACCCGTTTGCTGGTTCGTGACCGTTATTTTTACGCCCGGCACGGCCGCGCCGGAAGGATCAGTCACCGTACCCACGATCGACCCGAGATCTTGCGCCCGGAGGCCGGGAGCGCCGAAAATGAACCAAACCAACGAAAGCATTACGATGAACTTTGCCACCCCGGGGGATTCAGGCATGTACCACCAAACTGTTTCTTTCACAGTTGTAATCCTCCCCTTCAAATGTCGAAGATTATGATATGATTGTCAGCCTTCCTTGACGGCCGGGGCGGCAAGCCCCTAACCGCCGTCATGGTACCCCACCCACTGACGCTGGACGCAGGCATGTACACGTGTTCAAAGCGCTGCCATTGGCAGGTCGCTCGTTCATAAATTAATATGTACGGTTAGCTCAGTTCAACGATCAGGACATTATATTGGTACAATAAAATAGTCAATACCTATTTTGCGACAGGATATGGTCATTTTGCGTCATTGCGGGTATGAACATTGGATGAAGCTGACCGGCTCTGTTTTTGACCGGATCAACACGGTCTTTGAAGCGCCGCCGTGCTTCTGATCCCAAGTAGGACGATACGCGGCATGGGAGAAGTCTCATGGCAAAGCAGCGGTCTCTTCCCAGGACGCCCAAAGTGGCATTGCTCCTCGAAACCTCCACGGAATTCGGGCGGGGGTTGCTGCGGGGCATCGTGCGATATTCGCGGCTGCATGGGCCGTGGTCGCTGTACGTGGCGCCCGGGCATCTGGAACAGGCGTTGCCGAAAGCAAAGTCCTGGAAGGGCACGGGAATCATCGCCCGGGTCCGAACGCCTGAAATGGCCAGAATGATTCGCAGCACCGGGCTTCCGTTCGTGGCGTCCTCGCTCGATGAATTTATGACCAAGGACGGCCAGAACAAGTTCTGTCAAATTGAAACCAACTCTCCCGCAATTGCGCAAACCGCTGCGACGCATCTCATGGAGCGAGGCCTACACCAATTTGCATTTTGTGGATTCGTAGATTGTCCGTGGTCCTCTCTGCGCGAAAGGGTGTTTTTTCAGCGCATAGAGGACATGGGCTTTCGCTGCCAGGTCCATCGCATCCAGCTCGCCAATTGGATGCAGCGGTCGAACTGGATTCAGACATGGGAGCATGAACAACCGCTGCTCTCGCGCTGGTTGAAAGCATTGCCGAAGCCCGTGGGCCTGATGGCGTGCAACGATGTCTGCGGCCGTGAAGTCCTTCAAGCCTGCGCTTCGGCCGGCCTCCGCGTCCCGGATGACGTCGCGGTGATTGGGGTTGATAATGACGAGTTAATGTGCGAGCTCTCCTCGCCTCCGTTGTCCAGCGTTGCCCTGAACCTGGAAGGTGCCGGCTACGAGGCCGCCCGCCTGCTGGATGGCCTGATGTCAAAAAGGCTGAAGGGTAAATACCAGGTGCGGGTCGAACCATCTTTCGTCGTCACCCGGCGCTCAACGGATGTGATTCCGCAGGATGATCCCGTGGTAGCCGGCGCTCTGTGGTTCATCCGCGACCACGCTCCCAAACCCATCGGCGTGATTGACGTGGTTGAGGTTGTGGGAATGTCGAGAAGAACGCTGGAGCGCCGGTTTCTGCAGAGCATGGGCCGCTCCATTCTCTCGGAGATCACCCGCTGCCGCTTGGAGCGCGCCAAGAGCCTGCTTCGGGAAACCAAGTTGCCCTGCCTCCGGGTGAGCGAGGGCGCGGGCTTTGGCAGCGTTAAAAGCTTTAACCGCTGTTTTCGGCGTTTTGAAAGGGTGTCTCCCAATGAGTTCCGCCAGAGCGGGCTGTGAACGAGAGGAAGATCAACACCCTCTGCCGTCCGGTCGTCGCGCGGCTTGTTTGCTGTAGCGGCGCTCTATGAGTGCCGACCCTGGACCCACAACGGTTTTCGGCGCTCGCTGTCAGGGCAAGCTCCGAGCGCCGCTACAGCAAATTGCGCCACTACGTGCTGTCCCTTGCCGCGAGCGCTGCGGGGGTTGATTACTGCGGTGGGGCGGGGGCGGCGCCGGAGATTTCGCGGTATAACCGGTCCTGTTCCTTTTGGTGGAGTTGGTCAACCGCGTTCAGTTCCGCCTGGGCAAGTTTCTCCTGGCCCTGGGCCCGATAAACGGCAGCAAGCCGGTAGTGCGCATCAGCGCGCTTCGGATCCAATGCAATGGCTTGATGAAATTCGGTGATCGCCTGCGGATATTTTTTCTGTTGGGTATCCAAAATACCGAGATCATAGTGAGCGATGCGAAGCTTGGGGAAGAGGCGAAGAGATTGCATGGCCAGAGCCCGCGCTTTGGTGAAGTCACCTTGCTTCAAAGCAATATCGCCCAAATAAGCTTCCGACTGCGCGACCGATCCGCTCTCTTCAATCTCCCTCTGGAATTCGGCCGCGGCGCGGGTGTAATCTTTCTTCTTCCAATAGAGATAGCCGAGGCCAAAATGAACGTTGGGTTGGTCCGGAGCGATGTCGGCAGCGGCTTTGAACTCCCGAATGGCTTCATCAGTGCGGTCCAGCCCGTCCTCCGCTTCACCCATCAACATATGGATGGTGATGGAGTTCGGGGATGTCTTTAGGAGACGCTGGAAAAAGGTAAGCAACTGCCCGCTCTGGCCGCTCCGAAGATAACTTTCAGCGAGCAGATACTGGAGCGTTGTGTTGTCCGGCTTCGCGGCAAGCAACTTTTTGAATTCCTGGCTGGCGGGCTTGAAAGCTTGGGTCGAAAAATAGGACATGGCCAGCAGCGTTCGCGCCTGGAAATTGGCAGGTTCAAGGACCACGGCCCGCGAAAGGGGCTGGATGGCGGCGTTGAAATTACCGCCCTTGAAATAGGCGAGGCCCAGATTGACCAGGAACGGGAAAGAATCCGGCTCAAGCTGCAAGGCGCGCTCGTAAGCTTTCGCCGCCTCCGGATATTTTCCCATGCGGGCATAAAGGACTCCCAGGTTATTCAGAGCGGTCAGGGAATCCGGAGTTAGCCGGAGGGCTTCTTCGTAAGCCTTCGCAGCGCCAGGATAATCGCCTCGTCCGGTCAGCCGCTGGGCACGGGCCAGAAGCCCGGAAACTTTCTCCTGGCTTGCGCTTCCCGGATTCTGAGGCGCGGAAGGAGCGGACGTGGGGGTTAACATCGTCCAGACTGCCAACGCGCCCACCGCTGCCCATCGAACCGCTCGGAAGGAAAACGGACTCCGAATCCCGCAATTTGCCATTTTGCCCACGGTGCATTTTAACTCGGATTATTCACGATGTTTTACTCGAAGACCGTCAGGGCACGATTTTAACCGTGCCCTGGAGTTTCTACATTTTGTCGGCAGCTTGCTGTTCTGAGCCCTTCGCCTGTCATTCTGAGCCCTTCGCAGTCATTCTGAGCGAAGCGAAGAATCCCGGTATTTCCGCTCAGGGTAAACTCCGCGAAGAATCCCGGCATTTGGCTCAGGGTAAACTCCACGAAGATTGTCCAGTTCGCTGCCCGGCAAAAGATCAAATACAGTGATCCTTCGCTCCGCTCAGGATGACAGCACTGGAGGCTTGGCTGACACTCACAGATTCCGGAAATGTAGAAACTCCAGGGCACGGTTAAAACCGTGCCCTGACGGCCCCCTATCGGAAGTGCGTGCATAATCCGGGTTAACCTGATTGGCGGCGGTTGAATGGAACGTGCAAATCCTTTTTGAATTTCCCAAGACGATGGGCCGGCTTCGAGCGGCAACGAAAAAGGCGTGGAGCAGGCTGGAGCGGCCGGGCCGCCTGCTTCTGTATTCGGTTGCTTTATTGGTTCCGCTCACAAGCACGTGGCTCAGCGCGCAGACCGTCACGGATACTCAGGCCCAAACGGAAGCGGCCACCATGCATCCCAAAGGTTGGTGGCCGCACGAGGGCTCAGCGCCTCGCAGCGCCTATGTGGGACCTCAGGTTTGCGCCACCTGTCATCCTTCGCAAGCGGCGGGATGGAAGGATTCCCAGATGGCTCGCGCCATGATCCCCGCCGCCCAGAGTCCACTTCTTCAATCTCATCCCCATCTGAGTTATCAGCATGGGCCGTACACCTACCGGGTTGATTGGGAAGGAGACCGCGCGGTTTACTCGATGACCGATGGGAAGCGGACATTTTCAACACCGCTCCTTTGGGTGTATGGCGTTGGGGTGGTGGGCCAAACATTTATCTTCCGGTTGAACGGCGTTTATTACGAGACCGAAATCGCCTATTATCCCACGCTTCAACGATTGGACATTGTGGCCGGCTTGCCGCGCACCCTGCCCGGCACGATGCAACAAGCTTTCGCTGTGCCGCTCGAACCTCTCGCCGCGCGTCAGTGCATCTTGTGCCATACCACCGCCGCTGTCACGAATCATCAATTGCATGTTGAGTCGCTCATCCCTGGCGTCACCTGCGAGGATTGCCACGGGCCCGGAGCGAGGCACGTGGCGGCGATGCAGGGTCTTCAAAAAAACCAGAGGCCAGCGCAAACATTTATTTTCAATCCGTCCAAGCTAAGTCCTGAAAATTTGGAGAATTTCTGCGGAGCGTGCCATCGCACGTCCTTGCTTGTTGTGGAGGAGGGCCTGCACGGGTTGGATACTGTCCATTACGAGCCTTACCGATTGGAGATGAGCCAGTGCTGGATCATCTCACAACGAATCACCTGCTCCACCTGCCACAATTCTCACCAGCCGTTGGAGCGGAATGCCAAGGCTTACGATTCGGCCTGCGTTTCGTGCCATGCGGTGAAGTTCGTAGCATCCGCCGCAACATTTCGCGGCAAGACTTGCCCTGTCGCTTCCCGCAACTGTGTGACCTGCCATATGCCCAAGTGTAACCTTCCCCAAGCTCCCTTTAGCATGTCGGATCACTTCATTCGTATCGTGGGCGCGGGCGACGCCTGCGCTAAATCATAATTAATTGGACTTTACAAACCACCCCCCAATGGCCGGTAATGACGCAGTTTGCTGTAGCGGCGCTCTATGAGCGCCGGAAACCGTTGAGGATACAAGTTCGGCGCTCATAGAGCGCCGCTACAGCAAAGAAACTAAGACACTACCAAATGGCCAAGGCAGCGAGGCAATGCGGGGCGTTTGCCATCCAAAAGACTGAATGCCAAGTCCAAGGTTGACCCTCGCGCCCTCAAGAATTGATGTGAAACTTTTTTCCCTAGAATGCTATCATTTTTCCCTTTTGATTTACCGCATGAGTAGTTACCTACAAAGTATAACTCGTTCCTAACTATGCAACTTACGGCCAAAGGACAGAATTGGAAGCCCACGTGCATAGCAACTATGGGGGCCCGGTGTTTGCACGGAATGAGCGTGCAATCCGGCCTGAACTCTGGACGAGTTAGCTCGGCAACGGGGAATGCGTGCAAACGCATAACAATAAAGGAGATATGATATGCGCCTCAAATTGACAACTGCCGCAATCGTGGGCGCGGCAATGCTGCTTGCCGCGACCGCATGGGCCAATACCGATCCTATTACCTTTAACTTTGACTCTCCCACTGGCGTCTTGGGGACGTCACAAACCTACACAGCCGGCGGGTTCACGCTGACGGCTTACGGCTTTTCTTCCGCGAATACTCCTACAGATCTCTACGGTAAGAACGCTGGGGGCGATCAGATGGGTCTGGGAATTGCTGATCTGCCTCAGCACGAGATCGGCGGTTCGGCGTTCGTCCAGGTTAACCTGACCCCGCTCCTCGCACAATTCACGTCGGGAATGCTGAGTATCAGCAGCGTTCAGCCCGGCGAGAATTATGACATCTGGCTTTCCAGCAGCTTGGGTGTGCTTGGAACGGAGATTATTACCAACGGAACCCTAGACAACACTCCGTTTCCTATAAATTTTTCCACGGGTATGCCGTACCTGGGCGTCAGCGCCGGCACTTCAGGGAATGTCCTGTTGAGCACGCTGAGCGTAACAGCGACTACCCCCGAGCCCGCAACCCTGTCCCTGTTTGGAATAGGCCTTTTCCTTGCGGCGTTTCTGATCCGCCGGAGCAACCTTTCACTCAACCGGTTGGAATCCTAATCTTATTATTATCCAGTGGCCACTCACTCCATGAGAGTGGCCACTGCCCTCTTTTTTCTATTCCATCCTTCATCGTGCTCATTTCTCTAGCCTAATCACTGTGGTTCCAGGCGTTTGCGGGGGTCAGCTTACAGGCCCTGGCGACACCCATCCTAAATCGCCCAGGAGCACGTCAGGCTCTAACATTAGCCACGCCCTGAGGGAATCCGGTCGAACTTAACGCCGAAATATTAAAGATCCCGGCGCACCCTTCTTTCGCGTCCGAAAAGGACTCGCCCCGGTTTGTTTCCCATGTGGTTGCCGTGGTCAATGACGACCGTGCCGTTGACAATGACATACGGAATTCCCTCGGGATATTCAAGCGGATTTGCGAATGTGGCGCGGTCGGAAACCGTCCTGGGATTGAAGATGGTAATGTCCGCGGCCATGCCCGGCCGCAGCAGGCCTCGATCAGTGAGTCCGGTGATCTGTGCTGGAAAAGAAGTCATTTTGCGGATCGCGTCCGGCAGGGTCAGGACATGCTTTTCCCGGACGTAAACCCCCAACACGCGCGGAAAAGTTCCGTAAAATCGGGGATGGGGCTTACCAACGAATTTCATGCCGGGATTGACAGCGGCGCCATCCGACCCGATCCCAACCCAAGGCTGCCGCATCGCCAATTCCATATCGGCTTCACTGATACTGAAGTAAATGGCATAGGCCGAGCCACCTTCGGCAATCAAGAGATTGCACAGCGCATCGACCGGGTCGGTGTGCATCATTTGCGCCACTTCATCCATGCGTTTGCCTTCATATTGCTTATCCTTTGGATTTTGAACGGCGGACACCATCACGCCGTGCCATCCACCCACGCTCTTGACCTCATTGTTGGTCCAGCCCGGGACTCCCTGAGCGATGTCGCGGCGAATCTCCTCACGCGATTTGGGATCTTTCAGCAACTCGACGCGATGCGCCAGACTGCCCTCCAGAAATTTTGGCGGAAGGCATTGCTCGAGCTTGGTCCAACCGGCAATGTAGGGATACTGGTCGGCGGTGACGTCCACGCCGCATTGGCGGGCCTGATCGATGATGTGGATCAGATCCGCCATGTGGTCCCAGTTTTCCTTGCCGTCCATCTTGAAGTGGAAGATATGAACCGGCAGTCCAGCTTCCTCGCCAATTTGAATAGCCTCGCGGAGCGCCTGCGTGGCGTTATCGCCTTCACCCCGGATGTGGGAAGCATAGATTCCACCGTAACTCGCCGCCACTTTTGCCAACTGGATCAAATCCTGCGTCGTTTCAAACATGTTCGGAGCGTAAATCAGGCCGGAAGCAAGCCCGATGGCGCCGTCCTGCATACCCTGGGCGACCAGCGCCTCCATGCGTTGCATTTCTTGCGGAGTGGGCCGGCGATTGACGTTGCCCATCACGTCCATCCACACCTGGCCGCTACCCACGTAGGAGGCGATGTTCACTGCCATACCATGTCTTTGAAGCACATCGAAATATTGGCCCAGTGTTTTCCAGTTCCTTTCGAACCCGGGCGGACGCGGGCTCTTACTGATGTCCGGCTGATCTGTTCCTGTGAAAGGTCCCGCGGAGGCATCTTCCCCGATGATCTCCGTCGTGACACCCTGCCGGATTTTGCTCTGAGCATTGCCATCCACCAGCAGGGTGTAGTCGCTGTGACTGTGAAGATCAATAAACCCCGGCGCCACCACAAGCCCGGCGGCGTCAATCACCCGGCGCGCAGTGGGATGAATCAAACGGCCCACAGCCGCAATTTTTCCATCCCGGACAGCCACCGAGCCCTCAAACCAGGGACTTCCGCTGCCATCGATGATGTGCCCGTGAATGATTAAGAGATCGTATTGCGGTTTGCCGGCAGGCCGGCAGAAGGCGGCGCTCCAAAGCGTGACCAGCACCAGGGACCATATTGAATGCCGGGCTCGGAGATGAAATGGGTCAGTCAAGGGGTGCTCAATACCTGGGGAATCTATGCTCGATGGCATCATTTGCCGCCGGAATCCGGATTATTCACGAAAGTCTTATGCGAAGACCGGAAGGGCACGGCTTTAGCCGTGCCGTTTGTGCGCGAGCGCTCATTTACTTTTGTTTCGCATCCCGGACAGTTTGTTTCAACAAACTGTCCGGGATGCGAAACAAAAGGCGACCGGAATGCCGTTCTCCGGCACGGTTAAAACCGTGCCCTCCCGGTCCAACAAGGGAGCCTCGCGATTCTTGCCGCGTACTGGGTATAATGAATCAAGCCGAACTAAAAGAGTTCCATCCGGAGGCGCAATATGAACCCGTTCACCCTCTTGGGCTGTAAGTTCCTCCTGGCCTTTGTTCTGCTGGGCGCGCAACACGCTGGTTCGAACCTGCCCATTCCAACACCATTCCCGCCGCCCGGGCGATCTCTGCCAGGCCTTCCGATCGATCAACCTCCGGTCGTGGTTCATGGCGACCGGCGGCAGTCCTCCAATCCACGCTTGATGAAGAAGCAAGCTGATAAGCTTGCCAAACTGGCCCAGTCAATTTCTCCGGACATTGACAAAGTGGGGAAGGGCGAAATGCCCAAGGAGCTGATCGCCAACCTGAAGCAAATTGAAAAACTCTCCAAGCAATTGCGCCGTGAACTCAAACGCTAGCGGAGCGTAAAATGACGCAGAGGTTGAACCACGATCGAAGCATTAGCTTGGCCTGAATTTCTCACCAAGTGGAAGGAAGGGCGGGGTTTCAACCCCGCCCTTCCAGTCCAATGGGCTCGCCCGTAGCGGCCGGCATTCCTTCGCTCCGCTCAGGACAGGCTGTGCCGACTCGTGCCGCCGGCCCGGCGGCGCGCTACGCTGTCCACCCAATTACCCAACACTACGCTAAAACATGAGCTTCAAAGCGAATTGAATCTCACGATTCTGGTTGCTGATTTGGGTGAGCTGGCCCGCGGTGCTGGTGCCAAACGGGCTGAACGGAGGTTCGAAACTCGCTGTGTTCAAAGCGTTGTAACTCTCAGCGCGGAATTCCAGCTTGTATCTCTCCGAGAGCTGGAAGTCCTTGAGCAAGGCAAAGTCCAGGTCATTGAGCGGAGGCCCGACCAGGGCATTGCGCTGCTCATTGCCAAAGATGGGCGTACCCGCAGCAAGCGCAGCCTGTAGAGGTGCGGTTGTGAAGCAACTGAGGTTGTACCAATCCGCGACCGTCTGCGGGCCATTATTCCCATTGCAAATCCGGTTCGGTGTGGGGGAATTGGACAAGGAGTTCGACCAATCCCTTGAGGAAAGCACCGTAAACGGGAATCCGGTCTGGTAACTGTAAATCCCGGAAAAACTCCATCCGCCCAGGATGGCGTTGCTCACCCCGCCCTGGTTCAGGAATCGCTGGCCTTGGCCGACCGGCAATTGCCAAATGCCACTGAAGACAATCCGCTGGTGGGCGTCGATGTAAGATGGTCCCCAATTGCACATCAAGCAATTATCGTTTTGGGCGTTAACATTGCCCACCCCGCCGCCAAAGCCTTCGTCGCCTTCGTTATCGTCAAATCCATTCTGCCAGGTGTAACTGGTGAGGAAGGTGAGACCTTTCGAAAAGCGCTTAGTGAGTTTGACCTGTAATGAGTTGTAAATGGACTGGGCATTGGGACTGGTGTAAAGGAATGTGCCGAAATCCGGGAAAGGCCGGTAGGGAGCATAGGACGGGGCGCTTGACGGCGTGGGCAGGGGCTGGTTTCCGGGCAAATTCAAAGCGCCCAGGAAGTATCCGCGGTTGCCGACGTAGTCGGTTTCCAGAGCCCAATTCAAGCCAAGCTGGGATTGAAGGCCGAAGCTCCATTCCAGGATGGTGGGGTCCTTATAGTTTGGAGAAACGTACAGAGAAATGAATTGGTTGGGGAGCGAGGGTACGCCGTTTCCTGCCAGGATGTTCTCAGAAGAGGTGAGCTGGCCGTTGGTGAGAGGCAAGGGAGCGCCGGCAACGGTATTAATAAGTTGCGAGGTCCCATTGATGGGGTTGTTGTTCACAAAATGTTGGTTGTTGAAGTTGGGCAGATCCGTGAAGATGCCAAATCCGCCGCGAAAGACGAGCTTATCCGAGGTCGGCAACGGCTTCCAGGCAAAGCCGAAGCGCGGGTCCCAGTCTCCATAATAGGGAAAGACCAACGTCTGCTGGGCTCCTCCTGTGAATCCGAGTTTCGCACGCTCGGCCGAGCTGGCCACCAGGCATTGTCCGGACGCGGAAATGAGGAACGCGTACTGGGGCTGGCTGCAATAAGAATTGTTGAGGGCGTTGGGTTCGGCGGTGACCAGCAGCGCATCACCCGGCCCGGAAAAGACCGGCGCGGTAGGGACGAAGGTCACGAAGTTGCCGCGTTTGTCGGTCGGAAACCCACGGTATTCCCACCTCAACCCGAGGTTCAGGGTGAGGTTTTGAGTGACCCTCCAATCGTCCTGAAAGTAATAGGACCAGAACTTGCCGCCCACTTGATTGGTGTCCTGGTAGCGAAGTTGATTGTTGGCGCTGTTGGGGGCGCCGAGGAGGAAGTCTGCTAAGTCCGATCCGAATGCCGCGCCGGGCAGCTCTCCATTCAGCCCCGAAAACTGGCCGTTAAAGGTGAGCTGGCCGTGAGGGGAGAAGGCTGCTTGCTCACCCAAGACTTGCCAGAACTGCATGTCAGCCCCGAAGGCGATGGTGTGGGGTCCATGCGTCCAAGTCATATTTTCATGATAGGTCTCCACCATATCCGGGCTGATCACGGGACGGTATTCGGAGTCGCCGATGGTGGCAAAATTGACAAAGCTGAAGATGGGGAAACCGACGGTAGCGGAGGAAAGGGCGGTGAGGCCCTGAATGCCGAAAGAAGACATAAAGTTCGGCGACCGAGGACAGGAAGCGCAATTCTCAATGTCGTAATTGCGCTGAAAACCGATGCGGGCTTCGCTGAGCAGGGTGGGGCTGACCGTATGGGTCCATCCTACGGCCATGTTCTGGCCGCGGTAATAGAGCGTATCACCGAAGGTGGGCAGCGAAGTGTAGCCGGAGTAAGGATCGTTCCAGCTCGATTGTCCGAACATGTAACGGCCAAAAACCTGGTCCTTGTCACTGAAGTTCTGGTCAATGCGCGCGATGAACGAATTGTCGCCCTCGGTGATGGGCGAGGTCTGCGCGAAATTGTTGCCATCCACGGTGGTGGTCGGATAATTGGGAGCCGGGAATGGATTCAATGACAGCGCGTGCTTGGCGACCGGGTCAATACTGTTTATCAGATTGCCGGCGATCGGCGTACCAGTCAGGATGGAGGTGCCAGCCTTGGCGCTGCCCGAAGGGCAGGTCATGGTGCTGAGGGTGGCAGGATAGAAAAGCTGTCCGGAGTCAAAATTCAGATTGCTGGGGCCGCCGGCGCCGCAAAGGTTCATCGTTTTCCCGGTAAGGAACTGGCTTAAGTTGCCGGATAGCTCCGTGGGCGTTGGAACCACGTTTAATGCCTCGCCGCCTTCAATACGGCGCAGGCCTTCGTAATTGACAAACCAGAACGTCTTGTCCTTTTTGATCGGACCTCCCAAAACGAATCCGAACTGATTGCGCCGGAATTCCGGACGGGCCGTGCCGGGAATTTGCGCCCCGGTCAGCGGATTGGTCTGGTTCAAGGCAAAAAAGTTCCGGGCGTCCAGGCCGCTATTGCGAAAGAACTCGTAGGCGGCGCCATGGATTTGATTGGTACCGGACTTGGTGGTGAGATTGATCGTCGATCCCGCAGCAAGGCCGAACGTGGCGTTGTAAATATTGGTCTCAAGGTTGAATTCCTGGACGGCGTCGGGAGGAGGTTCCAACGCAAAACCGCCAAAGGATAAGTTCCTCGATTCAATCCCATCAATCAGGTAGCTGTTGCTGGAGGAACGATTGCCGTTGGCATTGTAGCTGGTCAGAGCAAAGGGTGAGCCAATGTTGCTGCTCGCAAAACCCCCATTATCGGTTACCGCGCCGGGCACGAGCGTGGCAAGCGACCCATACTCGCGGAGGTTGAGCGGCAAATCCACCACTTGCTGCGTGTCGATTACAGTACCGACACTGGCGCTTTGCGTGTTGACAATCGGTACCTGAGTCCTGACCTCAACCTGCTGTGCGACGCTGCCAACTTGCAACTGGGCGTTCAGGCTGGCCTTTTCGTCCACCTGGAGCACGATTCCGTTCATCACCGTAGACTTAAAACCGGACTGCTCAAATGTCACGGTATAGGTGGCCGGAGCCAGCGACACGAATATGTAGCTTCCCCGTTCGTCCGTTTTTGTCTTTGCGGCCACGTCCGTCGCGACGTTGGTCGCCGTCACAGAGGCTCCGGGGATGACAGCACCGGAGGGGTCCGTTACCGATCCAGTCAGGGTGGCGTTGACCGTTTGGGCCCAACCGCTGGCCGCGAGAGCCAGGCACAGCGCCATGCTCAGCAGAACTTTTCCGAAGATGCTGTCGTGCCAATTCCTTGAGTTTTCTGACTTCATGACACACCTCCTGAATATCCGTGGCGCCAAGGCCGCGTCACAGGTTTTGCGCTTCGTAAACCCCCAACCCGTTGCCAATTAATACAGAGCAGTCGAACAGGAAGAATTGCACAATCAACTGGTATGATCGTGTAATTAATAAATCGTCACGAAGACTTTGTCAAGGACAATAAATCGATGCCCGGCAAGAAATCATCGAAAGGATTCGGCTTCCGCACGCTTTTGAGCTTTGCTGTGTCCTGCCCAGGTTCGCAGATTTCTTTGCTCCTGGCTCTACTCTGCATTTCTGCATGGGCTTTGCCTTTTGCAAAAGCCGGACAATCGAGCGAACCGGTGGAAGTTTTAGCCCAACGCGCTGAAGAAGCAGAAATTCAAGGCAAATGGGAAGAGGCTGCCAAGGACTATCGCCACATCTTGCAGATTGATCCCCGATCTATTGCGGCCCTGAACCGCCTGGGCGCGCTCTACGTGAATCAAGGGAAATTTCCCCAAGGTATTAAATACTACCAGCGAGCGCTGCGCCTGAATCCGGCGGAGTTTGTAACCAATCTGAACTTGGGAATTGCCTATATTAAAAAGCAGGATTACAAGGCAGCGGCCATTCCACTGCAACGAGCGGCGGCGGAAGACTCCCGTAACTTTCAAGCCGAAGATCTGCTTTCTGTGGCGCTGATCGGCCAGGATGACTATCCGCAGGCTATTCCTCATTTGAAACGGGCCGAGTTGTTACAACCCCGGGACGTTGGGACCGGCTACCTGCTGGTTCGCTGTTATCTGGAAGTCAAAGACTTCCAGGACGCTCTTCAATCCTTCAACCGGATCGAGGCTCTCGATCCGGCCTCGCCTTGGGTTCATATTCTAAAGGGCCAAGCTTATGACGGGCTGGGCGCATATGACAAAGCCATCCAGGAGTTTGAGGCTGCCCGGCAACAAGCGGCGGATGATCCCATTGTTCATTTTTCGTTGGGATTCATGTACTGGAAGACGCGCCATTTTCACCGCGCCATCCCTGAGCTCGAAACCACGCTGAAGCTCGATCCTGATTTTGACAGGGCCAGGCTCTATCTCGCCGAAAGCTATCTGGGGCTGCACCAAAGCAGCGAAGCCCTGCCGCTGCTTCTTGCTCTCGCCAAAAAGCACCCGCGTGACTACCGGATTCACCTGGACATTGGAAAGGGCTATCAGGAAACCGGCCGGTACGGGGAGGAAATTCAGGAGCTGCTGGCGGCGATTGCCATCGCTCCAAATCGTCCCGGCGCCCACTATTTATTGGGCCGCGCTTATCAACAGCAAGGGCGGGTTGCCGACGCCCAACGGCAATTTGCGCTGACTCAGAAACTGCAAGCCCAAAAGCGGTCATCCATTGAAACCGTCATGGAAGCCGGAGGCTCGCGTGGCAACCCCGGTCAGCAGATGGGATTGATCCCCAAGCCCGCAAAGAAAGCCATCTCGGTGCCGTGATTGGGATTTTGCGGCGCGACTTGGAAGGCATTTTGGGGACATGCATTCCAATTCGATACGATCCAACCTGTTATCCTGCGCCATCGCTTGTCATCCTGAGCCCTTCGCAGTCATTCTGAGCGAAGCGAAGAATCCCGGTATTTCCGCTCAGGGTAAACTCCGCGAAGGATCCCGGTATTTCGTTCAGGGTAAACTCCACGAAACACCTCCAGTTCGTTCGCTATCAGGGAAGAAATCAAATACGGTGATTCTTCGCTCCGCTCAGAATGACGGTGCTGGAGGTTTGGCGGAAAATTCAAGACTCCAGAAATGTAGAAACTCCGCGGCACGGTTAAAACCGTGCCCTTCCGGTTCCCTGAGGAGTTCAGGGTTGTGTTGCTTGGCTGGCCTTGAGCTGAGCGAGCGCCGTGGCCGCTGGGGTGAACGTGGGGTCGCAGCGGAGCGCCTGGCGGAATTCACGGGCCGCTTGATGGAGGTGTTTCTCTTGCTGAAGAGCAAGGCCGAGGTTGAAGTGCGCCCAGGTAAAGCGCGGATTTAAACGAGTCGCTCGGGCAAATTCCATCTCCGCGCCTTTCAAGTTGCCTTGCCTCAAATAGGCGCTGCCCAGGGCGTTGTGCGCGTCCGCAGAGTCGGGATCGGACTGGAGGGCCGCCCGCAACCGCACCACGGCTTGGCTCCAATGCCCTTCCATGCCGTCGAGTACGCCGAGATCATAAAGGGCGGTGTAATCGGCAGGATCGGTCTTGAGCACGTTTTGGAATTGGGAGCGGGCGCGCGCAGCATCATTTTGCTGGAGGCGGATGGTCCCCAGCAGCTCTCCCGCCCGCGTGTAATAAGGCTCAATGGCGAGAGCCGCCTTGAGTTCCCGCGCCGCCTCATCCAGCTTATGGAGTCCGAAGTCGCAGACCGCCAGGTTGAAGTAAGCGAGAGCGTTGAGCGCATCCACCTTCAGAATTTCCTGGAACTGTACAGCCGCTTCAGCGTATTGCTTCTGCTCTTGCAAATTTAGTCCCAAGCGATTGCGCGCGTCGAGCAAATCCGGGTCAGCGGCAAGCAGGTGTTCCAACAACTGATTCGATTCCGCCAGACGGCCCGAATTGGCCAGCTCGATGGCTCTCCCATATTGTTTGTACTCTGCCAGGCCATCCTTTGGATCTCTGCCGCCCCGGTGAGCTTCATCGACTGGCTGGGCCAGCGCCATATAACCCAGAGAGCTGAGGCGGGCGAGAACGTCCGGCGAGACTTTCCCAGCTCCGGCCGGCTTCACGGGCCGGTATTGCGTCTCGAGCGTAAGCAGCCGCTCCCGCAAGGCCAGCGCCAGCGACCGGTGACCGGAATACAGGTTATGAAGCTCATTCGGGTCCAGGCGGAGGTTATAGAGCTCCGGCTTTGGGGCATCAATGTATTTGTACGGGCCGGCGCGGACGCTGCGCAAAACCGCGAATCCCAAATGGTCATGGGCATACCGGCTTTCACTGTGCACCGGCTTTTCCGCGCCCGATGGTTTGCCTTGCGCCCAACGCAGGAGGCTTCTGCCCTCAAACTGGTCTGGAATGGCGATGCCAAGAAATTGCAAGATGGTGGGCGCGACGTCCAGCAATGCCCCAGGCGTTCCGGCTTGAGCCCGGTGTCCGCTGGCGCTGGCTGGCCAGTGGAAAATGAGAGGGACGCGTAGCGTGCTTTGATAGATGAAGTACCCGTGGGTCATCTCGCCGTGATCGCCCAGCCCTTCTCCGTGATCGGCCGTGAAAATGATGAGGGACTTTTGGTAGAGGCCCTCGCGCTTCAGGACCTGCCAGAAATCGCCAAGAATCCCGTCCACATACTGGAGTTCGGCATCATACCCGCTGCCGGGATATCGCGGACGGAATGACGGCGGCAACGAATAGGGGGTGTGCAGATCGTAGAGGTGGAGAAAAAGGAAGAAAGGCTTGTTTGCATGGGCCGCCAGCCAATGCGTGGCCGACTCAATGACTTCTGCACCTGAACGTTTGATGTCACCCGTGTCCTGGCCGGCATGTCCGTGAAGGCTAAACGGGCTATCATAGAAAGTAAAACCCTGGTCAAGGCCAAAGCGCCGGTCAAGCACAAAGCCACCCACAAATGCCGATGTCAAGTACCCATGAGACTTCAGTACCGCAGCCAGAGTTACGGCGCCCGGGGCCAGCCGCTCACCGTTTTCCTCGACTCCGTTGGTGAAAGGATAAGTGGAAGTGAACAGCGAAGTGTGCGAAGGGAGCGTCAATGGGACCTGGGAGCTAATTTGGGTATACAATGTCCCGCCTTGGCTGAGGGCATCAATTGAGGCCGTGCGGATGCGGCGATACCCATAGCAACTTAAATGATCGGCTCGAAGCGTGTCGACCGATATTAAAATCACCGGTGTCAGAGGCGGGTTTGGGGTCTGGGCGGCAGTGGACCGCGCAAGGAGAAGCAACCCGGCGAGGGCGGGGAAAAAGACGCTTTGCCAGATCAATTGCAAGAGCCGGCACGGCAGCCTGCAGTAGCCATCCATGGTCTTCATTTGCAATTCGAAGTTTACCATGCGGGTCGTCAGGGGAGTCCGTGAAGAGTCAAGCCCCGCAAGGCAGTAACAAATCGCACTGTACTGAATGCCGTTCATGAGCACGGCGTGGATGGGCGGTGGAAGTGCGAATCCGTTCCAGCCGGATTCGTTTGAAGAGCCCGATATCATAATGATGTGATTCCAAACCCGAGGTGCCCGATGAGCCTTCCCATGTCGCGCCGGCAATTTGCCATGAATAGTGCTGCGATGTCTTTGTCGGCGATGGTTCCCAAAGGTCTCTTCGGCGAAGCCCACTCTGTTCAAAGAGTTGCCGTCCGTGGTGACGTCGAGATTGGACAGGTGCGGCCGGAGTTTCATGGCCAGTTTGCGGAACATCTTGGGTCATGCGTTTACGGCGGGTTGTGGGTCGGCAAGAATTCGCCAATTCCCAATATCAACGGATATCGGAAGCAGGCCGTGGAGTATCTCCGCGAGCTGGGGATTCCAGTGCTGCGATGGCCGGGCGGGTGCTTTGCGGACGATTACCACTGGCGGGATGGCATTGGACCGGCGGCGAGACGGCCCCGGCGCGTGAACATCCACTGGGGAGGCTATGTTGAGGACAACAGTTTTGGAACTCATGAATTCATCGGACTTTGCAAGCTGATTGGCGCAGAACCCTATTTGGCCGGGAACGTCGGAAGCGGCTCTCCACACGAATTGGGGGATTGGATTGAATATTGCAACTACCCCTCCGGTAGCACGCTTTCCGATGAGCGGGCAGCCAACGGATCGGCAGAGCCCTTTGGCGTTCGCTACTGGGGAGTGGGAAACGAAAGCTGGGGATGCGGCGGGGCGATGAAACCCGAAGAGTATGCTGACCTCTTCCGAAGATTCTCTGTCTACATCCGGGAGTTTGGAGGCGTCAAACCTTTCAAAGTGGCCTGCGGTCCGGGAGGTGACGACGCGCGATGGTCGCGCGGAGTCTTGGACGGGCTACAGAGGAACATGCCCGAGGGTTTTTCCATGCACTACTATGAAAACGGCAAGGACCGGTCCACAAGCTTTACCGTGGAACATATGGACGAGCAGCTTGCGGAATTCGCCAAGCTCGAGCAGGCCATCATCCAACAAAGGGCGCTGCTCGATGGATACAAGGGAGGGAGCAAAGTCGGCCTGATCCTGGATGAATGGGGCGTGTGGGATCAGATTCCAAGCGAGGATGAGAAGAAATATGGCAGGCTCTGGCAGCAGAGCACCATGCGCAGCGCGGTGGCCGCCGGATTGGGGCTCAACATCTTCAACCGGCAGGCGGAAAAACTCACCATGTGCAACATCGCTCAAATTGTCAACGTGCTGCAATCTTTGCTGCTCACCGATGGTCCGGAAGGGAAGGATTGTATCCGCACGACGACATATTACGCCTTCGGACTTTTCAAACCCCATCGTTCAAAGACAGCAGTCCTTGTAGAACCGGGTAACACTTCGCCGCTTGGCCTTTCGGCTTCGGCATCCAAGAACGAACGGGAATTGGTGGTCAGCTTAGTGAATCCACACCACGACATTGACATGCAAGTTGACTGCGCGCTGCGTGGGATCAGGGCCCGGGGAGCCGCCGCGCAGATTCTCCACGATCCCGATTGGAATGCCTGTAACAGCTTTGATAACCCCAACCGTCTCGTTCCGAAACCTCATCCAGTGACGCTGGAAGGATCTAATATCAAGATGGATCTGCCACGGCTGTCCGTAGCAAGCGTGACGGTTCAGACCGGCTGAACAGATTAAACCTCTTCTTCTACCCTGGATTGTTCAGTGCGTCCCAACGGCGCAGAACACCCGCGCGTGGACGCGGTGGGGCCTCACGGATGATCCAGCTTCCACTCCACCTGCGCCAGAATCCCTCCCAGGACCTTGGCCTCATAGTTCGTTAACTTCATGCGCAGGAGCAGCCTCCGCAGCTTCAGCATCGCCGCATTGCGCGTGGCGGGTTGCAGGTAACCCACGCGGCCGAGGACAGACGCAGCGCGGATAAGGATGTGATCAAGAGACTGGACGCTGGCGATGTCGGAGTGATGAACCCGCGCCTCGGGTCGTCTCCCGAACTCAACCTTGGCTCGTGTGCTCCGGACAGCCCTCACAGGTCCAGGGGCCACCAACCCTGCTCGGGTCAACTCATAGCCGCAAACCGCCACCGATTGGCCGAGGTTCATCGAGGGACAATCCGGTGTGGTGGGAATTCTCACCAGCGCGTGGCAATAGCTGAGGTGCTCATTCGACAGGCCGGTCTTTTCTGATCCGAAGAGCATCGCAGCCCGATGACGGCGCCGCTTATTACGCAGCCAGGCAGAAAGTTCGGTCAAGCTCATCAGGTCTTGCGGCAGGGTTCGCCGCGCGCCCGCAGTGGTACCGACTACCAGCGTCACATTCTCCAGGGCCTCGGGAAGGGTTTCAACACTGCGAGCGGACCGGATCAGATCCCCGGCGCCCACAGCAGAGCGTGTTTCCTGCCAAACCGGCTCATATGGATCGACGACCACCAGATCAGAAAGGCCGAAGTTGGCCATGGCCCGGGCCGCGGCCCCGATGTTGAGCGGGTTGCGCGGGCGGACCAGGACAATCCGCCACTCGAAGCAATGGGTGGATGGCATTAGACCCGATTTTAGCAGGAGGTTGGTTGGGACCAAGGGAAAAGCGCAAGTAGCGGTGCCTATAGCGGCGACCGCTACAGATACTTCCCTTTAGTGCTTAGGGGGAGTCGAAGGAGCGGGTGGATCGCTGATTGGCGTCGCCGGGGAGATCTTCACCTTCGACTTGAATTGCTTGTAGTTCGTGTACTTGATGATTTCCTTGATGCGGATTGGACCCTGATTAAAATAGAGTGTGTCATTGGCCATGGTGAAGGTCGGAAACCAGTACTTGCCGTCAATCTGTTGGCGCCAGGTGGTGAAACGTGGGAAGAGGTTCTGACCGTGCTTGCCGGTGAGCTCGGGTACTGGCTTGCCCTCGGCCTTCACAATCTGCAGGTCCCGGTCGTCTACCCAGATGACGCCTTTGAAATACTGCTTCCCCTTTTTGATTTCCTTGGGGCGGACGGAGAACACGTAGGCCGTGATGTAATCCACGTGGACGTGTCCAAGATACTTTACCTCGTATTCCGGCAAATCGTCCGTTGTCATCACAAAAGGCTGGACGTTGCGGAAGGAATCGATGTCCTGTTCCGTGACGATGAGGCCCTTCAGGGTGTCCTCCGGCGCATAGGTAACGCGCTCGATGCGCTGGCCATTCCCATCGAAAAGAATGTCCCAATCCTGCTCGTAACTGCCGGTGACATTGCCATCTGCATCCAGTGTTTGGACTTTGTTGACTTGGTGCCATGTGTAATTTTCACGAGCTTGTTTGAAGAGCTTCTCCTTGGCCGCGAAGGCTTGGATGATCTGCTGAATCCGCGCCGGACTCGGATCCGGCAGGGCGACATTGGAGCTGGGCGGAGAAGAGCTGCGCGCTGGAGTGCCGGAAACCACACTTGCCGTTTTGACGGGGACGGCAGATTTCAAGGCTGGGGCGTTCGTATTGTTTGCTGCCGCTGTGGGAGCCGTCGATGCCATCATGGGGCGCGCGGGAGCGGAACCGGCGGCGAGCAAAGCTTGGATTCGCTCTTCCATAGCTGACTCAATCACACTGCCTTCAGCCTTGTAGTAAATCATGCCGTCGGGGCCAATCAAGAGAGCGGTGGGGATGCTGACGATGCCGCCGAACAACGCCTTCAGCCGGGCATCGCCCATGCCAACGGGATAGTTCATGTCATAACGATCGTAAAAATCCTGTACATTCTGCAGCTTATCGCTAACGGCAATGCCAACGATCCTCAATCCCTGGCTCTTATAACGCTTCTCGAGATCCATGAACTGAGGGATTTCCTGGCGGCAGGGTTTGCACCACGTAGCCCAGAAGTCCACCAGCACCACTTTCCCTTTTTCATTGGCCAGATCAAAGGTTTTTCCGGTGAAAGTACGCACCGAAAACTCCGGAGCGGGCCCGAGAGGTTTCCCTAACTCCTGCGTATTAAGGTGTTGGACAGCTTGCTGGACCTTTGCCTGAGCGTTGTTATCCAAAGCACGTCCGTTACTGGATGGGGCGGTGGAACCCGGCTCGGGTGGAGCTTGCGGCGTGGAAGGACTTGGCGGCGAAGCTGGAACCGGAGCGGTGGGAGTTGCGGAAGCAGCCGGCGCCGCCTGGCCTCCAGATCCACCGGAGCGGGGAGCCGGAGCGTTCGGCTGGACTTTATCCCCTGCCCGCGACAGCGCATCAATTAAATGATCCGTGGCTCCCAAATCATGAAACTTCTTAGCCAGTTCAGGCGTCATGCGAAAGTCCACGCCTCGCTGCTGAATCAACGGGATGAGCTTGGTCTCCGTGGCGCCGCCAATGAGGAGAAGCGTGATGTCATCCGGACTTAAAGCCGGGCCGGAGGCTTGGTTTGAACCCTGCCCGGCCGCCCTCAGCACCCGAGGCCCCATGGCAAGGAACGCGGCCAGGAAAAACCCGGCCGCCAGAATCCAGCCGAGCCGGTTCGCCCCCGGTTTGGGACAAGCATCAGGCATTTCAACTACTCCGTGGGTAAGTTCCTTCACACTTGAATAGAAGGAAATATAGCCCGGCGGGTTGCATGAGGGGAAATTCGGACGTGGGGGAATACAGACCTTCCGCATCCAGGTACCCCTTCCCATACCCGGGAAAGCTGAGCCGGGCCGGGCTGCGGCAGTCACGCGCTTTCTATCTAGCCCTTCGGCGGTTCTTCAGCCGGGACTGACGCAACTTCTTGGGATTCCTCTTCGGTTTGTGAATGGCGAAGGTGACCGCCCCCACCCGCTGGGCTTCCCACAACTTTTTCTGATCCGTTTTCGTTTCCATGTTTAGTTTCCTATACCCTTAACTATACCAGATAGCCGGGACGGCTGACCGGTAGTGATGCAGTTTGCTGTAGCGCCGGTCGGAGCTTGCCCTGACAGGGACCGGCGCCCTTAGAAAGCTTCGCCGCTCAGAGAGCGACGCTACGAACCAGCGCTACAAGCCTGCGGCGCAACCTCAATTCACCCACCGTCCGGCGTCGTCCCGCTTTTCGTGCTTGCGCATATAGGATTCAAACTTCTTGCGCAGGCGTGCGCGCCGCCAGTCGTCATAGCGGCCCTGGATTCTGAAAGGCATCCGCACCCCGCGCAGGTAAAAATAGGCAAAAAGCATTCCGCCGAGGTGCGCCACGTGGGCGACACCGGATCCCGGCGTGCCGAAAGAACTCACGAATTCGATCACACCCATGAGCAGTGCGAACCACTTGGCACGGATGGGGATCAAGAAGTAAAGGTAAATCAACCTATCCGGGAAGGTCAGTCCATAGGCCAGTAGCAATCCATAAATTGCCCCCGAGCAGCCAATCGTCATCGACGTACTGGATGGCATCAGAAGAACATTGACAATGCCGGCTCCAATCCCGGTGAGGAAGTAGAAAAAGAGGAACTGGCTGCCGCCCCATTCTTTTTCCAGATCCGGCCCGAACATCCACAGCGCAAAAAGGTTGAAGATAATATGAAAAAATCCGGCGTGCAGGAACAGGTAGGTCGCCAGTTGCCAAATGGCCAGATGGTGGATAACGGCGTATGGTTCAAGCCCGAACAGAAAGTAGGGGTAAGCCCATCCGAAAATCTGAGCCGGAAGATAGGTCAGCACAAACGCTGCGCCGGTGACGATGATCAGCTTCTTCACCATGGGCGTCAGCGGCGGACCCAAGGAAAATGACATGTCGCGATAACGAGGCATTTGAACTAGCGTACCACATTAACCGGGAAGAATGCAGAGCGGTGGCAAAAGTGGGTTTGATCCTGAGGATAATGTATTATCACCCCGTCGGGGCAAGGAAAAGGGGGCCTTTCGGTAGTGGCGCAGTTTGCTGTAGCGGCGCTCTATGAGCGCCGGGAACCGTTGAGGATCCAAGTTCGGCGCTCATAGAGCGCCGCTACAGCAAACAAAATGAGACACAACCGGCCTTTCGGAAAATCGGTATCGGATCCGCCAACCCGGGTCTGACGACCTGGGCTACGCTCCATTTCCCCTCCGGCCCGAGGACAAAGTCAGGCACACAAAAAGCGTGCAATGACCACCCGTTAGGTTCCCTCGGTTTTTTCGCGAGCCATAAAGTAAAGGAGCGCCGAAAGGGCGGCAAAAATAACGAGCGCCACCAGGTCGTTTTGCGAGAAGTGCGGGAGCCAGCGCGCGCCGACAGCGACCACATCTTCCTTATGGAATCCCACAACGATGGCCAACGCCAGGCCGCCGAGCGATCCACCCGCGATGAGTCCGGAGCTGAACAGCGCACCGCTGCCCGTTTCGGATTCTTCGGGATTAGCAGAGGCCCGCTGTGCCAGCCATTTCACCACGCCACCGGTGAAGATGGGCGCAGTAGTTGAAATCGGCAGGTACGAACCCACGGCAAAGGCGAGGGAACGCACACCGCATAGCTCCAGCGTGACGACTATGAAGGCGCCAAAAAGGACCAGCGACCAGGGCAGTCGCTGGTTCAGGATGCCGTTGATGACCACGCTCATCAGCGTGGCTTGCGGGGCGGGATAGTTGAGCGAGCCGATGCCTTGGACCTCCTGAAAATCGATCGCGTGGGACGAAGGGTCGTAATAGTAGCGGCCGTCAGGAATGGTGTGCGAGCCGAGCACGGAAACGACTTCATAGGAATGACCGCTGTATTCGACGGTTCCCGAAGGCTTCATATCCGCCGTCAGCGTGACATTCGCCATGTGCACTGTGTTTACCCGCGTGGCGCTCTTGTTGAGCAGCTTCAGCGTAAGGCCCACCACCAAGACGGACGTGAGCACGCCGATGACAAAACCGATTTCCTGGCGGCGCGGCGTGCCTCCCACGATGTAACCGGTCTTAAGGGACTGCACGGTGGCGCCCGCGCAGGCCGCGGCAATGGCGATGACCGCGCCCACGCTGAGGGCGATGGAGGAATAGACGTTGCCGGTCCAGCCCACCGCCACAAAAATCAGGCAGGTGCCCATCAGCGTGGCAATGGTCATGCCCGATACAGGATTCGAGGATGTGCCGATGAGGCCGACGATCCGCGCCGAGACCGTGGAAAAGAAGAATCCGAAAATCACGATGAGCAGGGCGGAGACCAGGTTGCCGTGCGCGCCGGGGTTAATGTGAAAGGAAAGCAGCGCCCAGATGGCAATCGTCATCACAGCCGTGCCAATCAGAACTACGCTGAGCGGCAGGTCACGGGAGGTGCGGTTCACTTTCAGGGCCGCGCCGGATTTCGATTGCGTCAGCTCCTTGAAGGCGGCGCGGAAAGAAGTGACAATGGTGGGCAGCGTCCGGGCCAGTGTGATCAAACCCGCCATGGTCACGGCACCCGCGCCAATATAACGGATGTAAGCCTTCCAGATGTCAAACGGCGACATCTGAGCAATGGGAACGGTACCGGGATAAACCGCCCCCGGAATGTGCGAGCCGAAGAACTTGATGACCGGAATCAGCACCAACCAGGAGATGACGCCTCCGGCAAACATCGTGCCCGCCACCTTTGGCCCGATGATGTAACCCACGCCCAGGTATTCCGGGGTGATTTCGCCCGCCAGCGTCGCCCCCGGATACCAGTTTGGATGCCATTCGGGCGTTGCCTTCCAGAAGCTCAGGCCCCCGGTTTCACCCATGAAGAATTTATAAACCAAGCCGAGACCGGCGCCCGCAAATACCTTGCCTGCCTGGATGCCACGCTTTTCGCCGCTGATGAGGACGTCGGCGCAAGCCTTCCCCTCCGGAAACAACAGATTACCGTGCTCCTTCACCACCAGCGGAACGCGCAGAGGCACCACAAAAAGGACCCCCAGCAATCCGCCGGCAATGGCCAGCAGAAAGATGTTCCAATAATCCAGGCTGAAACCCAGAAAGATGAGAGCTGGCAGGGTAAAAGCTACGCCCGCGGCGATCGATTCGCCGGCCGAACCGACCGTCTGCACCATGTTATTTTCGAGGATCGTAGACTTGCCGAGCCACTTGAAGATGCTGACGGAAAGCACCGCCACGGGGATGGAGGCGCTGACCGTGAGGCCCGCCTTCAATGCGAGATAGACGGAAACGGCTCCGAAGATCACGCCCAGCACCGCCCCTAGAACGATGGCGCGCGGCGTTGACTCCGGCATTTGAGTCTCAGAAGAAACGAAAGGCCTAAAGCCTTTAAGTTGTTCAGTTTCAGTAATTTTTTTAGCCATGGGGCTGTGGGCTCCTAGCCTTGCCTAAATGAGGATGAATCCCGCGCCGCATCGTCCGTTCGACGGAATATATTTGAAAATACAAGTACTTATTAGATTTTTGGGGCGCTTGTTTGCGCTGCGAATTTTACTTTTGTTGATAACAAAGGACATTCAAGCTTCGTTCCCTCTGCTTTGTTTATTCACTATCCGAACGTCCCTTTTGGAGACCCTTCGTAGCCAAATCCGAGTCTCGGTTAAGGTTCGGGTGAAGTCATGCCCTGACCATTGATCTAACCTCTTTGGCATTTGGCATTGCATGACGTGCGCCTAACTTGGTCACGAACTTGAGGCTAGCACAAGCGAATGAGAGGAGGTAGACAAGCGAGACGAATGAGACAAAATATTTTTGGCTTGCGGAAAACGGGTTCAAAGCAATTCTCATTCACCCCAGAGCCTGGCGCCGGTATTGTCGCACAGAGCTGTGACCGGTGATGACGCACCTAACAGAGCGGAGCCACGGCATTCAATGCTGGCGATCACAGACCGCCGTTGCAAGCGCCCAGCCTTACGCGCCCAACCGGGCTCGCACCAGCTCATTCACTCGCTTGCCGTCCACACTCTTTCCGGCGAGCTTGGCCATTGCCGCCTTCATCACTTTACCGGTCTCCTTAGCGCTGGCGGCTCCAGTTTCCGCCAAGGCTTCGGTCACTGCGGCCTCCAGTTCCGCATCGCTCGCCGCCGCTGGAAGATACACTTCCACAATCTTAACCTCGGCTTCTTCCTTGTCAGCCAACTCCGGGCGTCCTGCACCCCGGAATAGGGCGGCGGCCTCGCGGCGCTGTTTCACCAGGGTACGGAATACCGCGAGGGCTTCAGCATCCTCCAGCGGCTTACCCGACTCCACTTGTTTCAGCTTCAAGGCTGACTTCATCATGCGCAGGACACTGAGCTTGAGGTTGTCTTGGCTCTTCATGGCAGTCATCAGGTCGCCGTCGATCTGTTTTACAAGGGACATGGCAATGGGTCCTCGTTGGAATCTTGGGGAATATACCACAAAGAGGCAAGCGAGGAGAGAAAAGGGTAGTGTCTCAATTTCTTTGCGGTAGCGGCGCTCTATGAGCGCCGCTACCGCAAACTGCGTCACTACCGAGAAAAGAGGCAGGAGAGAAGTTAATAGTGACAGGGTGCGAACTGCAAGAGCGGCAAGCTGGCGGTCTGCCATTGGCAGTTTCCCACTCAAGCTTCTCGCTGCTTGTTGCATTTCTCCCGAATTGACTCTTCCCACAAAGGTTTGGGCGCGCCCTTCGGAAAAAACTACATGGGGCCAGTCAAAACTTCGCAGGCCAGGTTGGGCTGTCGCTATAAAAATACAAAATTCTCAGTTAGTTAGAGACTCCTCGTTTTGGCCACTCTCGTGCTGAGGGACAGGCGTAGCTTCTTATGTGATTGAATCAAGGGCAACCAAGATTCATCCCGAAGAGGTTACTTCCGCGGACACCCCCCTCCCCGCGGAAAAATAAGTACGGGGTTTTGGGCCTCCGCCCAAAGATGGTCCACCGCCAGGATGCATCGGGCGGGGCCCAAAACCCTGGAAGAAAGTAAACCGCAGCCCCATCCATTGCCTACAAGCCAGATCCAAACGGAGGGTGAGGGGACCGGAGCAGTCGCTCACAATGGCAAGCCAACCGTTGAAAAAATCTAATAATAACCCCGCAACAAAAAGCGGGTGGCAGGGTTCATGCCTTGCGGGGATTTGTGACTCATTGGGAATTGATGGCCTTCGGGCTTGCCAGTGTAAGGGAAACCAAGGGAATCGGCTTCCGGATCGACTTGAACCCGAACTGGCCGGAAATGATTTAACGGGGTTCTGAGAAATCCCAGTTTGTTGTGCTGATTCGTGCGTGAGCTTTTTTCAGAATCCAACTCAGTAAAACCCGGAGTTTTCCGGCCACGGCCGGACGGCAACCCCGGGTCCTCCTCACGGGAGAGGACGGGAAGACTTGACGAGCCGTTCAGCAACGCAGAACAGGTGCAATGTTTCGGAATTGGGTGAACCTTGGTGCGCCGCTGTCCTGGCGGCATGGGCCGGAAAGATGCCGCGGGACGGGCGTGCGCACGGTCCAGTTATTTTGTGATCGCTACACTAGATCGGAATGAGAGGGTTCATTCCCACGGATGAATCGCTTTTAACTTTTCGGGAAGGAGATTGAAAATGCGCAAGCTTCATATTTGGTTTGCCCTCTTCGCGGTGGTCGGCATCACCGCCTTCATGCAGGTGAGTTGCGGTAGCAGTACCATGACAAGCTCGAAAGGCGGCGGTCCCGTCGGCCCCCCCACCAACAGCGGTTCGGTGTTGCTGATGGGTGGTGACGCGCCGGTGTGCGACGTCATATCCTTCAAGGTCACGATCACAGGGGCAATTTTGAATTCGAGCATGGGCGGAGCGTCGCCCTCGATCATTGCGTCGGCCAGTCCGGTCACCGTGGACTTCGCCCGGTTAATGGACTTCTCAACGTTTCTGAACCTCGGAAGCGCTCCCGCCGGCACATACGAATCCCTCAGCCTGACGCTGGCGAATCCGGAGATGACAGTTCTCGATATGACCAAGAACCCGCCAGCGCCGGAGCAGATTCCGGTGACGCTCACCAGTTCCAGCGTTAACATCACCTTGACCGCGCCGATTGTGATCACGAATGGAGCGACCAGCGGGCTGCAGCTCGACTTCAATCTGCTTAAGTCCGTTCAGGTGGACGGGAGCGGCCAAGTCACGGGGACGGTGAATCCTGTCATTACCGGCGCCCCTTCCGCTTCGGATACGCCGCCGGAGATGGACGACGTGGCGGGAATCGTTCAGAGCGTTTCCACGCAAAGCGCCTCGGCTTCCATTGGCAGTATTACGATCAACAACGATGACGGAAAAACCCTGACAGTCTACGTGCCTAGCAATGCCGTCATTAAGGGCGCCTCCGGCCTGAGCTCGATCCAGGCCGGCACTTTTGTGGAGATGACGGTCGAGTTGAGCGTTTCGGGCTCGATGGCCGCCACCGAAATCGATGTTGAAACCGCGGACAACGGCCAAATTCGGGCCTATGCCGGCTTCATCACTTCCGTAACGCGAGATACAAGCGGCAACGCTCAGCAGTTCACGATGATCATCCGCGCCGAGATGCCTTCCCCGGTTGCGAGCCTTGCCCTGCTCTCTTCGGCGAATGTCACCATCTCCAGCTCAACCCAGTTCGGCATCGCTTCGCAGAGCACCAACGTCGGAGGGCTGAATTATTCACCAGCCGGGGTTGGGGTGGGCCAGGAGGTGGTGGTGCACGGTCCGCTCCCACAGGCCACGTCCGGGAGTAGTAGCGCAGGATCGGCTGCGACGATTATGGCTTCGGCCATCTTCCTGCGCCCACAGGCGCTGCTTGGGAACTTTGTAAAGCTCCTTGGCGGATCATCATCTGCGGACAACCGTCAGGGTGGGTTCACCTTCAACCCCTGCGAGCCGCTGCTGCAAGGGCAGACGATGCCGGTGTTCACGTTTGAACAGACGCAGTTCACGGGGGTCTCCGGGTTGAACCAATTGACGCCCTCTGCCCAGATCGTCGTCAAAGGCCTGCTGTTCTATATGCCACAGTCAGTGACGATTAACGGCATCGCCGTTCAACCACCCACCATGCTATTTGAAGCCCGGGGGGTTGAACAGCTTCCATAGCCGGACTTGCAGCACTTAAGCAGGCAGCTTACCTGCCTTAGAAAGGCCTGCCGGATGACTCCGGCAGGCCTAATTTTTGGTGTTCGCGCTTTAATCCTGCTCCTTCGATACCGGCTTCGACTCATTCCAACTGTGCCTCCCCCAAGCTGAAAATTCGACTCGGCCATTTCAAAACGAGGCTGCGGGGTGTACACTCTCAAACATCCAAGTTCCCTGACTGGAAGACTGGTTTTATACACAACGAAGTCAGTCGGCGGCGCTACAACGAATGACCGTCGGCGATTTATTAAGTCGTGTATAGTAAGCTTGCTTTTAGCACGGTCTTGAAGAAATACCCGCTGGAGGAAGTACCCTATGGCAGTCCTGCTTGCGACATTTACGGCAACGGGTAATAACCATCCCTACCTCCTTGCAGCGATCTTCTTTTTCCTCGGTGTGTTCCTGTTTGCTTACGGTTTCCGAACTTACCGCGAGTACCGGTTGCTGGAAGACACTCCGGAGATTCCGGTTCGCAGCATGGCGATGGGGTTGGTTCATGTGCGAGGGAAAGCAACGGGCGACGACCGGCTGGCCAGCCCGCTGACAGGGGTACCGTGCTATTACTACCGGGTGGAATTGGAGAAATGGATACAAAGTGGGAAAGACGAGAGGTGGGAGACCCTCCGCACTGATACTGATGAGCGGGAGTTCTACTTGAATGACGGGATCGCCAAGGTTCGGGTAAATCCGCATAACGCCGAGTACGATTTGCCACAGACCTTTCGCGCGGAAATCGGGCCAAAGTCAGGGCACGCTCATTATATTGACCCCTCGCTGGGCGTGGCAGGACCCTCCGAGCAGGATTTGCAAGCCTATCTCACGGCCGATTTTTCCAGAGCGCGGGCAGCGCTGGCTACGACGGCCATGCCCGGCGCAAAGGCAATGGGCAAGGTTCTGGCCGTAGGAGAAAAATTGGAGTACATGGGAGTGTCCTTGAGCGGAGGCGGATTGAACATGGACCTGGGGAACAGGGGCCAGAGCTACCGGTTCACGGAGCATTGCCTGCTGGCTGAGCGGGAATGCAATATCATCGGGACGTGTGCGGAGAATCCAAGTCCCAAGGATGACCAGGACCGTAACCTCATTATGAAGGGGCAAAATGAGAAGACATTCCTGATCACCTCTAAGACTGAAAATCAGATTGAGAAGAATCTTCGCTGGAAAGCTTTTGGCTTCATTCTGGGGGGCTCGGCGATGGCCGCCGGAGCGGTCGCCCTTGCATTGAAGGTCGCGGGTTTGATCTAGGGAATTATGGTTGGCGCCTCTCAAGGGCGACACAGAGACCGCCGCACCAGCAGCGAGGATGTGCCACTGCCAGACCCAGACCTTGCTATTTGTAAAGCCGCCAGTTAGGATAGCTAGGATTTTCTCTTTCTACTCATGTCAAAAAATAGTGATCCGACCTTCTGGCTGGTAATAGGCCTTGGCGCGGGATTGGTCACCTTCTTCCGTGGATTCAAGGTTTACCGCGAGTATCGCGTGTTTGACGATACCCCGCAGATTCCCATCCGTAGTGTTCCCATGGGACTGGTAAATATTCAGGGCAAAGCAACGGGCGAGGAACGCCTGACCAGCCCCGTGACCCACACGCCTTGCTTCTTTTACAAAGTTGAAATTGAGGAGTGGAAGCAAGAGGGCAATAAATCGGGTTGGAAACACTACAATACGGATACTGGCGGTATAAAGTTTTACCTGGAAGACGCTTCGGGAAAGGTTCTGGTGGACGCACAGAATGCCGAATTCGATCTGGAAATGGCCTGCGAACGGCAGGTGGGCGGGAACGCGAGCCGGAGCGTTCCATCTCTGGCGGGTGGTGCTGCGACGGACGCGGAAATATTGAGCTACATCAGCCAAGCTGGAGCGAGCCGCATCACCTCCTTCATCGAGCGCCGGCTGGAGGCCGCGGGTCCGCTGCACGACACGCAGAAGGAACAATCCCGGCAGCAACTCATGGAGGCGCTGAAGAATCCTCCCGGCAGCCCAGGCTTCTCTCAGGGGATCATGGCGATGATGAGCCCCATGATTGGGAAACGCCTGGCTGAGGCCGGCCCGCAGACTAATCCTGAGCATGAGCAGGCAAGGCTAGCCCTGGCGGAGGTCTTCAAACATCCGGTCGGCAGCCCGGAGTTCCTGGAGCAGGCACGGCGCGCACAGACGCTTTTCCCGCAAGGATCGGAAGAAGGACAAAAATTCACGGCGTGGATGGAGTCCATGCAACAACACACGCGTCCTGAATCTTTCTTCCCGCCGGCTACGGGCCGATTTCGTTTGAAAGAGTACTGCATAGTATTTGGGCAGCAATACGAAGTTGTCGGCACCTGCTCGGAGAATCCATCTCCCAAAGATGAGCACGATCGTAACTTGATTATGAAGGGCACGAACGAACCGACTTACCTGATTTCCGACAAGCCCCGGAACAAGGCCGAAGGCCGTCTTCGAAGGCGCGCAGTGAAGATGGTGCTGGGCGGCGCGGCCCTTACTATCATCTGCCTGGGGTTACTGCTTGCCAGGTTTGGTTTGTTCTAAAACCTCTCGAAGGAGTTCAATATGGGCCTAGCGATCCTGGTGTTGGTGGTTCTGATTCTGATTGCCGTGGGGATCGTTCTTTACCTGGTCACGATTTACAACAGCCTGGTGCGGTTGAAGAACGACATTGATAAAGCCTGGGCCAACATTGACGTTCTGCTCAAGCAACGCCATGACGAATTGCCCAAGCTCATCGACACGTGCAAAGGCTACATGCAGTACGAGCAAAAGACTTTTCAATCCATCGTCGAGGCGCGCAACGCCTATCAGAATGCAAACACGGTTCAGGACAAAGCCCAAGCCGATAACATGATTAGCGGCGCGCTCAAGAGCTTGTTCGCGGTGGCGGAGAATTATCCGGATTTGAAGGCCAACAACAACTTCATGCAGTTGCAGGGGCGCATTACCGAACTTGAGGAGAAGATTGCCGACCGCCGTGAATTCTATAACGACGACGTGAACACTTACAATATTCGCATTCAGCAGTTCCCGGACGTTTTCATCGCCCGCATGATGAATTACCAGCCGCATGAGCTTTTCAAAGTGGCCGAAGAGGACCGCCGCGACGTGGAAGTGAAGTTTTCTTAACATGACGCTGACCGGTCCTGCGCCGGAAGAAAAGCCCATTGCCTGCCGATGAGAACCCGTAGCGAAGGGTCTTCGTGAGGCGCCTGCGGGCCATGCAATGTCAACTTGGAGCCAGCCTCCGCCGAAACCCCGGCAGGGTGCATCCCTTCCAGTCAAATCTACGGTGGTGTCTCAGTTTGCTGTAGCGGCGCTCGGAGCCTGCCCTGGAAGGGAGCGCCGAACTTGTATCTTCAACGGTTTCCGGCGCTCCCTTCCAGGGCAGGCTCCGAGCGCCGCTACAGCAAACTGAGACACTACCAAATCTACTGCCTTCTTGCGAACTAGCGGCATGCGGTAGTAGATTTGGAATCCCATGAACAATCGATTCATGCTTTTCCCTATTGCTCTTGCCATCGTCGCGTCTACTTTTGCGCCTTTGGCCGGGCTTGGCCAGGAATCTCATCGTGCCGCGCCGCAGAGTCTTGTCGCATCCAGGGCCGTGATCTCATCAGTGTCGGAGGCAGTGGCCGGCACGCTTCCCACTGGCGCCGGGCGCGGGACAGGCGCGCATCCGGCCTCCCAGAACATCCTTGAGTACATTTCAAACGCCTGGGGAACGCTAACGCGATCCATGACTCAGTGCGATAGCCTCAGCGATCAAAGGACCAAAGAAAAGCCCGTCCTTTATCTTCCCGCTGGCGTCGCAGAGCCCGAACCGCTGCGCACGGTCCAACAGAGTTGCTCCGTTCAGGTGGAGCATCTGCCCACCTTGATTGACCGGCCTGGCATTCTCAACCCCAGCCAGATCGATCCGCCCGGCTTGCTTTACTTGCCGAATCCTTATGTTGTACCCGGTGGCATGTTCAACGAGATGTACGGGTGGGACAGTTACTTCATTCTGCGCGGGCTTCTCGAAGCGGGGCGAATCAGCCGGGCGAAGGGCATGACGGAGAATTTCTTTTATGAAATTGAGCACTACGGCATGGTCCTGAATGCCAACCGCACTTACTTCCTCAGCCGCTCACAGCCGCCGTTCCTCACCTCGATGATTCTGGCCGTTTACGATGCAGAAAAAGCGCAGGGGAAGGATGACAGGGACTTTCTGACCAAAGCTTATCCTTACGCTGTGAAGACTTACGATCTCTGGACGCGCGCGCCTCACCTTGCCGGCAACACCGGCCTTTCCCGCTATTACGACTTTGACGCCCTGCCGGCCCCGGAGGTCGCCGAAGACGGCTACAGCTATTACCGCGCCGCCGCCGAGTACTTCCATGAGCATCGCAAGCTTGAGAAGGGCGAACTGATGACGGCAAAGACCGCGCCGCCTGGCAACCATTGGATTCAGCCCGTCTTTACCTGGCAAATCTGCTCGGATGGCACATCCGGTATTTCCGCAGGCAGCGGCTCCCATTGCGACACTGTGGGACAAGGCGCTTTGACGGAACACTACTACCGGGGTGACCGCAGCATGCGTGAGTCCGGTTTTGACGTGTCTTTCCGCTTCGGGCCGATGAGCGCAGATACCCAGGATTACGCTGACCTGAGTCTTAACTGCCTGCTTTGCGAGACCGAAATGGACCTGGCTCGCATCAGCAAAATCCTGGGCCACATGGCGGATGCGCAACAATGGCGCCAGCGCGTCGAAGCCCGGCATAGGCTGGTGGACCAATACTTCTGGAATGCGAGCCGTGGCCTTTACTTTGATTACGACTTCAAGACCCGTACTCAATCCTCTTACCTCTACGCCACCACGTTCTATCCGATGTGGGTGGGCCTGGCGGCGCCGGAACAGGCGCGCGCCGTGGAGCGCAACCTTGCAACCTTTGATCTGCCGGGCGGCATCGTTATGAGCCGGACAGAAACCACCGGCCAATGGGATTATCCCTACGGTTGGGCGCCGCTCCAGTTAATTGCCGTCGAGGGATTGCGGCGCTATGGCTTCAATGCCGATGCGGACCGTGTGTCCACACAATTCATATCGATGGTGAATCAAAATTTCCGCCGCGACGGAACCATCCGCGAGAAGTACAACGTGGTGACGCGCTCGGACGAAACAAAAGTCAGGGTGGGCTACTCGCAAAACATGGTGGGCTTCGGTTGGACGAATGGAGTGTTTCTGGCCTTGCTGCATGAACTGCCAAAGCAGGCCGCAGCAAAGTTGGGGTTGGAGTGAATGGGGCGGCCTGCTGCGGCGCGGCGCCCTCGGAACCCAGGGTATCTCAACATCGAGCCGAGCGGTTCGTATGCCTTTAGAAATGAAACCCGCCTGTGAGAAGTGCCAGACCCGCCTCTCCCACGACGCCCAGGCCTTTATCTGCTCTTACGAATGCACGTTCTGTGCTCAGTGTGCGAAGCAGATGTCCCACATCTGCCCGAATTGCGGAGGCGAGTTGGTCCATCGGCCGAAGCGAAGAGAACAGTAGTTGAGAGGCCGCCTTTTGATCTCTGCGACCTTTTTCAGTCGCCAGCTTGCTGTTCTGAGCCCTTCGCAGTCATTCTGAGCGAAGCGAAGAATCCCGGTATTTCCGCTCAGGGTAAACTCCGCGAAGAATCCCGGCATTTGGCTCAGGGTAAACTCCACGAA
>Ga0207416_1000611_pt1 | contig 57989 bp, 46 predicted proteins | sample PaiPotPPM11metaG_FD_184107 | JGI IMG/M metagenome (GOLD analysis project Ga0207416, IMG submission 184107) | Iron sulfur acid spring bacterial and archeal communities from Banff, Canada, to study Microbial Dark Matter (Phase II) - Paint Pots PPM... ... | reverse complement strand
GATCGTTTACGTCCCAGCCTCTCACCATGCGCTTCTTGCGGAGTCCCAGAGCACCCCTACCTTCGCGCCTTTCCGCCCTCCGTTCCAGCACAATCGGCCCCCGGCCTGTTTATGAGATGGGTTCTAGGACAGGAACGCTCCACCGGGAAACCTGCGCCACCACGGCTACATCTAACATCTGGCTGTGATCCCCAAGAAATCCCTCCTCAAGGCCTGGCGCATGATCGTTCGCGGTCAGCGTCCGGTACTCTCGCTCGAGATCACACGCGAATGTCCGCTGCGCTGTCCCGGATGTTATGCCTACGACGACGCCCACCTCGGCGGCGGACTACTGCTCCGTCAATTACAGGACGCCAAGGGCGACGAACTCGTGGCACGCGTGCTGGCGGTGGTGGACGATCTCAAGCCCCTGCATCTCTCGCTGGTGGGTGGTGATCCGCTGGTGCGCTACCGCGAGGTCGAGACGCTGCTGCCGCAACTGCTCGCACGTGGCATTTTCGTGCAACTGGTGACCAGCGCCTTTCGCCCCATCGCCCCGGAGTGGGCGGCGTTGAACAACTTTGAATTGGTGGTTTCGGTGGACGGGCTGCAGCCGGAACACGACCTACGACGCGCACCGGCCACGTACGAGCGCATTCAGAAAAACATTCGCGGCCAGCATGTCGTGGTGCATTGCACCATTACTGGCCAGATGATGAAGCGGCCCGGCTACCTGGAGGAGTTCATCGCCTGTTGGTCGGCAAATTCGGACGTCAAGAAAATTTGGATGAGCGTCTTCACCCCGCAGGTGGGCGCCGAGCTGCCGGAAATCCCAACGCCGACGGAGCGCGTCGCCATCATGCAGCAGCTCCTCGAACTGCGCGAACGTTACCCCAAGCTCGACATGGCCAAGGGACTGATCGAACAACTGGCGCATCCTCCCGCCTCGCCCGCCGACTGCATCTTTGCGCAGACCACAACCACGCTCTCCGCCGACCTGACGACGCGCGTCTCGCCCTGCCAGTTCGGGGGCAACCCGGACTGCAGCCGCTGTGGCTGTATCGCGTCGTTGGCGCTGGCCGCCATCGGCGACCACCAACTGGTCCCCGGCTTCCGCGTCGGTACGCTCTTCTATGCCTCGCTGGCGGTCGGCCGAGCCATGGCTAGGTTGAACTGACACCGGCGGGGCGGCCACTCGGGGGCTGCAGCACGGTGAGCACCGCCACGAGCGCTGCCGCGAGAAATATGGCCAGGGCGGTGAGCGTGTAGGGCAAAGTGCGGAGCGCGGTGCACTGTCGACAATGCCCCCGGTAATCGCGGCCCCTCTCTACAAAATCGCAGCCTGCGCTGCCTTCCTACCTCCCACCCCTTACCCCCTACTTCCCACCCCCCACGCTCCCCCGCGGGTCAGGCAGCACGCGCAAGGGCTGGGTGTAGCGGTGTCCGTCCACCATCAGGCGCACGGAATAGGTCCCGGGCGCGGCCCAGGCACCGCCACTGATGCCGAAGAGCGCCGCCACTGGGCCGAGATCGTCCGCGGCGCCCGGCTTGGGCGGCGGCGGCGGATAGTGCAGGTCCCAGACGAAGCGGTGCATGCCGGCCGTCGTGCCGAGTTGCGGAGGCGCTGGGACCCAGTGCGCCGGAATGTCGAGCTTGTTCAGATCCACCTTGGGTGGCGGCGTGGCGCTCGAGTACATCCGAACGAGGCTGCCCGTGGCGTCGAGGATTTCGAGCGTGACCGGGCCGCGGGCGGCAGCGCGCAGTTGGTAATCGAGGATGGCGCCATTGGGCGGGTTCTCCGCCTGCGGCTCCTCGGGCGGCAAGGGTGTTCCCATGAAGCCGCCGCCTTGGATCTCGATGGCCGGCTGGGGCTGGAAGAGCGCCACCGGGGACTGGGCCACCGCCGCGTCCCACTGCCGCAGGGGCGTGATGTCGTCGAGCATCCAGAATGACCGTCCGTGGGTGGCCACCACCAGATCGTCGCCGTGGACGACGAGGTCGCGCACCGAGACCTCGGGCAGGTTCAGTTGCAGTGACTGCCAGGCGTCACCGTCGTCATAGGAGACGTAGACCCCGGTTTCGGTGGCGGCGAACAGCAGGCCGCGGCGTTCGGGGTCTTCCTGCACGGTGTTCACGTAGGCGCCCACCGGGATACCGCGCGTGATCAACTGCCAGCTCCGGCCGCCATCGCGCGTGCGGTAGATATACGGCGCCAGGTCTTCCAAGCGATGCCGGTCCACTGCGGCGTAAGCCGTGTTCCCGTCGAAGTGCGAGGCCTCGATGCGGCTCACCTTGCTCCACGCCGTCATCGCCGCGGGGGTGACGTTCTGCCAGCTCTTGCCGCCATCGCGGGTCACCTGGATCAAGCCGTCGTCGGTGCCGGCCCAGATCTCATCCGGAGCCAGCGGTGAAGGCGCCACCGCATAAATCACGCCCTTGCGCGCCGTGGTGTTGCCGTTGGCCGCGGTGGCGGCGTCAAGGTTCGCCGGCACCCCCGGATCTTCGCGTGTCAGGTCGGGACTGATCTGTTCCCAGTTCCGCCCCCCGTCCGTGGTCTTGTAGAGAAACTGGTAGGCCACGTAGAGGGCGTGCGGATCGGCGGCGGAGTACACCAGGGGTTGCGTCCAGGCGTGGCGAAAGGTGACGCCGGCGGGCGGCTTCGGCGCCACTTGATCGGTGTGGTTGGTGCGCTGGTCGCAGCGTTCCACCGTGCCGCCGTAGAGGATGTCGGGATGCAGCGGGTCGGGGGCGACGTAGCCGCTTTCGCCGCCGGCGCAGAGCGGTTTCCAGTCACGGAACGAGATCGTGCGGTCGTTGGAGCGCGTGGCGTTGCCGACCGCGCCGCTGTCCTGCTGCGCGCCGTACACCCAGAAGGGGAAGCGCTGGTCGGCGGCGACGTGGTAGAGCTGCGCGGTGGGCTGGTTGTACCAGGAGCTCCAGGTGCGTGCGCCATCCACGCTCACGATGACCCCTTGGTCACTGCTCAGCACCATGCGATCCGGATCGTTGGGATTGATCCAGAGCTGGTGGTAGTCGTCGCCGCCCGGCGCCCCTTTGATAGGAGTAAAACTCGCTCCGCCGTCATCGGAACGATAGGTCGACGTGTTGGTGGTGTAGAGACGGTCGGGGTTTTTGGGATCCACCGTAACGGCTTCGAAGTACCAGCCGCGGCCCCAGATACGCGCCTCGGGGTCCATCAGGCGCCAACTCGCGCCGCCGTTGTCGGATCGGTAGAGGCCGCCGAGCTTGGCGTCCACGATGGCGTAGACGCGTTGCGGATCGCTGGGCGCCACCGCCACCCCGATCTTGCCCAGCCCTTCGGTGGGCAGGCCTTGGGTGAGCTGCACCCAGGTATCGCCGCCGTCGGTGGACTTGAAGAGCCCACTGCCCGGTCCGCTCGCCGCGGGATAGACGATCCAGGGCGTTCGTCGCGCCGCCCACAGCGAAGCGTAAAGAGTACGCGGATCGTGCGCGTCGAGGCTGAGATCAATCGCCCCCACATTGGGACCGTGGTCGAGAACCTTCTTCCAGGTCTGCCCGCCATCGGTGGTGCGAAAAACGCCGCGCTCCGGGTTGGCGCCGTAGGCGTGCCCCAGGGCAGCCACGTAGACGCGGTTGGGGTCGTGCGGATCAACCACGATGCGACCGATCTGCCGTGTATCGTCCAGCCCGATGTGCGTCCAGCTCTTGCCGCCATCGGAGGAACGGTACATGCCGTCGCCGTAGGAGATCTGCGACCGCATGTCCGCCTCGCCGGTGCCGACGTAGATGACGTCGGGGTCGGAGGGGGCCACCGCCACCGCTCCGATCGAGCCCAACTGGTCGGCGATCGGCATCCATGTGAGGCCGGCGTTCTCCGTCTCCCAGACGCCGCCTCCTACCGACCCGAAATAAAACACGTCGGGACGGCTCGCGACACCGGCCACTCCCACCGCGCGCCCGCCGCGGAAAGGACCCAACAGGCGCCAGCGCATCTGCGCCGCCATCGCCGTGGACAGGACGAACAGGACCAAAAACAAACGGATACGCGCATGCGTCACGGTGACTCTCCCAGTTTCAGCGGCTTCTCTGCCGATCAGTCTTGAGCAGGATGGCGAGCGCAACCGCCCAGGATCAAGGTCTCCGCCCTCGCGCCTCGCGCACCGCTCATCACTCAGCGCGCAGCGCTCGTTTCCGGCAGCGCCCAGGCGTACAGCACGCCGCCGACGCCGGTGAGGACATACTGCCGGCCGTCGAGTTCATAGGTGATGGGCGAGGTCTCCATGCCGGCGCCGGCGCCGGCGTGCCAGAGCGTGTGTCCGTCAGCGGTGGCGAGTGCCAACACGTTGCCGGAACTGTCGGCGGTGAAGGTCAGACCAGACTCGGTGGAGAGCACGCCCGCGCCCGAGCCTCGGCCCAGTTCATGCGTCCAGCGCAGCTTGCCCGTCTGGTAGTCAATCGCCTCGAGCACGCTCTTGCCCCACACCCCATAGTCGGCGCCCGCCCAACCGAAAGTGCCGTCGGCTGGTTTCGCAAAGTAAATGCCGTAGCTGGGATGGGCGTTGACCAGAAACAGCCCGGTCCGCGGATCGAAGCTGGGTGATCGGTAGTTGGTCAGTCCGCCCTCGTCGGGGGCGAGCAGACGTCCATCTGGCGCGGGCTCCTTGGCGGGGTTGGGAATCGGACGGCCTTGCGCGTCAATGCCCAGCGCCCAGTTCACCGGCCCAAAGGGCGCGGTCAGCAGGCTCTTTCCGTTGGTCCGGTCGAGGACGAAGAAGTAGCCGTTGCGCGAGGTCTGCATCAGCATGTGGCGCGGCTGTCCGTGGAAGTCGCCGTCCACCAGCACCGGCGTCTCGACCGCGTCCCAGTCGTGGGTGTCGTGCGGCGAGGGCTGGAAGGCCCACACCAACTTGCCGGTGTCAGGATCAAGCGCCACGATGCTGCAGGTGTAGAGGTCATCGCCGGGACGTGTCGTCGCCGTCAGCACCGGGGTGGGATTGCCCGTTCCCCAATAAACCAGATTCAAGTCCGGATCATAGGTGCCGGTCATCCATGTCATACCGCCGGTGGGCGCGCCGGGGGTGCCGGCAGGCGGCGTGCTGTCCCACTCCCACTGCAGCTTGCCGGTATCGGGGTCGATCGCCTTGAGAAAGCCGCGCAGATTGTCGAAGTCGCCCGAGACGCCGACGATGACGTGGTTGTGGACGATGAGCGGCGCCATGGTGGACCAGTAGCCCTGGTTCACGTCCGCCAGCACCACATCCCAACGCAGCGTGCCGTCCTTGGCGTTGAGGCACAGCAGGTGGGCGTCTGGGGTCTCGAAGTACAGCCAGTCCTTGTACATCGCCACGCCGCGGTGCCCGATGTGCATCCCGATGTTGGGGTGATAGGTGTAATGCCAGATCTGCTGACCGGAGCGCGCATCCACCGCCCAGACGTTGTCGGGAACGGTGAAGTAAAGCACGCCGTGCACCAACAGCGGCGACGACTTCAGGGTCGCCGGCTGCTGCGTCTGAAAGGCCCAGGCCAGCCCCAGCGCATGCACGTTCGTCGGCGTGATCTGGGTGAGTGGGCTATGCCGCCGCCCGGAATAGTCGCCGTGGTAAAGCGGCCAACTATCCGCGGTGGGATGCAGCAGAGTGGCGGGGTCGAGTCCCTGGGCATCGAGAGGGACGGCAAGCGGTGCGGCCAAGGCCGCGTACAGAACCGCGCCCGGAACGCAGGAGCGAAACAATCGGTCGAGAATCGTCATGGTCGAGAGGCCATCCTCTAAGGACACCGGCCAGCGTGAACCATCTGGCTCACCGCTGGCGCAGGCTGTGGAGATAGGCGATCAGGTTGTGAATGTCGGCATCCGTGTACTTGTCGAGCAAGTTGGCGTGCGCCTCGGCAGGTTCAGCGACGGTGTAATGCACCTCGCTGACCGGCCAGGAGCGGTACCAACCGGAGGCATCGCGCAAGGCCACGGTGAACTCGTCGCGATGCGCCAGCCGCCCGGTCACCGTTTCTCCGGAGGGCAGCGTCACGGTCAACGTGGCAGGCGCGCCCCAGGGATAGAGCAGGCGCTCCTCCAACTTCAGACCCTGCAGGCGGTTACCGATGCCCGCCATGTCGCCTGAAGCTGCATGGCAGGAGGTGCAGTGGCCGGCGCCGTTGAAAAACGCCTCGCCCGCGGCAACGTTGCCGGTCAGGAGGTCGGCGGCGTCCACGCCCCGCCGACCGCCGTTTGGCGATTTGGCCTTGATGGCTTGCGTGTGAATGAAGGCGACCAAGCCGTCGAGTTGGGCGTCACTGAATTCGAACTTGGGCATCCCCTTGTCGGGGCGGCCGGAGCGCACTACCGCGTTGATTTTGTCGCCGCCGTGATCGGCGGCCACCAGGGCGGAGCGGGTCAAGTCCGGTCCGGTTTCGCCGCCGCCGGCGTCGCGTCCGTGACAGAACGCGCAATTCTGCTGGAAGAGCTGGCGCCCAGCCTGGATCAATGCGGGGTCGAAGGCGGGCGGCGGGGCGGCCTGCGCCCAGCCGCGTGGGACACCCAGGAATACGACAGCGAGCAAGGCGGAGAGCAGACAGCGACGCAGGACACTCATGATTGGCATTGACCCAAGTGACTTCCGGGAAGGGTCATTGTGGCACAAGCGAGGGTACGGAGGGCGGTGCGGAGGGTGGCGCAGGGGGTCTGATCAGGGAGCACGCTGTGCTCCGCGTAGGACAGGCACTCCTTCCCGTCCACCAACCGCCCACGCAGCGGCGGCAAACGTCAGCGCCGACGCGACCCATAGCTCGTTCACGGAATCCGTCTCGGCTCCCGCGATGCTCCGAGGGCACAACTTTCCATCCGTAACCCTCATCCAAGCGGTGAGGGACTGCTGGCTATCCAGCGCACCGGCAGGGCGTCGAGCCCGCCGACCGCCTCCTCAGGAAGATCTGTCATGGCATCGTCTCACCGTCGGGTTGCTCTTCTGGTCTTGTGCGCACTGGCCCTGCCGGTGCTGTCCGTCGCGCAGTCACAGACACTGCAGTGCGCGTCCAATAGCGCCGGACGCTCGTATTGCGCTGCCGACACCAGCAGCGGCGTACGCCTGACGCGCCAACTCAGCGATGCGCCCTGCACCCAGGACGTGAGTTGGGGTTACGATGCCTCGGGTGTGTGGGTCAGCCAGGGCTGCCGCGCGGATTTCGAAGTGATGCCCGCAACGCTGCCGGTGACCAACGGCGCCGCTGCCGGCACGGTGCGCTGCGAGTCCGAGGACAACAACCGCCGTCATTGCGCGGCCGATACCCGCGGCGGCGTGCGCCTGACGCAACAACTCAGCGATGCGCCCTGCGTCCAGGGCAGCACGTGGGGCAACGATGCGACCGGCGTGTGGGTAGACCGGGGCTGCGGCGCCGATTTCCAGATGCTGCCGGTGGCGGTGACGCCGACGCCGGAACCGGCCTCTTACGCTCACACTCTGCGCTGCTACTCCACCGGCTACGCACGGCACGATTGCGCCGCGGATACGCGCGGTGGCGTGCGGCTGACGCGGCAACTGGGACACGTCACCTGTCGCGAGGGTTCCACTTGGGGCTATACCGCGCACGGCGTCTGGGTAGCACGCGGCTGTCGCGGAGAGTTTGAATTGCTGCCGGTCGCGACCGCCGTCACCAGTGCGACCACGGTGCATTGCGAATCAGTGGCGGCCAGCGGCTACGGCCGGCAATCCTGCCCCGCCGATACCCGCGGCGGCGTGCGCCTGATGCACCGCACCAGCAGTGCGCCCTGCACCGAAGGTCGCAGTTGGGGGTACGACAGCACTGGGATCTGGGTGGACCACGGCTGCGGCGCCGACTTTGCCCTCACCGCCTCTGGGCGCGGCGTGGTGGCCGCGAGTACTGTCCTACCGCGCGGCACCGACTTCGCTGTGCGCAACAACGACACCATTGACTCCAAGACCGCCGTCGCCGGCCAGCACTTCTCGGGCGTCGTCGCCGTGGACGTCCTCGACAGTACAGGCCGCGTCGCCATTCCCAAAGGCTCCGACGCCGACCTGGTGATTCGCAGCAGCGTCGGCGGCAGCATCACCACCGCTTCCGATCTGGTGTTGACGCTCGATTCCGTGACCGTGCGCGGCGTGAAATACGTTCTCACCACCGCCGATGTGGAACGGAAGGGCGCCGAGGGGCTGGGCAAGAACCGCAAAACCGCGGAAATCGTCGGTGGCAGCGCCGTCCTCGGTAGCCTGATCGGCGCCATTGCAGGACATGGGAAAGGGGCGGCAATCGGGGCCGCGGTGGGCGCCGCTACGGGCGCCGGCGCCGAAGTCCTGACCAAGGGCCAGGAAGTGCGCGTACCCTCGGAAACCATCCTGCACTTCAAGCTCGATCAGGACCTCGCGTTGCAAACAGCTCATTAGGCCACGGTTGGCGTCGGCCACGCAGCGGGCTCCCCCCGTCGGCATCTCGCGGGCCGCCCTGCCCTGCGGACGCTACCGACCTACTGCACCTTGCGGAACACGTTGAAGACCACGTGCTTCGCGCGATCGTCGGTTGAAGAGCCAAAGGCGGGCGCCCAAAGGGCGCCCGCCTTTTTGCATGTGAGGCTGCTCCGCGCACACTGCTGCGTCGTGTAGGACGGGCACTCCCCTGCCTATCCCTTAGCCGCCCGCAGTTCCTTTTAAGCCCGCGGCGCGTATCCGGGGATATACTGCGCTGCGTTGCAATCAGGAGCCACTTGATGGATGACACGAAAGTTTCCCGCCGCGAGTTGTTACGAACCGCCACGTTGGCCGGCGTCGGGCTTGGACTGACGCCTCCCGCTGTTCTCTTGCCGCCCGTCCCCCCTCCCGCCAGCCCGCACGGCTCCATGCTCGGCGTCAAGTTTGCCGCAACGCCGCTCATGCGCGTCGCGGTCATCGGCGTCGGCGGGCGCGGGACGAGCATGCTGCCCATCTGGCTGGCCGTGGATGGCGTGCAGGTCACCGCCGTCTGCGACATCGTCGAGGACAAGGTGCGCCACGCCCAAAGCCTGGTCGAGAAGGCAGGCCAGAAAACCCCGGCCGGCTATTTCCACGGCGAGCACGACTTCGAAAACCTTTGCCGGCGTGACGATATTGACTTCGTCTACATCGCCACCCCTTGGGAGTGGCATGTGCCCATGGCGCTGGCGGCGCTGAGCCACGGCAAACACTGCGGGACCGAAGTGCCCGCCGCCACCTCGATCGAGGACTGTTGGAAGCTGGTGCGCGCCAGCGAGCGCCATCGCCGCCACTGCCTGATCATGGAAAACTGCTGCTACGGCTACAACGAGATGCTGGTGCTGAACATGATCCGGGCCGGGGCGTTCGGCGACATTTTGCACGGGGAGGGCGCCTACCTGCACGATCTGCGCAGCGAGCTGTTCTCCAACCAGGGAGAAGGGCTCTGGCGCCGGACCTGGAGTACGCGCGAGAACGGCAACCTGTATCCCACGCACGGCCTCGGACCGGTGGCGCACTACATGAACATCCACCGCGGCGACCGTTTCGACTACCTCGTGTCGATGAGTTCGCCGGCCCGCGGCCTCGCCGCCTACCGTGCCGAGCACATCCCCCCCGGCGACCCGAAGTGGAAGGAGAACTATATCTGCGGGGACGTCAACGTCAGCCTGATCAAGACCGTGCAGGGACGCACCATCATCGTGCAACACGACACCAGCAATGCACGTCCCTATGACCGGTTGAACACCGTCAACGGTACCAAAGGCATCTTCCGCGACTACCCGCCCCGTTTGTACCTCGACGGCCAGAACCCGGAGGCATGGACGACCATTGACCAGGTGAAGACGCAGTACGAGCACCCGCTCTGGACGCGCATCGGAGAGCTGGCGCGCAAGCTGGGCGGCCACGGCGGCATGGACTTCATCATGGCGTATCGTCTCGCCGAGTGCATGCACAAGGGCCTGCCACCCGACATCGACGTCTACGACGCCGCCGCGTGGAGCGCTCCCATGGGACTGAGCATCGCCTCAGTCGCGCACGGCAGCACACCCATGGCCTTCCCGGATTTCACCGGAGGACACTGGCAGGACCGGAAGGGGTAGACGATGGACAGTTGACGGTGGACGGTAGGCGGTGGGCGGAGCGCTGCGTTGCGGGCCACTGGCTGGCGCGGTTCCACCGTGCGGCCTCGGTGTTCCCGGGGCTCGCGTCCCGAGCAACGTGCGTGCCACCAGCTGTGCGGGCTTTACCTACAACCGACAACTGATAACAGCACGGTTAACCGTCCACCGCCTACAGTCCACCGCCCACCGGTCTCCGCGCTTCCCCGCAGAGATGAGGGCGAACCAGCCAGCCCGGACCATCGAATCGTTCCAGCTCGCCGAGCGTGAACCCGGCCTGTGTCAAGGCGCGAGCGGTGTCGCGGTCAGGGTGGCAACCATCTGCCAGCTTCGCCCAAAGCGGGCCCAGTCGCCGTTGCCAGCGGTAGAGCGGCTGGCTTTGGGGAGCCGCAACATGCTCGAGAAACAGGAGCCGGCCGCCGGGACGCAACACGCGGCGAATCTCGCGCAGCGCCGCGGCCGGATCGCGCACGGAACACAGCACCAGCGTGCTGACCACGGCGTCACAGCTCGCGGCAGCAACGGGAAGTGCCTCGGCGTGCCCGGCGTGCACCTCTGCCTGGAGGCCGAACTCGCTCAGCCTTTCCCGTAGGTAGGGGTGCATCGCCGGGTTGGGCTCGACGCCGATCCAGCGCATGCCCGCGGGATAGTAGGGCAGATTGGCGCCGGCCCCGGGGCCGATCTCCAAAACCGTCTCCTCCGCTCCCAGCCCGGCAAAGAGAGGATGTTTGTAGACCGCCAAGCGACGCTCATACGCAGCCATGCCACGTGCCATGAACCAGGCAAAGAAGCGCTGCGCGGTGGTCGGACGAACCGGAAGAGGTGGCGGGTGAAGCCTGGAGGGTGCAGTGCGGCGGTCAACGGGTTCGCTTTGAGGTCCCACGCTCACGCTCCACACTCCACGCTTCACCGTGGTATCGCGCGCCCGTAGGCGCTCGCCACGGCGACGCGGGCGAAGTACTCGTACCAGACATGCGAGATCTCGCGGATGGCGGCCATGGCGGCCGTCTCATCCTTGTCGAAGGTGGTGAAGACGCAGAGTCCGTAGGGATGGTTGGGCACCTCGACCACTGCGCAGTCGTTACGGACGCCCTCCAGCCAGCCGGGCTTGCTCCCCACCTTGATGCCGTCCGGGATACCTTTGGCAATCTCGGAATCCTTCGGCACCTCGAGCAGGTCGAGAAAACCGCGCGTTGAGGCCGGGGAGAGGGCCTTGCCGGCGTGCACCCGCTGCAACAACAGCAGCAGGTCGGGTGAGGTGGAGATGTTTTCACGCCCCTCGCGCGCCGCCGTGAGATCAATCATCTTGCGCTGCAAGGCGGTGTGCTGCAGGCCGATGGCCCGCGCCTCGACGTTGATGTTCGCCATCCCCAACCGGTCAATCAGGATGTTGGTGGCGGAGTTTTCGCTGAGCAGGATCATGGCCGCCGCGACATCGTGCAGCGATATCTCGGCCGTGCCGTCGCCGAATTGGCTCAGCAGGCCCTCGTCGCCCACCGTCATGGACTTGCGGATGCGGATCTTCTCATCAAGGGACAACCGACCCTCGTCGACCTGGTGATAGAGCTCGAGCAGGATGGTCAGCTTGATGGTGCTGGCGGTGGGAAAAATCTCGTCACCATGCAGAAACCAACTCTCGCCGCTGGTGAAATCCTTGACGCCGATGCCCATGACACCATCCAGGTGCTGCGCCAGTTCCAGCGAGCGCTGCTCGGCCTTTTCCATCAGCAGATGCTGTTTGTCGTTGGTGACACCCGGGAGCACGGCGGTCTGGCCGCCGACAAAAAGGGCAAGAGCGGACCAGCAGAACAGCATGCGCATGGCTGCGATCATAGCTGAATGACGGGCGGCGATTGACCCGCCACCGCCGCCTTTCCACCAATCACTATTCACTCGCAAAAACATGAAAGCGGTTGAGATCAGAAGGACGCGGGTCCGGTCCGCGGTCGTCCCGTGCGTTCGCAGCCCTTGGCCTAGACCGTCACCGGGCGGTCGGTGGCGCACGCGTGATAGATCGCGTGGATCAGGCGCGTATCGCGCAGGCCCTCTTCTCCCGGGGTCTTCGGCGTCTTGTCATTGAAGACACAGCCGGCGAGGTGGTCGGCCTCACGCGCAAACTGGTGGGGTGACGGGTCGGCCGGGGTGAAATCGAGCGGCGCCATCCCTTGGGCACGAGCCTTGAGCTGTAGGCCGTCGTAACTGAACGCCGGCTCGAGATGCAGCCAGCCCTTGCTGGCCATGACGCGCACCCAGTTGCCGCCGTTGTAGCCGTAGCTGGTGCTGCAGTTGGCGATGATGCCGGAGGGAAACTGCATATTCCAGCCGAGGTTTTCCTCCACCTGGTTGAAGCGCCCATCGTGGTCGGTCACCGAACAGCTGGCGCGCACCTCGGTCGGCTCCTCGCCGGTCAGATAACGGCAGGCCTTGAGGGAGTAAATACCCACGTCCACCATGGGGCCGCCACCAGCCATGCGCTTGTCGAGCCGCCATTCGCCCTTGCCGATGTTGAACCCGAAGGAGCTCTCGATGATCTGTACCTTGCCCAGCGCACCGCTGCGGATCAGCTCAATCGCCTTCAGGTTGGTGGGCTCGTACTGGCAGCGGTACGCGACCATCAGTTTCTTGCCGGCCTTGCGGCAGGCGGCGATCATCGCCTCGCAGTCTTCCGGCGAGTTCGCCATGGGCTTTTCGGTGAGGACATGCTTGCCTGCTCGGGCGGCGCGGATGGTGTACTCCGCGTGCATGTTGTTGGGCAGTGCGATGTAAACGGCATCAATCGCGGGATTGTGTGCAATCTCGTCGTAATGCGCGTAGTCGTAAATATTCTTGGGGTCAACGCCGTACTTGGCCGCCTCGCGCTCCGCCTTGTCCCGATGGCCGCTGACGAAAGCCACCAGCTTGGAGCGCTCGGAAATTTGCACGCCCGGCATGAACTGTCCCATCGAGATGCGGCCCAGCCCGACGATGCAGTAGCCCAGCTTCCGCCCGCTGTCGTCGACCCCGGCACGCGCGCGCGCAGCGATGATGGCGGGAGCGTGCCCAAACAGGGTCCCGGGAAGGCCCGCCACGGAGAGGGCCGCGCCGCCGCCGAGCGTCTTCAGGAAATTACGTCGCAATGTGGACATGGAAACACTCTCCGCCTTTCCTGCTGGGGACGTCGGCCTGGCGCGTCGGCCAGACGGGAGCTGCCCGTCCCAACGCCACCGCCGCTCGCGTGGGTCGCTGCCCCCGAAGCCATTCGGCGGGCGGGCCGACGCGCGTCATTGCACTTCCACATTCTCAGGCTTGACGTGATCGCCGTCAAAACGGAAATCCACGGCGTCCACCAGCGAGGGGCAGCAAGGCTGGTCGCCGGCCGCGAAATGACCGGATTCCACGTGCAGGCGGTGTTTCTTCGGCATCCATTTGGCGCCCGCGCCGCCGCGGCAGTCGTAGCTGAATTGATCGGTGAGCACGACCTTGCCCTGGTCCAGCGTCCACGCCTGTACGATCCCGGTACAGACCGCCGCCTCCCGACCGTGGTAGAGCACGGTGTAGACAAAACGGATCTGGCCGCCGGGCGCTTTTGGAATCGACACGGTTTCGGAATTCAGCACGTCCAGTTCCAGCGGGGGGTCGGCGGAGCGGTGATCATAGGTGCCGTTGTTGACGGTCACCTGAAACGGCTCCAAGCCGCCCTTGGGGTTCTCAACCGTTCCGCCCTCCACTCCCTCTCCCGTCGGAAAAATCTCGAACGTGAACTGCTTGACGTTGATGGCGTCGAGCGTCTTGATCGGAGCGGCCAGCGGCAACGGAAGATTCAATCGCAGGTGTGCCACCCCGCCGTAGGTGTGCAACGGGGCGTCATCGGAGGCGGCTAAAACGCCCGCCATGGCGAGCAGCGTCAGCACGCCTAGCGTCAGTTTCCAGAGCCGATTTCCAACCATGCTGTTTAGAAAAAAGAGGAGAGTTCGAGCTCAGTGTACCAGACGACGACAGCGCGCCGACCGGCGCCCTGTCACCGTGAGGCCCAGCTAGGATCAGCTTCCAGAGGTTCCCGGCGCCCGAGAGTTTCTGCGTCGCGCGAGCGTCTTCTTAATGCCCGCTCTTGCCGGCCAACTGCCCAGCCCGTAGTGCGGCCTTGCTGACCGCTTTAATCAGCGCGACGCGGAAGCCACCGGCTTCCAGCTCCAGCAAGCCGTCCACCGTGCAGCCAGCGGGTGTGGTCACCGCATCCTTGAGCTTGGCGGGGTGCTCACCCGTTTCAAGCACCATGGCGCCGGCGCCCACGACCGTCTGGGCGGCCAACTCCAGAGCCAGTTCGCGCGGCAGTCCGACCCGCACTCCGCCTTCGGCCAAGGACTCGATGGCCATGTAAATAAACGCGGGGCCGCTGGCGCTGAGGCCGGTCACGGCGTCCATGTGTTTCTCTTCCACCACGACGCTGCGCCCGATGGAAAGGAACAAGCTGCGCGCCAGCTCCATCTGCGCATCGCTGGTGTGGCGGCCGCGAGCCAACGCCGTCATTCCCTGCCGGATCAGGGCGGGCGTGTTGGGCATGGCGCGCACCACTCCATGTGCGCGGCCACGCAGACCCTGCTCCATCTGCTCGGTGGAGACCGAAGCCGCCACGGAGATGATTAAAACGTCCTCCGATTCCAGCTCGGCATGCACTTCCTCGAGCACGGGAAGAATCAGGTTCGGCTTGACGGCAAGGATGAGCACGTCGGCGCCCGCCGCCAAGCGACGATTGTCGGTGCCGGCTTGAATATGGAAACTGCGCTCCAAGGCCAACGCGCGCGATTCCCGCCGCGTCGAGGCCTGAATCTGCGCTGGCTGCGCGAAACCCGATTCCAGCATGCCGCGCACCACGGCCTCGCCGATCTTGCCGCAACCTAGAACTCCGATCTTTTTGCCTTGAAACACCGTGCCGCGGGCGGCACCGACTTCACTGTCATCCAGCATCCTCATCTCCTTCGATTGCGCGGCCGCGTCGTGGAGGCCGATGAAAAACGTCCGCAGGCGGCAGGAATCGCTTCCCGTGAAGCCGGCACGTGGGACAGACGGGGAAGACGGCCCGCCCCCGATGCTGTGGGCCGGCGCCTGGCCGCGCAACGCTTGCAACCCAAGTTCATGCGCTGACTGCAAACCAACCACTGGAATGGCGCGGCCGGTTCGAATCGGGTCGCCTCGCTGTCGGCTCATACAGGGAGCCACCCCGGCGAGGGTCTTGCCAGAATGTCTGCTGTGACTGCGCCCGCCCGGCAGAGGAGCCTCGGTTGGGCAGGTCACATTCCGTCGTCAGCGTAGCATCGCGCTCCCGCTGCGAGCAAGGCAGGGCGTCCATGCGGCGGCTTCCGCCCCAGTGCGCTTGCGAGCCACTTAGGGGTACCTCGGAAAAACGCCGGCACGGGGCGCGTCCTTCTCCGTTTGCGGTTGATAAAGCGCTCCTGATACTTTCGTTGGATGCCCATCAGCTACGCGGCCGCCGGGGTTGACATCCCGGCTGGCAATCGCGCCAAGACCCGCATCAAGCGCCTGGCCCGGGCCAGCTTCAACCGCAACGTCCTCGCCGAGATCGGTGGCTTTGGCGGCCTCTACCGTCTGCCTGCCGGTTATCGCCGCCCAGTACTGGTCTCGAGCGTGGACGGCGTCGGAACCAAGCTGAAGCTCGCCTTCCAGACCGGCATCCACAACACCGTCGGTCGCGATCTGGTCAATCACTGCGTCAACGACATTCTGGTGCAGGGGGCGCAGCCACTGTTTTTCCTCGATTACCTGGCCGTGGGCAAGATGAACCCGGACACCGTGGCGGACGTGGTAGAGGGCATCAGCCGGGCTTGCCGCGAGAATGGCTGCGCCCTGATCGGCGGCGAGACCGCCGAGATGCCTGGCTTTTATCCCCCAGGCGAGTACGATCTGGCAGGCACCATTGTTGGCCTGGTCGAGGAATCCGCGATTCTCACCGGCGCCGGCATCCGACCGGGTGACCGGCTGTTGGGGCTGCGGTCGGCCGGGCTGCACACCAACGGGTACTCCCTGGCCCGCCACTTGCTGTTCGAGACAGCGAAGTACAAACCGACGACCCGCTTGAAAGAACTTGGAATGACGCTGGCCGAGGCGCTGCTGACCGAGCACCGCACTTACCTGCCCTTGCTGCGCCCGCTGCTGGCTCGCGGAAAAAGGCCCGGGGCGTTGCGCGGCATGGCGCACATCACCGGCGGCGGTCTCACGGAGAACCTGCCACGCATCTTGCCGTCGGACTGCGCTGCGGTCATTGACTCACGGGCCTGGGAAATTCCCGCCTTGTTCCGGCTCCTGCAAGACATTGGCGCCGTCGCGCCGGCTGAGATGCGCCGCACCTTTAACCTCGGCGTGGGCATGGTGCTGGTGGTGGCGCCCGACAGACTCCGTCATGTCACCACCCACCTGCGGCACCAGGGGGAAGACGTGATCGCCCTGGGGGAGATCGTAGCCGGCAGACGGCGCGTCATCTACCGCTAGGGGCGGCGCAGAGGAAGGCAAGCCGTTATACGATCATGGCGAGCATGCAGCCCTTGTCCTCTCCGCCGCGGCTGGGCATCCTCCTCTCCGGCCGGGGCTCGAACTTCGAGGCCATCGCCCGCGCCGTGGCGGAAGGTCGACTGCACGCCACCATTGCGGTGGTCATTTCAAACCGCCCCGCCGCGCCCGGGCTGGTACGGGCGCGCGAACTAGGCCTGCCGGCCATCGCGGAACCCCCCGCCGGGCGGCCTCGCGACGACTATGATGCCGCGCTGGTTGCGCTGCTGCGGGAACACGGCGTGGACCTCGTCTGCCTGGCGGGCTTCATGCGTCTGCTCAGTCCAAGGTTTGTGCAGGCCTTTCCGCGGCGGATCCTGAATATCCATCCCTCGCTTCTGCCTGCGTTCCCCGGATTGGAAGCGCAGACGCAGGCCCTGGCGGCTGGCGTCCGCTTTTCCGGTTGCACCGTGCATTTCGTGGACGAGTCCTTGGATGGCGGCCCGATCATCTCCCAGGCGATCGTACCCGTGCAGGATGCGGATGATGTCGAGACCTTGGCTGAGCGCATCCTCCGCGAGGAACATCGCCTCTATCCCGAAGCCATCGCGCTGGTGCTTTCCGGCCACTATCGCCTGGCGGGACGACGCGTGCTGAGACTGGCGAGCGGTGGTTAGCTGGTGACCGGCAGCTGGTGGCGGGTGCCCACCGGCCACAAGCTGCCAGCCACCAGCGAGCTTCTGCGCGAGAATGGAAGCGACATGAGTGTTCCCCTCGACATCCGCGAGAAAGGCGGCCCGCGCAACGGCGAGCCGCAGTTCTCCGACCGCCGGCTTTTCATGCAACTGCAGGCCTTTACCGGCTGCACACAACCCACCCGGCTGATCAAGGCCCTGCAGACCAGCGCGTTCGAGAGCGTGCTCTACACCGACGTGAACGACCCGCGCGGCGTCGCGCTGTTGACCTGGACCGAGCAGCCCGATTTCTTCACCGGCGCGCTGCGCCGTTTTCTGCTCGAGCCCCCCTTCAACGAACTGCAATCCAGGCCGGAATACGCCATGCTCGGCCGCAGCTATGCCATCGGTTACGAGCCGGACTTGGAAGATTCGCTGCTGCATCGCCCCCGTCGCACGGTGCTCAGCCCCGGCTCACCCTGGGCGATCTGGTATCCCTTGCGCCGTCGTGGCGAGTTCTCGCAGTTGGCTCCGGAGGAGCAGTCCCCCATCCTCGGGGAGCATAGCCGCATCGGGCGATCGTTCGGGGAAGCCGGGTTCGCCTACGACGTCCGCCTGGCCTGCTTCGGGTTGGACAAAAACGACAACGACTTCGTGATCGGACTCGTGGGCCCGGAACTCTACCCGCTCTCCGCCTGTATTCAAGCCATGCGCCGCACGCGCCAGACATCCCAGTTCATCGAAAAGATGGGACCGTTCTTCACCGGCCGCGCCGTGTGGCAGAGCGTGGAGGTTGGTTCGTAGTTCGTGGTTCGTGGTACCGCGACGCTCCAGCTCCGTTTTCAGCCACAGCCCACGATCCACGCACTATTCATATCTCAACGCTTCGATCGGGTCGAGGCGCGCCGCCTTCTGGGCGGGGTAGAAGCCGAAAAACACTCCAATGGCGACCGAGAACAGCAGTGAGCCCACGATGGAGAGCGTGGAAACGTCCACCCGCCACTTGGCGAGATGGGAGATCAGCCACGAGCTGCTGACCCCGAACAAGACCCCGATCACGCCCCCAATCACGCTCAGCACCACCGCCTCGATCAGGAACTGCGACTGAACGTCGGACTCCGTGGCCCCCACCGCCATGCGAATGCCGATCTCGCGTGTCCGCTCGGTTACCGACACCAGCATGATGTTCATGATGCCGATGCCGCCCACCAGGAGGGAGACCGAAGCGATGCTGCCCAGCAGAATGGTCATGATGCTGCCCGCGGCGTTGGCGACGTCTTCGATGTCGGCCAGATTGCGCACCATGAAATCGTCCATCTGCCCGGGAGGGATGCGATGGCGATCGTGCAGCAACGAGGTGATCTGAGCCTGCGCGGTGGCGGTGGCGTCTTTCGAGACGGCAGAGATGGTGATGTAGTTCAACCACGTGGCGCCAGTGATTTTCTTCATCAGCGTGGTATAGGGGATGAACACCACATCATCCTGGTCGTTGCCCATGGCGGCCGACTGGCCCTTGGAACGCAGCGTTCCCACCACCTTGAACGGCAAATCTCCGATGCGGATGGTCTGGCCCAAGGGGTCGGAGTCCGGAAAAAGGTTCTGGAGCACCGTCGTCCCCAGCACGGCGACGTTGTTGGCCTGCAAGACGTCCTGATTGCTGAAGGACGTGCCTTCGTCAAACTCCCAGTTGCGAATCTCGAAGTTCGACGGCTCCACGCCGCTGATATTCGTCCCCCAATTGTTGTTGCCGAACACAACCTGTTCGCGCGCGTTGACGCCGGCCGAAGCCAGCCTGACGGTCGGCACTTCGCGGAGGATGGCCAGCTCATCGTCGTAGGTCAGCGTCTTGGTGGCGCCCCACCCCATCTTCACCGCCCCCGCCTGGTGGCTGCCCGAGGCGACAAAGAGCATGTTGCTGCCCATGGCGGCGATGCGTTGCTGCATCTCGTTGTTGGCGCCCTGCCCCACCCCCACCATGGCAATCACTGCCCCCACGCCGATGATAATGCCCAGCATGGTCAGGCTGGAACGCAGCTTGTTGCGCGTTAACGCCCGTATCGCAATACGAAGAATGGAGAGGATATCCATGGGATTGGCCTGTGGCTGGTTGCTTGTGTTCGTGGCTGGTGCAGCCAGCTTTCCTGTCGCGGCTACCTGCTTTGACCCAGGACGGGCCGCTCTGATGCAGCCGGTGTTGTCATCAGTTAGTCTTCATCCTCCACCTGCGCCAGGGTAGGCAACACCTCGGCGGCGATATGGCGTTCTGGAACCAGCTCGTCACGGCGAATACGGCCATCCTGAAACGTAATGATGCGTTTGGCGAAGCGCGCAATGTCGGGCTCGTGCGTGACCAGGATCAGCGTGATCCCCTGCTCGTCGTTCAAACGCTGAAAAATGTCCAGAATTTCAACGCTGGTGCGACTGTCGAGGTTGCCCGTGGGCTCATCGGCCAGCAGGATCGCAGGCTGGTTCATCAGCGCACGGGCAATCGCCACCCGCTGTTGCTGACCGCCGGAGAGCTGGCTGGGGTAATGATGTTCGCGGTCCGCCAGCCCGACAATGCGCAGGGCGGCGCGCGCCCGCTCCAGTCGTTCGGCCGGCCTGACATGCGCGTAGAGCGCGGGCAATTCCACGTTCTCAAGGGCGGTGGTGCGCGACAGCAGATTGAATCCCTGAAAGACAAAACCCAGCTTGCGGTTGCGAATCCGGGCCAGTTCGGCCTTGTTCAGCCCGGCGACATCCACCCCTTCCAGCAGATAGGTGCCGCGTGACGGGCGATCAAGACAGCCCAGCAGGTTCATGAAGGTGCTCTTGCCGCCTCCCGAAGCGCCCATGATGGCGACGAACTCACCCTGCCGGATGGTGATATCAATGCCGCGCAGGGCATGCACCTTGACCTCGCCCAGATCGTAGATCTTGTGGACCCCGGTAAACGCAATGAGGGGCGTGTGTGCGTCCGCCGGGGTCTGTGTCATGCCAATCGCCGGGCTGGGCAGGGCCATGTTCTTCACCTCACACCGGGCACTTAGCGCCGAGGACCGCCGCCTATGGCTGGGACTGCGCCCGCACCACCACGGGCAAGTACGACTCCTGTCACCACCTTGTCCCCCGCCTGCAACTCGCCTTTGAGCACGGCCAGGACGGCGGTATGCGTGAAATCGGTAATGCCCGTCCGCACGCGTACCGGAACCAAACCGTGGGTGGTCGGGTCCAGTTTCCAAAGCAGGGCCGTGGTGGAATGCAGCGTAACTGGCTTGGACTCGTAGGCCGCACTGCCGGCCTCACTGCGCGTTCCTCCCTCTCGAGGTCCGCCGCCACCCGCACTCTTGCCCCCAGCTCCGCCGGATGCAGCAGGCTTCCCGGCCATGCCGTACCGCGTCAGGAGAGCACGCAGCGCGTCGGGCGTCAGGTCCGGTTTGAAGCGCAGGGCGGCGTTGGGTACCTGTAGCGCGTCAGGCGCCGTATCAACCGGAATGTTGACATAGGCGGTCATGCCCGGAAACACGCGGTTACCGGGGTTGTCGAAGGTGATGATGGTGTCGTATTCGACGACGTTCTGCAGCGTGGTGGCGTTCATGCGGATCTGCGACACCACGCCGTGGAAGGTCTCGTTGGGAAAGGCATCCACCGTAAAGGTGGCCGTGTCGCCCACCCGCAGCCGCCCCACATCGCTCTCGTCGGTCTTGGTGTAGACCTGCATTTTGCTGAGGTCCTGGGCGATGGTGAACAGGGTCGGGGTATTGAAGGATGCGGCCACCGTCTGCCCCACATCCACCGCACGGTTGATCACCACCCCGTCCACGGGAGCGTAGATCTCGCAGTGGTTGAGGTTGATCTGCGCCACCTGCTGCGCCGCCCGCTTCTGCTGGACCTGGGCCTCGGCCTGAAGGAGCTGGGCATGCGCCGCTTTCAATTTGGCGACCGACTGTTGCTCGGTGGCCTGGGCGACATGCAGCGCCGCCAATTGACCTTCATAGGTGGTCGTCACCTGGTCACGCTGCTGGGCGGAGACGATGCCCTGGCTGAAGAGCGGCAGCGTGCGGTCGCGATCGAGCCGGGCCTGATCCAGCGCCGATTGCGCCCGTTCCACGTTGGCCTGATTGCTGATGACGTCCTGTTGAGCGACCCCGACATTCGCCTGCAGCGCCGTCACATTGGCCTGCGCGTTGGCGACATCCGCCTGCGCCTGCAGCACCTGTCCTTGGTAGACCGTCTTCTCGATCTCGGCGATGAGCTGACCTTTGTGGACCTGCGAATTGAAATCCACGTAAATCTTTTCGATGCGCCCGGAGACCTGCGACCCCACCTGCACCGTAGTGACGGCGTTCACCGTTCCGGTGGCCTGCACGATGGCCGTGATATCACCCCGCGTGACCGGAGCCTCGAAGTACGCCGTTGCCTTCTTCCGCGTCAGCGCCGCGATCAGCGCGATCGTTACCAGCAGAACGCCGCCAACCGTCAACCAAATCTTCCGTGACCGCCACCGAGACTCAGCTTCCAATGCCATGCAGTTCCCTTTTGATGCTGTTTGGCGGCACGCGGGAGCTTCCCCCCAGCGCCGCACAGCTGGAGCCCGGGGCCGCGGCTCAATACGAGCCGTGAATCGGACACCCTTCGAGCGGCCTGCCCTATCTTGAAGAACGCTCGGCCGTCTTGGGACGTTACAGGGCCGGCTGGGAAGGTTTACGCAGCACTTCAGGCCAGCTGGACCCATTGGCGGACGGGGACAGGCGCGCCCGGATCAGCGCCGGAAATCCTTCCTGGGAGTGGTGTTCGACACTGGCTTGGCCGGCGCCACGACGACATGGCGCTGCGGACCCATGCCTTCGCTGCCGGTCTGAATGCCCTGGAAGTCACGCAGCGCCATGTGCAGGATGCGGCGCTCGCGGGAGTTCATGCCGGCAAAGTGAAAAGGCATCCCGGTCTTCGACACGCGCTCGGCAGCAAGCAGCGCCGCCTGGTTGAGTTCATCAACACGCAACATGCGCCGGTTGCGGCAGTCGAAGATCAGCTTCTCATGCTCGTCCCCGGTCAGGTGCAGCGTCTGATGGGCCAGGTGCTCGATGCTGCGCAACAGCTCACCGCCGTCGCCCAGCAGCAACTCGGCATCCTGGCCATCGAAGTCCACGATTAATTCCGGGTTCTCGAACTCGCGCTGCGCCGCCTGCGGAGGCGGTTCCAGAAAGCGATAGGTGAGCCGCAGTTGGCTGGCGGGCAAAACGAAATCGAGGAAGGTGCGGAGCTGGCTTTCGAGTTGGTCGCGCACAAGCATGGTGGGTGAGATCTAGGCCCGCTTCTTGGCAATTGCCACGGGCATCGTGCGGTTGATGAAGGTTTGCTGGCCCACGCTCAGCAGGTTGCTGGTGAGGTAGTAGAGGTTAACACCGCTGGGCAGGAAGAAGAAAATGTAGCCCAGCCCGATCGGCATGATGTACTTCATCATCTTCGCCTGCATGGGATCCTGGCCCGGGGCGGGCGGGATCAGGGTCATCGACCAGAATTGCGCGCCGATCATCAGCAACGGCAGAATGTAATACGGGTCGCGGGCCGAGAGGTCATGCAGGTAGCCGATCCACGGGGCGTGACGCAGTTCGATGGACCCGGCCAGCACCCGATAAAAGGCGTAAAGCAGCGGCAACTGCAGCAGCATCGGCAGGCAGCCCCCCATCGGGTTGATGCCCTCCTCCTGGTAGATCTTCATGACCTGCTGCTGAATTTCCTGTCGACGCGGATCGCGCATCGGGTAGCGCTTCATCTTGTCGTTCAGCGGCTGCAGGCGTGGCTGGATGGCCATCATCTTGGCCTGGCTCTTCTGGCCCTTCAGCCGCAAGGGGAAGATGGCGAGGTTGATGAAGAAAGTGAGCGCAATAATCACCCAGCCGTAGTTGTGGATCCAGTGCCCGTAGAGCCACTTCATAGCCAGGAAGATCGGCTCGGCGACGATGCTGAACCAGCCGAAGTCCACCAGCTTCCGCAACTCCGGATCAATGGAGTTCAGCAGGTCTATCTTCTTGGGCCCGACAAACAGGCGGTAATCATTGCTGCCACCCTCCCCGACCGCAAGGCCAGGTATCTCCAAGGGCTTCTTTGTATCCGGAAACGACCCGTCCGGGTTGGGCGTCTCGACAAGACCGGTCGCACTGTCCACGCGCGTGTGGAAAATGTCCAGTGTTTGCGGGCCGCTGTGCAGGGGCAGGAACGCCAGCGCGAAGTACTGATCTTCCAACCCACTGAACCGAAAGGCCCCTTCCTGCGTCGCCACCGGCGGGGAATCCTTTTTCAACGGAAGCAGCTTCAGCGAGTCTCCCGTGTCGTCGAAGGGGTGCAACGTCGCAGCGTGATTGGCCTCGGTCCGGTCGCCGAAGTCACCCGTCCAGGCGATCTGGTGAGCCTGCGGAACGCCGTTCAGCGCGACGGAGGTAGTGATATGCGTCACGAAAGACGCGTCAAAATCCAGATCCTTGGTGACAGCCAGGCTGCCGTTGGACCAGCGGAACTCGAGGTGAGCCGGCGCGGCCAGCTTGACGTTGCCCGTGACCGGCGCGCCGGCGGCGGTCGTCACCTGGTACAGACCGCTCGCCATGGCCGTGCGCGGCCCCGCCTCCGGAGTCCAGAGTGAGAGGGGATAACCGTTTTGCGCTGCGAGTTTGTCGTCGACCAGCTCCAAAGGCCGGTTCGAGGCATCGGTATAGCCAGTCAGCACCCAGGAGCGCACTACCGCCCCGCGGTTGCTGAACACCACGCGATAGCTGGCGCTTTCGACGGTAACCGTTTGTTCAGTGGCAGCGGCGATCGCTCCCCCGGCTGGCGTGGCCGCGGCAACCACGGAGGGGCGCACATTGCCGCCCGGGCTACCGGACTGCGGAGCGGCCGGGGTTGGGGTTGTCTTGCCTGGCGCTTCTATCGCCGTGGGAGCGGCGGCCGGAGTTCCAGTCGTGGCGGCGCGCTTCTTGGCAAGCAACGGAAAAAAGATCAGGTAAGCCATCGCGGCCAAGGTAAAGGCCAGCAGCAGGCGGCGTTCGAAGTTGAAATCGTCGTTCACAGGACTCCAAGAATCTTCTTAGCGTAGCGGATCAAACCCACCCGGGTGCCAGGGGTGGCAGCGCAGCAGACGCCACAGCCCCAGCCGCATCCCGCGCCAAAACCCGTAACGCGCGATCGCCTGCACCGCGTACTCGCTGCACGTCGGGGAGAAGCGGCAGGCTGGCGCCAGCCAGGGCGACACCCAGCGCTGATAGCCCCGCAGGATGACGATCGCCCACTGACCCATGCGGGTTCACCCCTCCCGGTCTCCGCCGGCCGCCCGTGCGCGCCGGTCCGCCAGGATCCGAAACTCCGCCGCCATCTCCCGTTCCAAGGCGGAAAAGGCGGCCTGCAGCACGGAACGCCGCGGGTTGATGACCACGTCCCAACCCACGCCCAATTGTCGCAGGTGCAACCGGACCGCTTCGCGCGTCCGGCGTCGGATGCGATTGCGCTCGGTCGCGTGCCCCACCTTGCGCGAGACCGTGATCCCCACCCGCGAGGCGACCGCGGTCGCCGCCTGCGGCTGGGTGAAAAAAACAAAGTGGGAAGACTGACGGCGCTGACCTTCACCGTAGACCTGCTGAAACTGGCTGCGCTGCAGCAAACGTACGCTCTTGGGAAACGGCAGCGCCATGGCAATCGTCCCTTCCGGGTGTCATGCAGGTATCGTGACAGGTCGTGCGCAGGTGACGTGGCAGATGTGTCCCGACTGGGTACGGCGCAGAGTGTCGCGCACTCCGGCCGCCGGCAGGGCGGTAATCCTAGTCGCGGTGCCCGGCGCTCACACCAACGCGCTTACGGCCCTTGGCGCGCCGCCGCGATAGAACGGCGCGCCCATTCTTGGTTGCCATGCGCGTCCGGAAGCCGTGCGTCTTGGAGCGATGCCGGCGGTTCGGTTGGAAAGTTCGTTTCGGCATATCGGTCTCATCCCGTCCTGGCCCGCTCGGTCCTGCGGCACACTGCGCCGCCACCCCGGGGCACTCTTGGTAAAACTTTGAATCACGTGGAGCGGAGCGGCAGGCACAACGGGATGCCGCCTGTTACGGCCGGCACCATGCGACACGGCAAGCAGGTTCCGCCAACCCTCCATTCCCCACGCGCGTACGCGTCCCGGGCTGGAGGTCCGCTGACAAGTATAGCCGCAGCCGCAGTCGCGAACAAGGGAACGCGACGCGAGGGCGCGCTTCCCGCCGCCGCGCCAGGAGTGGCGGGTGAGGTTTGCCACGCCAGACGCGGCGTTCTGCCGTCACGGCTCGTGTGCTGCTTGAGGGGTTGCGCGGCAATGTCTTGAAATGGGGACCGCGTCACGTACCTCGCATTTTGTGGTTGCAAATCCGTTTGGGGAAGCGTAGAAACTCAACCTCGCTGTTTGTGACGGACAGACTTCGGCCCGACGACGGCAGCGTCCAGTCGGTCCCCCCCGAGAACCTCGCGGATGCCCGAACCGGGTGCGTGTCATCTCCCGGTACGGAGTGGGGTGTCCGAAGTCGCGAACGGCGGGGCGTGGTCCGGTGTGAGGAGGGGCGATCCCTCCGTGGTCTGCAACGCGTGGGTCTGGAGGACGGACCCCCTCTATAACCGCATCCCGGGGCGTAACCGGGGTGATTCGACTGTCATCGCATGGCGTCTTCATCTGCAAAACCGCAAACCACCTGGGACGCGATCCTGGGTGAGATCCAGAAGGAAGTAAACCCGCACAGCTTCGAGACTTGGCTGCGCCCCACCCGCCAGGAGCAGCATTGCGACGGCATGCTGGTGATTGCGGTACCCAACCCCGATTTCACCCGCGTTCAGCAGAAATTTGGACCGCAGATCGAACGGGCCGTCGGCCGGCTCAACCTGCAGGACGCGGTGCAGAACATCCGCTTCGTCGCCCCGCCGCCCGCCGCCCCGGCCGCGCCGCCGCTACCGCTCAAGCAGGCGCGCCTCGATTTTGAGAGCATGGATCACCTGCTCAACCCGCGCTATACCTTCGACACCTTCGTGGTGGGCGCCTCCAACCAGTTCGCCCACGCCGCCGCCCAGGCCACCTCGGAACGCCCCGGCAAGGCCTATAACCCACTGTTCCTTTATGGCGGCGTCGGTATGGGCAAGACCCACCTGATGCATGCCATCGGGCAGCGTTCCCGCAGCCTCTTCGCCGATCTGCGCATCGAGTACCTCTCGGCCGAGAAATTCACCAACGAGATGATCAGCGCCTTGCGCAACGACCAGATGGTCGCTTTCCGCGACCGCTATCGGACCATCGACCTGCTGCTCATCGACGACATCCAGTTCATCGCCAACAAGGAGCGCACCCAGGAGGAGTTCTTCCACACCTTCAACGCGCTCTACGGGGCGCAAAAGCAGATCGTGCTCTCCAGCGACCGCCCGCCGCGCGAACTGTCGCAATTGGAGGAGCGTCTGCGCTCCCGTTTCGAGGTCGGCCTGATCGCCGATATCCAGGCTCCCGACCTTGAAACCAAGATCTCCATTCTCATCCAGCGCGCCCAGATGGAGCGCCTCGTCCACCCCAACACGCCGGAGCTCACCCCCGAGGTGGCCGAGTTCATCGCCGGCGCCATCAAGAGCAACATCCGCGAACTGGAGGGCGCGCTGGTGCGACTGCTGGCCTACTGCGCCTTGAAGGGCGTGCCCATCGGCATCCCCATCGCCCAGGAGGCGCTGCGAAACGTCATCGACCAGCAGCAACGTAAACTCGACATCGAGACCATCGCGCGTGCCGTGGCCGAGCATTTCGGCATGCGCATCGCCGACCTCAAGGCGCGCAACAACTCCAAGAACATCGTCTTCCCGCGCCAACTCGGCATGTTTCTCGCCAAGCAACTCACCGAGGCCTCGCTCGGTGAAATCGCACGCTTCTACGGCGGCAAGCACCATTCAACCGTGATCCACTCCATCCGCAAGATTGAGCAGGAACGCCAGGCCGACCGCGAGCTGGACCGTACCCTGAACCGGCTCACGGAACAGCTCGGGTAGGTGGTTGTCGGTCGTCGGTCGTCGTTGTTGGTTGTTTGTTGTTAGTTGTTTGAAGCGTGCTGCGGGATGCGCCGGAAGGGCGTGCCGGCTAACAATCAACAACTAAAATCCAAAAACGTTTTTCGTTGTTGGTTGTTGGATTTTTGAAGCGGACTTCCGGGCGCGCCTGAAGGGCGTGCCGGCTAACAACCAACAACTAAAATCCAAAAACGTTGTCCTCACCGCCAACCGATACCCGACACCTTTCCGCCTCTTCCACGCAGAACTCCACCGCCCGGTTTTCCGCCCAGTAGGTGTCCTCGTCCGGTGCGCGGTTGCCCATGAAACCGCAATGGCCGCCATGTCTCACGCTCACGAAGTGCACCGCCGGGTTCGCCTCGAGCCGGGCGCGTGTCGCGGCGGTCAACACGATAAACGGGTCGTCCTCGGCGTGAATCACCAGCGTGGGGACGCGAATCCCGCTCACCACGCGGGCCGCGCTGGCCCGGTGATAGTAGTCGTCGGCGTCGCGATAATCAAAGAAGGGCGCGGTGATCAGGTCATCGAAACGGCGCACGGAATCGACTTCCGGCAGGCGCTCCACCCGAAAGCGGCCCGGGTAACGACGCGCCTTGCTGCGGAGACGGGCCGTGAGCCCGCGCAGGAAACGGTGCTCGTAGATCCGGTTGGCGCGGCGGTGCAGCGCGTCGGCGGAAGGGCCCAGGTCCACCGGGGCGCTCACCGCCACCACCGCCCGCAGTCGTTCCGGGGCCGCGTCGCCCTGCTCGCCGGCGTATTTCAGGACGATGTTGCCGCCCATCGAAAAACCCACCAGCGCGGCGCAGCTCACCCGGGCCTGCGCCAGCAGCCAGCGCAGCATCTGGTCGGCATCGCCACTTAGACCCGAGTTATAGAGCGAGTCACACTCCAGCTCCGAGTCGCCGCATCCCCGCACGTTGGCCCGCACCACGTGCCATCCCCGCCGCCAGGCTTTGGCTGCCGTGGTGAGCATGTAGCCCGCTTCACTCGACCCTTCCAGGCCATGAATCAGGAGAAGCGCCGGCGCCTCGTTCGTCTGCCAGTGGCAGCGCAATAAGGCACGGGTCCCGGGCTCGAGTGTCAACCAGTGGTCGCGGCATGCCGCAACGAAATCAGTCGGGAGCGCCGGCCGCGGCTTCAAGTACGAGTAGACGGTGTTGCTGTGGCCGTTGCGCAGCCAGAACGGGGGTCGGAACTCTGGCTGGGGTAAGGACAAGCACTTTCCATGATAGTGGAAGTGCCAAGTGAAACGGGAAGACACGCGGGACCCGGCTCCCCCCACCTGCGGGGATTGACCCGGGAAGCTCCACTGCTCTCTAGTTGCATCCCGGCACTTGCTGATGCTTTTCCGAACGCTTGGCGCCTCCGTCTTCGGGATCGACTCCAGCCTGGTGGAGGTCGAGGTTGACACCTCACCCACCGCGCGGGATGAACCGCAGTTCGCGACCGTCGGCCTGCCCGACGCCGCCGTCCGCGAGAGTCGCGAGCGCTTGCGCGCCGCCATCCGCAACTGCGGCTACGATCCGCCCAACGCCAATGTCGTCATCAACCTCGCCCCGGCGGATGTCCGCAAGGAGGGTTCGGGCTTTGATCTGCCCATGGCGTTGGCGCTGCTCGGGGCGTGGGGAGCGGTGTCGCGACCGCGAGGGGCGCAAGCGGGTGCCAATAGCGGACCCGGCGCCGGCAATGGCGGCGGCAGTTACGGCGTGCAGGATTACATTTTCGTGGGCGAGTTGGCGCTGGACGGCAGCATCAGGCCCATCCGCGGCGCACTGCCGATCGCCATCCTGACGCGCGATCTGAAAATCCCACACCTCGTCGTTCCCGAGGCCAATGCCCGCGAAGCGGCGGTGGTGAAGGGCATCGCCGTCTACGGCGCCCGTAACCTGGTCGAGGTCCTAGACTGGATCAATGGTCGTAGTACACCCACGCCGACCGCGGTGAACACCAGCGCCCTGCTCGAGGGCGACCACCCGTACCCCGAGGACTTCGCCGACGTCAAGGGGCAACGCACCGCCAAACGGGCGCTGGAGGTGGCTTGCGCCGGCGGCCACAATATCCTGGCCATCGGCCCGCCGGGCTCCGGCAAAACCATGCTGGCGCGCCGCATCCCCTCGATCCTGCCCCGCCTGACCTTCGAGGAAGCGCTGGAAGCCACCAAAATTCACAGCGTCGCCGGCACCCTCGACGCCGGCGGTTTGCTCGCTCTGCGCCCCTTCCGCGCCCCGCACCACACCATCTCTGATGCCGGTCTGATCGGCGGCGGCAGCGTGCCGCGTCCCGGCGAGGTCAGCCTGGCTCACCATGGCGTGCTCTTCCTTGATGAGCTGCCGGAGTTCCCGCGCACGGTGCTGGAAGTGATGCGGCAGCCGCTCGAGGACGGCCACGTCAGCATCGTGCGGGCGGCTCTGGCGGTGACCTTTCCCGCCCGCTTCATGCTCGCCGCCGCCATGAACCCGTGTCCCTGTGGTTATCACAATGATCCCTCGCGCGAGTGCCACTGCACCCCACAGCAGATCCAACGCTACGTCAGCCGCATCTCGGGGCCGCTGCTGGACCGCATCGACATCCAGATCGACGTGCCGGCGGTGAAATACCAGGAGCTGCGCCAGTCCAGTGCGGCCGAGGAGCCCTCGGCGCGCATTCGGGAGCGGGTGCTGGCAGCGCGCGAGCGGCAACTGGAGCGCTTCGCCGGCGATCGCATCTTCTCCAACGCCCAGATGAGCACGCGCCAGGTGGCGCGCTACTGCGAGCTCTCGACCGAGTGCGAGCGCATGCTCGAGCAGGCGGTGATGCGCATGGGCCTCAGTGCCCGCGCCCACGACCGCATCTTGAAGGTGGCGCGCACCATCGCCGATCTCGGCGCGAGCGACATGATCGAGCCGCCGCATATCGGCGAAGCCATCCAGTACCGCACGCTGGACCGGCAGTACTGGGCGTGAGGGGAGGCGGTGGAGGGCGATAGACACTGGCGGGTGGGCCCTGCGCGCTACGCCCGCACGCTTCGTTTTGGCCTGCTGCTGGTGGACGGCGCGAAATGGCCCCCCCTCTGATGCCGCACGCGCCACCACCCACCTTCAATGCGCCTCCGGCGTCCCCGCCCCGGGGACGCTCGCCCCCTCGTGGGGGGCGGTGATACGCGTCAGATAGGGGAAAAATGGCGTGACCTCGAAGGGCAGTTTTTCGCGCACAGAAAGAAGCGGCACGCGCGGGGTATGGTCGAGCGTGAGCTGGTCGGTCCACGGGTCGAGGTGGACGTTGGCGCCCAGGGGAAGGGCGGCAATCTGGTTGAGTTGGGCCGGGAGCAGGGCCGGAGCCTTGGCGGCGAGGGTATGGAGCCGGCTGAGGTAGCCGGCGGTAAACATGGCGTCGCCGAGATGCGGGCTCACCAGTTTCGGCTCCTCATGCGCCAAGCTCGCCAGTGCCCGCAGGAAGAGACCGGCGCGGTCCATCTGCTCCTTGTAGGGGGAGTGTTCGAGCAGCGACGCCGCCAGGCGGTTGGCCTGCTGCTCTTCGAGCGGGGTGTGCTGCACGCTGAGCGCCGCGAAGCTATCCTCGTCGGGAAACAGCATGCGGTCGCCGAAGGCATAGCGGGTATCGAGCCGCTGCCCAAGCGCGATATGGGCGAGTTCATGGGCGAGCATGGCGGCCAGGCTGGCCTCGTCCGGCAGCGTGTCGATCAGCCCGCGGCTCAGCACGATGGTGTGCCCGACGGCCGCCGACTCGATCGGGGTGGTCAGCAACACGCGACAGCGCACCGCCGGCTCGATGGTCAGTTTGTTGGTCAGGATGAGGTTGTTGGCCACCGTCTCAAGCACGCGGTCGACCTCGCCCACCGGCGCGATCAGGCCACTGCGCTCCAGCCGGTCGAGAATGTTGTCCTCCGCCTGGCGTTCCCAGGAACGGAAGCTCTCGACCGGGGTCAGGTCATGCCCTTCGCCCGGGATATCTTTCACGCCGCCGCCTTCGACATGGATGGCCGTCAGCTCTTCCTGGTGCCCGGCATAGCGCAGGTCGTAGCCCCACAGCCGCGTCTGCGCCTGGAAACGGGCGCGCTTCATCGTTCCGAACGGCAGATCGCTCTCCTCGCTGTAGATCTCCGCCGGGATCCACCAGCCCGGGCTGACGTTGACCCGCCAACTGTCGAAGTGCACAAAGGGCTGGCCGTGCGGGGTGCCGGTAAAGACGCCGTTGAAGCGCACCAGCGTGTCGTTCTGGTCCTCGATCCAGATGCGCCCGAAGAAGAGTCCCGTCTTGCCTGCCTTGTGCGGCGCGGCGTCGAAGACATAGCAGCGCACCGCCCCGAGGTACTCCTGCCGCACGAAGGCGAAGTTGTAATGGTGCAGGTCGAAGTGGTGCCGGTCGGGGAAGAGCATCTGCACGAAGCGGTCGCCGTTGTAATCCTTGGCGAAGACGCTCACCAGCGGCCCCGCCAGCCGGCTGCTCCACGGACCGAGCAGCTTCTTCCAGGTGGGGAGCGGGGTGGAGACAAAGGCGCTCGAGCGCAGGTTTTTGCCAAAGCGCACCTGCCCGAGGAAGTACTCGTCCTGGCGCGGCACCGCCCCGAAGGTGGGGTCGGGACGCAGCTCCTGCAGATAGGTCTCAATGCGCGGCGTCAGCGGCTTGAGCGCCGCCGCCAGTTCGCTCTCGTGGGCCGCCATGCGCCCCAGAATCGTCTCCGCGGCGCGGCGCTCGGCCGGATCCTGCGGCGGCAGCAGCGGGGCGCGGCCCTGCGCCGCCAGCCCCGGCACGAGCGCCAGCCCGGCGAGAGCCAGCACCCGCAGCAGCGGCCACGGTGCCGGCGCCGTCCTGCCGGACACGGTGCCCGGCGCGGCCCGGCGGCGCCCAGGGCCGGCACGATGGGCAGAACGCGCGAAAGAGAGGGGGCGATCACTCAGGAAAAAGAACAGCGCCATGGAGTGCACCTCGGCGGGACGTGGCGGCAGCGCTTTGCCCGCACCCATTCAAGAAGCCAGATGAAAGGTGATGTGCAGCAGCACGGTCGAATCCACCGGCTGCCCGTTGCGTTCCGCGGGCCGGAAGCGGATGGCGCGCGCCGCCCGCTCGGCCGCCTCGTTCAGGCCATCCCCCATGCCGGAGACGATGCCCAGAATTTCAACCTGTCGCGCGGCGGTGAGCCGCGCCGTCAACACCACCTCGCCCTCCAGACGGTGGGCGCGGGCGGCGGCCGTGTACAGCGGTCGCGGCTTGGCCAGGATCTCGGCCGGCCGGAAGTTCAGGCTGGCCGCATGCGCACTCCCGTCGGCGGCCGCGGCGCCGGGCGCCGGCCGCGGGGCGGGCGGGTTGAAGCTGCCCATCCGTTCCCCCCCCGGGCTCGCCGGCGCGCGCCGCACCCCACGCGTTCCAAAGCCGCTCACCTGCACGTCTCCCGCCGGCGCCCCCAGGCGCCCGCTGGGGACGGCAAAGAGCCCCACCGCGAGCCCGCCCGGCCTGCCCCGCGCCGCCACCGTGCCCGGGCTCGCCGTGGTCTGCAGGCCGCGCAGCCCCTCGCGGTCGCCAAAACTTCCCACCGCCACCCGGCGCTGCGGTGCGACCGGCGGCGGGTGTAACAGGGCCACCTGCGGCAACGCCGCGGGTGGTATCGCGGCGGGTGGCGTCGCGGGCAGCGTCAGGGCCGCGGGCGCGGCCAGCGCCGGCGCGGGCGCGACCACCGTTCTCCGTGCGGTGAGGCGCGCTGCTTCCGACGCCGGGCGCGGACGCGGCAGCAGGTGGGGCGGCTGCAGCGGGCGCGGCAGCGGGCGGGGCACGGGCTGGCGGAGCACCAGCTCGGTCATCTGCCAGTGCAGCGTCGGGGACGGATAGCGGGGCGTGTGCTCCCCGCTCGGCTGGCCAGCCAGCCAGAGCAGCAGCACCCAGCCCACTCCCTGGCCGACCAGGCTGCCCGACCAGCTCCGCCGCCAGCGCTGCCGGTCGGCGGCGGTCGGCGACGGAAGCACGAAGCGCGGCGCGGAGGTCCACGCGGCGTCAGCGGGGGGTGGCAACGGCATAGCGGCGACTCACCTGTTGCGGGGATGCCTGGCGTCGGCAAGCAGGTTGGGCCCGGCGCGGGGTGCGGCCGATTGGGGCGTCCCGAAACGGCAGGAGCGGAGTGCGGCGGGCGCGCGGTCCCAAGCTGGCGCGGGCTGAAAGCGACATTCCGCGCCCGGCCGCGCCGCCCGCCATCCAGCTCTGCCCGGTGCGGCGTCCAACCGCCCCGGAGAGCGTCCCCGATGTCCTCGCCCCCCGTCCACTTTGGCCTCACCCGCCGCCCCACACGCTGGCCGCGCGGCCTGCTGGTCGCACTGCTGTTCGGCTTGATCGTCGGCAGCTGTCCCGCCGCGGCCCAGACCCCGCAAGCCTGCCTCGGCTGTATCGAGCATGCCGAGTTGCGCCCGCGCCACCGCTCGATCTGGATTCTGCTGGCCGCGCAGGTCATGGCAGCCGCAGGTCATTACGCGCTCGAGGAACACGCCCGCCGGCTGGGGCTGTGCGAACGCAACCCGCTGCTGCGCCAGCCGCAGAGCCTCAACGGTTGCCATCCGTTCGCCCCCGCGCGCGCCGCCTTCCTCGCCGTTCCGCTCGAGTTCGCGCTCGTCGACAGCCCGGCCTGGGGGCTGGAGCATCGCGGCCATCCGCGCTGGGCGCAGGGCCTGCTGCTGCTCCCCACGCTCTGGCACGGCTGGGCGGTGCGCCAGACGACCGAGGCCATTCATCAGTACCAGCGCCAGCAGGCGCTCTTGCATTGAGGTGCAGCCGTGAACCAGTCTTCTTTTTCTTGCTCGTTTCTTCCGGCGCGCGACCTCGAACGCGGGCTGCGGCTGACGGCCCTGCTCGGTGCCGTGCTCGGACTGGGTGGCTGCGGGGCGAGCCTGCCGGCGCCGCGCCCGATCCTCGCCATCACGCCGGCGGCGGTGGCGCTGCAGGCGGATCTCGGCCAGCAGCAGTTCGCCATCACGAGCGTCAATCAGACGTCCACCAGCGTCGTCTGGAAGGTGAACGGGCTGCTCGGCGGCGACCCGGCGCACGGCACCATTGATGCCGGCGGCCTGTACCATGCCCCGGCGGCGCTGCCCGCCCCGGCGCAGGTCCAGGTCACGGCGGTCAGCCAGGTGGACTCGCGCTCCTCCGCCACCGCCGTGGTCACCGTCACGCCGCCGGTGGCCGTCACGCTCAGCCCGGCCAACCCCACGGTCCGCGCCGAGGGCACCCTGCAATTCGTCGCCACCGTCGCGAACGCCACCAACACCGCCGTCACCTGGCAGGTGAACGGGGTCGCGGGCGGCGCCCCGGCCACCGGCACCATCACCGCCAGCGGCCTCTACACCGCGCCGGCCAACTTTCCCGGCACCGCCATGGTCACCGTCACCGCCGCCAGCGTGCAGGACCCACGGCAGGCGGCCAGCGCACCGGTCACCCTGGTGGCCGGGGTGCGGGTCACCCTCACGCCGCACGCCGTCTCCCTGGCGCTCGGTGCGCAGCAGAGCTTTACCGCCACCGTTGACGACAGCGCCAACGCCGCCGTCAGTTGGAGCGTCAACGGCGTGCCCGGGGGCAGCAAGCAGGCTGGCCTGATCGACGCCGTGGGCACCTACACCGCCCCCAATGCCCTGCCGCCCAGCCCACAGGTCAAGGTCCGCGCCATGAGTCTCGCCGACCAGACGGCGACCGACAGCGCCATCGTCACCCTGCAGGTGCCGCCCAACGCCTTCAGCCTCGCTCCCACGTCGGCCAGCCTGACACTCGCCAAGGGCACGGCCCTCACGCAACCCTTCCAGCTCACCACCTCGCAGGGCTTCAGCGGCTCCATCAAGCTCGCGGCCAGCGGTCTGCCGCCCAATCTCGCCGCCAGCTTCGACCATCCCAGCCTGACGCAGAGCGGCCCCAGCACCCTCACCCTTGCGGCGGCAAGCATCAGCCTCGCCACCACGAACACGCCGATCACCGTCACCGCCACCAGCACTGACGCGACGGGCTTACAGACGGTGCAGACCGCCACGCTGCTGGTCACCATTCAGGGCTGGAATGGACGCGTGCGCACTCTCGCCGGCGCTGCCGGCGGCCCCGGCTTCGAGGACGGCAGCGGCACGAGCGACGAGCTCGAAGCCTTTGCCATCACCGGCGACGGCGGCAACCACCTCTACTTCCTCGACGGCCAAGGTTTCGCGCTCCGCCACTTCAACCGCGCCGATGGCAGCGTCACCACCCTCAACGGCTCGCCCTACACCTTCCCCTTCGCCGACGGTCAGGGGGTGGCGCTCGACCCGCGCACCCAGACCTTCTATATCGCCGACGCGGGCGCCAACCGCATCCTGCGCTACACCATCGGCGACGCGCAAATGACCGTGCTGGCGGGCGGCAGCGGACCGGGCTATGCCGACGGACTGGGCGGCGCCGCGCGCTTCTCCGCCCCGCGCGGCATCGCCCTCAGCCCCGATCACACCACGCTCTACATCGCCGACGCCAACAACGACCTCATCCGCCGCCTCGATATCGCCAGCGGGGTGGTCACGACCCTGGCCGGGCAGCCCGGCACCGCCGGCAGCCAGGACGGCATCGCCGGCGCCGCCAGCTTCTGCCGCCCCTGGGGCGTGGCACTCGACAACGCCGCCGCCAACCTCTACATCGCCGATACCTGTTCATTCAAAATCCGCCGCCTCAGCCTGCCGGGGCTGGCCGTGGCCACGCTCGCCGGCAGCGGACAGCAGGGGGGGGGCGACGGCCCCGCCGCCAGCGCCACCTTCCTCGACTTGCACCACCTGGCGCTCGACCCCCACCAGAACGGAACCCTGCTGCTCTACATCACCGACGGCAGCCGCATCCGCGCCTTGACGCTGGGGACGAACCCGACCGTCTTCACCGTGGCCGGACAGTTCAACGCCGGCCACAACGACGGCAGCGTCCAGCAGGCCGCCTTCGCCATCCCGCGCGACCTGTTTGCCATTCCCGACCTGAACGGCACCAACACCACCTCGCTCTTCATCGCCGACAGCAACAACGGCCTGCTGCGCCAGCTCGATCTCGGCAACCCGCTCACCGCCACCAACTTCGCGAGCGTCAACGGCAAGGTGACCACGCTGGCGGGTCAGGTCCCCAACAGCGGTTTGGCCGACGGCCGCGGGACTGGTCCCAACCGCGACCAGCCCGACGTGGCCCAGTTCAACGGCCCGAGCGGCATCGTCACCGACGGCACCGTGGCCTACGTCGCCGATGCCTTCAACTCCGCCATCCGGCAGATCGACGTCGCCAGTTCGACCGTCTCGACCGTCGCCGGCCCCGGCTACGGCACGAACGACGGCCCCGCCCTGAGCGCCCGCTTCAATGAACCCTCCGGGCTCGCCTGGAACCAGGCTGGCGGCCTGCTCTACATCGCCGACACTGGCAACAACGAGATCCGCAAGCTCGACCTCAACGCCAAGCTGGTCACGACCCTGGCCGGGGGGCCGGCCCACGGCTTCCAAGACGGCAGCCTGGCCAGCACCCGCTTCGACCAGCCCAGCGGCCTCGCCGTCTCCGCCGATGGCAACACGCTCTATGTCGCCGATGGCAACAACAACGCCATCCGCAAGCTGGATCTGGCGGGAGGCACCGTGAGCACGCTGGCGGGGGGCACGGCGGGAACGCAGGACGGCGTCGGCGCCGCCGCCCGGTTCAACTACCCCGTGGGCCTGGTGCTCGATGCCGGCGGCAAACTGCTCTATGTCGCCGACTACGCCAACCACACCATCCGCCAGATCGAGCTCGCCACCGCCAAGGTGACCACGCTGGCCGGCACCGCCGGGGTCTGCGGCAAGGCGGACGGCTTCGGAACCACCGCCACCCTGTGCAGTCCGGCCATGCTCGGCAGCGACGGGCACACGCTCTTCTGGGGTGACTCCACCACCGGCCTGGTGCGCTGCTTCAACCTCTCGACCGGACAGGTCTCGACCCTCGCCGGCACCCCCGGCGTGCTGCATCTCGTTAACGGCGACTACCAGGAGATCCCCGGCACGCTCACCGGACCGGTACGCTACAACTCCGCCTTTGGCATTGCCGCCGCCCCCGACGGGAGCTTCCTGCTCTACGCCGAACGCCCGGCACATAGCGTGCGCATCGTGCAGTGAAAGTGAAGGACGGAGCGTAGAGCGTGGAACGTCGCGTGTCCCGCCGCGGCGGGTGCGGCGCACCATCCAACAACCAACAACGAACATCCTTCTAGATTTTTACCGTCCGGACTTCCCACGGACGCAACCGGACGGCGATGCTTTTTTTCGCCGGCGTCTCACTTTGAAGCGTGATCCTGGCTGGCTGCCCGCGGTATTCAAACAGGCGTACCTCGATTCGGCCTTCCCGTTGCAGCAGCGCCGAGGCGACCGCGCCCTCGCCGATCACGCGTACCGGGGCGAACCGTGCTCCCAGACGGCCGTCCCCCGCGGAACCCGCACTGGCTACCAAGGGAAAGTTATAGGCGAGCGCCTGGCGGTGCAGGTCGGACTGTTCCCAAGGTCCTACGAACGGCAACAACGCCAGTTCGTAGCGGTAGCGGCCGGAGAGCAGACGCGTACCCCAGATGTAGTACATCGCGTACGCCAAGGGCACGGAGAAGCCTCCATCGCTCTCGCGCACGCTGCCCATGGTGCCCCGGTTGAAGACGGCGCACCCAACCCCCTCCCCCGCAACCGCAGTCCAGTAAAGACCCTGCACCACCGCATCCGTCGTGGTGGCGACCGCGAAGGGCAGATCGCGGACGCCAAGGGCGTTCTGCCCGACGGCAGGAAACAGCTTGAAGCGCAGTTTCTGGTCATGGATGAACGGCGAGTGGGAGTCCCGCTTGTCATCGCTGAGCAGCCCGATCTTCTGCTCCTCGAACTCGAACTCAATCTCGTAGTCGAGTCGGGGAGAACCGGCCCACACGGTCAGATCCGCCTGGTACGGGATGCCGCCGATCGCGCCGCGCTCGCGGAGCGTACGCCAGGGAGAGTCCATGGGTCCGGGCAGCAGATGCCACGCCCCCTGCGACTCGGCCGCGACACCGTTGATCGTACCGGCGAAGAACGCGCTGCGCCGATCCGGGGCGAACAACTCGCGCCCGCTGTTGCGTTCGACCAGGCTTTCAATACCGCCGCGGTCCGCCAAACGTATGCGCCAGAAATCGGTCGAGAGAACGCGGGCGGCCGCATCGTAGGCAATGCCGGTCGGCATGGCGCCGTCCCCGTGATGCGACGGCGATGCAGCGGGTTCAACATGCAGGGCAAGCACACCCAGGCCGGGAACCTCGGGACGCAGCGCGAGCGTCACCTGCTGCAGGCTCTCGTCGGAGGCGCGCAGCGCGGAGACGATCGCCGACTGAACCTCGACACCTCCGCTCGCGACGCGCAAGCGTTTCGCCCAGTGGCGAGGCAGATCAAGGGTCGCCGTCACCCATTCGCGTCGTGACCAGGACTGGGAGTTGAAAACGTTGATCTGGACCTGGCCTGTCTCATCGGCTCGCAAATGGGAAGTCACGCGCGCCAGGGCGTCGGTGCGCACCGCTGCGGCGGCATCGAGCGAGGCCTCCAGAAAACGGTGGGCTTCGGGAAACAGTCCGACGATTTGCACATCGTGGTGCTGGGCGACCAGCAAGGGACGCCAAGCCGCATCCAAGCTGGGAGCCGGCGCGCCGTCGGCCAGCGCGGCCAGCGCCGCCAGGCGCTCCGCCTCCAGCACGGTACGCTCCGCCAAACGGCACTCGTTCCAGATCCAGTTCCCGCAGTAGCCCCACGGCATTCGGACTTGGAAATCGTCGGGCGCGGTCGCCATGGTTGCCGAGGGCGGCGGCAACACCTGCGCCAGCTCCTCGGCCAGGACCCAACCGTAGCGCCGACGATCGCCGGTGGCGGCCACCAAGTCTTCGCGTTTCAAGTTGGCGTCATCGACGCGCGAGGCAACCAGGGGGGCGTAAGCGGCAAACTGGCTGGCGAACTGATCGAGCGACAAGCCGCGACAGTCCGGACCGGGACAGCGCGTCAGGATCCAGTTATCCTCCGTCGTCCTGCCGTAGCTCGCCCCTTCGCCGGGATAGGTGGGCAGCGCCCACAAGCGTGTGCCGTCGAGCCCGGTCCACCAGCCCACCGGCACCGGGAAGGTGGGGTTGAACCCATACATCTGGTAGTGGGTGCGCAACACCGCTCCCCGGAAGCCGGTGGCCGCGAGCAGCTGCGGCATCTGCGCATGCATCGCATGCTCGCTCATCAGGTAGACGACGGGGCGGGTGTGAAAGTGGCGCTCGATGGTCGCGACGGCGTAGCTCAACTGGCGCAGGTTCGACTCTTCATTGATAAAGGTCGAGAGCGGCTGCCCGTAGGTCGAGGTGCCGATGGCGAAGCGGCCGCGGTAGCGCACCAGCATGGCGCGTATTTCTTCGAGCGTGGCGGGATCATGTTCGGCGAGGTGGTCGTAGGTATAGGCCTCATTGTCCAGCCCGAGCTTGAACCAGGGATACAGATCCAGCCAGGCCGCGGCCTGCGCCAGGCTCTGCTTGAAGTGGGGGATGCCCCACAAGATCAGCCCTCCGTGGTCGTAGCTGAGCAAATACAACGGCGCATCGGGGGAGGACGGCGCCGCCGACAAATCTCCGGCGACAGCGACCGCAGCCGCCATTAGCACGGAATCACGCACAAACGCACGACGTTGCATGGCGCAGGCTAGCACGCTGGCGCGTGGGCAGACATGGGGGCACGCCGTCGAGGGGCAGCGGCGCTTTGGACGCGGTAGGCGCCAACGACGCTCTGGACAGAGGCTGTTAGATCCCTCCCTGATCAACTACACTGACGACATTAGCCGGCCGGAACCGCGCTGACTGTCTCGGATTCTTCCGCTAAGTACAGCTTGCTGTGCACCCACAGCCTGAGTTGCGGGTGGCAAGCGGAGACTGGAGAAGGAAGCCAGTGACACACTCCCACGAACTACACGAGCTACGCGAAGTGAAAATGCAAGAGACTCAACCACGCTTTGTTCCGCTAGCTGCCAAAACCGCGGTGTGCCATACGATTACTTATTTCGTAATGGGATTGCTGGCATACCACTTTCTGCACTACGAACAGACGTTGAATCATGCGGGCTCGGGCATGCGACCGACGACCAGCGTTTGGGTACTGCTGGGTGCCCCGCTTCAGGTGTTTCGCGGCCTGCTGTTCGCGACGGTCTTTTATCCGTTTCGTTCCTTGCTCTTCGAACGCAGGAATGGGTGGCTCCTGATGTGTTGGTTGCTGATCGGGATTGGCATTCTGGGCACGTTTGCCGCGCCCGCCGGATCGTTGGAAGGATTTATCTACTTGACCGAGCCGATCGGGCACCAGATGCGTGGATATTTGGAGGTTATGTCACAGGCGCTGCTGCTCTCTTGGCTGCTGTGCTATTGGGTCAACCATCCCGAAAAGAAGTGGATGAACTGGATGCTCGGCGCGCTATTTGCGATTTGCATAGCGCTCCCGTTACTGGGGTTGCTGGCGCAGAAGCGCTGACCCTGAGAAGGGGATAGTCTGGGACGAAGGGGATGAAAGGGACAGCCTGGACGAAGGCGCGATCTCGCACGACGCCTTCGGCAGCATCCCGCAGAAAGGCTGGTCCAGCGCCGCCTACACAGCAAGAACCAGATCGCGGCTGACACCTGCGACCCGAACGGCGACATGACCGGCCTATGGACTGGCCAGCGACCTTGAACGGCATATCTACATTCAATTCTGCCAATGAGCGAGGAAACGGTGGAAAGACGAATTTCTATTGGAATGAGTCTTCTATATCTATTGACCTTGGAGTCATTTTGCCGCCAGCTTATTTATGATTGGCACATGCTTGCATCACAGGTTCGATCCGATGATGCCGCGTTGGCCATCATGTTCTCGGGGGTGATGGTCCAGTTGTGGCGTCTGGGGCCAGATGGTAGGCGCACTTCGAGCTCACCCGCATAAACACTACGCCAACTATCCCCTCAATAAGATCGGGGATTTGCGAGGCGCCCCCGCCTACATCTGTTTCAGCTTGTCATCGCCAGGTGGGGAAGTCGATTTGCGGACGGGGTGTTGTTAAGCAGCGCTGCCGTGCGTTTAGAAGTGCGGCGACATCCTCAGCTCACGCTTTCTTCACGAGTGCGCCGATCCTTGCCTCGTCGGCGGCGGTCAACTCCTTCAGCGCGAAGGCGACCGGCCACATGGTGCCTTCGTCGAGGTTCGCCTTGTCGCTGAAGCCGAACGTCGCGTACCTCGCCTTGAACTTGTGCGCGCTTTGGAAGAAGCAGACGACATGGCCGTCCTTGGCGTACGCGGGCATCCCGTACCAGGTTCTCGGCGAGAGGGCTGGCGCGCTGGCTTTGATGATGGCATGGAGCCGCTCGGCCATGGCGCGATCCGGTTTCGGCATCTCGGCAATCTTCGCGAGCACGTCGCTTTCCCCGTCCGCCTTTTTCGCGCGCGGGCCGCGGCCCGCTTCCGCCTTCAGCTCTTGGGCGCGCTCCTTCATCGCGGCTCGTTCCTCGTCCGTGAATCCCTTGAGCGCCTTGCCGGTCACGGTGGTGCTCTTGCCGGATTTCCGTGTATCCGTCTCTCGTCCCATAGAGCCTCATCCTAACTTAAATTTGACTAGCAGTGAGCCGACCTGGGTGCCCCGGAGGGGCGGAAAGTTGGGTGGATGAACGTGCCTCGCGGGCGTTCGTCCTCCGTTCCTCTCTTCCTCCCGGTGTTTTCCCGCCCTACAATGAGCCATGCCCGCTTCCGCCCGGCTGGTGCGTGCTTGGCCTTATCTCACGGCGGCCCTGTTCACCACCGTCTTCATCACCCCCTATTGCGGCCTGCTGTTCCGCTGCGGCTGTCTACAGCTCTGGGCGGGGGCGGCGCGCTACTGCAACATCCACCAAGCCATGGGGGCGCACTGCCCGTTCTGCAGCCACGGCAACCTGGGCTTCTACGGCATCGCGGGGAGCGCCATCGTGGCGTTGCAATGGCTGCTGATGGCGGGGGTGGCACGCCGTCGTCCGGGAACGTTATGGCTGCTGGCCGCCGGTCTGGTCGGCTTTTTCGTTGCCGGTGCACTGGTCGCGCTCGCCTTCGCGCTGCACGATCACTACCCGGTTTTTCTGTTTTCAAAATAACTGCTTTGCGGACCCTCGCGCCCCGGGTCCTCACCCCCTACGCCCCACTCCCCACACCCCACCACTCCCGACGCGTCGCCACCAAAGTCTCTACACTGGAACTGTGGACACGTCCCGCCAGCACCTCAACCGCCTGCTTGCCCGGCTCTTCACCAGTGTCCCGCTGGTGGGGCGCATCTGGGCAAAGTTTGCCCCCATCGCGGTCAGCGCCGACGTTCCCTGGACGCCTTATGACAAGCCGCTCGCCGCGACCCGCGTCTGCCTGTTGACCACCGGCGGCCTGCACCTGCGCCACGATCAGCCCTTCAACATGGAGGACTCGGATGGCGACCCGAGCTACCGGACGATTCCGGCCGACGCACGGCCCGAGGACCTGTGCATCACGCACAACTATTACAACCACCAGGATGCGGACAGGGATTTCAATCTCATCCTGCCGCTCGAGCGGCTGCGGGCACTGGTCGCGGCCGGCTACGTGGGCGGCCTGACGCCGAACCACTACTCCTTCATGGGCCACATCGACGGCCCGCACGTGGCCACCTTGCAGCAGAAGATCCTGCCGATGCTGCTGGCACGCCTGCACCAGGAAAAGCCCGACCTGGCTTTCCTGACTCCCTCTTGAGGACTCTGCAATCGGTCCGTGGGACTGATTCAGCGTGCGATTGAGGCCTCCGGGATCCCGACCGTCTCCATCTCGATCCTGCGCGAGGTGACGGAGAAGGTGAAGCCGCCACGCGCCGTCTTCCTGCGCTGGCCGTTCGGACATCCACTGGGAGAACCTGGTAACGTCGCCCAGCAGCTCACCGTGCTGCATGATGCCTTCGCCTTTGCGCGCACCGCGCAGCGCGGCGAGATCCGGGACCTGCCGTACCGCTGGCGACGGGAGACGTATCGCATTCCCGAGGAGTGGGGACGGTTGGAGAGCGGAAAATAAAACATGAAGCGACGCGGGTGGGGCGTGGCTCGCGCTCCGCCCGGGATTGCGTTACCCTTCTGTCTTCGCCATGCTCACGTTCCTAATCTGGTGCCTCCTTTTCGTCGTCTGCTGGCCACTGGCCCTGCTGGCGCTAATTCTCTACCCGTTCGTCTGGCTGCTGCTGCTTCCCTTCCGGCTGCTGGGGTTCGCGGTGGAAGGAGCGCTGGGGCTGATCTGGGCGTTGGTCACGCTGCCGGCGCGAGTTTTACGCGGACCCGGGAAGAAGCGGTAGCGATGGGGCGCTGCGAAAGCGCCTGCGCATCCCTGGTTATTGGGTCGGCGCGAACAGACCGATTTGCACGGGCCCGAGCTTCTTCGCCATGTGCGCCGGATTGCCGCTGACCGGTGCAAAACTCAGCGCGGTGGTTGGCGTGTTCACCCTCTCGACCAGGTAACGAGTGCCCGCGACGGCGTGAAAGGTGATGACTGGCCCAGTGGCGTTCTGGGTCACGAGTCTGCCGCTGTCGCCGGACGCGATTTTGACCCACTGACCCGGCCATGGGTTGCGAATGTTCAACTGCTGCGTAGTCCCTGCTTCGATCGCTACCGTAGTTGCGCTGCCGTCCTTCACTTGGACATCCACCTTTGTTCTCCCGCGCACAGAGACGCTGCCCTCGAAGTCCCAGCCCGGTGGGATGGCAGGCGCGATGCGGATCACCCCGTCGTAATCCTGGACCAGGGCTTCCTGCAGCGCCGCCGCTACCACGCCGTCCTGTTCGCTATAGAACTCGCCAAGGTTTCCACCCCAATTTGCAAAACCATTGATGAACTGCTGGTATGTTTCCGTCAGCTTGATCAGGGTGGCACCGACCTCGCCGCCGAAACCCAGTCGCGCCGCCTGAAGCGGGTCGAAGCTCCAGTCTTCCTTGGTGGGATAGGGGCGATGCGTATAGGTACGCTGGGCGAGCGCAAACAGTGGCGAGTCGTCTCCGATCAGGTTGTAGGGCCAGACGGGCTCAAGACCGATGTTCTCAACGTTGTATGTCTTCGCCGCCGGATCGTACGATTCCGCGATTACCGTGTCGCCCGTCTGGGCCACTGCTGGAAGCGTGAAAAGAGTCTTCGGGCCAGTCGCAGAGGTGAGCGGAAACTGCGGAATCCTTGGCAGCGCCGCCCGCAGTTGTCGCACGAGCTCGGCATCCCTGCCCAACAACTGGGCCGCCTGGATCGTCGCCGGGAAAAGCGCCAACCGCGCCGCGATATCCGTAGTCGGATCCTGGGTGTCCCACTGCGTCTCGTGCGCGTTCGAAGGGCTGGTATGCAGCAACCCGTCCCCACCCTGCTTTTCGTAGGCGAGAAGGAAGCGGGCAGAGGCCGCCATCACGGGATAGTTCCTGGCCAGAAAGCCACGGTCGTTCGTCGCCAGGAATTGCTGCCAGATCCAGAGCGACACCTCGGCGCCGGTCGAGAGCGTCCGGGCGTTGTAGTAAGGCTTGGAGTCGGCGTCGCAATTGAGGCCCGTGCTGGGGGCCAGCGGTGCGGGGCGGGCTTGGTACTCGATCCCCTGGCCATTGAAACGCATGGTTTCAGGCACGCAGATCCCCGGGCGTCCCGACATGTGTTTCCCGGTCCAGCGCTCGATGTTCGCCAGGTTCTCGCGGTAGAGATTGAAATACGGAGCGTTCAACTGCGGCACTCCCGCCCCGAGATTCGCCGCGACCTGCATGCGCAGGTTCCAGTGCCAGAACGCCGCCGGGTCCCAGCGATGCGCGTCGCGCACCGAGGAGAACAGATCCGCCACGCCGGCGTGCGAGCCGGGATACTCGCCGCCACTATCGGCGGCCGCCGTAAACAGGTCGATGTTGCGCAGATTTTCCATGTACTCGCCGGCCCCGTCCGGCGAGGTGACCTTGATGACGCCCGCACGATTCCAGAATGCGTTCCACCAGAGACGATGCACGCCCGGTGATGTGTCCCGCCACGCATGTGCGACGACGCTATGAAGCATCTCCCTGTCGTTGTAATGCGGCGCGGCCACGAAGATGCGGAAGTGCCCGTCGGCAAAGGGCCGAAACGAGACGGTAAAGGAGAGCGGATTCTCCGCCACGACCGAAACATCGCGGCCTTGAGCGGTGATCGCGGCGAGTGCGCCAAAGGTGCGTCCGGACGCTCCCGGATCGCCGCGGTCGGCCCAGGTCTGCGACAAGACGCCCACCCGGCCAAGAACGTTGGCCTGAGGCGTCCGCGGCGCCCAGAGAAGAAGGCGGGCGGTCTGCAGCGTCTGCGGGTCGGCGCCCGTGACGTCAACGATGAGCGTGTCCGTGGCCGGTTGGACGTAGGCCGTTGCCGTCATGCCGCCGCCCTGCTCCCGAAAGTCGCCGTTATAGAGATCAAGGCGGCCGGAAAAGTCCTTGGCGGAAGTCAGAACCGACAGCCCGGGAATCACGACCTGTCCCGACGAGAAGCGGTAAGGCAGCGTGTCAGCCCGGTTGAGCTGGGCCGTCAGCCCGTTCGCCGACCAGAGGGCGACTCCCAGCCGCCCGTTCCCAAGCGGCAGGGCCTGATCCGCGCGCAGGTTGGGTTGGCCCAGGACGATGGCGGAACGTCCCAAAACGCCAGCGACATCGACGTGAAATTGTCCCTGCTGCCAGGCCGTGGTCGGGCTGGGACCGCCGGCTTGAGCGGCGGCAAGACCGGAAATCGCAAGCGTAGTGCAGAGCCAGGCAAGCACGGTCCTCATAAACGTTGGCATGGCGGCGCTGGCTCAGCTCCGTTTGCAGCCATCGACCGCCCCTACTTCTTCCCCACCGCCAGGCGGGTCTCGGCGAGCGCGACCTCATGCGTGGCGGCGTCGTAGTCGGTGGCGGGATCGCTGCTGCCGGCTTGGCGCTGGGCGGTTTCGAGCTCCGTCTTCGCCGCGGACAGGTCGATCTCTTCCGGCAACTCGGCGACGTCGGCGAGCAGCACGGTCTTGTCGGGTTGCACCTCAAGGAAACCACCGCTGACCAGCAGCTTCGCGGCGTGACCGTCGGCGGCGGTGTAGGAAACCTCGCCGGTTCCCAACTCGCTCAGCAGCGGCGCGTGCTCCGGCAGGATGCCGAGGTACCCGTTCGCGGCCGGTACCTGCGCTTCCTTCACGCTGGCGCGCACGACCAGGCGCTGCGGGGTGGCGATTTCGAGTTCGAAGGTTTCCATGAGAGTTGCCGGGAGCGGCTACTTCGCCGCCGCCATCTCGGCGGCGCGCTGCTTGACGTCCGCGATCGTGCCCTGCATGTAGAACGCCTGTTCCGGCAGGTCGTCGAGCTTGCCGTCCACGATCTCCTTGAAGCCGGCGATGGAGTCGGCCAGCTTGACGTACTTGCCCTTCAGGCCGGTGAACTGTTCGGCGACGAAGAAGGGCTGCGAGAGGAAGAGCTCGATCTTGCGGGCGCGGGCCACCGTGACCTTGTCCTCGTCGCTCAACTCATCAATGCCAAGGATGGCGATGATGTCCTGCAGGTCCTTGTAGCGCTGCAGAATGGTTTTCACGTCGCGCGCGACGTTGTAATGCTCGTGCCCGACCACGTTGGGATCGAGGATGCGCGAGGACGACGCCAGCGGATCCACTGCCGGGTAGATGCCCTTCTCGGAAATGGAGCGCGACAGGTTGGTGGTGGCGTCGAGGTGCGCGAAGGTGGTGGCGGGCGCCGGGTCGGTGTAATCGTCGGCCGGCACGTAGATGGCCTGCACCGAGGTAATGGACCCGCTCTTGGTGGACGTGATGCGCTCCTCGAGTTCGCCCATCTCGGAGGCCAGGTTGGGTTGATAGCCGACGGCGGAGGGCATGCGACCCAGCAGCGCCGAGACCTCCGAACCGGCCTGCGTGAAGCGGAAGATGTTGTCAATGAACAGCAGCACGTCCTGGTGTTCGACGTCGCGGAAGTACTCCGCCACGGTCAGCCCGGTGAGGGCGACGCGCAACCGCGCGCCGGGAGGCTCGGTCATCTGGCCATAGACCAGCGCGGCCTTGCTCTTGGTATGGTCGCCGGGGACGATGACGCCGCTCTCCGACATCTCCTGCCAGAGGTCATTGCCTTCACGGGTGCGCTCGCCCACGCCCGCAAACACCGAGACGCCGCCGTGCTGCGTCACGATGTTGTTGATCAGTTCCATGATGATGACCGTCTTGCCGACGCCGGCGCCGCCGAACAGGCCGATCTTGCCGCCGCGCAGGTAGGGTTCGAGCAGGTCGATCACCTTGATGCCGCTCTCGAACATCTCCAGCGTGGTGGACTGCTCCTCGAGGCTGGGCGCCGGACGACGGATGGGCGAGCGGTGCTCGCTGACGATGGGCCCAAGCTTGTCGACCGGTTCGCCGATCACGTTCATCACGCGCCCCAGCGTGGGGGCGCCCACCGGCACGGTGATGGGGCCGCCGGTATCAATCGCCTGCATGCCGCGCACCAGGCCCTCGGTGGGCTGCATGGCGACGCACTTCACGCGCCCTTCGCCCATGTGCTGCTGCACCTCGACGATGATGTCAATCGGCTCGGGGACATCAAAGCCGGTGCTGACGATGCGCAGCGCCTGGTTGATGGGCGGGAGCGCCCCCTCGGGAAACTGGCAGACCAGCACGGGCCCGGTGACGGCAACGACGGTTCCTGTGGATGCGGTGGACATATTCATTCTCGTCAAACGAAAGCTTCAGGTCAGCCGGTCAGCGCCGCGGCGCCTCCGACGATCTCGATGATCTCCTTGGTGATGGCCGCCTGCCGGACGCGGTTCATGTTCAGCGTCAACACGTCGATCAGGTCGCCGGCGTTGCGCGTGGCATTGTCCATGGCGTTCATTCGGGCGGCATGTTCGGCGGCCAGCGACTCCAGCAGCGAGCGGTAAATCTGCACTTCGAGGTAGCGCGGCAGCAGCTTGCCGAAAATCTCCGCCGGCGGCTGTTCGAAAAGATATTCGCGCGGCGCGGCGTCGGCGGCGCGCTCGGCGTTGTCCTGCGGCGCGGCCAGGGGCAACAGTTGCTGCAGCGAGACCCGCTGCTGGACGATGGACTTGAACTCGTTGCCCACGATGTAGACGGCATCCACCTCGCCCGCGATGAAGCGCTGGGCGGCACCGGCGGCCAGGGCGCGGGCCACGCCGTAGTCCACCTGGCGGTCGAAGACGCCGAGATGTTCGCCCACGATGGGGGCGTTGCGCTTGCGGAACGACTCCAGCGCCTTGCGCCCGACGATCTCGAGTTTCACCTCGCGCGGCTGGCCGTCGGCAGCAGGTTCGGCGATGAAGGTCTGGGCGGCCTTGATGACGTTGGCGTTGAACGCCCCGGCCCGGCCGGTGTCGGCGGAGATGACGATGAGCTGGACGCGGTGCAGGCTGGCGGGCACGCGGCCCAGACCGGGGCCGGCCTGTCCCTCTTCCGCCTCGCGCCGCTGCAACTCGGCGAGCTGGTCGGCCAGATGGGCGAGCATCTCACGCAGGCGCTCGGCATAAGGCCGGGCGGCGAGGGCCTGCTCCTGGGCGCGGCGCAGCTTCGAGGCCGAGATCATCTTCAGGGCGCGAGTGATCTGCTGGGTGTTCTTCACCGAGCGGATGCGGCGCCGGATGTCGAGAAGGTTGGGCATGGCGCTAAACGGCGGCGGTCTGGGCGGTCTGGAACCGGGTCTTCACCTCGTCCAGTACCTGGTTGATCTCCTGCTTCATGGCGTCGTCGAGGACTTTCTTTTCCCCCAGGGTGCGCAGCACCCCGGGATGAGCGCCGTCGAGGAAGTTATAGAGCTCCTTTTCGAAGTCCCGCACCTGTTCGACCGCCAAGGCGTCGAGATAGCCCTGGTTGGCGGCGTAGATGGCAATGACCTGCTTCTCGACCGGCACCGGCGCGTACTGGTCCTGCTTGAGCAGCTCGACCAGCCGCAGGCCGCGGTTCAACTGCGCCAGGGTGGCCTTGTCGAGGCTGCTGCCGAACTGCGCGAAGGCCTGCAGGGAGCGGAACTGCGCCATGTCGAGGCGCAGCGACCCGGCCACCTGCTTCATGGCCTTGATCTGGGCGTTGCCGCCGACGCGGCTCACCGAGATGCCGACGTTCACCGCCGGGCGCACGTTGCTGTTGAACAGGTCGCTCTCCAGGTAGATCTGACCGTCGGTGATCGAGATCACGTTGGTGGGAATGTAGGCCGAGACGTCGCCCGCCTGGGTCTCGATGATGGGCAGGGCGGTCAGCGATCCGCCCCCCAGTTCCTTGCTCAGCTTGGCAGCACGTTCCAGGAGACGGCTGTGCAGGTAGAAGACATCGCCCGGATAAGCCTCCCGTCCTGGGGGACGGCGCAGCAGCAGCGAGATCTCGCGGTACTCGGCGGCATGCTTGGAGAGATCGTCGTAGATCACCAGCGCATGCTTGCCGTTGTCGCGGAAGTACTCGCCGATGGCGCAGCCGGCGTAGGGCGCCAGGTACTGCATGGGGGCGGGATCGCTGGCCGTGGCGGCGACCACGATGGAGTACTCCATGGCTCCGAACTTTTCGAGCGTGGCGACCACGTGCGCCACGGTCGAGCGCTTCTGGCCGATGGCCACGTAGATGCAGATCAGGTCCTTGCCCTTGGAGTTGAGAATGGTGTCCACCGCCACCGCCGTCTTGCCGGTCTGGCGGTCGCCGATGATCAGCTCGCGCTGCCCGCGGCCGATGGGGATCATGGCGTCAATCGCCTTGATGCCGGTCTGCATGGGCTCCTTGACCGAACTGCGGTCGAGCACCCCGGGCGCAATGCGCTCGATGGCGTTGAAGTGCGGGGTGTTGATGGGACCCTTGCCGTCGAGTGGCTGTCCGAGCGCGTCAACCACGCGTCCGATCAACGCGTCACCCACCGGCACCGACATGATGCGACCGGTGCGCTTCACCTCCGAACCCTCGTGAATTTCGGTGTAGTCGCCCAACAGCACGACGCCCACCTGGTCTTCTTCGAGGTTCATGGCGATGCCGGCCACGCCCTTGGAGAAGGCCACCAGCTCGCCCGACATGACCTTGCCCAGGCCGTGGACGCGGGCGATACCGTCGCCCAGCGAGAGCACCGTTCCCACTTCGTCAACGGCGACGCTGGTGTCGTAGTTCTCGATCTGCTGGCGGATGATCTGCGAAATTTCGTCTGCGCGAAGGTGAGCCATGAAAGTCCTGGGGTCTGGGGGTTGAATAAGATGTCGATACGTCGCCTGAATCAGGTTGCGAGCAGGGCCTGGCGCAGTCGCTGCAGGTGGCCGCGCAGGCTGGCGTCGTAAACCGTGTCGCCGACACGGGCGAAGAAGCCGCCGATCAGGGCGTCATCCTCGCGATAGCTGGCCTCAATGCGCTTACCGCTTGCGGCGGCGAGGCGCGCCTCCAACGCCTGGCGTTGCTCGGCCGCCAAGGGGCGCGCGCTCACTACCTCGGCGCTGACAATGTCGTTGTGCGCGCGCCAGAGCTGTTCGAAGGCGTTCTGGATTCCGGCCAGGGCCGTGATCCGGCCGCGATCCACCAGAACGGCAAGGAAGTTGCGCGTGATGCGCGAGGCGCCGGTGCGGGCCACCAGCGCATCGAGCAGGCCTTGCTTGGCATGCGGCTTCACTGCCGGGCTGGCCAGCACCAGGCGAAGTTCCGGGGACTCGCTGAGCAGGGTGGCAAAGGTGCGCAGCTCCTCGCGCAACGTCTCCGCGTTGACCATGCCGTCCTCGACCAGACCGAGGAGCGCCTGCGCGTAGCGCAAGTCAACGGCGTTGGGTGTGCTCATTGCTGCCCGCCTCTGCCCAACTCGGCGATCGAGGCGGCCACCACCTCGTGCTCCAGCGCCGGGGTGAGCCGCTCGCGGATCTGGCGTTCTGCGGTGGTCAGGGCCAGCTCGGCGGCAAAGGCCTTCAGGCCGGCGCGTGCCGTCTGCGCCGCCGCTTCGATCTCATGCTGCCCAAGCCGCGCCACCTTCTCCACTTCCGCCCGGGACTCCGCCACCAGGCGCTGATACTCCTGTTCCCCCTCGATGCCGGCCTGAGCGTGCAGTTGCGCGATCTCGGCATCGAGTCCCGCCAGGCGCGCCTCGAGTTCCCGTAGCCGCGCCGCCGCCGCGCTGTAAGCGCGATCGGCATCGGCCATGCCCTGCTGGATGCCGGCGCTGCGTTCGCGCATCATGCCCGGCAGGGAGAAGCCCTTCATGCGGTAGAGCACGACGTAGAGGGCATAGAACAGGATGGCGGCGTTGATCGCCATCACCAACGTCCACAACGTCTCGCGTGGGATATGACTACGGCGCGCCACGCCATCGAGCCAGAGGCTGATGTTGCGCACGTCGCCCTTCTCCGGAACATCGGCGGCAGGAGTTGCCGGCGCGCTGGCGGCGCTCTCCGGCTTCGTCGCACTCGGCGTCACCGTCGCGGCTTCGGTCTGGAGGGCCGCGGCCGGGCTCGACCAGGCGGCGAGGCACAGGCCCAGCAACAACAGCGCGCAGACGGCGGTACGCCTTGGGATTCGAAGGTGCAGAACTCGGGGCATATGTGCCAAATACGAACGCTAAAACGGTCAGTCCCCTCAACCAGAATGTGCGATCAGGCCGGCGCCACCGGTTTGGCTTGCTGCGCGCGTTCCCCCAGCACCATGCGGGCGATGCCCGCCGCCAGTTCGCCAGCCTCGACATGCAGGCCGACGCGCGCGTTGTCAACGTCCTCCGCCAATTGCGCGCGCGCTTGCGCCACGGCGGACGCGGCCTTCTGTTTGGCGGCCTCGACTTGCGTGCTGCGCTCGGCCAGGGCGGCGCGCCGGCGCTCTTCCAGCAGGCGGTAACCATCGGCGCGTGCGGCGCGCACCGCCGCCTCGTAGGCGGTCAGCTTTGCATCCACCTCGACCAACAGGGCCTGGGCCGCTTCCGATCGGCCTTCCATGCGGCTTCGCCGCTCAGCCAGCACTCTCTGCAAAGGGCGATAAAGCACGCCCCTCAGGATGAAGTGCAGCAACAGGAAAATGACCACCGTCGGGATACTCCCGATCAGTAAGCCGACCAATTGATGCAACGTATGAGCCATGAAACGTGCGCAATCGAACAATGGGCCCGGGTTCCACACCCGTGGGCCGACTCCAGACGAAGCCAGCGGTCACAGAGATGAGGAGGGACCCTGCGGAACGAACGTCATCAGTTTACACAGGGGCGGGAAAGCGGGTCAAGAAGACGAGGAGCGAAAGGCGAGGGGCGAAGGCCGAGGGCCGTAGACTGCACGTCGAAGCACGCGGCTGCGGCCCTGGCGCCGACCCGCCGGCATCCGCTGGCAGCCTCGCGCCCCTCGCCCATCACCGCTCTCATCCCTGCTTCCCACCGAATTCCGCCAGCTTGGCTTCGATCCGATCATGGATCCAGTGCGGATCCCACCACTCGGTGGGATTCACCTGAACGCCGTCGAGCAGGACGCTGAAATGCAGGTGGTCGCCGCCCGCCAGACCGGTCGAATCGCTGTGACCCAGTAGCTGGTTGTCGGCCACCGTATCGCCCGGCTTGACGCCGTAATCGTTCAGGTGGGCATAGAGGGTCAGCAGCCCGTAGCCGTGGTCGAGAACCACGACGTTGCCATAAATGCCGAAATAGCCGGTGAATAGCACCTGGCCGGCATTGGCCGCCAGCACCGGCGTATGGGCGACGGCTGCCAGGTCGTAGCCGAGGTGATCCTCCTCGTCAATGGTTTGGCCGTTGTACTGGTAAATGCGATGGTCGGCGAAGCTGGCCTCGACGGCGGAGTTTCCCAACTGGTGGAAGGCGCCCTTCCAGAGGAAGCGCGGCTGGCTCTTCTGGCTCAGCTCGATCAGTCGCTCGGTGTCGATATGGCGCAGGTCGCGGTTGACCAGTAGAAAGTTTTTCACTGGATCGCCGGTGTCGGTCAGTTCCGGGGTGTTGGCGAGAATGGGCGGGATCACGCGGGCGATGAACGCATCGGTGATCACAAAATTGCGTCGCGGGTAGCCATGCGGAAACGTCGTGGCGGGGAACGTGATCGTAGTCTGGTTACCGGCGTCGTCCGATGCGGTCAGGTGCGGCACCGTACTGGCGGGCGCGTTATACGGGAACGCAAAGATGCTGAACATGGTCTGCATGCCGGGCGACGGAGCCGCGCCGGGCAGGGCGTAACCGGGGAAAAAACTGCCGCCCATCTCGACGCCCGAGCGATTGGCGCCGTCCGAGACGCGGTAAACGACCATGTCACAGCCGCCCTGGTGGATGTAATGCTGGGTGGTGAGCGCCGCCAGTTGCGGCGGCGCGGAGCGCACCACGAGCGAGCGCTGCCACTCCGTCGTGGCGCCGCGCAGGTTCGCGGCGGTGGCGACGATGACCAGTTCGGCGGGGCCGTCCTGTAGCCCGGCGACATCGCGGCGCCCGGCCGGAACGTCCAGCCGGCGGGTGCGGCGATCGGCCCGGACCATGAACCACGCGCGGCCCGGATGGCTCTCCTCGAAAACCGGCAACGTCCGATCCTTCTGGCGATAAAAGACGCGCACCGTACGGATGCCCATGTTGTCGCGCAGCGTCAGGTGCAGCACGGTATGTCCGCCCATGGCCGTCGGTTCCGGCTGCAAGGTGATGCTGGGGGCGTCGCCACGCAGCAGGGCAATGCCAAACCCCACCGCAGCAATCAGCAACAGGACGAGCAGGAAACTCCGGAAGGGATGCGAAGGCGATTCGTGGCTGGGCAAGAAGGACTTCCTTGGAGAAGACTTGCGGCGAGCGATCAGGACGCCATCCGCGCCCCCTTTCGCCCCCAATGAGGTGAGCCGATTATCCCACGAGACGTCGCCGCCCCGGCCACCCCAAGGCCAACCGCCCATCACCCCAAGCCAAGCCCCAGCGCCCGCGCGCGCCGGATCACTTTCCACTTTTCCCGTTCCACTTTTTTTTACTTGTCCTCCCGCGGGCTCGTCGCCAGTTGGAAGAGTGCGTCCCCGCCATCGGTCAACTCGTGCGAACTCTCCCACTGTTTGGCCTTGAGCAGGTCGGCATAGGTGACCAATCCCAGCAGCCGAACGCGCTGCCGTTCCACCACCGCGCAGACCGCCTCCTCGGATGCCAGCATGCGCAGGGCCACGTCGTGCAGCACCTCGTCCGGATAGGCGAGCAGGAATTCGGGACGTGCCAGACCAGCCGCCGTGGTGACCCCGGGTTGAACCCGCAACAGGTCGCTGCGCCGGATCATCCCGACCACATCATCGTCGGCGTTGACGACGGGGATGGCCACATGATCGGCGACAGCCAGCACCTCCGCCAGTGATGCTTCCGGACGCACACTCTCCACCTGCACCGTCATGACGTCGCGTACGCGCAACATCTTCATGGGATCGGCCACGAAAGCGTCCGGCACCGGGATGCCACGACGCACCAGGCGCTCGGTGTTGATCGTGGTCTCCATGAAATAGTGGCTGGCGAGGTCCGTAATGATGCATACCAGAAACAGCGGAAACATCACCTGGTAAGCGCCCGTCACCTCAAGCATGAAGAGGATGGCACTGGGGGTGGCGCGGTAGATACCACCGAAGAGAGCACCGGTGGCGATCATGCCGTAAATGCCGAAGCTGGAGGCGTCGGGCAGCACGCCGTGAACCACCTGCCCGAAGGCGGCTCCGAAACTGCTGCCGATCATCAAGGCCGGCGCAAATGTGCCGCCCGACGCCCCAAAACCGAGCGCGATGGCGAAAGCGAGCAGCTTCGCCAGACCCACGCCGCCCAGAAAGCCGAGCGTGTGCGGGTTGGCCAGCAAGTCGGCGGTATCCGCATAGCCCATGCCCAGCACCTGGGGATGCCAGAACGCCAGCGCGCCCACTGCCAGCCCGCCCAGTGCAGGCAACAGCGGCGGCCAGCAGTGGATGTGCTCGCCCAGGTCCTCGAAGAAATAAAGCGTGCGGCTCATCGCCCAGGCCAGGCCGGCACATCCGATACCGAGCACAACAAAAAACACCAGCTCGCTGGCATGAAAGCGGTAGGTTGCGGCAATGGGAAAAACCGGCGCGGCGCCGCGGAATGCCATGGCGACCATGGTCCCGGTCGCCGAGGCGAGCGCAATCGGGATGAATGAGCGGGCGCGAAACTCAAAGACGAGCAACTCCACCGCGATGAACACGGCGGCAAACGGGGTCTTGAACACCCCCGCCAACCCGGCCGCTGCGCCGCAGGCCAACAGGGTGCGCCGTTCCGCGGCGGAGGTGGGAAGCAGCCGGCTGAGCAGCGAACCGAGCGCCGCCCCGGTCTGCAGGATGGGGCCCTCGGCTCCGAATGGGCCGCCGGTCCCCACGGTGATGGCCGCGCTCAATGGCTTGAAGATGCTGACCCGCGGCTTGATGCGGCTGCGGTTGGTGAGCACGACAGCCATGGCCTCGGGAATGCCGTCACCTTTGATCTCCGGTGCGAAGAAGTGAATGAGCAAGCCCACCAGCAAGCCGCCCGCGGCCGGCAGCAGCAGCGCCCACGGCGGCAGGTGGCGGCTCGAAGGTGCGATGTAAACCCCGGAGAGACGCTGAAAAAACAGCAGATTGCTGATCCACGCGATGGCGGCCAGCAGAAACTCCGCCACCAGACCGCCCACCAGCCCCACCAGTAAGCTCATGCCGGCAAGCAGCAACAGTCGGTCAGTACGCGTATGGGCAGTGGGAAGAACGGCATGGTAGCGAGAGCGCAGGGCCAACGTCAATCTCCTTTTTTGCAGTTTCATTTTACGGGAAGCCCGCTCCTAAACAGGTTCGGGCACAAGGCCCTGATTTCCAGGACTGTTGCCTGACAGTCGGGACGCAGCGACGGGGCCCAGTGACACCACTTTTTTCAGCTGCGCTGATGACTGCGCATAGGGAGAGTTGGCCATGGTCGCTTGCGCACCTCCAAGTCGCAGCGGTTTAGCTCGGGTGGGCGCTGCATCCCCAAACCCTGGGAATTAACTTAGGGCGAGTTGTTTATTAACGTTCCAGCTCGCTGTCTCAGGTCACACCAAGTCATTGATCGGGCACCGCCGCATCACTTTTTCGTCGCGGTGAATACTACTCGGACCCTGTTAAAATCCATGCGTGGCTGACTTTAAGCTGGCATGGCGAGCGCACGAGGCTGCCGGACCTCCATCGTTCATTGGTCGCGTTAACGGGCTCGCTTTTCTCCATGATCGCATCTTGAACAACGGCGTGCGTTGCGTCGTGATAAAGGGACCGCCCGGCGTTGGCAAGACCGAACTGGCCAGGGAATTCGGTCGACAGCATAAGAAGTATTTTTCTGCGGGCCTCCTTTGGCTCGAACTTGTTCCGCTTCCGCATGTGTATAAGCCTTACGTTCCTACCGAATTTGTGGCTGACGGCAACGGCCCCTTATTAATTGTCGTTGAGGACAGCAAGCGCTTTCCCAACTCGCATCTTGCGCAAGCACTCGATCGATTGCGAGCAGAGTATCCTAAAGCCACCGTACTGCTCACAACCCAACGACAGTTCAAATCTGACGATGAGTTTTTGATTTTAGGCCCACTGACCTTCGACGAAATGCGCGCGCTCTGGCGATCCTATTTAGTTTCTCTCACTCCTGCGGATGAGAGGATGTTGTTTATACAGACCGGGGTTGACACGCGGACCGCTGTGCTAGCTGGCATTTCAATTCGTGATGGTCATACCACGGTCACAGATTTTTGGCAATATTTCCTGAGGGCTGAACAAAAGCGAATACGACGTGGCGCGGACCGTCAGCGTCAGTCAGTGGATTGCGAACATTCCCCCGAGCAAACTGCGGCCACTCCGCAGAACGCACACAAGCACCGTTCAGGCGATGACGGGTCAAGCTCTCTTGAAAACGAACCCGCTGGCGATACGTCTATCGAAGAGTATCGCGACCGGCTTAATGACATTCAGGAGATTTTACAAATCTCCATTACGATTACTGGCTCCCTAGAGAAAGGGGCAAAGCGCCAAGTATTCGCGGTAAAGTTATATACGCGACTCGTCGTCACCTTGAATAGTTTTGTCCGACTCTTGCCTGGCAACAGAATCACGCGTGACATTCGACTGTTTTGGGATTGGGGCTCTGTGGCAACCATCGCTAGGGTCCTCATCGAGACCTACCATGCATTTTTTTACATTGGCGTTGATAACGTTCCACCCGACGAGGCCCAAGCGCGTGTCGATCTGATGACTCTTTATATTGAATCGGAGAGATATAGATTGTACAAGGCGGCTGGAAAGGAAGTCGAAGTAACAGCTCGGTTCGAAGAGGGGCTTTCTTTCCACCGACGGCAACTTGAAAATAACGGCTGGTTTCAAATGCTACCACCTAAACAGCAGAAGCGTTTTCTCAAGGGCGAGGCTCCACTATTCCTTTCAAGGGATGAGATTGAGGCTCGCATCCACGTGGTTGGCCCCCACCTTCGCTGGCTCTCTCGATTTTTCTCCAACCAGGTACATTCGACACCGTTTGCATTTTCTAGCCAATCAGACGTGCGCGGCCGCGGTGCAGAAAATGAGGCCGAACGGTTTTATATAATTTTGGCGATGCAGTCTGTTGCCCGATATGTTAGTCGAGCAGTGCTTGACATGGCCGATTTGTTTCCCGATCAGGTCGGCATAGCCTGCCCTGATGCCGTTGAAAGAGCTAGGCAGTTATTTGACACCAATCGTCCGTAAGCTATCCGGGCTCTGGCTAGAAGCCATCTCATAAATGCCGCAGAAGGATCTTGAGGCAGCCGAGTTGAACCATCCCGAGGAAATTCTCTACATGGTATTCCCAGCGGGTGACGAGCCGACGGAAGTTGTGCAGCCAGGCAAAG